>Ga0265334_10000672_pt1 | contig 17154 bp, 16 predicted proteins | sample 42023metaG_FD_192442 | JGI IMG/M metagenome (GOLD analysis project Ga0265334, IMG submission 192442) | Rhizosphere microbial communities from Carex aquatilis grown in University of Washington, Seatle, WA, United States - 4-20-23 metaG | ecosystem: Host-associated > Plants > Roots > Rhizosphere... | reverse complement strand
GTGGCAGACCTTGGTCAGGCGCATGCCTTCCTCGAAAAGCTTGAGGGAATCCTCCAGCTTCAGCTCGCCGGATTCCATCTGAGACACGATCTTCTCGAGCCGCTCGAGGGCTTCCTCAAAGGTGGGGTTCTGGGTCGTCATGGCTTCCTATTTTAGTGGAGTTAATGCCCTTTGTAACCCGGTTTAGTTGCCTTTAAAACCAAACTACACCAACAACCACCACAGAGACATAGAGGCTCAGTTTAGGAAGGCTAAAATAAAGAATGAGTCTAACGATGAGCCGTCAACATTCATCGGTTCCCGCTAGATCGCAATCTGTGTCCCATTGTTTTTTCTCATGTTTTAGCCGTTAAGGCTTAACCCTGTGACTCTGTCCCGCCCGCTTTCCATGATATGGAGGCGGGACAGTCCCGCGTTCATCAGATTCTAATACTGAGCGCGGGACGTACCTCTGTGGTGGACTTGGGTTTTGATGTTTCAGGGTTCCAGTCCCGGCAGGGGAGGCGTGGTCTCCACAGGCTTCCCCGCGCCGTCCACCCGGGTCACCCTGGCACCCAGGGTACCCTTCGCGAGGCGGATCTCGACCCCTTCGCCCGCCTGGACTTCCCGGGAGGACCGCAGGACCCGCCCATCCTTCGCGCGGGTCACCAGGGCGTATCCCCGTTCCAATGGCGCGAGGGGATGGAGGGCGTCCAACCGGGTTTTGGCCTCGGAGAGGCGGGACTCGGCCTGCTTCGCGGCGTGCCGTAGGGCTTGATGGAGGGTCCGTTGCCCCGACTCCAGTTTCTCGCGGAGCATTCCGAACCGGACCAGCGGCGCGCTTCGGGCCAGCACCGCCCCGGCCCTGCCCACGCGTTCCTTCCCCATCGCCCGGGAATTCCGGAAGGCCCGCTCGATGTCCTCGGACGCCTCGTCGACCCTCTGGCGGGTCTCGTCCAACCATCGCAGGGGGTGGAAGTCCTTCAGCCGGTCGGCGAGGGCTTGGGTGTCCTCCCGACCCTTGTCCGAAACCTGGGCCAGGGCATCGCGGAGGCGGCGGGAAATCTCGTCCAACCGATCGGCCATCTCGTCCTTGTCCGGCGCCAGCCACTCGGCCGCCGCCGTGGGCGTCGGGGCCCGCTTGTCCGCCGCGAAATCGCAGAGGCTGTGGTCGATCTCATGGCCCACCGCGCAGAGCACCGGAATGGGGCAGGCCGCCACGGCCCGCACGACCGCCTCGTCGTTGAACACCGCCAGGTCCTCGGCGCTTCCCCCGCCCCGGGTGAGCACCACCACGTCGTACTCGGGCCAATCGGCGATCCGTTGGAAGGCCGCCGTGATGTCCGAGGCCGCCTCGGCCCCCTGGACCCTCACGTCGTACAGTTCCACTTCCTCGATCCCGACCCTGGACTCCAATATCCGGAGGAAGTCCTGCCAGGCCGCGCCGCCACCCGAGGTGAGGACCGCCACCCGCCGGGGAAACCGGGGCAAAGGCCGCTTTCGGGATTCGTCGAACAAGCCCTCGGCCTGGAGCTTGCGCTTGAGCTGTTCGAAGGCCAACTGCAGGCCGCCGAGGCCCTGGGGTTCCATCCACCTTACCGTGACCTGGAACTGGCCCCGGGCCTCGTAGATCCCCGCGGTGCCGCCCATCACGACCTGGAGGCCGTCCTCGGGTTTGAAGGCCAGGCCCTGGTTGAAGCCCCGGAAGAACGCGCAGTCGATCCGCCCCTTGGCGTCCTTCAGGGAGAAATACATGTGGCCCGAGGAGGCCACCTTGAAGTTGGTGATCTCACCGCGGATCGCCACCTGGGCGAATCGGGATTCGAGGAGGGTCTTTGCGGAATCCAGGAACTCGGAGACCGTGAGGACTGGTTGGTTCGTTTCAGTCAATCGTCACTTCCATATCATTTTCACCACAGGGGACACGATGATCACAATGTGGTTTCCTCGATGAAAGCGCCGACCATTCGGCGGTTATTTCGTGCCCCATCAATCCCTTTACCATCGTGGCCATCGAGTCCCCTGGGTCCATTGTGGTGAAAAGGTGTTAGTTCACTTTGACTTGGGCTGCCAGCCGCGCCACGAGCTTCGGGTCGAAACCCATGATGCCCTTCGCCGCCACGGTCGTGCCGGAAGCCAGGGCCCAACGGACCCGCTCGGCCAGGTTCTTCTTCCCCCGCCAGGCATGGAGGTAACCGGCCAGGAACCCGTCGCCGGCCCCCACCACCAAGGGCTGGAGCCGGGAAACCTTCGGGGGCCTCGCCCGGACCACCTCGGGGCCCTCCCAGGCCAGGACCCCCTCGGCGCCCTGCGTGATGGCCCCATGGCGAAGGCCCCTGCGGTGGAGCGTCGGCAGGAGGGGGATCAACTGCTCCAGGTTCTTGAACTCACGGCCCAAGGCCTCCCCTAATTCGAACAGGTTCACCTTGAGGAACGACGGGCCGGCGCCCAGCAGGGCCCTCAAGGGCTCGTCCGAGGTGTCGACCCAACAATGGACCCCGCGCTTCTCCAACCGGCGGACCCATCCTGCGGCCCGGGAGGCCGGGAAACCCTTGGGGCATCTTCCCGTCAACACGAAGAAGTCCCCCGGCGGAAAGGAAGAAAAAGTCCTTTCGAAGCGGGCCAGGGAGTCTCGGGAGAGGGCAAACCCAGGATGGTTGTATTTCTCGGCCGGACCACGGCCTGTCATCACCAAATTCGTCCGGATAGGCGCCTCGGGATCAAGGGCCTCCGCGCGGAGACCCTCCCCCCGAAGGAGCGATTCATACAGGACATGGGTCGGATGGCCGCCCCCGCCCGCGCCTTGGCTCAATCGGGACGGAACGCCCCAGGCCTTGAGGAACCTCGCCAGGTTCACGGCCTTCCCCCCCGGAATCACCCGGCACTCCTCCAAGATCCCGATCTTTCCCGTAGGAAGCTTCCGGAGGTGGACCTCCAGGTCGAGGGACGGCGCGAGGGAGACGAGCCGGATCATTTGCCGGCCATCCGGTCACGGCCCATCTTCGCCACCTCGGGGTATCCGGTTTGGGCCGCCGCGGATTGGTATTCCTCCCGGGCTTCCGAGGCTCGGCCCCGGGACGCCAGCAGGTCGCCTAGGAACAGGTGGGAGGGGCCGAAATCGGGGCAACCCCGCAAGGACCGCCGGTAGGACATCTCGGCGGAACCGGGGTCCCCCAGCTTCTCATAGGTCCGTCCCAGGTAATAGGCCGACTCGCAGCCGCCTTTCCAATCCTCTTGGGCCCGTTTGAACTGGGCGGCGGCCTCCTCGAATTGTCCCATCTTGAACCGCATGAGTCCCATCCCGAAGAGCGCGTCGGATTGGTACGGTTTCAGGTCCAGGGATTCCTGGAAGTATTTCAGGGCGGCGCCGTTCTGGCCCGTTTCCACCGCCACCTTGCCCAGGTTGTAGAGCGCGTCCGCGTGATGGGGGTTCTTCTCCAGGGCCTTCTCGAAAGCCTCCCGGGCTGGGGCCCATTTCGACTGTCGGAGGAAGGCCACCCCCTCATAATAATAGCCGTCCGCGTCGTCGGGATGGACCTGGAGGCCCTTGCGGTACTCGGCCACCGCCTCATCGAACTTGCCCCGCTTGAGGTTCAGGTTGCCGAGGTTGAAATGGGTCTCCGCCTGGGCGGGGTCCAGGTCGAGGCTTCGTTTCAATTTCTTCTCCGCGGCGTCCAATTGGTCTTCGTCCAAATCCATGGCCGCGCCGTTCGTGATGGCCTCGGGATAGTTTGGCCGGATCTTCAGGGCCCGGTCGAGGTAAACGCGCGCCTGGGCCCGCCTCCCAAGTTCCTGGTCACCCCGGGCGAGGTTGTAACACAGCTCCGCGGAATCCGGGTGTGTCGATTGTCCCTTTTTCCATGCGGCGAGGGCTTCCTCCACCTTGTATTGCTTGAAGAGCGAAGAGCCGTATCCCAGGCAGGCGGGCAGGGAGTCGGGCTCCAGGCGAAGGGACGTCCGGAAATGGTTTTCCGCGTCGGCGAACCGGTTCTGGTCGAATGCCAGGTTGCCGGCCTCCACCCGAAGCTTCGGGTCCGACGGCTGGAGTTGGACGGCCTTTTCCATGGCCGCCCCCGCCTCGGCCTCGTCCCCCAGGGCCCGGTGGGCCTCCGACAGGGTTTTCTGCGCGAGGGAATCCTTTGGCCACCTGTTCGCGGCTCCCGCGGCAAGGGACAGGGCTTCTTCGGTCTCGCCCCGATCCCAGAGGGCCTGGACCGACCGCCGGACGTTCTCGGGAGTCTGGTCAGCGTCCAAGACGCCCGGGACCGCCGGCATGGGGTTCCCCGACTGGAGGGACTCGATACGGCGGTCCAGGTCGGGGCTGTGGTCCCCCAGTTTCTGGGCCTGTCGGTAATGCTTGAGGGAATCCGCGGTTTTGTCGTCCATCCGGTCCAGGTCCCCCAGGAGCCGCTCCCACCGGGAATCCTGGGGCGCCAAAGCCTGTCCCCGGCGGGCCCACTCGCGCGCACGGCCCGATTCCTTCTGGTCCCGGGCCTGGAGGGCGAGGTCGTAGAGGGCCGTCAGTTCTTGGGGGTCCAACTGGAGGGCCTCCTCCCACAAACGGCGGGCTTTCACCGGGTCACCGGTCTTGGCGCAGGCGGTCCCCCAATTGGTGTGGAAGACAGCGCTCCGGTCGGCCCCCGGCGCGGCCTGCGCTTTTTCGTAAAGGGGGAGCGCCTCATTGGAACGGCCCTGCTTGAGCCGCAGGTCCGCCAGGTTCCATTGGGCGGAGAGGAGGCCCGGGTCCAGGGCCAAGGCCTTCTGGAAAGCCCGCTCGGCCTCGTCCTCGTGGCCCAGCGTCATCTGGGCACGCCCCAGGTTGTTGAAGGTCCCCGCCGAGGAGGGGTCCAATTGGACGGAGCGGGCGAAGGCGAGGACGGCCTTCTCGGGTTCCCCCTGGGCCAACCAAGCGGCCCCTAAGAGTCCATAACCCGCCGAACCGTCCGGGGTGAGGCGGATAGCCCTTTCCCCGGCCTCCCGGGCCGTGGAAGCGTCGCCTTGAACGAGGGCCGCGGCCCCCAAGTTCAAGGCGGCCTCGGTGTACTGCCCCCCCAGGTCCCAGGCCTTCCGAAAATCATTGAGCGCGTCGGCGGTCCGGCCCAGCCGGAAATGCGCGCAACCCAGGTTGTTCCAGACCTCGGGTTCCTGGGGGAGGACGCGGGCCGCCTTTTCGAGGTCTTGGACGGCCCCTTCCAGGTCGCCGCCTTCCAGCGCGAGGACCCCCAGGTCGAAGGCCGTGTCCCCGCTCGCGGGGTCGGTCTTCAGGGCCCGGCGGAACCAGGTGATGGCCGCGGCGTTGTCGCCCATCCGGTAGGCCGTGACTCCCAAGTTCATTTGGGCCGGGGCGTACTTGGGGAAGGTCGCGAGGATCTTGCTGAACTGGGAAGTGGCTTCCTCATACTGCCCGAAATAGAGGTAGACGTAACCCAAGTCGTTGAGGTCCGAAGGATCCGTCAGGCTGAATCCCGGGGAACTTGTGAGCTTGAGGACGGCGTCTTGGAGGTTGTCCCCGAAGAACTTGAGTTTCAGGGCGTGGATCGCCCGGGGGGGCGAGGCCACCACTCCCTCCCCGGTCTTGCCCGTTGGGACCGGGGCGGACAGGATCGGCAGGGCCATGAGCGCCAGGAGCGCTGCGAGAGTTGGTCTCCGGCTCAACGGGGCTTTTTCCCGGTTTTGATCTCGGCGTAAAGCTGTTCCAAGGCCCGGGTGGCTTGGTCCCGGTCATCGTCCCGATTGGTCGTCCGGAGGATCCTCTGCCAAAGGGCCACTGCCTTTTGGGTCTGGCCGGCCTTCCGATAGGTATTGGCCAGGATATTGACCAGCATCGGGGGCGCGTCCCTGAGGGACACCTGGGCCTCCAGGATGGGGATGATTTTTTGGGTGTCGTCGATGTTCATGTAGGCGATGGCCGCCAACAGAAGCTTGAGGCGGATGTTCTGGGGATTCGCCCCAATGCCGCGGTTCAGCAGCCGAACCGCCTCCTCGATCCGATGGACATGGAACGCGAGGATCGCCGCCCCGAAAAGGTAATTCTCGGTGAAATGGGGGTTCAGGTCGGCCGTCAGAAGGCCATAATCCAGCAGGAGCCCGTAGCGGGTCTTGGCGTTGTCGGAATCACCGTAATATTGCACTTCCGTCAACCAAAAGAGGTGCGCCGCGGGCACCCGAAAACCGGTCAGGGCGGCGGCGGCCCTGATCGTGGAAGGTACCCTGACCTCGGCCTGCGCCGGTCCACCCAAGGAGACGAAATCCGGGGGTTTCAGGTAGGCCCCCATCCGGTTTTCGGACCGGAAGGCCAGTGCCACGGCGAGGATCACTCCCGCGAGGATCAGGGCCATCGGCGGATGTTCCGCCCAGCCCAAGGAACGGTCGGTTTCCGGCCCGGGCGTGGCGGCGCTCAATGGAATTCCCTTTTTTCCAACGCCCACCAACCCACCAGGAAGGCCGCGAAGGAATACCCAAAGGCGTAAAGCGCGATGTCCCCCCAGGGGAGGGCCGCCGTCGTCAGGGTCGGGTCATACAGGCGGTCTTTCAGGTTGAAGACCTCCAGGTTCGGCAGGAGGTAATAGGTCCCGTTGAGCAGGAAGCGAAGAATCGGATCCGGCTTCCTTTCAAGCGCCCACCGGATCTGGGACATCGTGTGGCCCAATATCGAGGTGAAGAAGGTGAAGAGCACCGTCCCCACCATGGAGGTGGCGATCATCTGGTAGGCCAAGCCCAGGGTGGTCAGGAGGAACATCTGGATCATGACCAGGGCGGCCGCGACCCAAAAGAGGGGGTACTGGCCGTGGTGAAAGGCGATGAACCCCCCGATGAACAAGGTCATGCCCAACAGCACCAAACAGTTCACCATCCAGAACCCCACCACCCGTCCCAGGAGGTATTCCCCGCGGGTGAGGGGTTTCGTCAACTGGAGGAAGACGGCCTTTTGCTCCATGTCGGTGTTGTAGGTGACGGCCAACTCCAAAAGAAGCACCACCAAACCCGCGGCTTCCAGGCCCGCCAGGCCGAGGTCCATGAAGATCCGGAGCGGCTCGCCGTAACTCAGGTAGGCCAAAAGGTAAGCCACACCGCACAAGAGGCCCACCGCCAGGAGCCAAACCACCAGCAGTTTGCTCCGGACCAATTCCCGAAATGAGAACCAGGCGACGGCGGCGACGCGGCTCATGAACGCGCCTCCCGCCGGTTGGTGAACATCAGGTCGGATTCCCGGCCGATGGTCCTCAGGAAGAAGGACTCCACCAGGGAGGAGAGGGGCCGGACCCCCGAAACCGTGATGCCCCTGGCCGAAAGATCCCCCAGGACCCCCGAGAGTTCCCGGCCGGACACCTGGAAACCGCCGCTCCGGGCCGCCGTTTCGGCGTGGGCGAAGCCCTGGAGCCGGTCGGCGGCCACACCGGTCAGTTCCACCCAATAGTCCATCTCGAGCTTTTCCGCCATGACCTCGGACACCCGGGCCACCCGCCGAAGGACGCCCTCGTGGAGGACCCCCACCCAGTCGCAGATCTTCTCGACCTCCGACAGGACATGGGTATTGAAGAAAAGCGTTGTGCCGGTCCTCTTCAGCTCCAGGAAGATCTCACGGACTTCCCGGTAACCGACCGGGTCCAAGCCCGTCACCGGCTCGTCGCAAAGGATCAGCTCGGGCTTGCCGATCAGGGCCTGGGCGATCCCCACCCGTTGCTGCATTCCCTTGGAGTATTCGGCGATCCGGTAACCCGAGGCTTTTTGCAAGCGGACGATTTCCAGGATCTCCTCGACCCGGGCGGTGAGGCCCTTGCCCCGGAGCCCGTAGAGGTAACCGTAATAAGCCAACAATTCCCTCGCGGTCATTTGCCGCGGGAAATAAGGGAGCTCCGGAAGGTAACCCACTCGGGCCCGGATGACACGGCTTCCGATCGACCCGCCCAAGACCTCCACGGATCCCGTGGTCGGCGTCAAGAGTCCCAACAGGATCTTGACCAGGGTGGTCTTCCCCGCGCCGTTGAGGCCGATGAGGCCGAAGGCCTGGTGGGAGGGCACATCCAGGTCCAGGGGTTGGAGGGCCGCTTCCCGGTGCCTCTTGAAGGGGTTGTTGTGGCGATAGATCTTCGACAGGTTCCGGACCCGGAGTGCGGTCTCGGAGGGGCTGGTCACGATCCCACCTCCACGAAATCCCCCAACCGTTCCAGGAGTGCCAGGGCCGACTGTACGGCCAAGGCGCTTGTTTTGGGGTTCAGCTTGGAGGGGAGGTTCTCGGTGACTGCCGTGAGAGTCCCGAAGTCCCCTTCCGCGCGGATCTCATGTCGGTTACGGGTCGCGGCGGGATCGGCCACCACGCGAACCTGGACCTTCGTGGGATGGGAGGCCAATGCCGTCGTGGCGGAGACGTTCACATTGGCGGGAAAACGCTTGAGGGCACCTTCCACCGGGCCCTCATAAAGCGCCAGGGGTTTTTGGAGTTCGGCGAGTTGACGGACTTGGTCGGGGGTCAGTCCCGGCGCGCCCTTGAATCCCTGGGGGGGTTTCGAGGAGGTGATGGTGACGCTTCGGAGCCGTCCGATCTGCCGGGCGGCTTTCAAGGCGTCCATGCCCGCCACGGCGCCCGAGGGGAGGTACAGCTTGGTCCGGTTCTTCCGGGCGAGGGCCGTCAATCGGCCGGCTTGGAGGAAGAATCCGCCGGTGGAAAGGAGCATCACCGGTTTGCGGGCCCTGAGGGCGGCCTCCGCCGCCAGGATCGCCGCGGCTTGGGAGGCGGCTTCCAGGACGAAATCGGAACGGCGGACCAGGTCGGACAGGGAGGAACAACAATGGGGCGCCGGCTTCAGGAGGGTCGAGAGCTCCCGGGCGGCCGCCGGGTTTTGGTCCCAGACCGCGGTAACGCGGAATGGGGATTTTTTCTTCACCAGTTGGAGGGCCAGGGTGCGGCCGATCGCGCCACAGCCCACCAGCCCCAACCGTCGCAAGGGGGATTTCACGGGTCGACCTCGTCGGGACCCCACGGGTCCGGTTACTTGGCCGGGACGGCCGCCATCATGGCGTCCAGGGACCGCATCGCGGCCACCCGGATCTCCTCGGGAATCTCGATCTCGTGCTGCATTTCCTTGAGGGCGTCGTAAACGTCCTCCAGCTGGGTCATCTTCATGTTGGGGCAAAGGAGGCTCTTGGAGGGTTGGACGAAGGTCTTCTCAGGCATCGTCTTACGGAGGCGGTGCAGGAGCCCCATCTCGGTTCCGATGATGAAGGTCGTCGCCTGGGATTGCTGGCAGTACCTCAGCATCTGGGACGTGGACAGCACGGCGTCCGCGAGGTTGCAGATGTCCTCGGAAGCCTCCGGGTGCACCACCACCTCGGCGCCGGGATGCTGCGCCTTGCAGTCGAGGATGTCCTTCACTTTCATGCGCTGGTGGGTGGGGCAGCAGCCGTTCCAAAGGATGAGGTTCTTGGTGGAGTGTTTCTGGACCCACCGTCCCAGGTGTCGGTCGGGGACGAACAGGATCTCCCGTTCCGGGACGTTCTCCACGACCTGGAGGGCGTTGGCGGAGGTGCAGCAGTAATCGCTGAGCGCCTTGATCTCGGCGGAGCAGTTCACATAGGCCACCACCGCCGCGCCGGGGTGCCGGGCCTTCGCCTCGCGCAACTGGTCCGGGGTGATCATGTCGGCCAGGGGACAGCCGGCCTCGGCGGCCGGGAGGAGGACCCTCTTCCGGGGCGAAAGGATCTTCGCGGTCTCGGCCATGAAATGGACCGAACAGAAAACGATGACGTCGGCGTCGGTTTTGGAGGCCAAGCGGGAAAGCTCAAGGGAATCCCCGACGTAATCGGCGATGTCCTGCACCTCGGGCCGCTCGTAGCTGTGGGCCAGGATGACCGCGTTGCGCTGTTTCTTGAGGTCGGCGATCCGCTTCACCAGCTCGGCGTCATCCAGGAAAAGGTCGAGGGACATGGGCTACCGCCTTTCGGGCATCCGTCCGGTCACTTGGGCGCCTTCACCCTTGCGATCCGGTTCTTGGCGTCCACATGGACGATCCGGGGTTGGTATTTCTTGGGGGGAGGGCCGGTCAGTTGGGCGTAGGTCAGGATGATCACCTGGTCGCCGGCTTGGGCCAACCGGGCCGCCGCGCCATTGACGCAGACCGTGCCCCGGCCCTTCTTCCCCTCGATGGCGTAGGTCTCGAAGCGGGCGCCGTTGTTCAGGTTGAGGACATGGACCTGCTCATAAGGCGAGATCTGGGCGGCTTCCATGAGCACCGGATCGAGGGTGATGCTGCCCTCATAGGTCAAGTCGGCTTCCGTGACGGTGGCCCGGTGGATCTTGGACCTTAAGAAGGTGCGCAACATGTCGTGGGCCTCGGGTACGGATCCGCGGGGGTTGATTAAAAAAAAACGCCTGGAAGGAGATACCTTCCGGCGATTGATGGCCCCCACTTCCTTTGATGCGGTTTCTACAATAAGGTCAAAGGATTAGATTGTCAATGAGACGGACCTCGTCCACGAACGCCGCGAGCGCCAGGACGGTCCCCGGCTTGGCGGTTTCGACTTCCTGGAGGGATTCCGGGTGGACCGCCTCCAGGTACTGGAGTTTCACCTTTTTTTCTTCCCCCACCATGTCCTTGACCTTACGGAGGATCTTGTCGCTGTCCGTTTCGCCCAGGTCAAAAATCCCCTTCCCCACTTTTAATCCGCGGTAAAGGGCGAGGGCCGCCCGGCGACCCTCGGGGCTCAAACGCTGGTTCCGGGAACTCATGGCGAGGCCGTCCGGCTCCCGGACCGTCTCACAGACCCTCAGCTCCACCGGCAGGTTCAGGTCCACCGTCACTCGCTTCAAGACCGCCGCCTGTTGGTAGTCCTTTTGGCCCAGGTACATGCGGTCGGGTTGGACCACGCCCAACAACTTCACCACGACGGTGGCCACCCCGTCGAAGTGTCCGGGCCGGAAAGCGCCGCAAAGTCCCTTCACCAAGGGCCCCTCGACCTTGATCTTGGTGGCGAACCGATCCTCATAAAACGATCCCTCGGTGGGGGTGAAGACGTAGTCGGTCTTTTCCTTTTTGAGGAGTCGGAGGTCCTCCTCCAGGGCCCGGGGATACTTCGAAAGGTCCTCCTTCGGGCCGAACTGGAGGGGGTTCACGAAGATGGAGACGGACGCGATCGCGTTTTCCTTCCGGCAACGCCGGACCAGCTGGAGGTGCCCGTCATGGAGGGCCCCCATGGTCGGGACGAACCCCACGGACCGCCGGCCCTTGCGCCAAGCCAAGGCGAGGGTCTGGAATTCCTTCGGGTCGGAGATGACCTTCATCGGGAATTTTTCCCCCGGATGGAATTTCGGGTAACCCGCTTTCCCGAGGCTGTGGGAAAGAGTTTCCCGCGGACCTCCAGGGCGTAGCGGGAAACCGCGTCCTTCAGGACCCCATGGAGGTCGGCGTAGGCCTTGGCGTGCTTGGGTCGGAAGTCCGGGTTCATCCCGGCCAGGTCATGGAGGACTTGGACTTGCCCGGAGCAATAGGGACCGGCCCCGATCCCGATCGTCGGAACGCGAAGGGCAACGGTGATCCGGCGGGCCAGGTCCTCGGGGACCAACTCCAGCACGATCGAGAACGCCCCGGCGCGTTCCAGGGACTTGGCGGCCCGGATCATGTCCGTGGCCGACTTGCGGTCCTTCCCTTGGACCCCGTATCCGCCGAAACGGTTCAGGTGCTGGGGGGTGAAACCCAGGTGCCCCATCACCGGGATGCCGTTCCCGACCAGGAGCTTGGTGGCCGACAAGGCGTCCGAGCCCCACTCCAACTTCACGGCCTGGGCCCCGGCCTCCTTGAGGAAGCGGGACGCGTTTTGGAGAGTTTCCCTCGGCGAGACCTGATAGGACATGAAGGGCATGTCGCCGATGACCAGGGCGCGTTTCACGCCCTTGGAGACGGCCCGCGTATGGTGGATCATCTCGCCCATGGTGGCGGAGAGGGTGTCCGGGCGGCCCAGGGTCGTCATGGTCAGGCTGTCGCCCACCAGGACGGCGTCCACCCCCGCCTCGTCCACCGCGAGGGCTTGGGGATAGTCGTAAGCGGTCACCATGACGATCGGTTGCCCCGCCGCTTTTTTTTCCCCGAAGGTTTTGACCGTCACCCGCTTCTCCAAATGGACCTCTATCGTTTGTCGCCGTGATCTTGGGGTTGATGTTGATCTTATCTGTCGGCTAAGGGCCAGCGGCGTTTTTTATTTTTTGATGCTTATGGGTTGGTAGTACAGCGTCCCTTTGGTCACCTTCCCCATGTGCTCCAAAAGGTCGTCCAGGTCCGCGTCTCGGTGCACGAAGTCGATCTCGTTGGTGTTGACCACCATGAGGGGCGTCTCCTGGTAATGGAAGAAATAGAAGTTGTAGGCCTTATTCAGTTCGTCCAGGTATTCAGGCGTGATCTTGGTCTCGAACTTACGGCCCCGGAGGCCGATGCGCTTTTGGAGGGTCTCGGTGGATGCCTGAAGGTACACCACCAGGTTGGGTTTGAGGACCTGGGCGTTCAGGGTCGAGTGGATCTGCTCGTAAAGCTTCAACTCATTGTCGTCGAGCAGGAGGTTGGCGAAGAGGCGGTCCTTGGCGAAGAGGTAATCGCTGACGATTCCCTGGTGGAACAGGTCGGTCTGGTGCAGTTCCTGTTGTTGGCGGTAGCGGGAGAGGAGGAAGAACAGCTGGGTCTGGAAGGCGTATCGGCGGATGTCCTTATAAAAATCTTGGATGAAGGGGTTTTCCGCGACCCCTTCCAGGACCGGACGGGCGCCCAGCTTGTGGGCCAGGATCTCGCAAAGGCTGGACTTGCCGACCCCGATCGGGCCCTCGATGGCGATGTAGTTCTGGTTCAGCAAGTCACCGTTCCCCCATGGGCGGGCCGCACTTGGGCGGCGTCGGTCGTTTTCTTCAAGGCGTCCCGGACGGTCAACCCCAGCCCGGGCAAAACCCGATCCCCCGCCAACTCGGCGAGGGGGACCAAGACGAACTTTCGGTGGAGGATGCCTGGATGGGGCAACTCCAACACGGGCTCCCGGTGGACCAGTTCCCCATAGAGCAGGATGTCCACATCCAGGGTTCGGGGGCCCTTCGGGACCGTCCGTAGACGGCCATGGAGCCCCTCCAATTCGCGGGCATATTCTAACAGGCCCATGGGGGGGAGTTCCGTGTCGATTTCGGCGACTTGGTTCAGGAACCAGGGCTGGTCCGTCACCACCAGGGGCTCGGTTTCGTACAGGGACGAGAATCGGGCGCCCGGGAAGGTCCGCTCCAGGGCCTGCCGCGCGGAGCGCAGGGTCGCTTCCCGGTCCCCGAGGTTCGACCCCAACCCCAAATAGGCCTTAACCACGGGTGGGCTTCAAACGCTGGCCTTTTCCTTCACCAGCTTGGCGAAGCGGTCCAGGGCTTCCTGGAGGCGTTTTTTGTCGGTGGTGATGGTCATGCGGAAGTAACCCTCACCCTCGGGGCCGAAACCGTTGCCCGGGGTCACCACGATCCCGGCCTCCTCCAAAACGAGGGCGCACCATTCGGCGCTCGTCATTCCGTTCGGCACCTTCACCCAGAAGTAAAACGCCGCCTCGGGCACCTTGAAGGACCAACCCAGCTTCTTCAACCCGGCGGCCATGAGGTCCCGGCGTTCCTGGTAGATTTTTCTGATCCCGTCCGTCACTGAATCGGGGGCTTCCAGGGCCGCGATGGCCGCGTACTGGATCGGGTTGAACACGCCCGAGTCCAGGTTGCTCTTCACCTCCGCCAGGGCCTTCACCGCGCTGGCGTTGCCTACGGCGAAGCCGACGCGCCAACCGGTCATGTTGAAGGTCTTGGACAGTGAGTGGAGCTCGATGCCCACGTCCTTGGCGCCCGGCACCTCCAACATGGAGACCGGCTTCTTGCCGTCGTAGTAAAGCTCGGTGTAGGCCGCGTCGTTGGCCAGGAGGATGCCGTGCTTGCGGGAGAAGTCCACGGCCTTTTGGTAGAAATCCAACCCCGCCAGGGCGGCTGTGGGGTTGTTGGGCGAGTTGGTCCAGAGCAGCTTGGCGCGCTTGGCCGTGGCCTCCGGGATCGCGTTGAGATCCGGCAGGAAGCCGTTTTTCTCCAGGAGCGGCATGAAGTACGGAATGGCCTCAGCGAAGAGGGTTCCCGCGTTATAGACGGGATAACCGGGCGAGGGACAGAGGCAGATATCCCCTGGGTTGAGGACCGCCAGGGGCAGGTGCCCCACGCCTTCCTTCGAGCCGATGAGGGCGCAGACCTCGGTGGCCGGGTCGAGGGTGACGTTGAACCGGCGCTTGTACCAACGCGCCACGGCCTCCCGGTAGGTTGCGAGGCCCGGGCCGAAGGGATATTGGTGGTTGGCCTTGTCTTTGGAGGCCTTATACAGGGCCTCGATGATGAAGTCGGGGGTGGCCAAGTCCGGGTCGCCGATGCCTAGGCTGATGATGTCCACGCCCCGGGCCAGGGCCGCCTTCTTCTTCTTATCCATATCCAGGAAAAGGTAGGGGGGCAGTTTCTTCAGCCGGTCGGAAAAGGGGAAATCCATGGTCGCCTCCATGAAGGGCAGGCCTTAGGGCCGTCCCGGAAAGGCCAAAGGATAGAACATCGGGGAGTTCATTGCAACGAGCCGAGTACGGACCCAATAATGCGCACTCTCATAGGGGCTATGCCCCTATGTACCCCAAGGCAACTATTCAAACCGGTCGATTTAGGCTTTGAGGGCGGTGTTGCGGAGGGACCCAAGACCCTCGATCTCCACCTCAACTTGGTCGTTGGGTTGGAGGGGACCGATGCCGCCCGGGGTGCCGGTGGACAGGACGTCCCCAGGATCCAGGGTCATGACCGACGAGGCGAAGGCCAGGAGCTGGGCCGAGTTCCAAACCCTCTGGCCGATGGTCGACTTTTGGCGCACTTCCCCGTTTACCCGGCAGAGGATGGCCTGGTCGGCCTCCTTGTAGTCGGTGTCGATCCAGGGTCCGATCGGACAGAAGGTGTCGAACCCCTTGGCGCGGGTCCATTGCCCGTCCTTCTTTTGAAGGTCCCGCGCCGTCACGTCGTTCAGGCAGGTGAAGCCCCAAATGGCGGCCTGGGCCTCCTCCACCGTGGCGTTCCTCAACTTCTTCTTGACCACCACGGCCAGTTCGGCCTCGTGGTCCACACGCTCGGATTGGGGCGGCATCAGGATGGCGGCGCCTGGGCCCACCAGGGAGGAGGGCGGTTTCAAGAAAAGGACCGGATCCGTCGGTTCTTCGTGTCCCATCTCTTTGATGTGGTCCTTATAGTTCAGGCCGACCGCCAGGATTTTCCCCGGAAGGACGGGCGGCAGCATCTTGGCGGGGTCCAACCGGTGGGGACGGGCGTCGACGTCGGCTGGGAGCCGGTAGATGTCGCCGAACATGATGTTGTACTGGTCGTCGTCCCGCAGGACAGCCCAACGGGGTGTGTTCAGGTGGTTGACGCGGATGATACGCAAGATTACGTTCCTGTCCTAAAAGTGGGTTGATAAAGCTAGCCAGCACAGCCAAAACCAAGGAACATTTGAACCACGGGGAAAGCGGAGTTCAGGGAGGAAAACGATATTGTCTCAACAACTTTTTAAAGGTTTCAAACTCCGTGACCCCCGTGCCCTCCGTGGTTAACCCGTTTTTTGATCCGGGCTGATTACTTCTTCAGTCCCATCACATCCGCCATATCGTAAAAACCGGCCGGCTTTCCAGCGAGCCAGGCGGCGGCCTTCAGCGCGCCCTGGGCGAAGGCTTCCCGGCTGTGGGCCTGGTGCCTCAGTTCCAACCGCTCGTTGGCGCCCGCGTAAAGGACCGTATGGTCCCCCACGATGTCCCCGCCGCGCACCGCGTGGAAACCCAGTTCCCCGGACTTCCTCACCCCGACCTTGCCCTCGCGTCCGTGGACCGAGATGTCCGACAGCTTCTTTCCCCAAGCCTTGGCGACCCCTTCCCCCAACCGGATGGCCGAGCCCGAGGGCGCGTCCTTCTTCTGGTTGTGGTGGGCCTCGATGATCTCAACGTCGTAAGCGGGCCCCAACTTGGCGGCGGCTTCCTCGACCAGGGCGAACAACAGGTTCATCCCCACGCTGTAGTTGTAGGTCTGGATCAGGGGGATCTTCTTGGACGCCTCATGGATCTCGGCGCGCTGGGCGTCGCTGAACCCCGTGGTGCCGATCACCAGCGCCGCGCCCTTGGCCACCGCGGCCTTCAGGTATTCCATCGAGGCCTCGGGTTGGGTGAAGTCGATCAACACCCGGGAAACCGCGAAGGCCTGGGCGGGGTCCGAGGTCAGGAGGGCGGAACCCTTGAACTGAGGAAGGGAGGCGGACAGGGCTTTTCCGATCCCCGCGTGGCCCTTGTACTCGAGCGCGGCGGTGACCTCAATCGCCGGGTCCTTCGCGGCGAGCCCCAGGATGAACTGGCCCATGCGGCCCGTGGCGCCGGCGACGGCGAGGCGGACGCTCATCGGGCGGCGGCCCCGGACAGAAGGCCGAGCTTGTCCATCTGCTTGCGGATCAAGTCCTTGCTCTCGGGGGTCACCGGGACGACCGGCAGGCGGAACTCCTCGGCCATCATGCCCCGCAGGGACAGGGCGGCCTTGATGCCAGTGGGGTTTCCGTCCACGCCCATGACGGTCTTGGTCAAGTCCGCGTACTTGAAGAAAAGGTCGCGGGACTCGCCGGTCTTCCCTTCCAGGTAGGCGTGCACGGTGCGGGACGTTTCCCGGGGTAGGAGGTTCGACAGCACGGAGATGACCCCCGTGCCCCCGATCGACAGGATGGGAAGGGTGAGGGTGTCGTCCCCGGAAAGCAGGTCGAAATCGGGCGGGCAAAGCTGGCGCACCCGTGACATCTGCTCCAGGTTGCCGCTGGCTTCCTTCACCGCCACGATGCGGGGGTGCTTGGCCAGCTCCGCGATGGTCTCAGGCGCCATGTTGATGCCGCACCGGCCGGGGATGTTGTAGAGGATCTGGGGCAGGTTGACCGCGTCGGCGATCGCCTTGAAATGGGCCAGGACGCCCCGCTGGCTGGGCTTGTTGTAGTAGGGGCAAACCAGCAGGAGCGCGTCCGCGCCGACTTCCAGCGCGTGCTTGGAGTATTGGATCGCCTCGGCGGTGGAGTTGGAGCCGGTGCCGGCGATGACCGGGACGCGCTTGGCCACGGTCTTCACGGCGAACTCGATGACCTCGCCGTGTTCCTT
>Ga0265334_10000671_pt1 | contig 17170 bp, 11 predicted proteins | sample 42023metaG_FD_192442 | JGI IMG/M metagenome (GOLD analysis project Ga0265334, IMG submission 192442) | Rhizosphere microbial communities from Carex aquatilis grown in University of Washington, Seatle, WA, United States - 4-20-23 metaG | ecosystem: Host-associated > Plants > Roots > Rhizosphere... | reverse complement strand
ACCGGCGGCTCCGTAGCGAGGTCAAGCACGATCTCGGTCAGGTCATCCGGGTTGGCCCGGACGGCCACCGTCGTATTACCTAGGTCGATCCTGGCGATCTCGATCTCAGGAAAGCGCTGCTTGCAGATAGCCATGTAGGGGTCCCTGCGATCAAGGGAGACCTCCACGGTGAACAGGCAAACGCGCTGGACCAGGCCGTTGCCGCTCTGGAATGTGGTGCCAGTCGGCCTCACCTCGGTGATGATGCCGCGGCCGAGCAAGCCTGTCTCCAGGAGCTTCTTGTCGGGGGCGCCGGTGATCTTCTTCAGTATTCCCATGCCGTCAGCATGTCGCTGGTGCAGCGCGGAGTCGTGAGTAGCCGCTACTCAATTCCAGCCGGCGCCCCGCCGGGGCTGACTAGGCCGAGCCGGCGGGTGGTGCGGGTCAGCGCGACGTACAGGTCGGCCCGGCCGCGCGGTGACGCCTGCTCGATGCCGTCCGGGTCGACGACGATCACCGAGTCGAACTCAAGTCCCTTGGACTGCGCCGGGGTGAGCACCGCCACCGGCGCGTCCAGGTCAGGGCCGGGAGTGAGGCCGAGAGCCGCGGCGGTCGCCTGGACGCGGGCCGGGGGAGCGATCACCGCTACCCGCCCGGTGCCGATCAGCAGCGTCTCCCGCAGCACGAGGGCGGCGAGGTCCGCGAGCCCGGCGGACCAGGGGACCTCGTCGGAGTCGCGGACGGACAGCGGCGGCTCGGCGCCCGGCGGCAGCAGCGTGGCCGCCAGCGCCATGGCGGGGGCCGGGGTGCGGTAGTTGACGGTCAGCCGCGCGGTGCGCCAGCGGCCCGGGGCGACCGGGTCAAGGACCTGCGCCCAGGAGTCGGCGCCGCCGGGCGCGGCGGTCTGCGCCAGGTCGCCGACGACGGTCATCGACCGGGCCGGGCAGCGGCGCAGCACCATCCGCCAGTCCATCGCCGACAGCTCCTGTGCCTCATCCACGATCACGTGCCCGTAGGCCCAGGTCCGGTCCTGCAGCGCCCGTTCGGTGAGCTCGCCGCCGGCCGCGGGCGCGGCGTTCCGGTCGGCGATCCAGGCCGTGAACGCCTCCTTCTCAAGGAACGGCACGGCGATGGCCTCGTCCTCGGTGAGCTTCGCCACCAGCTGCGTGGCGTACTCGAGCGCCTCGGCGCGCTCGGCCTCCTCGTCAGCGCGCCTGCGGTCAGCCGCCCGCAGCGTGGCTTCGAGTGGGCCGAGGATCTCGGCAAGCTCATCGAGCAGCGGAACGTCGGCGGCTGTCCAGGGCTCCGGTGTGTCCCTGCCGATGGCGGCGCGCTCGTCATCGGTGAGGTCAAGCAGGCCGGGCTGCTGGTAGAGCTGGGTGAGCAGCTGCTGGGGCGTGAACTCGGGCCACAGCATGTCGAGCACGCCGCGGACGGCCGGCGCGTCAGCCAGCTCGGTGCGCAGGTCCTCCTCGTCGCCTGGCTGCAAGGTCCGCCGGCCGCCGAGGTCCCGTACCTGCTGCCTGGTCAGGTCCCGCGCCACCGCGTCGATGAACGCGAGCCTGGCCGTGTTGTGCGGCAGGGGCGCGCCGGTGTCCTCATCGCGGAGCTCCTCCGCCGCGGCGCGTGCCTGGCGGCATACCCGGGGCGTGAGCCGGTAGGTAACGCCGTCGACCTTGATCTCGATGGCGGCGCCAGGCACCTGGCGCAGCCCGGCGACGGCCTGCGCGAGGACGCCCGTCATCTTGCCGTCGCCCTTGACCCGGGCGGCGGCGGGTGAATCCTGGCCGCGCGCGTCGACGCCGGGGAACAGCGCGCCGGTGGTGGCGAGCACGACGTCATTCTCGCCGAGTGAGGGCAGCACCTGGTCGATATAGCGCAGGAATGTTGCGCTTGGCCCGATTACCAGAATGCCGCGGCGCGCCAGCCGCTTTCTGTGCGTATAGAGGAGGTAAGCGGCGCGGTGCAGCGCGACAACGGTTTTCCCTGTGCCCGGCCCGCCCTCGACGACGAGAATTCCGCCCAGGTCGGCGCGAATGACACGGTCCTGGTCGGCTTGGATGGTGGCGACGATGTCCCCCATCCGCCCGGTCCGGCCGTGGCGCAGCGACGCGAGCAGGGCGGCCTCGCCGGTCAGCAGGGACTCGTCGACGGCGTCTAGGTCGAGGACATCGTCGTCTAGGCTCACCACCCGCCTGCCCGCGGTGTGCAGGTGACGGCGGCGGGTCACTCCGTACCGCTCCCGCGACGTGGCGCGGTAGAAGGGCTCCGCGGCGCGGGCGCGCCAGTCGACGAGCAGCTGATCGTGGTCGTCGCCGCGCAGGCCGAGGCGGCCGACGTACAGCCGGTCGCCTTCGTCGAAGTCCAGCCGGCCGAAGCACAGGTTCCGCTCCGCCGCGTCGAGCTCCGCGAAGCGGTCCAGGTACTCCCGGGCGAACGACTCGCGCTCGGACCGCCCCTGGTCGTTCTCCGCGGTCGGGCCGAGCCGCACCGCGGCGAGCCGCTGCCCGGTGACGGCCCGCAGCGCGTCGAGCCGCTCGTAAAGAAGCGTCAGGTAGGCCTGCTCCCCGGCCAGTTCGGCCGCGCCATTTGACGCCAATTTCCCGGCCGTGTTATTATTCAACTGGGACAAGAGCGGGCTGTCCTTTCCTTCGTGGGCAGAGAATCCCAACTCTAGCAAATCTTTCGCCATTTCGGCATCCCTCGGGTATTAAATTTCTGCGCAATTCAGGCGGGATTATTCCCGCGGCGCGTCATCGCCGCGAACGACGTCAGCACCGCGCCGAGGGTGAGGGCGGCGACGGCGGCGATAAGCAGCGCCGCCGGGCCGGCCGGGATGAACGGCGCCGCGCTGCCGGTGACGGCGCGGCTGAGGCCGGCCAGGGTGCCGGCGCAGACCGCCGCGCCCGCCGCCACCCCGGTGACCGTCACGAACAGCGCCTGCCAGCCGAACGACCAGGCCAGCTGCCCGGTGGTCGCGCCGACCCTGGCCAGCAGCCGCACGCGGCCGCGCCGCTCGACGGTGGACACCACGAGGGTGTTGACCAGCGTCACCGCGGCGAGCACGGCGATCACCCCGAGGATCAGCAGGTTGGCGAAGCTGTTCTGCTGGTCGTTCTGGGCGACCTCGGCGTTGTAGAGCGCCCGGCTGGCCAGCCGGGCGCCGGGACGGGCCGCGGCGAGGGCGGCGAGCTGGCGCTGGCTTCCGCCGCTGACCAGGATCTGCCCGTACGCCTGCGGGGTGCCGGTGTGGCCGTCGGCCACCGCGGCGGGGATGATGACGTCGCCGAGGGCGAGGAAGCGCCGGTAGACCGCGCTGACCGTCGCCCGGTACGGGGTGCCGTCCGGCAGGTAGACGGTGACCCGCGCGCCGAGGTGCACGCCCATCAGGCCGGATGACGCCTCGGCCGTGCTGACCGCGACCTGGCCCGGCCGCAGCTGGGACAGGTCGCCGCTGGCCACGCCGAGGTCGAGAAGCTGGCCGAGCGGCCCAGCCGAGACCGCCTCGCCGCCGATGTACTCCAGGTCCGGGTCGGTGACCCCGACGCTCAGCGCGGTGACCCCGGCCGCGGCGCGCACGCCCGTCAGTGCCCGCGCGTCGGTGAGCACCCGGTCGTCCAGGCCGGTGCCGCTGAGCACGTGTCCGGCGGTGACCGCCTCCCCGGACTGGACCGCGGCCGCGTGCGCGACGGTGGTGTTGAAAAAGGCGATCGCGCCGATCATGCCGACCGCGAGGGCGACCGGGATGACGGCGGAGGCGGTGCGGCGGGGCATCCGCCTGATCCCGGCCAGGGCGAGGCGGGCGGCCGGGCCCGGGCCGGCCAGCGGCCGCAGCAGCGCCGCCGTCCCGGCGGCCAGCGCCGGGCCGAGCAGGGTGACCGCCGCCATGCCCGCCGCGAGCAGCGGCAGCGCGAGGGCGATCTCGGCGCCGGGCCCGTTCTGCCGCAGCCCCAGGACGCCGAGCACCACCACGCCCGCCGCCGCGGCCAGGCCGATCAGCATGCGGACCGGATGCGGCCAGGCCCGTTCGGCCTGGGCCTCGCGCACGGCCCTGGCCGGGCTGGTCCGCGCGGCGCGGCGCGCCGCGAGCAGCGCGGACAGCAGGCAGGCCGGCAGGCTGATCGCGCAGGCGATCAGCGCGAACCAGCCGCTGGTCCCCGCGGTCGACCCGGCCGGGAGCAGTCCGTGCGACGCAAGCGCGCTCACGGCGGCCATGCTGAGCAGCGTGCCCGGCAGGTAGCCGAGCAGCCCGCCGGCCACCGCGAGCAGCGCCTGCTCGGCGAGGACCGCGCGGCGCACCTGGCCCCGGGTGGCACCGACCGCGCGGAGCAGCGCGAACCGGCGGCGGCGCAGGTCGACCGAGAGCGCGGTCGTCGCGGCCAGCGTGAACATCGCGGTGATGATGAGCATCGGGATCACCGCGGCGCCGAGCCCGTGGCCGTTGGCGACCTCGACGGCGAGCTCCGGGTCGGCTAGCTCCGCGCGGGCAGCGCCGTCCGCGACCGTGTACCCGGTGCCGCCGGGCAGGCTGGCCCTGATCCGTGCGGCCAAGGTGGCCGCGCTGACCCCGGGGGCGGCCTTGACGGCGACCAGGTCCACCAGGCCCGGGCGGACGGTGCCGCCGGGGAACCCGGACTCGCCGGCCGCCGCGGCGACGCCGGGCACGCGGGCGAGCTGATCCGCCAGGCCGGCGGGCACGCCCCGGTAGGCGGGCAGCGGCACGCTCTCCGCCTGGGCGGAGTCGCCGCTGCCGGTGGTGACCTGCAGCTGCGGGCGGCCGGCCACCACGACGTCGGCGCCGGCTAGCCGGCCGAGCGGTGACGGCGTGCCCGCCACGGCGACGCCGAGCGCCGCGATGCTGAGCGCGGCCGCCGTTACCGCGGCGGCGAGCGTGCCGATCAGCGGGCCGGGGGAGCGGCGCAGCCCGGCGAGCATCCACCCGCCGCTCACCGGGCACCGCCGCTGGCCCGCTCGCCGAGCGCGTGCAGCCGCGCCGCGACCGCCGCGGGCTGCGGTGCGTCAGTGACCGCGTCGACGCGGCCCGCGTACAGGAACACGGCGCGGTCGCAGAACCGGGTCACCTCCGGCTGGTGGGTGACGATCACGACGGTCGTCCCCGCGGCCGCCTCGCGCAGCAGCCGCATCACGCCGTCGGCCGTGTACGGGTCGAGAGCGCCGGTCGGCTCATCCGCGAAGATCACCTCCGGGCCGGTCACCAGCGCCCGGGCGATCGCCGCCCGCTGCTGCTGCCCGCCGGACAGCTGCGCCGGCAGCCGGCGCAGCTGCTCCGGGCGCAGGCCGACGCGCGCCGCGGCCTGCGCGATAGCGTCCCGGCTGACGCGGCGGCGGCCCAGCCGCAGCGGCAGCGCGATGTTCTCCGCCACGGTCAGCTCGGGTACCAGGTTCAGTTCCTGGAAGACGAAGCCGACCCGCTGCCGGCGCAGCAGCGTGCGCCGCCGGTCAGACAGGCGCCCCAGCTCAGCGCCGCACAGCCGCACCGTGCCCGAGCTCGGCTGGTCGAGGCCTGCCGCGCACTGCAGCAGCGTTGACTTGCCCGAACCGGAGACGCCGAGCACGGCCGTGAACGACCCGGCGGGCAGGGACAGCGACACCCGGTCGAGGGCGGTCACCGCCCCGCGGCCGCGGCCGAACCGCTTGCTCACCTCGTGCAGCACCACCGGTGCCGTGGCGGGCACGACCGCCGTGTTCCTGTCCAGTACCTGCTGGGAAGTCATCGCCCCGCCATCTCGCACCCCGGCTCGCCGGCCGGGCGTCCATGTGAATCACTGACCGCATCAAGCGAACCCGACGGGAGGGGGAGGAGTCATTGCGGTCAGTGGCCGTAACCGGGGTGGGGCTAGCCATACGAGCGGGGCTGGGCCAGACGGCACCGCGGCGTGATCGGTGATCTCACGGACCTGACGGCGAAGCTGCGGCAGGCCCGCTAGGTAGCCGCCTCACGGCTGTCGCGCCCCGGCCGCCCCGGGCTACAGTCGCGGTATGAGCGCGGTGGCGGGCGCGGGCCGGGACCGGCTCGGGGTCTGGAATTGGGAGAAGCACGGTGAGCAGGTCGCCGCCGGGGAGGACTGGCTCGTCACCGACGCGGAGCGGGCCGCGGCCGGCCGGGAGACCGTCACCGGGAGGTTCCTGGCGCTGCTGCCCGGCAACCGGGAGCGCGCCGCCCGCCAGTACGCCGACGGCGGGCTGCCCGACGGCGAGGACCTGGTGCGGGTCTGGTGCCCGCGGGATATCCCGGCCCTCCAGGCGCGGATCGGGGACGACACGGTGACCGCCTGGACGGAAGACGACGTGCTGCACGTCCTGTGGCGGGGCGAGGCCACCATGGCGGCACTGTCCAGCGGGATCCAGCTGCCGCTGTGGCCCGTTGACGGCGCGGCCGGGCTGTGGGAGGCGTCGGTCCGGGTCCGCCGGCTGGACGAGGCCCTGATCACGCTCATGATCACCGTCACCGGGGACAGTGACACGATGCTCGGCCGCCCCGTGGGGGAGCCCCTGGTCTTCCGCGGTCCCGGCGCACCCGCCGCGCCGCCGCTGGTGCCGCTGGCCGGGGAGGTACAGGAGCACGTGATCGAGTCCGCCGCGCTCGGCGCGGCGCGCGGCGTGACCGTGTACCTGCCTCCGGGCGCGGGCGACGGCGAGCCGCTGCCCGGGTGCGTGCTGGCCGACGGGCAGTCGGTGCACTCGTTCGCGCTGACGCTGGAGGCGGCGATCCTGGCCGGGACGACCCCGCCGGTGATCCTGGTCGGGGTGCACAACGCATCCGTCCATGACTCTGAGGGGCGGCCCACGTCGGACCTGCGCAGCCTTGAGTACCTGCCGCAGCGCAGGTCGCGGCGTTTCGGTGCGCACCTGGCGTTCGTCACAAGGGAGGTCGTCCCGTGGGCCGCGGGATGCTTCCCGCTGGGGCGGCAGCCGTGGACCGCGGCCGGCTTCTCCAGCGGAGCGGCCTGGGCGATCGCGGCGGCTCAGCGGCGGCCGGACGTGTTCGGTTCCGTCGCCGCGCTCAGCGGGGCCATGGTCCCACGCCGGATCACCCGCGACTCGCGGCAGGTCCGGCACTACCTGGCCGCGGGGACGCTCGAGCCCGGTTTCCGCCGCGGCACCGGCGAGTGGGCGGCGCGGCTGGACCGGGCCGGCATGGCGTACGCCCACCATGAATGGGTCGGCGGCCACGACAGCTGGTGGTGGCACCAGCAGCTGCCCGCCGCGCTCGGCTGGCTGCTGGCCGCAGGGTGAGTCACGCTGTCCGGCCTGCGCCGGCCGGCTTACTTGCCCTGCCCCGCCAGCACGCCCTGGACCGCGGAGCTGGTCGCCGCCGCGCTGAGGTCGTCGGAGAAGACGCCGCCGGGGTAGGGGACGACCCAGACGTGCAGCATCTGCGCCGTGTAGCGGTCCTGCCAGGTGGCCGGGTTACAGCCGTCGCGCAGCTGCACGCCGAAGCCGGCGATGGTCTGCTGCCCGTTGACGCACGTGACCAGGTGCGAGTGCCAGCGGGTGAGGCCGCCGCCGACCTGCGGGCCGTTCTGCTGGTCGCCGCCCATGATGTACATCGCGCCGAGCAGGACCGGGGCGTGGTGCGGGACGTTGATCGCGTACACGAGCGAGGACGGGTCCTGCGGGTTGAGGCCCTGGTAGGCGGGGTTGGGGCCGTCGTAGAGCAGGTGCTCCTCGCCGTTGGTCTTGAGCACGTAGGTGTAGCCGGCGGCGAACGCCGCCTGCACGTTCGCGAACCGCTTCAGGCTGCTGTCCGTCTGCTGGATCAGCTGCGCGGCGGCCGCCACCTGCGCCGCGGTCGGCGGCGCGGTCGTCCCGTACATCTGCATGTCGGGCAGGCCGTCGGTGCTGCCCATGTCGCCCATGCCCGGGGCCTGCGACGCCGACGACGATGACGCGCTCGACGACGTGCTCGCGGCCATGCTCGCGGCCATGCCGGCCGGTCCCTCTGGTCCCGCCCAGCCGGGCGTCATCACCGCGGTGGTCGCCGCGATCACCGCGACGGGAACCGCGGCGAGCGCCGCCGTGGCGGCGAGGGGGCCGAGGCGCGGCGCCGGCCGGTCCGCGAGCGACGGCCGCCACAGCAGCGCGGCGCAGCCGGCGATCAGGAGGGCTTCGAGCACGCAGCTCGTCACGTCAAGCGCGCCGGCGCTCTCCGCGCTGTGCAGGTCGGGCCCGAACGGCAGCCCGACGGTGCGCGACGCCACGTAGACGGCCAGCACGATGGCGTTCCCGCCGAGCCCCGCCCACAGCCATGGCCGCGACGGCCGCCACAGCAGCACGGCGGGCCAGATCAGCTGGGCCCAGGAGAGCACCAGGAAGAACACGCCGTACAGGGTGTACTCGGAGAAGTGCTCGAAGACGACCGCGAAGTGGATGGCCGCCGCGCCGGCCGACAGCGCCGCGAGGGCGCCGAGCAGGTAGGGCCGGATCGTGGCCGGCCAGGCGCGGACTTCCGTGTCCGCAAGGACAGGAGTGCTCATGGCACCGATGCTAGGCGGGCGACCGCCCGGCCCGCGTCGCCCGGCAGGCTGAACCTGGACTCGGTCTTCAGGCGTAGTCCGCAGGAGGGTGCGCAGGGCCAGCCCCGCGGCGCCGAGGGTGGCGAGGCTGGCCGTGACGGCGACTGCCGCCAGGCCCGCCACCTGGGCGATGAACGGCCCGGCGACCGAGCAGCACGGCGCTCAGCGCCGTGTCCGGGGTGCGGATCACCCCGCGCGTCGCGCCCGGCAGGCATGGGCATGACATCGGGAGTGCCAAATGTTTGAGTCCGGCGCGATCCAGCGTGGGCAGGCGCTCGCTTGTGCCAGGATGGGCCGGGTGAGCAGGATTGCGTACGTCTCCGGGAGGCTAGGCGCGGGGAAGAGCAGCCTTGCCGCGCCGCTGGCGGCGGAGCTCGGGTATTCGCTGGTGACGAAGGACCTGATCAAGGAGACACTGCACGACGCCCTGTTCGTGCCGGGCGACGGCGAGATCGACGAGGCATGGTCGCTGCGGCTTGGCGGCGCGTCGTTTCAGCTGCTATTCGCGCTCGCGGCCCGCGCGGGCGACATGGTGATCGAGGCCAACTTTCACCCGCACAGTGAGTTGGAGCTGGACAAGCTGCGCGGTCTCGGCGACCGCACCGTCGAGGTGCACTGCGCGTGCCCGGCCGAGGTCGCGGTCGCCCGCTACAACGCCCGGACGAGGCACGAGGTCCACTGGCTGAAGACGGCGACGCTGGCCAAGATGGACAAGTACGACCGGCCGGTCGGCATCGGCTCGCTGATTACCGTGGACACAACCGGACCGGTCGACGTCGTGTTCGTCGCCGCCGAGGTCCGCCGCCTGCATGCCAGCCGAACAGGCTGATCTCAGGCGGGGTGAGCACCCTGGCGCGCTCCTGTTCTTCCAGGAGCCCGTGGTGTCATTGTCGCAAGGTGACGTTTTCTGGTCATGCCCTAGTTCAGTTGACCTGAGGGCCAGATCCCCGTTCTCGCGGCTGGTCGCCGCCCTGGCGGCGCTGGCGCAGGCGACGGGCCGGGACCTCGCCGGACCGGACTGGTGGCGCCTGCTCGACGCGCTCCTGCTGATCACCGCCCATCCCGCCGCGCTGTAGGCGACGCGCCGCTGCCGCGATGACACGGGCCGCGCGCAGGTATCGTCGGCCCGTGAGCCAACCGGACGAGACCGGGCGACTGCTTGACCGCTTCGCGGCCGAGGCCGGCCGTGCGGTGCCGCTGACGGCGCTGTGGGCGCACGGTTCCCTGGCGCTCGGGGACTATCAGCCCGGCCGCAGCGATTTGGACCTGATCGCGCTAATCGAGACGACGCCGGCCCCGGCGCAACAGGACGACCTGCAGCGGGTCCACCAGGCGCTGCACGACCAGGTGCCGCTGGCGCCGCTGCTGCACTGCACGTACGTCGCCCGCGCCGAGTGGGCCGGCCCGGGCCGGGATCACCTGACCTGGGCGCACGGTGAGATGTTCGCCCGGCCGGTGACGCCGGTCAGTCGCCGTGAACTGCACCTGGGCGGCCTGGTGCTGCTCGGCCCCGCGCCGGCCACCGTGGTTCCCCCGGTCACCGACGAGGAGCTCGCCGACTTCATCCGCGCGGACCTGCGCGACTTCTGGTACCCGCACACCGAGCAAGCCGACTTGTGGCTGCGCGACGTCTGGGTGGACGTGGGCCTGCTGACCTTCGCCCGCGCCACGGTGACGCTGCGGGACGGCCGACTCATCACCAAGCGGGAAGCGCTCGGCGTCCTGCCCGGCCTCGGCGCGCCCGACGGGCTGGTCAGGGACATCTACCAGCGGCGCTACGAGAACCCGCCGCCGATCACGGAAAGCTGGCGCGCCGAACGGGGAGAGCAGGCCAGGACCTGCCTCCGCGACGGCATCACGCGGCTGCTCGCGCTGGCCGGCGCCGTGCTTCCCGTGGACGGCGGCTGGACCAGCCACTGACCTATCACCCCCTCCCACCATCCGGACCATGCAGCGCTATCGCAGGACCAACGACTCCGTCCAGGTGATCCTGGCCCTGACGATCGTCAGGTAGCCTTCGCGGATCCAGGTGGCCTGGGGTTCGATGCCCTGACGGGCCAGTGCCTCGCAGTTTCGCATGACAAGGCGCTTCTGCCAGGCGACCCAGGCGGTGATGTCGTCGGGGACCGCGATGCCGTAGGCGGCGCAGAAGACCTCGATGCGGCGGTGCCGGTCGGGTGGCTGCGGGTAGCGCAGCCAGCGCAGGCACTCGGCGTCGTCACGGAACGGCGCCGCGTACTCCAGCGCGTAGGCGATGTCGAAGATCGGCGGCGCGGGCCGCGCGTGGTCGAAGTCGATCAAGCCCGCCGGCCGATCTCCCTGCCAGACGCCGTTCCAGGGTCCGAAGTCACCGTGGCAGATGATCTCGCCAGGCCCGCACGTGCCCGGCCCGCTGGACCAGCGGGTGCCGGGCGGCGGACGGTAGCCGGCGACGGCGTCGTGATAGCGGCGCAGGAACGCCGCCCAGCGGCGCAGCCCGCTCTCCGGGACGATCTTCGCCCACCCGGCCGGGCCAGACTCGCCGTCGATCCAGGTGAGCTGCTCCCGTCCAGCTTGGGTGCCAAGCGGGCGCGGCGCAGGGAAGCCCGCCGATTCCAGGTGGCGGAGCAGGCCGTGAACGGCCGGGGACCAGAACTCGGCGGGACGGGTGACGCTGGGTTAACTAAGCGCCCGCCGCCACCTCCAGGCAGGCCGCGCTACCCGGCAAAACCGCCCGAGATGTCGAGCTGCGTTTGGCCGTCTGCATTCCTCCTCACCGAGGTGAGCGGTGACCGGGCTAATCCGGCGGCGGCCGCCGGCTTGTCTGGTAAGTGCATTCCGGCTGGCGGGAGCATAAGCTCGCGCGGAAACCGCCGTGAATGCCTGCGACTTCGGTCGCGGTCCGGGGGACGCCTAGACCCCACCCATATCGCCGGGCACCTGCTCTCACGATGCCTGTTACCTGGGCAAGAGCGGACGCGTCGGCGATCCGCACGGGCCCCGGCTCCGCCGGGCGGGGCGGGGCCGCGGATCCGAGTCGTGAAACTTTCATTTCCGCACCGGCCCGCGAGGTTCGTTTTTATCCACGCTAGCATCCTCTTGATTGACCGGTTTATCTGCCAGTCATATTTTGAGGTCACTTTTCGAATCCCTCGGGAGGCGCACCTCGATGAGGTTCTTGTACAGGAAATTGCGTAAACCGCTCGCCGTGGCCGCCGCGGCGGGTGCCGCGGCCCTCGGCCTGGCCACCGTGGGGGCGGTTCCCGCGTCCGCGGCCACGTCGTGCAGCGCGACCTACTCGGTGCCGACCGACTGGGGCGCCGGGTTCACCGCGCAGCTCACGGTCACGAACACCGGCACCACCGCGCTCACCGGGTGGACGGTCACCTACTCCTACACCCAGGGACAGACGTTGCAGAACGGGTGGAACGGCACCTGGAGCCAGTCTGGCGGCAATGTCACCGTGGCCAACGCGTCCTACAACGGGAACCTGGCCCCAGGGGCCAGCGCCACGGGCATCAGCGCCAACTTCAGCGAGACCAGCCAGGGCAACAACCACAGCATCACCGCCACCTGCACCCCGGCCGGGAGCACCACCCCGCCGCCGGGATCGATCACGGCGAGCCCGACCACCTTGTCGGTGGCCCAGGCGCACACCGCGACGTTCACGCTGGCCCTGTCCCAGGCACCGTCTTCGAATGAGACGGTGACGATCGCCTCATCAGGCAACACCGGGCTGACCGCGTCGCCGGCCACGCTGACGTTTACCCCGTCGAATTTCGCGACGGCGCAGACGGTGACCGTGACCGCCAACACGACAGGAACCGGGACGACCACGTTCACCGCCAGCGGCTCCGGCTACAACCCGGCCACCGTCAGCGCCACAGAAGTCCCGGTGCCTACGGCCGCGATCACCGCCAGCCCGACGAGCCTGACGGTCACCCAGGGCGGCACCGGCATGTTCACGCTGGCGCTGTCGCAGGCGCCGGCCTCGAACGAGACGGTGACGGTGGCGGCGTCAGGTAACGCCGGCCTGACGGCCTCTCCGACGACGCTCACCTTCACCCCGTCGAACTTCGCGACGGCGCAGACGGTGAAGGTGACCGCCAACTCCAGCGGCACGGGAAACACCACGTTCACCGCCGCCGGCACCGGCTACACGTCGGCGACCGTGACCGCCACGGAAAGCCCCGTGACCTCAGGCACCGCGCCGCAGCTGCAGGTGTCGGGCAACAAGCTCGTCAACGCCTCCGGCCAGACGGTAGTGCTGCACGGCGTGGACCGCTCGGGCGCCGAGTACTCGTGCGTGCAGGGCACCGGCTTCTTCGACGGCCCGAGCGACCAGGCTTCCATCACCGCGATCAAGAGCTGGGGCCCGGTCAACGCCGTCCGTGTGCCGCTGAACGAGGCCTGCTGGAACGCCGAGTCCTACGTGAACTCCTCGTTCGCCGGGACTAACTACATCAACGCGGTCAAGTCCTACGTCAGCCTGCTCAACTCCAACGGGATCGTGGCGATCCTCGACCTGCACTGGACCGACGGGACCTACACCGGCCCGGGCAAGGGTGCCTGCACCACGGCCAACCAGGCCGAGGCGTTCTGCCAGAAGCCGATGCCTGACGCGGCGCAGTCAGTCCCGTTCTGGACGTCGGTCGCGAACACCTTCAAAGGCAACGACGCGGTCATCTTCGACCTGTTCAACGAGCCGTTCCCGGAGCAGGCCGACAACACCAACGAGACCGAGGGCTGGCAGTGCCTGCTGAACGGCGGAAGTTCCTGCGTCGGCCTCAGCTACACCGCGGCCGGCATGCAGACGCTGGTCAACGCGGTCCGCTCCACCGGAGCGAACAACGTGATCATGCTCGGCGGGCTGGAATGGTCCAACGACCTGACGCAGTGGCTGCAGCATGAGCCGACCGACCCGGACCACGACCTGGCCGCGTCGTGGCACTCCTACAACTTCAACGCGTGCAGCAACCAGTCCTGCTGGACCTCACAGGTGGCTCCGGTCGCCGCGTCGGTTCCGGTCATCGCCGGCGAGATCGGCGAGAACGACTGCGCCGGAAGCTACATCAACCCGCTGACCACATGGCTGGAGGGTCAGGGCATCAGCTTCCTGGCCTGGGCCTGGAACGCCGACTTCGCCTGCTCGAGCGGGCCCGGCCTGATCACCGACTACACCGGCACGCCGACCGCGTACGGCGCCGCGTACAAGGCGGTACTGCAGGCCCTCCCGGCCGGCTCGGCCGCTACGTCCGCCGCTTCGATCGCGGCAAGGAGGAACGGATGACTAAACGGGTCATGGCCATCGCCGGGGGCGTCCTTCTCACCGGCATGATGGTACCGGCGGCGGCCGCCGCGCACGCGGCCGCCGCGGCCGGGGGCGCTGACCGCCAGGCGCTGACTGCGTCGCAGCTGCAGGGGGCCGCCGCGGCGCTCGGCCCGCAGGCGGTGGCCAACGCGCCGGCGCTGCACGCCGCCGCGGCCGCGGCGGTAGTCGTACCCGCGGCCTCAGGCGTGGGCGCGGGCTACTGGCACACCAGCGGCAACCAGATCCTCGATTCGGGCGGCAACCCCGTGCGGATCGCGGGCATCAACTGGTACGGGTTCGAGACGGCCGACGAGATCGCGCACGGCCTCTGGGTGCAGGACTACCACACGGTCATCAACGACATCGCGGCCCTCGGCTACAACACGATCAGGATCCCGTTCTCCAACCAGATGGTCGAGACCCCAGCCGTTCCGCAGAACTTCTCGGTCCATAACAGCACCGGCGGCAACATCAACACCGACCTGGTGGGCCAGAACGCGCTGCAGGACCTGCAGAAGATCGTCACGGCGGCCGGGGCGGCCGGGCTGAAGGTCATCCTGGACGACCACCGCTCCGAGGCGGGCAACTCCGCGGAGCAGGACGGTCTCTGGTACACCAGCGCCTACCCCAGCCAGAACTGGGTGAACGACTGGGTGACGATCGCCAAGCTGTTCGCAGGCAACCCGACGGTCATCGGGTTCGACCTGCGCAACGAACCGCACACGCCGGCCGGTGACACCTACGCGCAGGGCGCCACCTGGGGCACCGGTGACCAGAACACCGATGTCAGGCTCGCCTACCAGCAGGCCGGGAACGCCATCCTCGGGGTGGACCCCGGCGCGCTGATCTTCTGCGAGGGCATCGGCGAGTTCCCCGACTCCGCGGCCTCCGGCGGATTCGACTCCACCTGGTGGGGCGGCGACCTGCAAGGCGTCGCGCAGTTCCCGGTCACGCTCAGCTCAGCCGGCCACGTCGTGTACTCCGCGCACGACTACGGGCCGAACCTGTTCCAGCAGACCTGGTTCAACTCCGCCACGACCTCGGCCAGCCTGGACGCCGTGTGGAACAAGTTCTGGGGATACATCTACGCTCAAAGCATCGCCCCGCTGTGGGTGGGCGAGTTCGGCACCCTTAACGACGCGGCCGACGTGTCGTCGAGCACCCCGGGCTCGCAGGGCCAGTGGTTCTCCAGCCTGGTGTCCTACATCGCGGGCAACAAGTGGATGGGCTGGACGTACTGGGCGCTCAACGGCGAGGACTCCTACGACCTGCTCGACAACAACTACGACCCGACGCCGGTCAGCGCGGCCAAGCAGTCGATGCTGGCCGCTATGGAGTTCCCGCTGCCGGGGGCGGGCAACGGCGGCGGCGGCTCGAGCTCGCCACCGCCGCCTGCCACCTGCTCGGGGACCTTCGCGGTGACCAGCTCGTGGTCCGGCGGCTACCAGGGCGCGCTCACGGTGACCAACACCGGGACAACCGCGCTGACTTCCTGGAAGCTGTCCGTCGTGTTCCCCGGCGGCGTGACGGTCACCAACATGTGGAACGGCATCAACACCGGCACGACCGGCACCGTCACCGTCGCCAATGAGCCGTACAACGGCTCGGTCGCGCCAGGCGGCACCGTGACCGTCGGCTTCGTCGCCAACGGCCCGACCACCGCGCCGTCGGTCAGCTGCAGCTAACCGGAGATCGGCGCGGGCAGCAGAGCCGCCCCTTCCGTTCGGAAGAAGATTGTTCGCTACCGAACGGAAGGGGGCGGTTTCTTTCGGCGCGGGCATCGGCGGGACGCGCGCCAGGCCGGGAAGGGCGGCCACGGCCTGGCCGCCGCCGGGCGCGGGAAATTCGCTGGGCGGTCCCGGCCGTCCGGCCTAGGATCGGACGCATGCCGAGCTATGAGCCCGTTGACCTGTCCGGCGCGTGCAACGCGGGCGTGGAAGTTCTCGGCAAGGAGCCGGGCGATGTTCCGCTCGGCCGGGCGAGCCTGCGCGGCCTGCCGTTCCTGATCGGGGCCGAGCAGCCGTCCGCGCAGCGGTGCTTCCTGCTGCCCGAGGCCCCGGTGTCGGTCCCGGTCGGCCGGCTGGCGCGGCGGGTGATCATCGCGCACCGGCTGCTCGAACCGGGCGCGCGGGTCGACTTCGCCGCCGGGCAGGCGGTCGCGGACTACGTGTTCCACCTGGCCGGCGGCGAGGCGGTCATCGCGCCGGTCAGGGAGCGGTTCGAGATCCAGGTGGTGCCGCCGGAGTGGGGCCGCCTGCCGTTCCTCGCCGTCGCCGACCAGGCGGACTTCAAGCTGCCGCGGTTCGAGGGCAAGTGGGGCGAGGCCGGGGTGCGCCTGGCGGAGCACGGCCTGGGCTGGCCCGCCGCCTACGTGCTGTGGTGCTGGGAGAACCCCGATCCGGAGCGGGCGGTCGAACGGATCGAGTTCATACCGCACGGCCCGCGGTTCATCGTCGCCGGGATTACGACCAGCGACCTCGACGAGTACCCGTTCGTCCGCGTCCCCGCGCAGCCGGTGGTGCTGGTGCCCAAGGACGGGCAGGGCGGGGTCCTCGACATCGACGTGGACCGAGGGGTCGCGACGTACCCGCAGCCGCTGCCCGGCGGTGACGACCGGCCCGGCTGGGGCGCGAAGGAGGGCACGTCGGCGTACACGACGATCGCCGCGCTGCCGTCGGCCACCATTGCGGTTCGACGGGGCAGTGACGAACTCGGCCGGGTGACCTGGGGCGACGTGGAACGCGACGGACGGGCCGACGCCGGCCAGGTCACCTTTGAGCTGACCGAAAGCGGCCGCAACTGGGTGCACGTCAGCGTCGTTGACGACGCGACCGGGCGGCCGGTGCCGTGCCGGGTCCACTTCCGCTCGGCTGCGGGGGTCCCATACCAGCCGCACGGCTACCACAACCACGTCACGCAGAACCTCGACAGCTGGCATTACGACGTCGGCGGCGACACCCGCCTCGGCCAGCGCAGCTACGCCTATATCGACGGGACCTGCCAGGGATGGCTGCCGCGCGGCGACGTGGTGGTCGACGTCGCGCGCGGGTTCGAGTACGAGCCGCTGCGGCAGACCGTGCGGATCGAGCCGGGCCAGCGGGAGCTGACCGTGCGGATCAGCCGCTTCGCCGACCTGGCCGCCGAGGGCTGGTGGTCCGGCGACTCGCACGTGCACTTCCTGTCCACCCCGGGCGCTCAGCTTGAGCAGCGAGGCGAGGACCTGCGCGTCGTCAACTTGCTGCAGACGCAGTGGGGCGCGCTGTTCACCAACACCGAGGAATTCGCCGGCCGCCCCGGCGTCGTCGACAGCGGCGGCTACATCACGTACGTCGGCCAGGAGAACCGGCAGCACATGCTCGGCCAC
>Ga0265334_10000669_pt1 | contig 17205 bp, 17 predicted proteins | sample 42023metaG_FD_192442 | JGI IMG/M metagenome (GOLD analysis project Ga0265334, IMG submission 192442) | Rhizosphere microbial communities from Carex aquatilis grown in University of Washington, Seatle, WA, United States - 4-20-23 metaG | ecosystem: Host-associated > Plants > Roots > Rhizosphere... | reverse complement strand
GCGTGACCAACGTGCTGCACACGGCGCAGGTACACGTCATGTTTCGCGCCCGCATGCTGGACGCCAGCTTTGCACCGGGCGCCGAGAGCCTCGAGACCGGGCTGTACGAGGAGGCGCAGATCCCGTGGCCGGAAATCGCGTTCCCTAGCATCGAGTTCGCGCTGCGCAATTTCCTCGCCGATCGGGCTGCCGGCGCGGTCACTGGCCTGCACTTCAGCACCGTCGATCGTTCGCGCAGGGGCTAGCGTCCCTCCCGGCGTCGGCCATCCCGGCGTCGGCCACCCCGCCGTCGGCCACAGCGCCTTGGCGTTGCGCTCCCGCCCGGCTTTGGCACAATAGCGAGCCCCGCGTCCCGCTGCCGACCCAGCGCGGCGCAGGCGGAGTCCCTAAGGTGCCTTTCGGCTAGCTGACGGTGCGGAGAAGCAATGACTTTTGTCGTGACGGAAACTTGCATCAAGTGCAAGTACATGGATTGTGTAGAGGTCTGTCCGGTCGACTGTTTCCACGTCGGCCCGAACTTTCTCGTCATCGATCCAGACGAGTGCATCGATTGCACGCTGTGCGAGCCGGAGTGCCCGGTCGAGGCGATCTACTCGGAGGAGGAGTTGCCCGCGGGCCAGGAGCAGTTCCGGCAGCTCAACGCCGATCTGGCCAAGAAGTGGCCGGTGATCACCGAGAAGGGAACAGCGCCCCCCGACGCGAAGGATTGGGAAGGCAAGCCGGACAAGCTCAAGCTGCTGGAGCGCTGAGCGCGCAGCGCACTTGCCTGCGATTCAGCGCCCGGCCGGGCTGACGAGGTTCGACGCCGGGCCGGTAGCGCTGTCCTGCTGCGCGAGCGCCGCAAGCAGCGCGTCGGGGGGCAGGTAGCCTCCCAGCAACGCACCGTTGTCCGCATAGATGCCTGGCGTGCCCTCGATGCCAAGCGCCTTTCCTAGCGCGTATTCCTGCGCGACCGGCGTCGCGCTGCATGGCCGGGTGTCCAGCTCCTCGCCCAGTTTCGCGCGCGTCAGCGCGGCCTTGCGGTCCGCGGAACACCAGACTTGCTCGGCCTTGTGCCAGGAATCGGTGTTGGGCCCGGTGCGGGGAAAGAACATGTAGCGCACGCGCACGCCGAGCCGGTTGTAGTCGGCGATCTGACGGTGCAGCTCGCGGCAATAGCCGCAATCCACGTCGGTGAATACGGTGACGGTGTACTTCGGCCTGGGCGGGGAGAAGATCACCATCTGCGATTCGGGCAGCGCATTGATCAACTGGGTGCGCAGCTCGCGCCGCCGCGCCTCGCTCAGGTTGTTGCGGGTGCTGAGCTGGTAGAGATCGCCGGTGAATACGTACTGCCCGTCGTTCGTCATGTAGACGATGTCCGCGCCGCGCCGCACTTCGACGATGCCGGGCACCGGCGTCGGTCGCGAATCCGCCGGCGCCGGCGGGGGCACGCTGGGCAGCGCGCTGGAGTGCGCCACGCGGCTCGCCGCGAGCAGCGCGCATACGATGAGCGCAGCGGGCAAGGCTGGACGCAGGAGTCGGATCATTGGCACGAGCATAGCACTGGCGCCGGCGCTCGCGGCCGGTTCATCCGCGTGGATGATGCTCGGAATGCAGCTCTTTGAGTCGCTCGCGGGCGACATGCGTGTAGATCTGCGTGGTGGACAGATCGCTGTGGCCGAGCAGCATCTGCACCACGCGCAGGTCGGCGCCGTGATTGAGCAGGTGGGTCGCAAAAGCATGCCGCAGCGTGTGCGGGGAGAGTTCGCGATCGACACCGGACTTGCGCGCGTAGCGCTTGATGATGTGCCAGAAGGCCTGGCGCGTCATGCGATCCCCGCGCCGCGTCGGGAACAGATACTCGGTCGTGCGATCGAGCAGGATATCGGCGCGTGCGCCGAGGATGAAGGCCTTGAGCCAGCGCACGGCTTCCTCGCCGAGCGGGATCAGGCGTTCGCGATTGCCCTTGCCGACCACGCGGATCACGCCCTGATTCATGTTGACCGCGCCGACCTTCAGGTTCACGAGTTCGGAGACCCGCAGGCCGGTCGCGTACAATACCTCGAGCATGGTCCGATCGCGGTAGCCGAGCGGGTCCGCGACCGCCGGAGCGGCAAGCAGCGATTCGACCTCGGCTTCACTCAGCGAGCGCGGCAGCGAGCGACCGATCTTGGGCATCGCGATCTGCGCGGTCGGGTCCTCGTGGATCAGACCCTCGCGCAGCAGATAGCGGAAGAAGCGGCGAAACGATGACAGCTGGCGGGCAGTCGAGCGTGGCCGGGCGCCGGCGTGCACGCGCGCGGCGATGAAATCGAGCAGCTGCTGGCGCTTGGTGTGCATGAGCGCGATATGCTGCTCGGCGAGCCAGCGGCCCAGCGCGACCAGGTCGGCACGATAGGCGGCAAGAGTATTGGAGGACAGACCCCGCTCCATCCACACCGCATCAAGGAAGCGGGTGATCAGCGGATCGGTCGAATCCGTTCGTTCGCTCGCCACGCTCACTGTAGCCTGTCTGGTCAATGCAGTGCCTTGATTAGGGGTTCCGGTAGTGCCCTCGGAGTATCGGAGCTTCGACCATGCTGCGGTGTGACGACCCTCACAGGCAGACTCGACCGTTAACATAAAGAGAACTGCATCACATACCAAGCCGTGTCGGATGCCTGAGACCGTGGAAAATCCGCACCCCGACGGACTGCAGGATGGCGTGGTTCGCCGCGCCTATGCCCTGTGGGCCTGGAGCGTGTTCCTCGCGTTCGGCTGCACCGCCGTACTGCTGATGCTGGTATTGCCGTCGCTGCGCGCCCGGCGTGGCTGCGCGCGTGCGTTCGCGCGCGCCGTGTTCGCGCTGACCGGGATCCGCCTGCGAGTGTACGGTCTGGCGACGCTTCGGCCGCCATGTATCGTGGTCGCGAACCATGCCAGCTACCTGGACGGCGTGGCGCTGGCCGCCGGTCTGCCGCCTGAGTTCGGCTTCGTGATCAAGCGCGAGATGGCAGCGGTGCCGCTGGCAGGGACCCTGCTCCGGCGCATCGGGGCGGAATTCGTCGAGCGCCGGGATCGGGCGCGCGGAACGCGCGACACGCGCCGCCTGTTGCGCCGTGCCGAAGGCGGACAATCGCTGGTGTTCTTCCCGGAGGGGACTTTCGGGGAGCAGGTGGGTCTGCTGCACTTTCATATCGGCGCGTTTGCAGCTGCCGCGCGCGCCGATCTGCCGGTCGTACCGCTGGCGATACGCGGCACGCGCCATTGCCTGCCGGCAGACAGCCTGCTGCCGCGGCCTGGTACCATCGAACTGGTGGTACTCGCGGCCCTGCCGGCGATGGACGCCAGCGCTCCGGTGCCGGATGCCGACCGCGCGGCCTCCTTGCGCGATCAGGCGCGCGCCGCGCTGCTCACGGCGCTTGGGGAGCCGGATCTGGATGCCCACGCGCGATAGCCTGCAGTATGACGTCGCGATCGTCGGTGCCGGGCCGGCTGGCCTTTCCTGCGCATTGCGGCTCAAGCAGCTGCGCCCCGAGCGCAGCGTCTGCGTGCTCGAGAAGGGTGCGACGGTCGGCGCGCACCTGCTCTCCGGGGCCGTGATCGATCCGGGGCCGCTCGACGCGCTGCTACCCGAGTGGCGTGCGAACCCTCCCGCGATCGGAGCCGCGGTGGTACGCGAAGAGTTCCGGTGGCTCACCGCGCGCCGCTCGATACCGCTACCCGTGCCGCCCCAGCAGCGCAACCGCGGCCACTGGATCGTCTCGCTAGGGCAGCTGATGGCGCGGCTGGCCGAGCGCGCCGAGGCGGCCGGCGTGGACGTGTTTCCAGGCTTCGCGGTCAGTCATGCGCTCGAGGACGCGGACGGCGCCGTCGGCGGCGTCGTGCTCGGCGATATGGGCAGGCATCGGGATGGCTCGCCGAAGCCGGGATTCGCGCCAGGCGCCGAGGTGCAAGCGCAGGTCACGGTCGTGGCCGAGGGGGCTCGCGGCAGCCTTGCCAAGCAGCTGATCGCGCGCTATCGGCTTGCCGACGGATGTTGTGCGCAGACCTATGCGCTCGGATTCAAGGAACTCTGGCAGCTGCCGCCTGGACGGGGTGCGCCGGGACTCGCGCAGCACTGCGTCGGATGGCCGCTCGATACCGATACCTACGGCGGCGGCTTTGCCTACCACCTGCCGCAGGATCGGCTGTACCTCGGTCTGGTAATCGGCCTGGATTATCGTGACCCGGCGCTCGACCTTTATGACGTATTCCGGCGCTTCCACGAACACCCGTGGATTGCGCGGATGCTCGAGGGCGGCAAGCCCCAGGTCTATGGGGCACGCGCGATCGTCGCGGGCGGATGGCAGGCCCTGCCTCGGCTCGAGATGCCAGGCGCGATATTGATCGGCGACGCGGCCGGCACGCTGGATGTCGCACGGCTGCAGGGAGTACACCAGGCGATGCGCTGCGGAATGCTCGCCGCCGAGCACCTCGCGCAGTACGGGGCGGCTACTGGCTTCGACCAGCGCTGGCGCACCAGTCCCGGACACCACGACCTCTGGCGGGTGCGCAACATCAAGCCGGGCTTCCGGCGCGGCCTGTGGTTCGGGCTCGGCAACGGGCTGCTCGAGACCCTGACGAGGGGACACTCCCCGTGGACGCTCCGACCTGCGGCTGACCCGGCGGCATTGCAGCGCCTCGACACGCCGGGTCGCGCCATCGGCGCCCGCGATCTGCCAGCGCCGCGGGACCGCAGCGGTTCAGTCTATCTCGCGGCCACCAGCCACATCGAAGACCAGCCGGTGCACCTCCAGGTGCGCGATACGTCGGTCTGCGTCGAGCGATGCGCGCGCGAATTCGGCAATCCTTGCATTCGCTTCTGCCCCGCCGGCGTCTACGAGATGGTCAGCGATGGACCGGTCGGCGCGCGGCTCCAGATCAACGCGGCCAATTGCGTGCACTGCAAGGCCTGCGACATCAAGGATCCCTACCAGATCATCAACTGGACGGTGCCCGAAGGTGGCTCCGGACCCAACTACCAGGACCTCTGAAGCGGCGGCGGCGGCGGCCGCACCGCTGCGTTCCCGCTACGAGACCGAGCTCGCGCAGCGCGGCTACCAGGTCGATGCCGCACAGCAGCAAGCTGTCGGCCGACTGGAGGCGCTGCGCACGCGCCTGCTCGCCGCCACGCCCCGTCGGTGGTGGTCGCGCTGGCGCACGCACCGGGGCTCCGCGGGTCCGGGCATCTACCTGTACGGTGGCGTGGGCCGCGGCAAGACCTGGCTGATGGACCTGTTCTATGACAGCCTCGGATCGCTGCCACGGGAGCGCAGCCATTTCCACCATTTCATGCGCGACGTACATGCCGGCTTGCGCGCGGTGCGCCAGCGTCGCGCCCCGCTCGATGCCGTGGCCGCCGGCTTCGCCGCGCGCGCCAGGGTACTGTGCCTGGATGAACTCTATGTGGCCGACATCGCTGACGCGATGATTCTCGGCACACTGTTCGAGGCGCTGCTGCGTCGCCATGTGCAGCTGGTGATCACGTCGAACCTGCCCCCGCAGGAGCTGTATCGCGATGGCCTGCAGCGCAGCCGCTTCCTGCCAGCGATCGCGCTGCTCGAACGCGCGCTCGAGCTCGTGCCGGTGGACGGGCCGACCGACTACCGCCTGGCTCAACTGCGCGCGCGGCCGATCTACTTCGACTGCACGGCCGCCGACAGCCATGAACGCATGCAGCGGATATACGAGACGCTGGCCGGTGATCGCGGCGCGGAGCAAGTCATGCTCGAGATCCAGGGACGAGCGGTGCGCGCGCTGCGCCGTCATGGAGAAGTCGTCTGGTTCGACTTCCGCACCCTGTGTGGAGGTGCCCGCAGTCACAGCGACTACGTCGAGATCGCGATGGAATTCCGAACGGTGCTGCTCAGCGACGTGCCCGTGTTCGAGGATGCCACCCAGGATGATGCGGCGCGGCGCTTCATCGCGCTGGTGGACGAGTTCTACGATCAGGGCACGAAGCTGGTGGTCTCCGCAGCGGCAGCCCCGGCGGCGCTGTACCGCGCGCAGCGCCTGCAGTTCGAGTTCCAGCGCGCTAGCAGCCGCCTGGTGGAGATGCAGGGCGAGGACTATCTGGCCCGTCCGCACCGGAGTACTTCGGCGACGCCCGGCGCGCCATTGCTGGCGCGCTGATTTAGACTTTCTCTATTCCCTACGGAAATATTCCGTAGTAAATTAAACCGTGGTTGCACCCCCGCCACCAGCCAACGGTCCGCTGCAGCAGCGCATCGCCGACATCGAGTCGGCCGTGGCGCGGGCCGCGGCGCACCTGCCTACGATGGCCGCTACCGAGGTGCTGATCATCCGCGCGATCGCACTGCTGGCGCGCGAGTTCGCCGCGCTGTTCGAGGATGAACTGCGGCCTCATGGACTGAACGAGACCGATTTCAGGACGTTGATGATGCTGTTCTCGCAGCCCAATCACACCGCCCACCCGAGCGCACTGTGCGCCTACGTCGGCCAGAGTCCGGCCAACATGACGCGCGTGACCGACGGACTGTTCGAGCGCAGCCTGATCAGTCGCATCGCGAGCGACGAGGACCGGCGCCGCATGATCTTGCGCATCACGCCGGCGGGCGAAGTCCTGGTGCGCGAACTGCTGCCGGGAATGCACGCGCGGCTGCGGGAGATCTTCGGCGACATGCCGGCTGGGGAGCGCGAGCACCTGCTCGAGCAGCTGCGGGGCATCCTCGGCCGCATGGACGCATGCGCCGCGCGCGATGCCGCCGGTACCGGCGGCATCGCGACCCACGGTCCGGCAGATCCGCCATGAGTGGAACGATGCAGCGCTTGCGCCCCGCGGTGCGGGGCAGCGTGACGCTCGCCGCGCTGCTGGCCATCTCGGGCTGCGCCGGAATTCCGCCGAAGCCTGGGGCGCCGAGCCTGCGCACGAGCGCGCCCCTGACACCCGGGTCGAGCACGACCGGCGCTGCCTGGCCGCAGCAGGACTGGTGGGTGGGCTATCGGGATCCGGACCTCACGGAATTGATCGAGCGGGCGCTGCGCCGCTCGCCTAGCGTCGAGGCCGCGCAGGCGCGCTTTGCCAACGCCCAGGCCTCGGTGCGCACCGCCGCAGCGCTGCTCGGTGTCCAGGTCAACGCCGACGGCGATATCTCGACGCAACGGCTCAGCGATACGGGCCTGATTCCGCCGCGATTCCTGGGCTTCCACTGGTACGAGCAGACCGATCTGGGGCTGAACGTGCGCTATAACTTCGACTGGTGGGGCAAGCAGCGCGCCCAGATCAATGCGGCTCTCGACGCCGCGCACGCGGCCACGGCCGAGCGCAGCACGGCAGCGCTCGTGCTCAGCACCTCCGTCGCACAGACCTACTTCGCGTGGCAGGCCGACATGGCGCGCCTTGACCTGGCGCGCCAGCGGCTCGAGATCCAGCAGCAGCAACGCACACTGGCCGCGGCCCGCGTGCAGGCGAAGATTGCGCGGCCGGATGAGGCGCTGCAGGCCGACAGCACTCTCGCGCAGGCCAGCGAGCAGCTCACGGCGCTGTCGAATTCGGCGCAGCTGCGCCGCGTCGCGCTCGCCGCATTGCTGGCCGTGGCCCCGGACGAATTGCCTGCACTGGAGGCGCATTCGCTGCCCGCGCTGCAGGCGCAGCTGCCGGATGATGCGGGGCTCGATCTGATCGCGCGCCGGCCGGACATCATCGCGAGTCGCTGGCGCATCGAAGCCGCCGTGCGTGGCGTGGAAGTCGCGCGTGCCGGCTACCTGCCCGATGTCAGCCTGCAGGCGCTGATAGGTTTCTCGACCGTCCACCCGGAAAAACTGCTGGAGCCCGGCAGCGCGGTTCCGAGCATTGGCGCGGCCATCCATCTGCCGCTGTTCGACACCGGACGACTGCGCGGCGCCTACGAAGGCAGCACGGCCCAGCTGCGCGCTGCGATCGCGACCTATGACGACACGGTGGTCAGCGCTGCCCGGGACGTCGGCACCCAGGCGCTCACACGCGCGGACCTGCTGGCGCGGCGCCCCGAGCGTGCGCACGCGGCCGAACTGGCCGGCGAGCTGCAGCACACCGCCGCCGCCCGCGCCGGCGCGGGGCTGACGGACGGGCGCGCACCGCTGATCGCCGGCGCCCAGTGGCTCGACACGCAGGACCAGCTGCTGCAGCTGGATGCCGCCGCGCTGCAGGCCGACCTCGAGCTGATCCGCGCGCTCGGCGGCGGCTACCTGAGCGCCGAATTCCGCGGCGCCGACACCGCTTCAACCCACGGGTCCACACCATGAACGAGACTGCCACTCCCGGCGCTCCCACCCCACCCGCCGCGACCACCCCAACCGCCGCGGCCGCCCCACCCGCCGCGGCTACCGGCAAGCGGCGCGGCATTCTGCTGATCATCACCAGCGTGTTCCTGCTGGCCGGGATCGGCTGGTTCCTGTTCTGGTTCCTCGTGCTCTCGCGCCGCGAAACCACCGATGACGCCTATGTCAGCGGCAACCTGGTCACGATCTCCCCGCAGATGGCAGGCACGGTGACCGCAGTGCTGGCCGATGACACGCAGCGCGTGCAGGTCGGCCAGGAGCTCGTGCGCCTGGACCCGACGGACGCCCAGGTGGCCCTGGCGCAGGCCGCCGCCGCGCTTGGCCAGACCGTGCGACAGATCGCGCAGCAGGACGCCACCGCGTCCCAGCGCGACGCCGAAGTCACGCGCAGCCAGGTCGAACTGGCTCAGGCGCAGGCCGATCTCGAGCGGCGGGCCGGACTGATCGGCGCGCAGGCGATCGCTCCCGAAGAGCTCGCGCATGCGCAGGCCAGCGTCGAGCTCGCACGCGCCTCGCTGGCGGCCGCCCAGCGTGATGCCGCCGCCGCCCATGCGCTGGTCGGACGCACGCCGGTGGCGCAGCAGCCCGCGGTGCTGCAGTCCCGCGCCAGCTACCAGCAGGCGTGGGTAAACGCCAGGCGCGCCAGTATCGTCGCGCCCATCAGCGGCATGATCGCGCAGCGCAGCGTGCAGCTCGGCCAGCGTATCGCCGCCGGCCAGGCGCTGATGACCGTGATACCGCTGCAGGACCTGTGGGTCGACGCCAACTTCAAGGAAGGACAGCTGGGAGCGCTGCGCATTGGACAGCCGGCCGAGCTGCGCACCGAGGTCTATGGCAGCGATTTCGTGTTCCACGGTCGCGTCGCCGGCGTGGCCGCCGGCACCGGTGCGGCGTTCTCGCTGCTCCCCCCGCAGAACGCGTCGGGCAATTGGATCAAGGTCGTGCAGCGGCTGCCGGTACGGATCGCGCTCGATCCAGCCGAATTGCGCGACCACCCGCTGCGCGTCGGGCTCACGGTGGACGTCAGCGTGCGCACCGTCGACCGCAGCGGCCCGGTGCTGGCACCCCTAGCCGGAGCGCAGTCCGCGACCAGCACTGACATCTACAGCGCCGACTTTGCGGACGCGGCGCGGCAGGCCGACGCGCTGATCGCAGCCGCCATGGCGCGGCCTTAAGGGCCTGCGGACGGCACGCGCGTGGCCGAAACATCTGTCGCCGCCGCGGACGCACCGGCGCTCGAGCCACCGCCGCTGACGGGCGCGCCGCTCGCACTGTTGACGGTCGCGATCGCACTGGCGACTTTCATGGAGATCCTCGACACGACGATCGTGAACGTGTCCATTCCTTCGATCGCCGGATCGCTCGGCGTGAGCCCCAACGAGGGCACCTGGACGATCAGTTCCTATTCCCTCGCTTCGGCGATCATGCAGCCTCTGACCGGCTGGCTCGGCCGCCGCTTTGGCGAAGTACGTACCTTCATCGTCTGCACCATCCTGTTCGTGTGCTGTTCCGCGCTGTGCGGATTCGCCGTCAGCATGCCGATGCTGGTGGTCGCCCGGCTGATGCAGGGCGCGGTGTCCGGCCCGATGGTGCCGATGGCGCAGGCACTGCTGCTGAAGAACTACCCGCCCGAGAAGCGCGGGCTCGCCATGGGACTGTGGGCCATGGTGGTCATCGTCGCTCCGATCTTCGGCCCCATCGTCGGGGGTATCATCACCGACGACCTGTCGTGGCCGTGGATCTTCTACATCAACGTGCCGATCGGCCTGCTGTCTGCGGCGGTGTGCTGGAGCATCCTGCGCAAGCGCGAATCCCGGCGCGTGCGCGTGCCGGTCGACGCGGTCGGACTTGGGCTGCTCGTGATCGGGATCGGATCGCTGCAGTTCATGCTCGACAATGGCAACGACAAGGACTGGTTCAATTCGGTCGAGATCCTGGCTGCCGCCACGGTCGCGGTGGTCTGCATCACCTACCTGATTGCGTGGGAACTGACCGACCGTCACCCGGTCGTCGACCTGCAGCTGTTCCGCCGGCGCAATTTCCGCATCGGCGTGCTCGCCGTGAGCGTCGGCTTCTTCGGTTTCTTCGGCACCACGGTGATCTTCCCGCTGTGGCTGCAGACCACGCTCGGCTACACCGCCAGCTGGGCCGGACTTGCGACCGCCCCGATCGGGGTGTTCGGCGTCGTGCTGATGCCACTGGTCGGACGCAACATGTACCGCATGAACCTGCGCCTGTGCGCCACCTTCGCGTTCGTCGTGTTCAGCATCATGATGTTCTGGACCTCGACGCTGAATGACACGGCGAGCTTCTGGCAGCTGGTGCTGCCGCGCTTCTTGATGGGGCTCGGCGTGCCGTTCTTTTTCCTGCCGCTCAATCAGATCGTGCTGTCGAACATTCCGACCGACCAGCTGGCCTCCGCCTCCGGCCTGTCGAACTTCCTGCGCACGATCGGCGGCAGCATCTCGACCGCGATCACCGTCTGGCTCTGGACCCACCGCGGCGATTACCACCACGCGGTGCTCTCGCAGGACATCCAGGGGGCGAACTGGAGCGCGTACGCCGGTCACCTGCAGTCGCTCGGCATCGCAGGCCGCTCGGCCTTCGGCCAGGTGCGAGCGCTGATGCTCTCGCAGGCGCGCACGCTGGCCGCCAACGACGTGTATCGGCTCTATGCGATCATGTTCCTGGTTCTGACTCCGCTGGTCTGGTTCGCCAAGCCGCCATTCCAGGGCGGGCGCGGCGGCGGCGCGCATTGATGCGGACGCGTTAAGTAGCCGCGCGTTCAGTGCTACGATTCCGCCTATGAATACGGGCAGCATCGTGGCGCGTTTCGAGATCCCCTATCGCGCCTGTCTCGGGCCCGATGGCAGCGTCTGCGGACCGCTGCCTGAGTTCGTCGGGGATCCGCCGGCGGTGTGCGCGATGTATCGCGCGATGGTGCGGGCGCGGGCGTTCGACGCCAAGGCGATGAACCTGCAGCGCACCGGCCAGCTCGGCACCTATCCGTCCTGCCTCGGGCACGAAGCCACGCACGTGGGCGTGGGCGCCGCGATGCAGGCCGCCGATACGCTGTTCACGGTGTACCGCGAGATCGGGACCAAGTTCTGGCGCGGCATCGAACTCACCGACATTCTGCTGTACTGGGGCGGCGACGAGCGCGGTACGCGCTACGCGCGCTCGCCGCAGGACTTCCCATTCTGTGTCCCGATCGGCTCGCAGATGCCGCAGGCCGCCGGTGCCGCCCTCGCCTATCAGATCCGGGGGGAGGATCGCTGCGCGCTCGTGTTCATCGGTGACGGCGGCACGTCCCAGGGCGCGTTCTACGAGGCGATCAACTTCGCGGGCGCCAGAGTGCTGCCGCTGGTGTGCGTGATCGTGAACAACGGCTGGGCAATCTCGGTGCCGGTGAGCTCCCAGACCGCCGCGCAGACCCTCGCGCAGAAGGCAGTCGCGGCCGGCATCCCCGGCGTGCAGGTCGACGGCAACGATGCGCTGATCGTGCGCGAGACGGTCGCCGCGGCACTCGCCCGGGCACGCGCAGGCGGCGGCCCGACGGTGATCGAAGCGCTGACCTACCGGTTGAGCGATCACACGACTTCCGATGATGCCTCGCGCTACCGCCCGGCGGGGGAACTGGAGGCGGCGTGGCGGCTGGACCCGATTCCGCGGCTGCGCGCCTTCCTCACGGCACGCGGATGGTGGGACGACGCGCAGGAGGATTCCTGGCGGCGGGCCTGCGCGCAGGAGATCGATGCGGCCGTACAGCGCTACCTCGCCACCCCGAAGCAGTCGAGCGACGCGATGTTCGACTTCCTGTATGCCGAGCTTCCACCGGCATTGCGCGCACAGCGCGAGGATGCGCGCCGCTTCTCCGCGGGCAAGCCTTAAGCCGCCTTGGGACCAGAAGGACCTGCGATGCCGAAGCTGACGATGGTCGAGGCCATCAACATGGCGCATGCCTGGGAGATGGACCACGATCCTTCAGTCGTCGTGCTCGGGGAGGACGTCGGCAACAACGGCGGCGTGTTCCGGGCCACGGTCGGGCTGCAGCAGCGCTTCGGTGCCCAGCGAGTGCAGGACACTCCGCTCGCCGAGGGGCTGATCGCCGGCGTTGCGATCGGGCTCGCCACGCAGGGACTGCGGCCCGTGGCCGAGATCCAGTTCATGGGCTTCATCTACCCCGCGATGGACCAGATCGCGAGCCATATGGCGCGACTGCGCAATCGCACCCGCGGACGCCTTGCCTGCCCGCTGGTGCTGCGCATGCCGCATGGCGGCGGCATCCATGCCCCTGAGCACCACTCCGAGAGCCTGGAGGCGCTGCTGTGCCACCACCCCGGACTGCGCGTCGTGTGCCCGACGTCTCCGGCACGCGCCTATGGCCTGCTGCTCGCCGCGATTCGTGATCCGGATCCGGTCGTCGTGCTCGAGCCGGTACGGCTCTACCGCCTTGCGCGCCAGGAGGTCGAGAACGACGGCCGATCGCTGCCGATCGGCAGCTGCTTCGTGCTGCGCGAAGGCAGCGACGTCACTCTGGTAACCTGGGGTGCAATGACCGTCGACAGCCTGAAGGCCGCCGAGCAGCTCTCAGCCGAGGGAATCAGCTGCGAGGTGATCGACGTCGCGACGCTCGCCCCGATCGACTTCGAGACCATCCTCGATTCCGTCGTCAAGACCGGTCGGCTGCTGATCGTGCATGAGGCACCGCGCACTGGTGGTCTGGGCGGCGAGATCGCGGCGACTGTGGCCGAGCAGGCGCTGTACGATCTGCAGGCGCCGATACGTCGCGTGACGGGCTACGATACGATCATGCCGCTCTACCGGCTCGAGCACGACTACATCCCCGGCATCGCGCGCATCGTCGACGGCATCCGCGCGACGCTGGCGGACTGAAGCTCAAGACTCGACGAGGCATGTCAGCATGACAGTGTTCAGGTTGCCGGACCTCGGCGAAGGTCTGTCCGAGGCCGAGGTACTGCAATGGCACGTGCAGGCGGGCGACCGGATTTCGGTTGACGCCCCGCTGCTGGCCGTTGAGACCGCGAAGGCCGTGGTCGAAGTACCCTCCCCCTGGAGCGGGACGATCAAGGCGCTGTTCGCGCAGCCGGGCGATCGGGTCGAGACTGGCGCCGCCCTGGTCGAATTCGCCGACGAGGCAGCCGCGCCGGGTGACCCGGCACGCACCGATACCGGCACGGTCGTCGGACACATGCCGGCCGCTGGCGAGCCTACCGAGGCCGGTGCTGCGCTGCTCGCCGCCGACGCGGTGATCACGCCGAGGGTACGTGCCGTACCGGCGGCGCGCGCGCTGGCGCGCAGCCTCGGGGTCGATATCGCGTCGGTGCGCGGTACCGGGCGGGATGGCCTGGTGACGCTCGATGACGTGATGGCAGTCGGGCTGCCGGCGCGCGCCGCGGCCAGCACGATGCATCCGCACGCGCCAGCGGCGAGCACGGTGCCCGCCGGCAGCGGCGCCGAGGGCGGAGTCGAAGTGCTGCGCAGCCTGCGGCGGGCCATGGCGCAGAGCATGACGCTGTCGCGCGATTCGGTCATGGAATGCTCGGTGTTCGATGATGCCGATCTCTACCGCTGGCGCGGCACCAATGACTACACGACTCGTGTACTGCGCGCGATCGCCGCCGGGGCGCGCAGCGAACCAGGACTCAACGCCTGGTACGACGCCGGTTCGCAGTGCCGTACGCTGTTCGATCATGTACACGTCGGCCTCGCGGTCGATACGGCCGACGGCCTGCTGGTACCGGTCATCCGCCACGTGGAGCGGCGCAGTGCGGCCGAGCTGCGCGCCGAGCTCGACCGGCTCAAGACCGCCGCCCGCGATCGCAGCCTCAGCAGCGACGAACTGCGCCACTTCACCTTCATCCTGTCGAATTTCGGCATGATGGCGGGCCGCTACGCCACACCGGTCGTCGTTCCGCCGGCGGTCGCCATCCTCGGCACCGGACGCGCGCGCGCGGACGTCGTCGCCGTCAATGGACAGGTCGCGGTACACAGCCGCATGCCGTTGTCCCTGACTTTCGATCACCGCGTGGTGACCGGCGGGGAAGCGGTGCGCTTCCTGGGCGCGCTGATCGCCGATCTGGAGCTGCCGGAGTGACGCACCGGCGAGCGCGACCGCCCGACGATAGCGCCGCGCCTCTGCTATAAAGCACCTGCATCGATATCTGGAGGGAACGGATCGTGCCGGGAAAACTCGTGCTGGTGCGTCATGGCGAGAGCATCTGGAACCTGGAGAACCGATTCACCGGCTGGACCGACGTCGACCTGACCGATCGTGGGCTCAAGGAGGCGCGCCAGGCGGGTAGCGAGCTGCAGCGCGAGGGCATCGTGCCGCGGCTCGTGTACACCTCGGTGCTGAAGCGGGCGATCCGCACGCAGTGGCTGATGCTCGACGTGCTCGACCTGCTGTGGCTGCCGGTCGAGCGTAGCTGGCGCCTGAACGAACGGCACTACGGCGCGCTGCAGGGCCTGGACAAGGCGCAGACCGCGGCACGGCACGGCGAGGCCCAGGTCAAGATCTGGCGGCGCAGCTACGATGTCCCGCCTCCGCCACTGGACCAGGACGATCCGCGTCATCCGCGCTTCGACCCAAGGTATGCCGGCGTCGATCCGCGCGAGCTGCCGGCGACCGAATCGCTGAAGGACACGCTCGCGCGCGTGATTCCGTTCTGGGAATCGCACGTGGCGCCGGCGCTGCGCACCGGCGCGGACGTACTGGTGGTCGCGCACGGCAACAGCCTGCGCGCGCTGGTCAAGATGCTCGACGGCCTGTCGGAACAGGCCATCGTGGAGCTGAACATCCCGACCGGGGTGCCGTTGCTGTACGAACTCGACGACTCGCTGCGCCCGCGCAGCAGCCGCTACCTCGGCGACGCGGAGGCGATCCGCGCGGCAGCCGAGGCGGTCAGGCGACAGGGCGAAAAGCGACCCTGATTCCGCCGCGACCCGCTACTTGCGCGAGGGGTCGGTCATCCAGCCGTCGTAGTGACCGCCGAGCTGCTCGGCAAGCAGTCGAAAGCGCCGCGAGTGCTCCTGCATCTCGCTGACCGAGACGCGCAGCTGCTTGCGCGCGTGCAGCGAGAAGCCGCTCGCGGCCTCGCCGGTCGCCACACGCGCATCGATCGCGAAACCTTCAGCTTCGAGTGTGGCACGCAGTGCGGCGCACGCCGCTTCATCCGGCAGGTTGAAGAAGAAATCCACCTCGTAGGGCGTGAACGCGTTGCCACCCGCAGACCGCAGGTTCTGCACCAGGCGCGCGTCCCAGTCCTGCTGCCCCTGACCGCGCGCGCGGCGCAGCGCGATCGCGATGCGCGCGAGCGCAAGCAGCGCTCCGAGCACCAGCAGTAAGTAAACGTAGGTCATCGGCGGCAGACGCAGGTCATCGGGCGGGCTATTCTTCCGGGGCGATCGCGATTTTCAGGCCGCTGAGCGCATCATTGAGCATGATCTGGCAGGACAGGCGCGAATTGTCCCGCCGGCTGGCCAGGTCGCCGATCATGTCCGACTCATCCGACATCGGCTGCGGCAGCTTCGCCACCCAGGACGGGTCCACATAGACGTGACAGGTGGCGCACGAACACATGCCACCGCAGATTGCCGCTACACCATCGTCCATGTCGCGCAAGGGCTCCATCAGCGAGACGCCGCTGGGCGCGTCCAGTTCGCGTTCGACACCGTCACGATCAATCACTCGTACCAGCGGCATGGGCACTCCGGGGCTGCAGGGCGCGGTAGTTTGCCGTCACCGGATTCGGGATGCCAGTCCCCCTGCCAACCCCGCTTTTGAGTGGCGTTCGCCCTTCAGGGCGCCGGCGCGTCTTCGCCGCGCGCCAGGTGCCACAGCCAGCTCAACGCGCGATAGACATATACGGCCTCGTCCAGCAGCTCGCCGCCCGCAAGCGCCGCAAGTCCGGCTGCGGCCGCGAATTCCCGGCGGTGCGCCGCCGAGCGCGGGTAGTACGCGAGCACGCAGGCGAGATCGAGCAGCGGATGGCCGCGCTGTGCGTACTCCCAGTCGAGCAGCCACAGCCGCCGGCCCTGCAGCAGGTTGCCAGCCGCGAGGTCGCCATGGACGATGCCCGAGGCGCCATCGCCCCTCCGCTGCAGCAGTGCGCCAGCGTACTCGACGCGCGGGAGGATCGTCCGCAGCGTCGCCGCGCACTGCGACCCGGTTGCCCGCTCGGGCTGCCGTGCCTCGATGGATTGAACATAAGCGCGCGCAATGGCCATCGGGTCAAAGACCGGGATCGCGGGAGCCGTGAGCTGGTGCAGTACCTGCAACCGTTCACCGAGTCGCTCGAGCGAGGCCGCTTCCCCGAAAGCCTCCGGGGTCCAGACCTGCCCGTCATGGTATTCGAGGACCAGCAGGCCCTCGGACCGGGGTTCGGCCATCACGATCGCCGGCGCGATGCCGGCTGACGCTGCGGCCCGGTGCAGCAGCAGTTCGCGCTCGCGATCCACGCCGGGACGGCGCCAGGCCGCGCCATTGAGCCTGAGCACGAACCGCCCGTCAGCGCTGTCGACCCGATAGACACGGTTCACGCTGCCCCCGGCCAGCTGCATCACCAGCCGTGGTGACGCACCGTGCTCGAGACCGGGAACACACGCCAGTGCCCAGCCCGGCGGTGTGTTCACGGACTCTGCAGCCGGTACTGCCGGCGCCATTCCACGAACCCGAAAGCCGCGATCACGAGGTAGGTCAGGAACAGCCCGGCGGTGAACAGGTAGCCCTGCTTGGCAAACAGGAACACCATCACGGCGTCCGAGCCGATCCAGTACAGCCAGTTCTCCAACTTCATGCGCGCGACCAGCCACGTGGCAAACAGGCTGACCCAGGTCGTCAACGAATCAAGGTAGGGCCACGCGGCGTGGGTCTCGCGCTGCAGCCAGTGTGCCGTGAGC
>Ga0265334_10000668_pt1 | contig 17209 bp, 12 predicted proteins | sample 42023metaG_FD_192442 | JGI IMG/M metagenome (GOLD analysis project Ga0265334, IMG submission 192442) | Rhizosphere microbial communities from Carex aquatilis grown in University of Washington, Seatle, WA, United States - 4-20-23 metaG | ecosystem: Host-associated > Plants > Roots > Rhizosphere... | reverse complement strand
TCCAACCGGTTCTCCGTGGTCACCCAGGCCGGCCAAACGGGCGCCTCCAGCCTCGACCTCAGCTATCGGATGCTCTTCAAATGACCCGGCCCCCTTCACCGAATCCTCAACAGGACGGTTTGTCCTGGGTCCATGAAATGGGGGCCGCCCTCATTTCCCCGCGCGGGCCCTGCCCGCGGATGCCCAAAACAATGGTGAGGGGGCGGAAAATGAACCCCAACGACACAATGGCCCGGGTTGGGCGATCCCTGAATTTCCCATGCTCCAAGATGCGCGGTCATTCCGAGGGAGGGGACGACTTGCCCGGCGTAACCGAAGGCGAAGATGGGAACGGCGCCGACGGGGAATCCGCATTTGCCGGGGGCGCATTAGGCCTTCCGGTTAAAGCGGTCCTGCTTTGCCTCCTCTTTTTATGGCCCGCCCTCCCGGCCCGCGCGGTCCTGGTCGCCTCCCGGAACCTCCGGGTCGGTTCCTTGACGTTCGAGGGGAACGAGGCCTTTTCCGACGGGACCCTCCGGAAGGTCTGCCTCACCCAACCTTCCGGGCTCTTCCACAAGACGGAATACCTTCCCGACGTCCTGGAAAAGGACCTGGTCCGCCTGGCCGATTTTTACCACCGACGTGGATTCCTCCAGGCGGGCGTGGAGGACAAGGAGGTCACGGTCTCGAAGGACGGCCGGAAGGCCGACCTGACCGTCTGGGTCTATGAGGGGCCCGAAAGCCGGATCGGCGCCATCCGGTTCGAGGGCATCCACGCCTTCACGGCGAAGAAGATTTTGGGGTTGTCCGGGTTGAAAACCGGTGAACCATTGGACCGGGACCAGGTGGAATCGGCCATCCGGAACCTGTCCCAGGCCTACCTTAATGAAGGTTACCTGGAAGCCGTGATCCTCCCCGAGAACCGGTGGGAACCGCCGAAGACAGACCCGGTGCTGGTCTTCAAGATCTCCGAGGGTCCCCTCTGCCGCCTTTGGGGCATCACCCTGTCGGGTCTCACCCGGTCCCGGGACTGGGTCGTGCGGAGGGAATTCAGGATCCGACCGGGCGAAGCGCTCAAGTGGAACCAGGTGGAAAAAGCCCAACAACGGCTCTACCTCACCGGAATCTTCCAAACCGTCTACGCGCGGCCGGTCACCGCGCCTTCCCCCGCACCGGAGGGGTCCCGCGTCCTGGCGCTGGAGGTCCGGGAAAACAAGCCGAAGGAACTCGACCTCAGCACCGGCTGGAGCACCGAGGAGCACCTCCGGGGCAAGGCCACCTTCTCGAACATCAACCTGTTCGGGCGCGCCCGCCAGTTCACCGTCACGGCCACGGCCAGCCGCCTGCTCCAAAGGCTCGACGGGACCTACACCGTCCCCTGGACCCTCGGGGTGCCCTGGTTCACCAGCCTGAACCTTTTCGGCGAGATCCAGAACCAGCCGGGCTATTCCCTCCGCACCGGGGGCGGCCTCTTCTCCTTCGGCCGCCACCTGTCCTCGATCTCCCAGGTCCAACTGACCTACCGGCACGAGAACGCCTTCCTTTCCTCGGTGGTGGTGGTGCCGGCGCCCGACATCTCCCTGAACTTCATCCGGTCCTTCGGCCTTTCCCTCTTATTGGACGAACGGGACAACTTCGTGAGCACCCAGCGCGGCCTTTACCTCAACGCCTCCGCCGAGATGTCCGGGTCGTTCCTCCATGGGTCGGACACCTTCTTCAAGGCCACGGGGGCCTTCAAGTGGTTCCATCCCGTCACCTCCTCCACGGTCATCGGCACCGCGGCCCAGGTCGGTTGGGTCGGGAACTACCGGAGCCTGAACCCGATCCCCTTGAGCGAGCTCTTCTACGCCGGCGGGTCCAACGCCCTTCGGGGGTTCCCCTACCAGGGCGCGGGCCCGCTGGACCCGCAGCGCGTCCCCCTCGGCGGCCAGTTCGAGCTGGTGTTGAACGCCGCGGAACTGCGCCAGAGGGTCTGGAAATGGTTGGGGGTCGTGGGGTTCTTCGACGCGGGCAACATCTTCCCCAACCTCGACAAGATCCGTTGGGGGGACATCCGCACCACCGGGGGCTGGGGCCTCCGCCTCACGACCAAGTTGGGCGTGCTCCGGGCGGACCAAGGGTTCATCGTGAACCCGCGCCCGGGCGAAAAGCGGCAGGTGATCTATTTGAACGTGGGGCAGGCGTTTTGACGGCAGCTGTCAGCGGTCAGCTCTCGGCGGTTGGCATAAATGCAGAAAACGAACAGCACCGGCTGGCGGTCAACTCAAAGCCGGAATACCCCCAAATACATTTGTTTCCGCCGTCATGAGGGTTTAGCCGACGGCCGACCACTGACAGCCGACCGCCGCTTGTCATAGAATCTTCCATTCCCCCGGAGGCCCCATGGACGCCGAAGCCAAGAAACACCTTCTCCGCCAGATCCCCCACGCGGTGTACGTGATCACCTGCCAGGCCCATGGCCAAACGGTCGCCTCCACGGTCACTTGGGCGACCCAGGCCTCCTTTGAGCCGCCCTTGGTGGCGATCTGCCTGAAGCGCGATTCCGCCACCTACCATGCCGTCCAGGCCGCCCAGTGCTTCGTCCTCAACTTTTTGGGGGAGGGCCAGAAGGACCTGGCGCAGAAGTTCTTCAAGCACGTGGAACCTGAGGGATTCACCCTGGCCGGGGTGCCCTTCCAGCCGAGCCCCACCTTCCGGTTCCCCGTCTTCCCCGACATGGCGGGCCACCTGGAGTGCCGGGTCCTGTCGGCGGTGGAGAAGGGCGACCATGGCGTGGTGGTGGCCGAATGTCTGGAGGCCGCGAAAGGCGAAGGTAAGGGGATCCTTCTGCTTTCGACCACCGGCTGGAACTACGGGGGATAAAGACGACCCCTAAAACGCAAAAGGCCCCCGGGGTTCCCCAGGGGCCTTTTGCGTTTAGGATCCAAACGACGGTTATTTCTTGTCGATTTGTCCTTCAGCGTCGGAGGCGATTTCGTCGGCAATGGACCGGAGGATTTCGCGGAGTTGGTCGTCGAGCATGGTGTCCTCCCCAACTTGGACTAAAACCGGATTGAGGTGTTGCCTCGGGGCACATAGAGGCAGAGCCCCTACGAGAGTGCGCATCAGAGATCCGCGCTACAACTTTTAGACCACCCTCAAGGGTTTTATTCCCTGAATCCAGTCGGAATTATTCGGAACCTCGGGGACGTCAAAGCGCTTCCCGGCGGGACACCGGAATGGGAGGGAATATGGGCCGGGAGATCAGACGGAGAACTTCATCCGGATCAGGAGGATGATCGAGGCCACCGCCAGGAACAGCAGGAGCATCAAGGCGATGGCTTTCAGGCTCTCAATGACGGTCTTGGTGACTTCCAAGATCCACTCGTCCCGGGACATGTCGTCCGACCGGTCCTTCTTGGTCCTGGCGAAGCGGGTGAACCGCTCCAACTCGTCCACCAGCACGCCCCTCGACAGCCCCATGACATAGACCGAGAGGTAGATCAGGGTTTTCCAGGCGTTCCAGAAATCGAGGGTGAGGGCCTTGATCGCCAGGTCCTCGAAGGGGCCCCTGAAGACGGCCAGGGTCAGGAAGCAAACCAGAAGCGAGACCAATATCTTGGCGAGCAGGAGGCTTTGGACCATGGTGGCGTTTCCTTTCATACCGACGGCCCATTATCAGCGGATTTACCTGAATTGAACATGTCCGAAATCAATCGGATCCTCCCACACCCGTCTAGTGGCTGTGGAAATGGCGCCCTCAACCCAGCGTGAATCCGCAGCGGCGACATGGGTCCATCTCAGGGTTCCAGGCGTAGGATTTGCCGGGCACCTTCACCGCCAGGAGTGGCTCCAGGGCCTTCCGAAATTCACCCCGGTGGGCCTCATCGTTGGGGGCCGCTAAACGGTCATTCAGGAAAATCTCAAAATGCCCCAAGTCGAACTGGAGTTTCCCCGCGGTGGCCTTCTCCAACAGGGCGGCGGCCTGTTGGGCCGTCCCGAAGGCGAACTCGAGGGCCGCTGCGGCATCGGGTTGTGGGGGCCTCTTGAGGGTCACCAGCAGTCCCCGTCGGCCGCCCTCCTCATCCAGGCTCACGTTGGCCTCATGGGCGATCAAGAGGATCCCGGGGCCCTGGTGCATATGGGTGTATTCGGCCACGTCGATCAACAGGAGGCCCGGCAGGAGTTGGTCCTGGATGATCTTATGGAAATGGGGGATCAGGTCCCGAAGGGGCAGGGCCTGTCCCTTCGAGGCCAGGATCTTCACGCCGAGCTTGGTCAAATCCATTTAAGTCCCCTTCAAAAGCAGTTTTGAGTTTTAAATTTTAAGTCGGCTTAAAACTCAAAATTTAAAATCGAGAACTTCAGTTCAGGCGTTGAGGAACGTCTGGACCGCCTCGAGGAACAGCTGGGCTTCCTGCACCCGCCTCCCCGCCTCATCGCGGTCGGGGTTTTCCAGCTTCTGTTCGTGGTGCCTGAAGAAGTGGCCCGCGAACTGGGCGCTGGTGGCGTGCTTGGCGAAGTCCCCCGTCTCATGGAAGAGCGCGCGGAACTTCGAAACGGTCTCGTCGGCTCCGCCCACGTATTCCCGCAGGCGGCTCCTCACGCAGGCCTCCGCGGAGTGGATCATGGCCTGGTAGGCCAAACCGACGGCCCCCTTCTGGTTGCCCCCGTCGAGGGCCACCTGGGCCTCGAAGATCTCGCTCTCGGCGGCGGTCACCGAGAACTCGGAGGGGGTCACCACTTCCCCGGCGCATTCCCCCTTGCCGATGTCACCGATGGTGAACTCCCGGGGATCTCCCCAGTCCTGGTAAAGGTCCGGCTCAACGTCGTGACTGGGCACCACCGCCAGGTCTTGGAGGCGGTTTTTGGTCTCCACCTTCCCCACCCGCTTCACGAACCCGCCGAAGGACTCGCCGTCTTGGCGGTCCGAGGTGAACCACCCAAGGAGGCGGTCCACCACCTGGGGAATCCGCTTGGAGGGCACCGCGATCACGGCCTGGCCGTAGGCCCCCCCGTTGTTCTCCCATTGGCCCCCCAACACCACCTGGAAATGCGGCACCGCGTAACCGCCGGCTTTGCGGGACACCCCGAAGAAGCCCAAGTCCGAGAGGGGATGCTGGCCGCAGGAGTTGGGGCAACCCGACACCTTGATCTTCAGGTTCCGGACCTCGGGAGGCAGGGTTTGTAGCTTCGCGTCCATCTGTTCCGAGAGTCGGCGCCCCAGGCCCCGGGAGGCGGCGATTCCCAACTTGCAGGTGTCCGTCCCGGGGCAGGAGGTGATGTCCGAGATCGTCCCGGCGTTGGGGGCCGCCAGGCCGACGGCCCTCAAATCGGAGTAGAGGGCCGGCAGGTCCGACTGGGCGATCCAACGGAACAGCAGGTTCTGCTCGACGGTGGTGCGCACCGTGTCTTTCGTGTACTTGCGGGTCATTTCGGCCAACGCGCGGAGTTGGGAGCTGGTCAGGTCCCCCAGGGGCACCTGGACCGCCACCGTGGAATATCCGGCCTGGGCCTGGCCCCTTACGTTCTGGCGGGCGAAATCGAGGAAACCCTCCGGCAGCGAGGGGGGCAGGGTTCCGGAAACCCGGAGGGGGGATTCCTTCTTATTCAATTGGGCGGCCGGCAGGCCCACCCACCGGGGGTCCGCCGGGAGGGTTTTCCGCTCCTCCAGGACCAGGCGGCGGAACTCGTCGATGCCCAGCTTGGCCACGAGGAACTTGATGCGGGCCGCGCCCCGGTTCTTCTTCTCGCCCAACCGGCCGAAGACCCGGGCCACAGCCTGTGTCAAGGGGAGGATCTCGTCCGGGTCCACGAATTCCAGGAGTTTTTTAGCTTGGTAGGGCACGGGGCCGAGCCCGCCGCCCACGTAGGCGTCGAAGCCTCGTTTCCCGTCCCGGACCTTCGCGATGAAGCCCATGTCGTGCATCATCACGAGGCCGCAACCCTCGTTCTCGCAGCCCGAGAAGGCCACCTTGAACTTGCGGCCGAAATCCTGTGCGTCAGGGTGCCCGAGGAGGAAACGGAAGATGGCCTCGGCGTAGGGGGTCACATCGAAGGTCTCGCCGGCGCAGACGCCCGCCAGGGGGCAGGCCGTCACGTTGCGAACCGAGTTGCCGCAGGCCTCCCGACTGGTGATGCCGCAAGCCGCCAAACGGCGCATCAGGTCGGGCGTGTCCTCGATATGGACGAAATGGAGCTGGAAGTCCTGGCGGGTGGTGATGTGGGCGACGCCGTCGGAATATTCCTCAGCGAGGTCGGCCATGGTCTCCAATTGCCCGGCGTTGGTGCCGCCCCAAGGGAGCTTGATGCGGATCATGCCGGGGGCGTGCCAATGGGTATCAGGGCCCTTCCAGGTGGAGGCGTCGGGATAGGCCAGTTGGCGGACCTGTTTCCCGTCGTTCCGGCGGCCGTTGTCGTACCGCTGGCCGTAGGCGCCCCGGCGAAGCCGCGTCTCGGCGAACACCCGGGGCTCGATCTTCCCCTGCTTATTCAGCTCGATCTGGGCCTCAAACCCGTCGATCTCCTGGGCCCAGTCCGGGGGCATCCGGCCTTCGAGTTTGGCTTTCCAGGTCTTCAGGTTCGGCATGTATCCCTCGGGTCGATTGAAAAGATTGGGATGGCTAAACTAACCAATCGAGGGGGAAAAATCAACGGGAGGCCATTTCCGGGTGGGATCAGGACCCCTCGATCACTAACACGCCCCGGGTGAGTTTCTCCGGGCCCTTGCGTACCACGTAATAGTGGATTCCCGGGGCCGCAGGTTTCCCTCCGGGGGATCGACCGTTCCAACGGACCCATCCCCCGATTTCCATTTGGGTAAATACGGATTCGCCCGAAACCGTGTAAACGTCCAGTTCGGATCCCGGGGGCATGCACCATGCCTTCAGGGTCCCCCCAACCGCTTGGGAGGGGTTGTAGGGGTTGGGCCACACGTGAAGCGGTTGGACCGGGGTTGGGCTGGGGGGGATGGGGGTCACCGACCAGGTGGCCGTCGGGGTGTCCGTCCAGGTCATAGTCCAAGTGGCGGTGGGGGAATCGGTCGGGGTGTCCGAGGGTGAAGGGGTCGGGGTGAGGGTAGGGAAATCATCCACGACGATGACCCCAGTTGGAGTGACGGTCCAGGTCGAGGTGAGGAGGGAGGTAAGAGTCGGGGTGAAGGTGGCCGTGGGGGTCGGGCTGGAGGTGGGCGTGGCGGCACAGGAACGGACCACGAGGTTATCGAACCGGATCCGATTGATCCCTTGGATGAAATCGGCGTGAAATCCTACGCCCCCGGCCGGAAGGCTCATGTCGGTGAAATCGAAAAGGAGTGTCTCCCCCGAGCCAAAGTCCACGAAAGTCTGTTGCCGGGAACCCGACACCACCGTCCGGAAGTGGACCCAAGTCCCGGGGGGATAAGCGGGGGTGGCCAATCCCGAACCGAAACCGACCCCATCCAGGTATCGGTACCCCTGGGTATCGGAAAACAACACCGCTTGCCAATGGGGGACCAGGTTCTCCGGGTTGGTGTTCATCAACACGCTGTAATAGTCCGCCACCGTCGGCGAGGTAATCGTCGCGCGGAAGGCCGAGCCGAAATCCCCATAGCCGTTATCCAGGTCCATCTCAGCGTCGAAATCGATGGTGTAATCCCGGCGGGACCAGCCCAGGAGCGAGTCCCCGGTGGGGGGCGACGTCACCTGTACAACGGGCCGTTGGTTGACCCCCAAGGGGGCGGACGCTGGGGCGCTGTTCCGGATGACCTGGGCGTTATCCGCGGCCGCGGGGCTTCCGATCGGGACGCCCGTTGCGGCGCCAAGGTAAGTCACGTTGGGATCGGAATAATAGGGGATATAGGATCCCGGCATGTAGGACATCAATGAAATGAACAACCCCGCCCCGGTGTTGATCTTGTAGCCGTAGTTATATCCGGACCCCGTGGGGATCCCCGCCGTCCCCCGGTCGTGGTTACAACCGTAGTTGTGGCCCAGTTCATGAGGGAACGCCACATCGGCCCAGGACGACAACACCACGGTCTGGTCACCCGGCATGTAGCCCACCCCCGCGATGGAGTTGTCGGACCGCCCCAGGAAAAGGCTCGCGTATTGCGCGCCATAGGTCGCCATCAGGCCGAACACCTCGTCCACATAGCCGTCGCCGTTGGCGGCGAATCGCCCAGGTCCAGGGGCAGGTTGCCCGAATCCGAATAGGGTGTTTCGGCGCAATAGACCAACCGGTCCTCGAGCCCGACCTGGCTGTTGTGCAGGGCCAAGTTCAGGACTCCCATGGCCAGGTCGATGACGGTCAGGATCCCCGGGGTCCCACCGGCGTAGGTCCTCGCGGTGGGGGTGTAGAGGATCAGGACTTGGTTGACCTTCAGGTTCTCGGCGTCCGGGCACATGCCGGAGGTGTCCTGTGGGACGACAGGCGGAAACCCCTCGGGGTTGTCGTAGGCCTCGGGCACGGCGGGCTCCCCCGGCCCCTCCGTTCCGCACTTGAACCGCGCGGACGGATCCTGGAGGAAGATCCGATGGACGCCTTCCCCCACATACCGGATTTGGAATCGTCCTCTCGTCGGATCAAAGACCGTGGCCGCGATCACCGGCCCCCGGGCGGCCAGGACCCACCAACCCCCATCCACCCCGTCGAGGGTTCCCGTCCAGACCACGCCTCCCCCGAGGGTCGGCCGCCGAAGGTCGCAGACCGCCCGGTAATCGGCTCCGACCAGGAGGTTCAGGGCCAGGGGCGGGGCTTCCCGAACGGGGACCAGGCCCGCCAGTTGACCGAGGAATTCGGGGGACACCCGCACGTACCGGGATTGGAGGGCGGGGAGGTCAAGGGGCGGGACCTGGGCGGGTGGATCCACCGTGGGGAAAGCGGACGAAGGTGAGGGAGGCAAGGCGCCGGCAAAAAATGGTTCGCGCCCCGGGGGGGACAAGGGCCCACCCCAGGATCCCAACCACCGCAAACCATACCCGTCGTTTCGGTTCCATAGGTCCACTACACCATCCTACAGAATAGGCATTCGGGGCATACACTTGACCCCATCATACCCCGCGCCCCCCCATTCCGCCCCGTATGTAATGCATATTAAAAAAAAGGCCCGGCGCCCCCAAGGGGACGCCGGACCTGGATTCAACCAACCGGGAAATCAGCGGGCTTCGGCTTGCCCATCCGGATAGAAGAGTTTGTAGCTCCCGTCGCCCAGCAGCACCATGACCTCGGTGATCCGGCCGTTGGCGTTCTCGGTGAACCGCGCGTCCGTGGCGCCGGACACCAGGAAGACCGGCGCGAAGGCCGGGGTGGCGCTCATGTCGTAGAGGAAGGCGTCGTTGGAGGCGCCGTAGATCTTGATGGCCCGGGTATTGTCGTGGCTCCAGAAAACCGTCCCGGAAGCCGAGCCCGAGGGGGCGGGGGCCGTCGCGGAATCCGGCTGGGTCACCGGATCAGCCGCGTCGCTGGCCGGGTAGTATTCCTTGTCCCGGTAGACATACACCACGTCCACCCGGGAGGGATCCTGCCACCACCAGTAGCCGTCGTTCCAGTAGCACCAACGGTCGAAGCTGTCGTCGTACCACCAATACCGGTCGCCGTAATAGCGGGTCCAGAAGCATTGGTCCCCGAGGTACCAGCCGTACCAGTTGTAACCCCACGGGTCGTTATAGTGGCAAAACCGGTTGCCGCCGTAATCGTGCCAGTAGTAGCGCCCCCGGACGTTTTCATCCCGGTTGTACCTTCCCACCTGGCCCAAGACCAAGCGGTTGTTCATGTAGACGTTCATGGACTTGGCGGCCGGCGGTCCGCCGGCGACGCGGGACATCAGCGCCCTTCCGTCGGGTCCCCGTTGGGGCACCGCGACCCTCGATTCGGCCCGGGGGGTGCTCAACAGGTGGTCGCGCTCCCGGATCGGCGAGGGCCTTGGAACGCCCTGCAGGTGCGCCCGGTTCTGTTGATAGGTCCCAGGGTGGACGCCCGCCGGACGGCGGTATGAGTTGTCCCGTACCTGGTTCGACCGGTTTCCGGTCCTCGCGTCGTTCCCCAAACGAACCCGTGGGTTTTCCACGGGACGGGATTGCTGTCCGTTGTTCCCGGGACGGGCCTGCTGCCCGTTGGCCGCCGGGCGGACCCTTTGTCCCTGGACCCCGGCGTTTTGGCCGCCATTCGGGGCGACCCGGCCGATCAGGCCCGCGGGTTGTTCGCGTTGGGGCGCGGCCCTTTCCGTCCGCGATTGGGCGGCTCGGTGGGCCCGGACGGGCTGGTCCCCGGAAACCGTCCTGTCCACCCGGGTGTCGTCCCGGGTGGTCGACACGGTGTCGCGCGCCGGGGCATCCCCACGGTCATCGCTAGCCGAAGCCCGGTCGGGTCGGTCCACCCGGTCCGGACGGCTGTCTCCCGGGTCGTCCCGCCTGGCCAAAGCCGGAAGCGCGAGGGCAAACGCGAAAAAGGTGATGGCAAACAATTTGAGGTTCTGATTCATGTCTATTCTCCCGATCCAATGGACTGCCTATAAGTTTAGACGACAGGAAGCGCCTACGGTTCCAGTAAAAACGACTGAATAACCCCGCGCTTCCCTCCCCACGGTGATTTGACGAGGGCAAAGGACGGCGGGTGTCGCCCGGGAATGGCGCTAAAAACCGGTTATACCAACCACAAAGGGGGTTTTCATCCTCCGGCTAATGGCCCGACCCTGGGCTGAAAACGGGCGGGCGCGCTGGGGTCGAGACCGGGAAGACCGTATGGGGTTCGAAATGGAGATCCGATAACCGAACGACCAACCGGTAATCCCCCGGATGGGCCAGGTCCTCCACGAAGGCCCTGCGCCAAAGGTCGATGTCCAGGACCCGCACCTTCATCCCGCGAAACAAGGCCGTTTGCCCGACGAACCAGCGGCGCAATTCCTCCCGTCGAACCTGCGGGAGGGGTTCTTGGATATCCGGTTGGGCCATGGGAGACACCTCAGGCCGCCCATTCTACTCCCGGCCACGGCCTGACAAAAGATGGTTCTAGAAGGCCTTTTGTCGGGTTTATCGGAGCAGGACCAAAGGCAGGACATACCGGCGGACTGGAGTCGTCAACACCAGGTAATACAGGCCGTCCGAGAGCGGCGCGCCCCGCCGGTCCCGGGGATCCAAGGGGACGGACCATTCCCCCGCCTTGATATTCGTAAAGGACCACTCCGCGATTTTCCGGTAGGCCGTCGTGAAGACCGCGACGCGCACCCAAGCCTGGGGACTTTCCCAGTTGGCCGAAAGGGTCAGGGGTCCCGTTCCCCGCCAGGGGTTTGGAAAGAGGACCGGGGGCTCCGGACCCACGCCCGCCGTCCCGGTCGGGGTCGGCGACGGGGACCCGGTCCAGGTCGGAGTGGCCGTCACGGAAGCCGTCGGCGTGCCCATAGGACTCGGTGACGGGGACGCAGTCTCGGTCGCGCTCGGTGTAACGGTCCAGGTGGACGACGGTGTTTCCGTCCACGAGGCCGTCGGGGTGGCGGTCCGGGTCGGCGGGGGCGGCGTTGCCGAAGGCGTAGGGCTTGAGGTGAGGGACGCCGTCCCGGTTGGAGAAGGCGTTGAAGTGTCGACCGGGGGCGCCGTCGGGCTAGGCGTCAACGTTGACGAATGGGTTGGGGTTGTTGTTGTAGTCGGCGTCCCACTCGCCGTCCCAGTCGGCGTTAAGGAAGCTGTCCCGCTCGCCGTGGGGCTTGGGGACGGGGACGCAGTCTCGGTCGCGCTTGGAGTCCGGGAGGGCGACGCCGTCGGCGTCCCGCTTGGGCTCGGGGAGGCGGTTGAACTGGCGGTCGCTGAAGCCGTGGGCGTAGCCGACGGGGTCGGCGTAGTCGAATCCGTCGAGGTGCGGGTCGGCGAGGCGGTGGCGGTACTGGTCGCCGTCGCCGAAGCCGTGGCCGTCCGGGTCGGGGTCGCCGTAAACGTCGCGGATGGTGTCGGGGTGGCCGTGAGGGTCGAGGAATAGGTGGCCGTGAAGGTGGCTGTCCCAGTCGGCGTTGATGAAGCTGTCCCGCTCGCCGTGGGGCTCGGGGACGGTGACGGAGTCACGGTCGCACTTGGAGTCTGGGAGGGCGACGCCGTCGGCGTCCCGCTTGGGGTGGAGGTCCTGGTCGCCGAGGCCGTGGCCGTCCAGGTTCGGGTCGCCGTCAACGTCGCCGAGGAGGTCGGGGTGGCGGTGGGAGTCGAGGAAAAGGTAGCCGTGAAAGTACCCGTCCCAGTCGGCGTTAACGAAGCCGTCCCACTCGCCGTGGGGCTCGGGGACGGTGACGGAGTCACGGTCGCGCTTGGAGTCCGGGAGGGCGACGCCGTCGGCGTCCCGCTTGGGGTCGGGGACCGGGTGGACGTCGCCGTGGCCGTCAAGGTAGCCGTGGAGGTTCTGGTCGGGGTGGCGGTGGGCGTAGACGTCCAGGTCGGCGTGGCCCCCCCGATCAAGCCGTACACCACCAGCTGGCCGGCGGCCGGGACATAGACCTTCCCGTTGACGATGCTGGGCGGCGTGAACTTCACGTTGGCCGCCACGGCGCTGTCCCGGGCCGCGTTTTGGGAGCTGTTGTAGAGCTCGGTGGCCAGGTTCGTGGCGTCGTAGGCGTGCAGGACCGCGGGGGTGCCGGGTTGGATCGCCCAAACGATGCCGTTCGTCGTTCCGTTGGAGGACACGCTGGGAACGCAACCCGGGTAGGCGTAGGTGGCCGAGGTCTGGGAGGAGGCCGTGGTGTTGTAAAGGCCGTTCGCCAGGCTGAAGGCCCGGAGCACCTGCCCCGACATGCCCCAATAGACGAAGCCGTTGAAGATCGCGGGGTTGGTGAATCCCGCGTTGGTGGCGGCCGTCCCGACGTGGAATTCCTGGACGTCGTTGTCCGTCGCGGCGTTGTAATGTCCCATGTTGTCCCGGTCCACCAGGTACACCTCCCCCGTCTTGGCGCCTCCTGTCATGAGGTGGGGATGGGCCGCGCTGCCGTAGGAATCCGGCAAAAGCACGCCTCCGGTGGAGCCCAAGTCCTGGTCGGTGTTGCTGAGGGTGCCCTGGTTCGAGGGCGTGAAGTAGTCCGCCGGGGTGAGGGCCGTGACCCCGGCCGTCAGTTTGAGGAAGCTGTCGCCGTAGTCCCGCCCCCCCGTGTTGGCGTCGAAAGTGCCGTTCGCGGTGAGGACAAACAGGTTTCCTGAGGCATCCACCATCGGGGCCCCGCCGCTGTTCCAGAGGGACGCCTCGCTCCCGTCGGGCGCCACGTTGTAGACGATGGTCTGTTGGCTGATGTCCGAGGCGTTGTAGCCGATGATCCAGCCCTGGTAGGTGCCCCAGTTGTTCAGGTCACAGTGGGAGGTCCAGGAGGTGTAGATCACCCCGTTGGACTCGACCAATCCGCATCGTTCCTTGTAGGCCCGTGCATTGAAGGTATCCGTCGTCCCTCCCTGGCCCGTCCCCGGCACGCTGGCCTGGACCGTGGTGGGGCCGTTCGCCGCCTCGGCCCCGGAGGAGAGGTCGAGCGCGTGCAGGACCTGGTAGAACTGCGTCACGGGGCCCGCGGTCACCTGCTTGATCATCCCCACCAGGTAGATCTTCCCCTTCGCCGGGTCGATATAAGGCGTGTCGGTGATGCCGATCTCCGGGGTGATCTGGGTGCAATTCGCCACGTCGGCCAGGGCCACCGTGGTGACCCCGGCGGCCGCGTTCAGGAAACTGACCTGCCAAAGCGGCGCTTGGGGGGAATCGGCGTCGAAGGCGTAGACGCTGTCGTGCTCCGTGCAGACATAGACCACGTTGTGGTTGCCCTTGCCCAAAATCGCCTGGTTGGGGACGTAAAGGGGTTGGCCGTAAATCTGGCCGTCGACCGCGTCGGAATACAGCTTGCCGAAGGTCGCTTGGTTGACGACCGACGTCGAGAGGATCGTCTCGTTGGGGTTGAGTCCCGTGCGGGAATCGTCGTTATGGTAGGACAATAGGGGGGTCTGGCCCCAGGCGGCGCCCACGAGGGTGACCGAGAGGGCGAGGATCAAGTTGTGGGCAAGCCGCGCAGGACGGAATAAGGGCGCCAAGGTTCCCTCGGACGGGATCCGCGAGGCGACCCCGTTTCATTGGATTGGAGAAGGGCGAATTGTACCGCAGGCCTGTTCAAATAGATGGAGGGGGCGAAAAGACGGGTTGGTGGGGGAAAACGCTCAACCCGGCGTTAACCTCAGGGGACCGACCATTTTTTGAGGTTGAATCCAAGGAATGAACTGGGTCAGGCGGGGACCCATCGGTTTAAGGACGGGATTCCTGCCCTTGGGGCGACCCCGATCAAGCCGAACCGGGAGGTTCGAGCTATCCGCTTACCGGGCCGAACTGGGTGGAGACGTCCCCGGGGAAAATCGCGGGTCCGATGTGGGTCAAGCGGCTCTGGAGGTCCAACCAGATCTCGCCGCCCTTGTCCGTCCAGCGTTGGCAAAAGCTGAAATCCTCGCTGAGGTAGGTGTTCGTGGCCTGGTCCAGGATGCAGTTGAACAGGGCGTACCGCCAGGGGCTGTCGCGGAGGGAATCCTGGTTCTGGTGGTGGCGCCCGTACTTGAGTTCCGGGTACCAGTCGACCATTTTCTCCAGGGCCCGGCGCTTCAGGAGCATGAACCCCGTACCGGCGTAGCGCACCTTCGCGAAACCGCCCTTCGACTCGATCCGAGCCGGGTTCTCAAACTCCATGACATAGGAAAGCGACGCGGATTCCAGGGAGCCCCGGCCCTCCTTCACGAGGGCCTCCACCTTCGGCCAATCGTATTTCTTGGCGGGATAAACCCCCGCTGAGAAGTCGGCCGCGAAGTCCAGGAGCCGGAAGGCCTGCTCGGGCTCAAACGCGATGTCGGCGTCCACGAACAACAGGTGGGTCGCGGAAGGGGTCCCGAGGAATCGCGCCGTCAGGTCCTGGCGGGCGCGGGTGATGAGGGCGTCCCCCCAGGACATCCAAATCGTGATCTCGATGCCCCGGGCCGTGCAGGCGGCCTGAAGTTTCAGGAGCGACGCCGCGTAGCTGCTCATGACTTGGCCGCCGTAACAGGGCGTGGCCACCACGAGGTGCATCTTTGGTTCGGACATGCGGCCCTCCCGGTCGCAAAACATCAATTCACCGCTCCTCGCGCTCACATCAACCCTTCATGAACGCGGGTCAGTCCCTGTGGTGATTTGTGGTTGTTGTTAGTTTAAAACCATTTTCCGAGCCACTTCTTGATCTGGGATTCCTTGTCCTGGCCCCCGGCGTTCCCGCGGTTGTCCGGCCGGCGGTTGCGGTCGTTGGGGAACCGGTTGCCCCGGTTGTCGTCGCGCGAGGAGGAGTTCCCGCCCCGACCGGCGCCCGGTCCCCTGCGGTTCGCGTCCTGGCCCGGGCGGTTTCGGTCACCGCCTTGTCCCGGGCGGTGTCCCGGGTTAGTCCCGGACGGCCTGCCGGAGTGGGGAGGGGCGTTGCGGTCGCGGCCGCGGAAAGGTCCCTGGTTCTGTCGGTGGGTCTCAAAACCCGCACGGTTCCCGTCCACCTCGTGGGGAGCGGCGCCGGCCGGAGCGCTGGAACCCGGCCGGGGGTTGCGGTCCCGGCCCTGGTTCGAACCCTGCCGGTGTCCTTGCGGTTGTCCCTGGTGCGGTTGGGAAGGACGCCCTTGGGGCCTGCCCTGGGACTGGCCTTCCGGACGCGAGGGACCCCTTGACGAATTCTGGGAACGTCCTTGGGGACGTTGTCCCTGGGAGTGGCGCTGGTTCGGCTGGGAGGAACCCGGCCGGAAGGCCGGCTGGGGATTGATCGCGGCGGCGTGGTCCGTGAAATGGGAGGGCAGGTTGGTGATGGCCACGCGGCCTTCGCCCAGTTCCTTCAGGATGTCCTTCCATTGACCGGCGTCCTCGGGCGTCAGGAAGGTCAGGGAATCCCCCTCGGCCCCCGCGCGCGCCGTCCGGCCGATCCGGTGCAGGTAGTCCTCGGGGTTCTGGGGCAGGTCGAAGTTGATGACGTGGGCGATGTGCTGGATGTCGAGCCCGCGGGCCGCGATGTCGGTGGCCACGAGGATGCGGCTCGACCCGTTCTTGAACTGCTCCAACGCCATGCGGCGCTGGCCCTGGGTGCGGCCGCCGTGGATTCGGACGGCCGACAGCCCCTTGTCCTTCAGCTTCTGGAGGGTGCGGTCCACGCGGTGTTGGGTGCGGGCGAAGAGCAGGACGGACCCCTCACGGGCCTGGAGCTCGGCGATCAGGTCGTCGAACTTGCGGCCCTGGCTGGTGTTCATGACCTTCTGGCGGATCTTCTCCACGGCCCGGGACTCGCCGCCCACGGCCACCCGCACCGGCGAGCGCAGGTACTGGTGGGCCAAGGACTGGATGTCCGGCGGGATCGTGGCGGAGAACATCAAGGTCTGGCGGTCATGGGGCAGTTTGACGCGGATCTTGTTGAGCTGGGGCGCGAAGCCCATGTCCAGCATCCGGTCCGCCTCATCCAGCACCAGGAAACCGGTGCGGGACAGGTCCAGGGTGCGGCGTTCCATGTGGTCGATGATCCGGCCGGGCGTCCCGATGATGAGCCGGGTACCGCGCTTGAGGGCGTCCACCTGGGCGCCCATTCCCATGCCGCCGATCAGGAGGGCGGAATTCAGGTCGCCCCGGTTGCCGGCCAATTGGCGGAGCACTTCGCGCACCTGGTCCGCCAGTTCGCGGGTGGGAGTGAGGATGAGGGCCGTCTGGCCCGGGTGGGCGGCGAGGTAGCTCAACAGGGGGATGCCGAAGGCGGCGGTCTTGCCCGAGCCGGTTTCGGCGGAGGCCACGACGTCCTTGCCCTCGAGGCCGGGGGGGATGGACTGGGCCTGGATGGGGGTAGGTTTCTCAAACTTCATCTTCACCAGCGACTCGTGCAAAAAGGCGGGTAACGCCAACTCCTGGAAGCTTTCCATTCTTATCCTTAGGTGGGTTTATGGGCCTGCGGTAGGCGCCCACTTTACGCTATTAGGGGCCTTTTGGGGGGGTCTTCGTGGAAACGGGCTTCCCCTTTGGCCTTCCCGCCCATCCGGGAAGCCGGCGCGCTCCGACAAACCCCGGGAGGGCTGGACTTTACATTAGTAATATCTTATATACTAATACACGAAACAGCCGGGCCTTCCGGCCGTACCTAACAGGAGTCTCCCATGAACAGCTGGATGATTGGGGCGGTTGTCGCGGTGGTGGTGTTCTTCTTCCTCAAGCCCTCGGTGCCGTCGGCGGCGCGGTTGTCCCCCACGAGGGTGCGGGAGGACATGAGGAGCGGGAAGGACCTCCAACTCATCGATGTCCG
>Ga0265334_10000666_pt1 | contig 17264 bp, 13 predicted proteins | sample 42023metaG_FD_192442 | JGI IMG/M metagenome (GOLD analysis project Ga0265334, IMG submission 192442) | Rhizosphere microbial communities from Carex aquatilis grown in University of Washington, Seatle, WA, United States - 4-20-23 metaG | ecosystem: Host-associated > Plants > Roots > Rhizosphere... | reverse complement strand
CCCCCCCCCCCCCCCCGCCCCCGTGTACGAACCACGCAGGCGAGCTGCGAGCGGTTTGCTTGTCGCGGTCATCCGCTCTCGGTATACGCGAGACACAGACACGCGACGTCTCGCGGCAGGCAAACGAGCAGCTGAGGCTCGATCGCGCGCTGGCGATGACCAACGATGCTCCTTAGGACGAGGGGATCATACAGCCTGTTGCCCAGGATCCCCCCGATGTGCCACTTGTCCAGTCCCCCTGCCAGCGATGCGAGCAGCTCGGGCTCCCACAAGGGTCGCGAGTACGACACAAACATGGAGAGCAACAGCGACAGCGGCACGCCCGACATTCGGAGAAGCGACGGACTGTGCAACCGGAGCCAGTCCGACGGAGCGCTGCTGACCAGTGTGCTCATGCACTCGCAGTTGTCCAAGAGCACCGCGAGAGATGGATCTGCGCATCGACCTGGCTCACTCAACGCCTCGAGTTTCGAGGCGATGACCCCGTACAGCGGCTGCCACTGCTCGGGGCCTTGGGTCCCGCAAGATCGGATGTTGCGCCACAGCGCGACCATCGTTTCGGCGTCGCTCAACAGGTGCCACCTGGGTGCCCAGAATCGACCGGTGAGCACAAGATTACGCGCCAGCGCGGGCAGCAAGCGTGCGCAACGCAAGGTCTCGAGCTCTCCGGCGGAAAGCTTCTCAGCCGCGACTTCGTCCAGGAGAGAAAGTCGGATTGCTGAGCGCGAGCGCTCGGTCCCGGAAGTCACCGAGACAGTCGCAGCCTCGCCGCACAAGAACGACAGGGCGAGCTCGCTGTGTGCTTCGTCCGCGCGTCTCTCGAACCACGCAAGTACATCCGCGCCGACAGCGGGATCATACAGCAGGCGGCCCAACTTGGCTCCGAAATCCTCTGCCACGACCGGTCCGACTGTCGGAAGAGACGACGGGAAAGCTGGGAGACTTCCGCCTCCAGAAGCCCCCGCTTCCTCTGCAACCGCGGCACGTCCGACTGCCGGATCGGGCGAAGAGGAAGCGGGGGGAGCTGTTTCCGAAAGTCGAACGGGGACTCCAGACCCGACTCCCTTCCCCGACAACGTCGCCACCGAGCCACACACACCCATACAATCCTAGCGTGATTGCGAAGGTGATCACGATTGGTTGCCGGGTCAGCGGGCCTATCTCTCGTAATCCGCTGTGCGTTTCTGACCGCGTCCCAGCGCCGCCCTGTTGGCCTGAATTATTGTATTCTACGTTTTTGTGACACGCAACGCAAAAAAATCTCGCTCTTCGCCCAGACGTTCACTTCCTCCAGGCGAAGAGCGAGAGGGCACGCCACAAATCCACGCGAGAGGAGAAAAATCAGGCAGGACACCAGGGAATTCTCCGCAAAACGTCCAACAAAACATGTCGGCTCTCGACGCCTTCCAAGGCGAGATCAGGGCCTACCGCTCAGAGGTCCGCGGGGCGACTAGCGCCGCCGGCGCGCCCGGGCCAACCGGCGGGGCGCTGCTCCTGCGTGTGCCCACGCCGAAATACCCGACGATTTCCGCCGCCCTGGCCGCCGCGCAGTCGGGGTCGACCATACTGGTTCGCGCCGTCGCCGGCGCCTTCCTGGAAGCCCTCGAGATACCCTCCGGCCTCACGGGTCTGCGGTTGCTCGCCGACACGACGGGAAGGAGGCGTCGACGGCCAGTCCTGGACGGCGGGGGCTTCAGGGCGGTCGGCGTCACCGTCGACGCGGCCGGCGTGAGGATCCGGGGGTTCCGCATCCAGAACTTTGTCGAGGCCGGGGTCCGCGTCTCGACCAAGGTGGGTGGCGTGCGCATCCTCGACAGCGTCATCCAGCGCATCGTGCGCGGGCCAGGCGTCGACCTCGCCCTCGCGTCGGGCGGCTGTCTCGTGTACAGGAGCACGTGCCGGCGCTGCGGCGACTCGGGCATGAAGATCTCGGGCAAGGACCACTACGCGGTGGGCAACAGCTGCTCGTTCAACGCGCGGTACGGCATCGAGGCGACGTCGTTCGGCAACCACATCCTGTCGAACCGGTTCCGGGGCAACGGCGTGGGCGACTGCCTGGACGCGCAGGGCAACACGATCTTCTACGACAACGAGCTCGGCGGCGAGCTGTTCCTCGACGGCCTCGGCACCTCGTGCGTGGCGCTCAACCGCGTGGCCTCTTCAGGCCCAGCGGACGACGAAGCCGGGCCCAGGCGACCGGTGGCCGTGACGGCCGCGAGCCGCGACAACACGTGTCTCGAGAACGACCTCGGCGGCGCGAGCCTGTTGGCCCTGCCGACGGCGGCCGGGCAGCTGTGGCTCGAGAACCGCGCCAGGCTCGCCGTCGTCCTCTCGGCCCACAATCTCGTGGTGCGCAACGCGCTGGCCGCGCGGGGTCTCGTCGTCCGCGACGGGACGCACACGACGGTCGCGGTGCAGAACGCCTGCGGGCGGACGAGCTGCGCGGCGGCGCCCTGCCCGCACACAGTCGTCCGGGTGCGGAGCGGCGAGAGCATCTCGGCCGCCGTCGGAAGCGCGGGGCCCGGAACGACGATCGTCGTCGAGGACGGAACGTACGCGGAGAGCGTCCGCGTGCCGCCGGGCAAGGATGGCCTGCGCCTGCTCGCGGCCGGCGGAGGAGCGCGCCTCGTCCCCGGCGGATCGGACGCGGCGGGGCGCACCGGGTTCGACGTCTGGTCGTCGCACGTCACCGTCTCGGGCTTCCGGGTGCGCGGGTTCCGCGGGGCCGGCATCGCCGTCACGGCGTCCCTCGGTGCGCGGCTCCTCGGCAACCGCGTCTCGCGTGTCCCCGGCGGCCACGGTATCGTCCTGAACAAGACCTTTTCGGTGCTCCTGTCGGAGAACTCGGTCTCGCGCGCGGGCGGCAACGGCATCAGCATCACCGGCATGAACACGTGGTGCCTCGGGAACCGCGCGGTGCGCTGCGGCGGGGCGGGCATCTCGATGGAGGAGACCAACACCTTTGGCAACGCCGTGGTGGACAACGTGGTGCGCCTCAACCGCGGCGACGGCATCCTGGACCACGCGGGACCCAACCTCCTGCTGAGGAACACGGCGTCGGGCAACGGCGGCAGCGGCATCCGCGAGGCTCCCGGCGGCGCGGGGTTCGCCTCCATCCTGGAGAACGTGGCCTCTGCCAATGCGCGGTACGGGGTCGAGCTGGCGACCGGGATGAACTACCTGGCGCAGAACCTGCTCTCGGACAACCGGTTGGGTGCGATCCACAGACAGAGCGCCGATACCCCTTCAATCCCATCCAGTTCCTGACGAAAGCAGGAAAAGCCACGAGAACAGAAAAATCTCGTCCACCTGTGTCACGACGCAAACGAACCCCCTGGCGTGTCCACACCAGTAGCGAATACACGGATGGTCGCGTTGATGTCTTTTCATCGGATTTCCGCAGTTCAATCAGAATCGTCGTGCGAAAAGGTAAAGACGGTCCGATCAAGTGGGTGTGCTTGGTCAGGGTGATGATCCGCCCGGGTGCACTTGGACCCGGCGGACTTGTAACCCCACGCGAGCAGTTGCCGGCGCAAAGCCTCGTCGCAGACGCACTGTTCCGCGAAACTGAGATTCAAAGACTGGACATCCAGAACCACGTAGCCCAGGACGAGGTCAGCCAGAACCCTGGCGACACGCTCCAAGAGCATCGGCAGCGTTGCCAGCACAATGCGACGGTCCGTGCACCGCGAAGGCAACTCAGCGCACTCGAAATAACTCTTGGAGCGGCTGAGGGTAGTCAGGTAAGAGGCCGCCGCCATGGCACAATCATTGTCGCGCGTGTCTCGTGTGCATTCAGACCGATGCCACGTGTTGGCCGTCCGCTGTCGACCCACCACCCACCGCCTCACGCGGCTCACAAGACGGCCACGCCAATCCGCGTACGGCCGCCGTCCTTTACGCGCCACGGATCGGTGAGCGTCGCGCTGGCAATCGATGCACCACACGCGGTCCAGGTTGTGCGCCATGCGTATGAGCTGGGCTCGGACGTCCGATGCGATGGGTCGTGGATTAGTTGTGCTCTGGCTCGGCATACGTGTGCCACGGACACAGCGCCTCGGGCCGGGACGCCTTGCTCCTCGCTCGAGGCTCCACAAGAGAGTAAACAAATGTATCCAAGTATACATGTACAGCCGATGGGGCTTCTCGTCGCGGTTCGGCGCGAAATCGTGAGGTGCTCTCGGGTGCAAAGCATCCGTTTCCATCCAGATGTCTGGATTTTCGCGTTTGGAGGACGGCGACCTAGAATTGGCACCCGTCGGCTCACCAGGCGAAGGGACCGACTCGGACTACTACGAGTGGCCGTGCCATTCGGCGCTGAGCCGTGCCCTGGGCGGCGTCGACGATCTCGCGTGGCTCGTCGAGGGCTATGCGTACAGGCCGCCCACCAGCTTCGCCACGCTCCCCGCCGGCGAGAATCAGAGCGAGTCCGCCGTGGGCTCCGTGTGCCTGCGGTGGGCGGCCAGAATAGCGTGCGTGCTCGTCTGCAGCCCGTGCTGGGTCAAGTTTGGTGTTTTCGTCCAAATGTGGTGCCGGGAGAGCTGGAAGATTGAGCTCTACTCTGACGACCCGGAGAGGGTGCGCCGCGCGCTCGAGGCCGGCTTCATGTGCCGGGGCCACTCGGACTGGTGCTACGACTGCAAGCGACCCCGGCCGCTCTGGTCGTACATCGACGACCTGTTGCGGAGGGGCCGCTGGAAGTCGGCCGCGGTCTGCATGAGGAGGGAGCCCGAGTTCTGGCACGCCCGGGTGCGCGGTCCCCGGGTGGACGCCGACGGCCACTGCCTGGGCGCCGACCTGATTCTGCTCTACTCGCTGTGCTTCCCGGGCCACGAGCCAGAAGGCGTCGAGTCGGTGTCGTCGCGGTGCCTCGGCGAAGGCCAGTCCCTGCCGCTGGTCTCCAGGTGCCTGCGCCACGCGTGCTGGCCGGTCGACGACCTCGCCGGTCCCGGTCGCGTCCACGCCCTGAGGGCGGTGCGGGCGGGCCGGGTCGACATTGTGCAGAAGTGGGTGGAGCACGGTCTCTCGCTGGACGACGACGGCCCACGCCCGGCGGGGCCGTGCCTGCTGCTGGCAGAGGCGCTGCTGGCCCGGCAGACGGGAGTCGCGCTGTTTCTGCTGTCGCGGCCCGACTGTCCCGTGCGCGGCGGCGAGGTCGAGTTGCTGCTGGCCTCCTGGCCGACCCACCACCACCTCCCGCTCGACCTGCGCAACACGTTGAAAGCCGTCCTCGACCGGGGTTGCTCGCTCCTGACGGCCTGGACCGTCATCGCGAGCCCTGCCGCCGCGGGAGCAGCGGCAGCGCGAATCACAGTCTCTCCGCGGTGCTTCTCGGGGGTCGAGTTCCTCTGGAAGCAGGTGTCTTTCGCCGACCTCGACACACTGGCGCTTTTCCAGCAGTTTATCCCAGACGAAGTCGATGCCTTTGTCCGGGATGCCGACCAGCGGCGCCTGGAGATTGACACTCGCTTGGCCGCCTCGCGAGACTCGTCCCTCTGTGTTGAACACGTGTGAAACCAACCAAAGAGAGCGTTTAATGTCTGCCGGGTTCGCGCAGTTTACTCCTGTAGGTAGATTCCGACCGGCGGCCCATGGCGGCGGGAAGGGGGGGGGGGCGAAAGAGCGACACCCGATGTACAGGGAGGCTCTCACGCTCGGCTCGGGATCACGATGCCTTGCGCAATCGTTTCGTGATCGTGCGTTCCGTTGAATGCAGCGCCCAACAGTCGCCGGCGGGCGCGCTTGCGTGATCTGCTGGACCGAACAAGAGGAACCGCGCCGCGCGGAACGCGGTCGTCTCAAGTGCTGCTCGACCGAGACGAGCGCCTGCGTTGCCTGCGCCAGCTGCATGGTTCGGTGGCTGGAAACGTCTGGCGGACAGTTCCGGTGCCCTAGGTGCCGTGGGTCGCTTTCCCGCGGCGCGCTTCGCCGGCTCCTCGGACCGAAGCGCGCGAAGCGAATCTTGGCGCGTTTCCCGCGACCCGCCGTGTCGTGCTCGCGCTTCCGCGAGGCTTCTCACATCGGCGTGCGGTTCTGCCCGGGCTGCGACGTGGCCATCGAGCGCACCTGGGGGTGCGACTCGATGCAGTGCTCGGCCTGCCGGTACCGCTTCTGCTGGTCGTGCGGCCTGTCGCCGGAAGCGTGTGGTGGGAACTGCTCACCACTTCGCACCATCAGAGTCGCTCTCCAGATCTCCCGAATTGTTCTCTTGCTAGTGTTCGCTGCGCTGCAGCTTCGCGCTCGAGCGAGCAGCATGTGAGGGAGTTCCTCGGCGTGCACATCAACGCGTGTTTTTTTTTGAAGAGACTCTTGTTCTGAACAAGCCGCTGCAACAAGCAACTTCGCCCCCAGCGCGTACAGATAGACCCGCGAGAGATTTTAGTGCGAGAAGTAAACCGCGGTCGGAGCAATGATCACCACGAGAACAACGACGGCCACACCGACAAGCAGTGCCGTGGATTTGTGGTACGAACACCTCATTTTGCTCTTGACACGCCCGGCTGAGTTGCGGAAGATGTCGGCCTCGCGACGAAGATCCTCTGCCGACGTCTCCATGTCACTCACCCGTTCCACGTTCTGCAGCGCCCGGTTCACGTTGTCCTGCAGTACGGTCTTCACATCGTCCACTTTCTGTTGCACCTCGGCCAGCTTGCACGAGCCGTACTCTGCAACGAGGCGGTCCAGAAGGTCCTGGGAGGCCCTGTCGACACCTCTTCCGCCGCCCGACGTCGCCCCGGCAATGTCGGCCGCCGTGTTGGCGGCGAAGAATCCACCCTTCAGATCGGCGAACAGACGGGCCACAGAGTGGGCCTTGCCAAACCGCAGGTCCGTGACGACAAACATGGCCACGACGCAGTCTGCGCCGGGAACAGCCGTGGCACAGACGTGCAGCTCGTAGTCTGTGCGTTCGGAGGTCAGCTGCAAGGGCGTGTCGAGCTTGAGCTTGGCTGCCGCCTTCTCCATGATGTCTTGAATGTGTCGCTTGTACTCGTTGTTCTTTTCATCCGCTCTGAGCTTCTGTCACACAGTCAACACACAAAATCAAAAACGACGGGAAAACAAAGTGGCGGGCAGAAGTGCGGCGGACGGACCGTGCTGGCAATCAGCTGGTGCCCGCGCTCCGCAAACGTGCCGTTGTTCTGCTTGATAAGCCGACCGACGCCGATAAACCTTACTGGATGTTGCATGGCTGACGACGACAATGGAGATGTCGAGCGCACGGGGTCCCAAAAAAGAAATCACGATGGGCAGCCGGTCGGTGCCCGCGGGGTGTGCTGCCGAGACTGCGCGTTACATCCTCCGGAACCGGAATGCTTTCCTCAGGTCGACGAAGTTGCCCGGGGCGGCGGATCGTTTTTTTGGGTCCCGCTGTCTTGTTGCCGCTGCTGCGTGCGTCGCCTCACTCAGAGGCTGGGAGATCCACCAGGTTCTGTGTGTCCGTGTGCATTCGACACGCCCGAACTTGAGCTGGGCGGCGCACGAGGAGAGAGCCGCAACTTTTTTTTTGGGCCGTTTGGGCGCGCCTTGGGTAGAAAAGACATTCACAAAACAGCCAATATTCGCTGCGCTTCGATTTCTTTTTCCAGACCCCTGCCATTCGCAGCGCCACACCTTTTTGCTCATTCACTCGCCCGACAACGAATTTCCACCGCACCCAATCAAAAAAAACCCTCTGACATGGAGGCGCTCCCCGCCCAAGGTAACGCGAGATCGGCGGAGATCCTCTCGTCGGCGGAAGGCGCCAATTCGGGTGCTGCCGCGTCGCCGCCGCCGCCGCCGCCGCCAATCGCCGAGACGCCGGCGGCCCGCTGCGCGGCTGACAGCAAGGACAACGACCCACCGGTGGAAACGCCGAGCGGCACGACAAGGGGACAGGCACGAGGCGTCCACTTTGACAAGTCAATCGGAGGGGCCGGATCTTCTTCTGGTTCCGACGTCTCTTCCGACGAGGCAGAGGAAGAGCCGGGCGACGAAGAGGACGACGAGGACGACGGCAAGGAGGACGACGGCGGCGAAGAGGAAGAGGACGACGAGGGAGAACACGACGACGACGACGGCGACGAGGAAGAGGACGACGAGAAGTCGCCGGTTCCGGCCGCCGCCCCCGCACGCGATCCGCCCGCCCCGGCCGTCGAGCCCGCCCCTGCAGCCGACGGTCTGCGCCGCTCCACGCGCAGGCGGGAGCCCGTGAAGCGGCTCGTCATGGACATGACGAAGGACACCAAGAAGAAGCAGTACGACGAGGAGGTCTGGGACGCCGGCAAGCAGGACCGGCTGTTCCGCGAGGCGTGCGACGACGACGAGGAGTACGAGGAGGAGATCGCCGAGGAGAAGGAGATCGAGGAGAACGAGGAGAGGAACGTCGACTTTGAGTTCACCCGCGATCCCGTCGCGTCGGGCGACGAGGAGATGTACGACGACCTCGACGAGACGGCGTCCACCGCGGGGGACGAAAAGCTGCCGCCCCTCGACGACAGCGCAGAGCACCTCGCCCTCGAGTCGGCCGAGATCCGCGACAGCACCGTGGACTCGAAGGCCGAGGCCGAGGCCCTGGACGAAGAGGCCCACGACGCGGAGCACCGCGACATCGCCGCGACCTACAAGCGGCAGCGCGAGTACAACGACGACGAGGACGGAGGGCAGGACGACGACGACGATGATGAGGACGACGAAGAGGAGGAAAAGCGCCGCCTCAAGCGCAAGCGCAAGCGAGCCGAGGCCAAGAAGGAAGCGGACAAGGCAAAGCGCCCGACAGCTGCTGCTCCTGCTGCCACTGCTCCCAAGAAGCAGCAGCCCGAAGCGGCGGTTCCCGCGAAGAAGAAAGCCGACAACGACGATGATGACGACAGAGAGGAGGGAGAGGAGGAGGAGGACGACGACGAATTTGTCGATGCCTCGCAAGACGACGACGAGGAGGATGACGACGAGGGAGAGGAGCAGCAAGGGCCTCGGGCGAGCGCCCCACCACTGAGGAAGCGGCAGCGAACAGACGCGCCGCCCTCGCCGCTCCCGTCCCCCGCAGCGAACGATGTCCGGTAAGAAGGGGGAGCGGCGGCGACGGAACAGCAAACGTCACACGGTTCTTTTTTGTGTTGTTGTGCGCAGCGTGTCGGCCGCCATGTCGTCTCTGGCACCGCATCAACAGAGTCTGCTCAAACAAGTCTTGTCCATGTCTTCGGCTGAGGTACGCTTGTCCTTCCTCCGTCGCCTCGACTTTGCTGTTCAGATCGACGCCCTGCCGGCGGAAACCCGAGCCCAGATCACGCGGCTCCGTGTCCAGATCGCCCCGCGCGGACCGACTGTCGGAGCGCCGGCCGACGGGGCCGCTGCGGCGGTACCGTCCGCCGAGACAAGCAAGCCTCCGTCTGCTGCGGTTCCGTGAGGGGGGGATACGCGTGTCGAGACCCTCTGGCTGGCGACAGCGCGCCCGATAAGGACACGTTTCTGATTTTCTGCTCTGCAGTGGAAACATGTCTCGAATACGTTTCTCTGTACGTCTGAGGGAGCGAACACGATCCAAGCTGCTGCATCTGTGCGACAAACAAACACGTTTCTTCCTTTCTCTAAGCGGAGCTCGTCCGGTTCGGAGACTCGATGTTCTTTTTCGGTTTGGGTTACATTTACATTAATTGGGTCTCGCGGCGATCAAGAGAGGACTTGCAGTCGGACCCCGACGACGCCGTGGTAAACAGACAGAGCGAGTGGATAGAACCGCAGGTACACGGACCACGGAGACGCGGCGTACTCGGCGGCTTCGAGTCCGGCGCCAACGAGCTCCGGGGCCGAGAGCCGCGGCAGGAGGGACTCGCCGCAAAGCTCGTAGAGGGCCCGGAAGTCGGTGGCGCGCAGCTTCTCCGAGACGATGCAGCGCACGGTGGACTTCGCGTCGCACTTGTCGTACAGCGTCAGCGTGTCGCCCGGCCGCACAGAGGTCCAGAGCCCATTGTGCAACCTGCCCTCGACCGTTTTCCTCCCGCTGCGGATCAGTCCCAGCCACAAGCCCTCGCACGCCGCCGAGTGCGAGGCCGCCGCTGAACCCGCTTCCTCAATGGCTTCGACCTTGGCGTCGCGGTGCATGAGGGAGCTAATCACTATCCAAATGACCAGAACGAATGAGAAGAGGGGGAACCGGGAAGGTGCAGCCGTGAATGGCACGACGCCGACCCTCAAGCTCGGTGCACTGGTGTGTCGCACGAAAAAAAAAGACAAGGGGGGGGGGGGCCAGAAAGAAAAGAAAAAATCACACAGCTAGCTCGCACGGTCAAGACGGGCGACGCAGGCCTTGTGACGGTGGCGGGCCTCGTGCTGGGTAGATGGACCAGAATTGTGAACGTCACCGACGGCAGACGGGGACAATGACGATTCTGGGTTCGTCGGTCCCTCCCCATTCACGGTCGACGACAATCGTGAGACGCTCTCTCTGCTGACATGGAGACTCTGCTCGCCCCTGCGAGCGTGACGGGTGGGGCCTGCCCCGAGGCGCCTTCAGGCGCCAGCGATGCGCCCGCCCTGCTCGGCAAGCGCAAGATGCGGGACGCAGACGACCAAGTCGCCCCCTTGGGTGAAGCGCCGACCAAACGCGTCCGTCTCGATGCCGGTGGGCAGGCAGACCTCCCACCCTGTCCGCCGCCGGCGGTCGAGCTCGAGCTCGACAGGCTGAATCCCCACCCCCGCGACAAGCTGATCCGCTTCGAGGCCGAGCCCAACCACAAGTACTATCTGTACGCCAGCGAGGCGGACGCGCTGGCCGCCGACGCCGCGCTGGCCGCCGGCCGGCCGAGCTCAGAGGCCAAGCTGTCGCTGCCGAGGTTCGAGTTCCCGTGCTCCGTCACGGGCTACGTGCACCGGTGGTTCAAGCCGTACGACGAGAGCGGGGCGCTCGCTGGCGTGCGCCGGTCGCTGAAGCCGCACAACGTGGCGATGCGCGACTGGTCCGACGACCAGATCAGGGCCAAGTGGGCGGCCGACCGCGACGAGGCCGCCGAGCAAGGGCGCATCATGCACAAGCACATTGAGGACTACTACAATGGCCGGCCCGTCTCGGCCGAGGCGGCCGAGTACCGCGCGACGCGGCGCGAGTGGATGCTGTTCCTCGAGTTCGACGCGTGGCGCCGGGACCAGGGGCTCGAGCCCTACCGCACCGAGTGGTCCATCTGGCTCAACGGGCTCCCGGGCCAGCCGGACATGATCTTCCGCCGGCGGTCGGACGGCGCCCTCTTTGTCTTTGACTGGAAGCGCTACAAGGAGCTCAAGATGCCGTCGGGCTACGCGGGCACCGTCGACGACGCGCCCGAGTGCATCCGGCACCTGTCGGACTGCAACTTCAACCACGCGATGCTCCAGACAAACGCCTACCAGCACATCCTGCAGACCGAGTACGGGCTGCGGATCGCCGGCCGCTCGATGGTGGTGCTGCACCCCAACAATGAGCACTTTGTGTGCGAGCCGCTGCCCGACTACCAGAAGGAGACGCGCGAGTGCATCGAGCTGCACGCGCTGGAGCAGCTGGACAAGGCTCTGAGTGCGGCGTAAATTTTTTCTCATTGGTCGACCGTCGAAGCAAAGTGCAGAGGGTGGCCCCGTTCTGCCCCGTGCTGCCCAGTCGCGCCAAAAAAATTCTGCCACCGCACCCACGAGGGCCAAAAAAAATTGTGCGACCGCACGGCATCGACGCGCCAAAAAAAAACCGATCTGTGGCGCAGGCTGACAGGATAAAAAAAAGCATTCTACCCAAACACCGCGTCCTCGAATTTTTTATCATGGCACAGCAGCTCGGTATGGAGAGTCCAGAACAACAAGGTGGTGCGGCCCCACGGGTGAGACGGTCCTCGCGACAAAAGTCCTCCCCTTGCGCGCCGCTGGCCAAGGACCAATGCGGCAAGGGCCAGTATGCATACTGCAACTGGGCGGAAGCCCTGGATCCAAACCGACCGCTCAGGCAGTTTGCGAAGGGCGGCGGCTTCACCACCAAACAGGGTCAGTGTCGCGCCGCCCCGGGCTTCGCCAAGAGCATGGGCGCCAACGTTCGAAGCCGCAGCAAGGGCTGGTGCCCCAAGGAGTGGGCCAAGGGGAAGGGTCCCTGCGACTTCCCATGCTTCAAATCGAAGTTTGACTCGGGTCAGTTCGCGGGTCAGCAGTTCTGTCGCGGCCCTCCTGGTTATGTCAAGTACGGGTCCCGGGGCGGTCGGACCGGCTGGCAAGCGGCCGGAGCCGCTGATGTAGGCGGCCTCGAGTCCGCGACGCTTCTGCAAGAGCTTCAAGATCGAGGCTACGATGTCAGAGCTGTCGGACAGGGCCGTGCGCGCAGAGCGTAAAGCCCAGTGCGAGTCACCGTCAGGAATTAAAAAATACCAGGCATTCACTCCCTCCGTTGCAGAAGACGCATCAGAACTTGAATTCGCGCAGTGGCTCCCCGAATAGACATCGTGCATTCACGGGATTCGATTTCGACGTTTCGCGAGTCTCGCCAAGTGGAATGTCCCAATCTGGTCACCCAGGCGTCGGTTGGTCGAGACTCGGACGAGCGCAACAAACCGACGCCGAGAGTGAACTGGTCCTGTTTGGTTCTCAGCAGGACGGCGCTCCCGACAGTGGCAAGGTGGAGAGCTGCACCGTTCTTTCTCGCAGCGACGTCGCGAATCACCTCGCTGTTTTGACCGCGGAGCTGCTCGGGGACGCGTCCTTCCTGCAACTTGGTCGCGCGACGTCGGTCCGCGAGAGCTTTGTCCGCGGGTGCCTGCTGCGGAGCGTCGACTCGACTGTCTTCTGCCTTCGTTTCGCGGGCGTGCTGGCCGGCCTGGCCGTCGTCTCTCCTTTGCGCGACACGGGGCAATCCCCGGGTAGGGAAACGCGCTTGGCTGCGCTCGAGCTGCTGTGCACATCGGCGCGTGCGCGGCGCCGGGGTTACGGGGCGCAGTTGCTCGCGTGGGTCGAGCAAGACACACGCAGCCGAGTCCAGACTCGCTGCTCGGGAGGAGCGACGAACCAGGCCTCGTGCTCGATTTTTCTTCGCGTCGATGCCGTGGCAGTCGTCCTGAACTACTACCAAGGGGGCGTCGCACACGAACTTGATTCGGCCGGGCGTCCCGTGTCCGTCGTCCCCGAGAGACGCTGCATTGGTCACGGATACGTCCAAGCCGACGATCCGTGCGACCCCGGTTGCGTCGAGAGGTCTGTGTACGACAAGGATTCGCGCACGTACCGCCTGACCAAGTGCCTCTGTGGAGTGGGCAATGTCTGCCAGCTGAGCCCCAAGACACGGCGAGGGCTCGTGAAGAAACCGCCGCGAACTACCGGCGTCAGACCCGCCGTTGTTGCAGACGCCCAGGCCCCTGCACGACGGGGGCGCGGACGCCCGAGAAAGTACCCGCTCCCCGCAACGCAAGCTCCGACCTCGTCGGCCTCGCGGACCTCGGTTTCCTCGACGCCGATAACCGCGTCGGGACCTCCCGCCTCGCCGCCCACCGCCATCGAGCCGACTTCGGCGTTCTTGGCAACAGTCTTGAAGAAGACCGTGCTCTCCAGACCTAAAAGGACTGTGGAGGTGACGCGAAGACTCACACTGGAGCCGACCAAGTGGTCCCGAGCCCGCTTGCGTCCACGCAGCTGACAGGCGATGTGCCCCCCCCCCCCGGCAACGCGTACGGGTGAGGTTTTTAATCGGTACGATGTGTTCTGTTAGGCTCTCTTGCGTTTGCGTCTGGCGGACGGCTCCTTTACCTTGCGCGTTCTCGTGGACGTCTTGTCCCCCACGTCAGCCTCGGCCGCAGGGCCTCCCTGGCCCCCCGAGAGGATACCGCCACCGTCGCGTGGCACGTCGTCGTCGTCATTGTCCGAGCCGTGGGAGGATCGGCTGGTCGTCTTTTGCCTGCCTGCTGGTCTCGTTCTGTTTGCTCCGCCGGTTGCCGACGACGGCGCGGCGACGGCGCCCGCTCCGGCCGCGGCCTGGCGGGAGACCTCCTCCAGGGCCGCGGTCACGTACGACGACGGAGACGGCAAGGACTCGAGCTCGGCGTCCATCTTGGACCTCGCGGCTTCGGGCAGAACGATTCTTGGCGGCGGCGGCGGCAGCACGGTGGACGGCGCCGTGAGCTGGACCGGTAGCGTGGGCGGCGGACCGAGCCCACCTGGCGGACGCGCCGGGCCCGGCTGCTGTTCGTCCTTCTTGGGGGACGACTGTGCCGCGGCGGCGGCGGCGGGTGCTGCCACTGCCGCTGCCGTCTTTCTCTTGCGGCTCGGCTTGGAGTGCGCCGGCTGCGCGGCCGCGGCGGCGTCGGCCTGGGCCTTGATCTCGGCCAGCGACATCGACAGCCTCATGACGTCCTGGAAGTCGTCCTCGATGCACGTCCTCTGCGGCACGAAGGGCAGGTCGCGCATGCGGGGCACGGGCCGCACCGCCACGTCCCTGATGTACTCGGCGGCCTTCTGCGTGCCGCCGACGTAGCGGTCGAGCAGGCCCGGGTCGATGACGGGCAGGTCGTCGGTGACGCCGTAGACGTCGCACGCGATGATCGTCAGCCACTCGAGCCGCTGCGACATGTCGTTGCCCCTCCGCCGGACAATGTCCGACTTGACGCACGTCAGGCTGCAGTACACGAAGCCCGTCGTCCCCGTGCCCGTCAGCGCGTCGTAGTCCTCGATGGACGGGTACGGGAGGTCCTTGATGGGCAGGCTGCAGCAGTGGCAGTCGTGCGAGCCGTTCATCGGCGTGAGCCACAGCGCGTTGTCCGGGTGCTTGCGCGAGGCGTGGATGCGGCGGCGCCAGAACGGGCTGTTGGCCTGCCTCTTGGTGGCCGCGCAGAAGTCCAGGAACGGCCGCTGGACCGCCGCCGAGGACGTGGGCTCGACGATGACGAGCTTTGCCGGGGCCAGGGAACCCGGCGTCGTCTGCCCGCCGGCCGCAGGGGTCGTCAGAAGCGTGCCGCCTGCCGACGACATCGATGTGACTAACTGCAGGGTTTCTTTTGTTTGGTTTTGGAGCGCCTGCGTTGGTAGGGATGATTGACACCCCAGTGAATGGTGCTGGCACCGCGAGCTCCAGTCGCTGCTGCTCTCTCGGAGCGCTTTCGCGTCTTACAAGTACGAGACGAGTCCCCGCGGACAGCATACATTGTTTTTCCAGTTTTTACCGACATTATATTCCCAGACTGGGCCGCTCACAGACTCGCGTATATTATTAGCGACCGGGCCGATGCTCTGCGGCCGTTCTCTCGCCGCGTATTCTTTGCGCAAGATGTATGTCCTTCGGCATAATCGTCACGCGCTTGGCGTGGATGGCGCAGAGGTTTGTGTCTTCGAACAAACTGACGAGGTAGGACTCTGTGGCCTCCTGCAGGGCCGAAATGGCCGTCGACTGGAAGCGAATGTCGTGGATGAACTCTTGCGCGATCTCTCGCACCAGCCTCTGGAAGGGTCCCTGCGCGAGCGAACACACGCCGAAAAGTCACGTCCGTAAACAACCTCGGGAGGGCGCGATTCGGAGGAGTCTCTCGTGCTCTCTCGCGCGCGTACCTTGCGAAGCAAGAGATCGGTCGACTTTTGGTACCTGCGAATCTCGCGCAGAGCCACGGTACCCGGCCGGTAACGGTGGGGTTTCTTGACGCCGCCCGTCGCGGGAGCCGACGCACGGGCCGCTTTCGTGGCCAGTTGTTTCCGGGGTTGCGCCATCTTCCTTGCGAGCAGCGGGTTACCATCGTAGGGAACCGTGCCAAAGTTGTGGTCCTTTCCGCCGCCGGCGGGGCCTCCAGCGACGTTGTTACGTTTGGCGGTTTGCTTCGTGCGCGCCATCTGGCAGAGTGTTGTTTTCGGCTCCCGTCTCTGAACAATGAAAAATCGTCGGTCGTCGCGTGAAATGACGCATTCTCGTGTGCTTCCCACAGAGTCGTGATGGCGCAATCATGATTGTAAGCACGAGGTCAGCACACCTCCGGCGACCAAGTGTGTCTCACGGCGACGCGGACCGATCCACGCCCCGCTCCCTTGCCTCACCACCATATCGCAGACTGCCGCCAAAAAACGCACACCTCTAGACACATACAGAAACCATCAAAATGGGCACGCGCAAACGCGGTCGCCTCGGAAAATGTTTGTTGCGGGCATCTTGAAATATGCGATTCCAGATCACGATAACAGTAGGTTTTGGTGGTTTTCGTGAGTCGCCAGCCGCAACGCCTCTCCCAACCCACTTGTCGCTTTAAGAATAAAAAAAGACCCCACGGCACCGGCTCTATCTCTCGGCACTTTTCGTCATTTGTTTTGCCCCCTCTTGCCCCGGCCTCACTTTACCACTCGAGTCGGCTGCGGCGGATCAGATGGCGTCCCCCTCTGAGGCCACCTCTAGTGGGACCGACATCAAGGCTGCTCGGCGGGGAGAAAGTAGAGACGCGGTGTCCAGTATCTTCAGAAACGCCGTGACGCGCGTCACGGGTCGCCGACAGATGTTTCTCAGCGCGCGCCACCGCAACACGAAAGCGCTCCTGAAGGCGTGCCACCAGCGGGCGTGCGTCGCGGAGCGGAACGGCGAAGGCAAGCACCGATGGCGCGCCGACACGACCGTCTCTTCGGTGCTGCTGCTGCGGAGCGTCGCCGAGGAGCTGGGGAATCAGCGCGCGGCCTACGCGTCAGGCACCGACGAGGGACGGCGGTCCTGCTGGTTCCTCCGGGCGTCGACCGGCGAACGGATCCTCCTGTTCGACGAGCCCTTTTTCCGCGACCGGAACCGCACCGACGCCGACAGGGTGAGCTGGCAAGAGGTCAAGCGGGATGTCTTTTACAGGTACCTGTCCGAGCTCGGCGAGCGCAGCCGCGCGGTGGCACGGGAGCTAGCGGTGCGGCTGGAGATCTCGCGCGTCTACGCCGGCCTGACGGTGCGGCCGGTGACCTACGGCCGGCTGGCCGAGGCGCTGCGGGCGGCGGGCACCTTTTCCGCGGCGGCGGCGTCTGCGGACACGGCGCCGTCCTTCTGGTCGCTGCCGTGCTTTGCCGACGACGACCACGCGAACGCGCCGATCGAGTCGCTCGACCGCTTCTTCCGCGTCGACTGCGGCTGCGAGTTTGACAGCGAGCAGCTGCGAGAGTTCGGCGCCGCCCTCGAGGAGGAGAGGCTACCGGTCGCGGTCGGCGGGGCGCGCGGACCGGGCAGCGGCGTCAGCGTGTCCTCCTCGAGGAGGATGCCCTCGTCCGCCAGCGGCAGCCAGGTCGCCTTTGTCGGGTCCATCCGGGCGGCGCCGGCGGTGGCGGCGGCGGCGGGAGCACTGGCCGGCGCG
>Ga0265334_10000664_pt1 | contig 17273 bp, 5 predicted proteins | sample 42023metaG_FD_192442 | JGI IMG/M metagenome (GOLD analysis project Ga0265334, IMG submission 192442) | Rhizosphere microbial communities from Carex aquatilis grown in University of Washington, Seatle, WA, United States - 4-20-23 metaG | ecosystem: Host-associated > Plants > Roots > Rhizosphere >... | reverse complement strand
GATAACGCCGGGTAGTCCCCTGCGACTGGCGCTGTGTCTCTTCCCTCGTCGCGACCACGAGCGAAGATTACCCTCAGCGACTATATGGTTACAGATGTTTACTGAAGTCTCTGGATTCTCACTGGTCGCCCGCCCTGATACGGTCAGCCAGAGCGAAACGGACGGTGGGAGCAGGACATGGAATCGCTGAGGGGCCGCGCGGCTATCGTCACCGGCGCCAGCCGGGGCATCGGCCTTGGCATCGCCGCGGAACTGGTGCGGCACGGCGCCCGCGTGTGCGTCACCGCCCGCAACGCTGAGCATCTCGCCGCGGCCGTGGCCGAGCTCGGCGGTCCCGACGTGGCGATCGCGGTGCCTGGCAAGGCCGACGACGCCGGTCACCAGGCGGAAGCCATTGCCCGCACGATCGAGGCGTTCGGCCGGCTTGACATGCTCGTCAACAACGCGGGCATCAACCCGGTCTACGGCCCGGTCGCCGGGACCGACCCGGCCGCCGCCGCCAAGGTCCTCGCGGTCAACGTGCTCGCCCCGCTCGCCTGGACCACTCAGGCGCGGGACGCGTGGATGGGCGAGCACGGCGGCTCGGTGGTGAACGTATCCTCCGTCGCCGGCCTGCGGCCAAGCCCGGGGATCGGCATGTACGGGATCAGCAAGGCGGCCCTGATCCGGCTGACCACCGAGCTTGCCGTCGAGCTCGGCCCGCGCATCCGGGTGAACGCGGTGGCGCCCGCCGTGGTCAAGACGAAGTTCGCCACCGCCCTGTACGAGGGCCGCGAGGAGGAAGTGGCGGCCGCCTACCCGCTCAAGCGCCTCGGGGTACCCGAGGACATCGCGGGCGCGGTCGCGTTCCTGCTGTCCGATCAGGCGAGCTGGATCACCGGCCAGACGCTCGTGCTCGACGGCGGGGTGACCCTGACCGGCGGCGTGTGAGCCGGGCGCGCTCGCCCAGCCCGGCGTGGGTCAGGCCCGGGGCAGCGTCCTGAGCAGGTTCTTGTCCCAGACCATGATGGTGTACGGACCGTCGCGGTAGGTATGCGCCGGCTTTCCGAACATCTGGACGGCGAGCTTGATCGGAACGAGGTTGTCCGGCGCGTTGACGACGAAGTTCGCGCTGTGCTTCGCCGGGTTAGCCAGCCTCACGTCGGTCTCCCACTTGTCCGGCGCCAGCAGGTGCCTTGAGCCATGGATCCCGACGGCGAGCATGGTGATCTTGCCACCGGAGTCTACGGTCACGCTCGACGCCTCCCAGTAGGAGGCAATGCCGCTGCTCAGGTGGTGCTCGCTCAGCCAGGTGGTGAGTGTGTTGTTCTGCGCCGGCGCCTGGGGGTACGCGGCGGCGATGCCGAGCGTCGCGATGTAGCAGGCGAGCCCGGCGGCCAGCACCGGGGCGAGGATCCGGGCGCCGCGCCGTCGCGGCGGGGCGGGGCGGGGCTCGCCGTCCGGCTCCCGCGCTGGCCGGCCAGGCTCCTTCTCCTGCTTCTCCCGCGCGGCCCGCCAGGCCCGGAGCAGCGGGCCGCCGAGCATCCGGCCCGCCAGAGCCGCGCCAAGCGACGCCACCGGCCCGATCTCGTGCGCGGTGTAGATGTTGTATGGCTGGACGAACACGAAGTAGGCCGCGATGTTCACCAGGACGGCGAGCACCAGGAAGTTGGCGACCAGGTCACCGGCCCGGGCGGCGCGCACAGGGACGAGCAGCCGCCAGACGGCGAACGCGACCGCGGCGATCACCACCGCCACCCCGGCCAGGTGGACCAGGGCGAGGGTCATGTTCAGCGCGCCGCTCACGTCGGCGTAGTCGGCGCCGAACAGCACGAGGAAACTCCGCCAGATGATGGGCGCGCTCTTGACCATCTCGGGCAACGGCTGCAGGCCGTACAGGTTCGGACCGAGCTGGTAGCCGTAGTGCTGCCTGATCAGCGAGTTCACCGCCCCCGCGAGGGGCACCGCCGCCAGCGCGGCGCCCGCGAGCAGCAGCTGGTAGCAGGCCGCGCGCCATGAGGTGTCCGCCGCCCCCCGGTCACCCGGCGCCGGGTCCGCTCCCGGCCCCCCGGCCACAGGACCGGCAGCGGCCTGGTCATCGGCCGCGGCCGCGGGTTCGCCGTCCCTGGCCGCGGGGCGCCGCGCCCGGATGACGCTTATCCTGACGGCCCGCAGCAGGCAGGCGAGGACCAGCGGGACGACGCCGATCGCCTCCGTCAGGGGATCACTGACGATCATCAAGGTAAACAGCGCCGCCGTCGCGACGCAGATGGCGCCGCAGGCCGAGATATACCAGCGCGCTCGAGCTCCAGGGTCCGGCGCGCGGTCAAGCAGCAGCAGCAGGAGCAGGACCGGCAACGCGGTGCCGACGTGGTCGGGGCTGCCGAGCAGCACCGAGGTCGCCCCGGTCGGCTGGGGCGCGAGCATGACCGTGGCCGCCAGCACCGCCCGGACCACGCCCTCCGCGCCCCGCGCCCGGCCGCGAGCCACGAACGCCGCCAGCAGCACCAGCACCGTGTAAGTCAGCGCCGAGCAGACGTGCACCACCTCGGGACGGACCCCCATGACCGCCGTCACGCCCGCGTACTCCGGCAACTCGGTCGTAATGAACGAGACATCGGTATCCCACCAGCCATGCAGCAGCAGGTTCCCGTGCAGCATGTCCGACGCCTGCAGCACCAGCCCGGCCGCGTCGGAATTCACCTCGGTCAAGCCGATCCAGCGATTCGAGCCGCGCAAGTTCAAGGTCGATTGTCGCCTGTCCTCCGGCGGCTGCGCCATCTACAACCGAGAACAGGAGCAGGCAACGGTATGACCGGATAACCCCATTTCGTTTCTCGCGCATAAGCGTCTGGAGAACAGCATCCCGTTCTTTGACCTGGCCGCGAAACGCATCGGCCGAGGTCCATCGAGCGGCAAAGCCTAGCCTTTCTGCATCCGATTGAAGCTCTAGCAGCGTATTGAAATCGACCAGGCAGATGCGGAAGTCTGGGTCAGACGGACGAATCATTGACATTGCGGCATCACCCCATCGCCCAATAGCCTTATATGTATTGATTGATAATATCCACTCCTCGATATCCGGCCGAGCAATTCCCCTGCCATCGCCTTCAACTATGAAACGTAGCGCGCTCTCGATCGTATCTCCCAGAAACCAGGCTGAGCGTGGCCCAACAGCTACGACTCTTCCCCGATCGCCAACATAAGCCCTGAACTGAGAGGACCACATGCCGAGCGGCACGAACGTCGCTTGAAGCCGGACAGCAAGCCGCTGAGCCTCGTCAACTGTATCGATTCCCGCATCAACAGGATCGACTCTAAGTGAAGATTTCGGCACGCGTGATGGCAAGCTTCGAATGTTCAGATTGCCGAACTCTGCCCATACCTGCCTCACATAAGGGCTCACCAGATAACCGACTGACTCCAATTGCTGCACCCATTTTGTCACATCTACAGATCTGCCAGGAAGCCAGCCCGCTTCACGAAGAGCAATGACGACCCCCTCTCCGAACCTCTCGTAATTCTCTCTGTTAGTATCTCCCATAGAGTCTCCCGATAAGGGTTTGGCACGATTCCTCGCAAGGGTCTGCTGGAGTTCCGCTCGGCATCGGAGATTCCAGGGACCTTACCCGGAGAGTTCTGAAGGTTCCCCCGAAAATCGAACTCGGCCCTTCGGTGGCCTCTGCCTGATTCAATGCGCACACCTCGGAGCATGTATCGCGAAGATTCTCCCCTAGAGCATCGTCCAGTGCGCTCCCTGGCGGAATATTTATCGGAGAGCCAGGCATCTCTGTCCGGCCGTAGTACCTCGCGCCGCTTGGCGACGTATATTCGGTTACGAAGTCCGGAGTAGTCGCGTTTGTAGCACCCCGGTTTGCCTCAGCATACTGCTCAAGAGTCGAACCATGAGGTGCCGGGCCTGGTTCAGCGCTCACTCCGCAGTTGTGGACCAGAACAGAGGCAACGGCAGTCACCACGTAGAAGTCGTGGTCGTTGTTGCCGGGGACGGTGAGGTCCCACATCCAGCCGGTGGTGTCCCGCGGGGTGCTGCCGCCTAGGACGGTGGCGGTGCTGCCGGTGGGGGTGCGCAGGTGGGTGCCGTATTTGAGGGCGGCGGCCTTGATCCAGCGGCGGGAGTCCTGGTCCCAGAACAGGTGGCTGCTTGTGGTGTTGATGACGGCGGTGCGGCCGGCGGCGCGGACCTTGAGGTCGTAGAGGTCGTGGTCTTGGTGGACCAAGACCGCGGCGATGGCCTCGGCCTGGTTCTTGCCGGTCTTGGTGTCGGTGGCCAGTACCTTCTGGCCGGGTTTGAGGGTGCTGATCGACTGCTTCTTGCCGTTGGCGAGGACGACCTTAGTTCGCGCGGTGAAACTCTGCCCGCCACAGCCTGGACTGGACTCTTCGCCGTCGCGGGCGTTGGCGTCCTCGCCGGCGGACTCGGTGCTGGCGTCGGCGGTCTCGGCGGCCGAGCCGGTCGTCTCGTCGGCGGCCTCGCTGGCCGCGCCCTCGGCCAGGGAACTGGCCGCGTCCTCGGCACCGGAGCCGAGCAGGCCGCCGGCCAGGCCGGTGGCGCCGTCCATCAGCCCGGCGGTCGCCGCCCCGACGATCGCACCGGTCGCGCCGGCCATCAGCAGGCCGCCGACAGAGAAGTGACCGGTCTGAGCGGCGGTGACGGCGTAGGAGGCCATGTTCGCCGCCGCGCCGGCCAGCGCGGCGCAGCCGATCGAGCCGACCCCGACGGTGACCGCCTCGCAGCCGGCGAACACCGCGATCCCGACCACGATCGAGGTGATCGCCGCCGCGTGATGCTTCACGAACGCCACCGTGGCGGTCGCGGCCTTCTTCACCGCGTGATACGCGGTCTTGACCACGTGCACCACCGCGTGGCCGACCGCATCCGCCGCCCTGGTCACCGCGTGATAAACCCGCGACCCGGCCTGGGCGGCATACCTGACCACCGTCCCGACCGCATGCACGCCGTACTCCGCGGCGTCCTTGACCGCGTTGCCCGCGGCTCGCGCCGTCCGCTGCACGATCTCCCACCCCGGCCGCAGCACATCGGCATACACGTCACCACCGGCATCACTGATCGCATTGACCACCGTATCGGCCCCGGCCGCCACGTCATGGCGGGCCTTATCGAATTTCTTCGCGATGGCATGCCTGATGCAGCCGGACCACAGGAACCCGCAGGAATGATGCGCCTTGGCCTTGGCCCTGGCCCGTGCCGCCCGTTCCCTGGCCGCCGCCTGCGCCTTGAGCTGATCGTCGTGCGCCTGCATCTGCCTGAACTGCGACGCGCTGACCGGCTGCGGCGGATGCGACTCGCACGCGGCGTTACACGGGTTGGCGGCCTTCACCGCCGCCGTCGACCCAGGGCCGCCGCTGCCCCCGGTAACCATCATGTGCCCGGTCGGGTCGGTCGCGCCCATCGGGTTGTCGCCCACGTAGGCGAACGGGTTCGCGTCGCCCGAGGCGGGCACCGCGCTGGGGCCTGCGGTGTCCCTGTTGCTGAATCCGGCCCGCGACGGGCTGTACCAGCGGGCTCCCATGTCGACCTGGCTGGTGGCCGGGTCGGTCCAGGCCGACTGGTAGCCCAGCCGCCCGGCCGGGGTACCGCTCGTCGTGAGCACCGTGCCCCACGGGTCGTAGGCCTGCGAACCGGACAGGGACGAGCCCGTGGCGGTGAAGTTGCCGACCAGGTCGGTGTGCGCGTCTGTGTAGGCCAGGACCCCGGCGGAGGTCCCGCCGCCGGGCTGCCCGATCCCGGTGAGGCTGCCGCCTGGGTCGTAGCTGTACGTCGAGCTCCCGTCGGCGGCGATCCGGTCACTGTTCCCCGCGTAGGACATGGACGCGACCGTGGTCCCGCCGGTGCCTGTCACCGAGACCGTCCGGCCGAGGGCGTCCGTGCTGTAGGACTCGGTGCCCTCGGTCACCTGGGTGCCGTACGCGTCGGTGGTCGCGGCCACCGTCGCGGTCGGGGTGACCTCGGAAGCCAGGGTCCCGTTCGCGTTGTAGGAGTAGCTGTTCGTCCCGTCCGAGGTCAGCTCGTCCCTGGCATCGTAGGTATAGGCCACGGCACCGGCCTGGATCCGGTTGCCGTTCGCGTCGTAGGAGTAGCCGGTCGTCGTGGACCCGTTGTTCCACGACGTGAGGCGGTTCGCCTCGTCGTAGGCATAGGTGTTAGCGGACGCGCCCGCGAAGCCCGCCGTGGTCTTCGACGTCAGGTTCCCGTTCGGGTCGTACCCGTAGCCAATCGAGGCCACGGCGGTCCCTGCGTGCGTGGCCAGCGTGTCCGAGGTCAGCTGGTGCAGGCTGTTATAGCCGAACGACCTGGTGTTCCCGCCCGACCCGTACGACACCTGCGACACCTGGTCGAGCGAGTTGTACCCGTACGTCAGCGTCGTCCCCGTGGCCGGGTCGGACAGCGTCCCCAGCCGGCCCGCGGTGTCATAGGTGTAGCCGGTCGTCCCGGCCGCGTCGGCGACCGAGGTGACCTGCCCGTCGCCGTTGTAGGAGAACGAGGAAGTACCGGCCGACCCGGCCGCGGTCAGCGGCAGGCCCCGGTCGTCGTAGCTGAACGACTCCGAGGTGGCGGCCTGCGATCCCGCGACGGCCGTCGAGGCCGAGGTCATGTCCCCGGCCAGGTCATAGCCGTAGGATCGGGTCGCCGTGGTGGCCGAGGCCGCCGATCCCGACTGGCCGGTCAGCCGGTTCATCGAGTCGTAGGAATCGGTCACGGTCGTGCCGCCCGGCTGGATCTGGGTCGCCGGCCGGCCGTCGGCGTCGTAGGAATCGGTGAACGTCGAGTTGGCGGTCGAGGAGTACTGGGTCGTGGCCGGCTCTACCACCGTGGCCGGCTGGTTCCACGAGGTGTACGTCGTCCACCACTGGTGGTTGTTCCCGTCGGTGTACAGCGTCCGGTTCCCCGCCGGGTCATACCCGAACGACGTCGTGACCGACGAGGTCGACGACACCGGCTGCACCTCCTGGGTGACCTGCCCGGTCGCGCTGTAGCTGAACGTCGAGGCGTTCCCCCGGTAGTCGGTGGACGACACCAGGTCGCCGTTCCCGTCGTACGCCGCCGACGCCGAGCGCAGCGTCGTCCCCGACGCGTTCAGGTCCGCCGTCCCGGTCTGGCGGCCCGCCTCGTCGAACGTCGCCGTCGACTGCGTCCCGTCCGGGTAGGTGGTCGAGGTCGGGTCGCCGGCCGCGTCGTACCCGTAGGACGTCGTGTTGCTCGCGCCGTCCGTGACCGACGTCTGCTCCCCCGCGGCGTCGTACCCGTAGGACGTCGCGACCCCGTCCGGGGACGTCGCGGACGCCAGCCAGCCGGCCGGCGCGTAGGAATAGTCCGTCGTGTACGACGCGGCCGCGGGATACCGTTCCAGCTGCGTGGACGTGACCGTGCGGCCCATGTAGTCATACGTCGCCTGGGACACCGCGCCGGTCGGCCCGGTCACCGAGAGCTGATCCCCGTCCGTGTCGTAGGTGTAGCCGGTCACCCCCGTGTCCGGAGCGGTCTGCGAGGTCAGGTCGCCGAGCTGGTCGTAGCCATAGGACACCTTGTTGCCCAGCGGGTCGGTCTCCGAGCTGAGCTCGCCCAGGTTGTTGTACACGTCCGTTGTCGGCGCGGTGATCGACGCGGTCGAGCCGGACGGCTTGTACGGCGGGTCGGTCACCGATACCGGGTTGCCCGCGGCGTCATAGCCGGTGACCGTCACGTTCCCGTTCGGGTCCGAGGACTCCACCGGCTCGCCGAACGTGTTGTAGCCGGTCATCGTGGTCGGCGCGGTCGGAGCCGCGGTGCCGCCGAATATCTGGGTGGTCACCGTCGGCTCGGTGGTCACCGCGAGGCGGCCCGCCTCGTCGTAGGAGTAGAAGGTGGTGTTGCCGTCCGGGTCCTTCATCGAGGTCGGCAGGCCGCGCTGGTCCAGGGCCCAGGTGGTGGTCAGCTTGTTAGCCGCGTTCACCCCGCCTAGCCGGCCCAGGCTGTACAGGGCGGAGACCTGCGCCGCCGACAGCGCCTGCTGGTACACCTGCACGTCGGACATGGCGCCGAAGAAATTGTCGCCGTTCCCGTTCGCCGCGGTCTGGTCGCGGCCGATGGCCAGCGGGCCGGCCGAGCTGACGGGGGTGGTGTCGGTGGCCGTGCCCGCCGCGGCCCCGTTGACGTACAGGGTCATCGAGCCGCTGCTCGCGTCGTACACGCCCACCAGGTGCGCCCAGGTGCCTGTCGTCACCGTGGCCGACGAGGACGCGGTCGCGTAACTCGGGGCCGTGGTCGTGCTCAGCGGCCGGCTGAACGTCCAGTTGTTCGTGCCGAAGCCGAGCCGGCTTGAGCTGCTGGTGATGCCGAGGGTGAAGCCCGAATTGCCATAGGTCGGCGGCTGGAAGGGGTTGTTGCTGGCCGCGGCAGGTGGTGGGTCCTGTGAGACAGCGGTCTCGTTGGTGCCGTTCACCAGCGGCGACGAGGGGTTGACCCACGCGGAGACGGTGAACGAGCCTGTGGTGTCCAGGACCGGGCCCCTGGTCGTGATCGTCCCGCCGCTGAGCTGCGCGGCGCCACCGGACCAGGACACGCTGCTGGCCGTCCCGTTGTGCCCGGTGCCCGTGGTGTCGGTCACCGTATTGCCCGACGTCTGGTTCAGCGGCCACCAGGCGGTCGGCAGGTTCCCGCCGCCCTGCACGGCCTGCGACTGCGAGGTCATGTTGCCCATCGGGTCATAGGCGTAGCTGGTGGACCTGACCGGCGTGCTGCTGGCCGCCCCGGTCAGGGTCTGGCTGGCGAGATAGCCGTCGGCGGTGTAGGCGTAGCTGGTGGTGCGGTCCAGGCCGAACGGGTCGAGCGTCTCCGACGTGGTGCGGTCGGCGGGGTCCACAGCGTAGTTCGTGGTGGTGGCGCCATTGTTGGTGACCTGCGAGGCCAGGTTCCCGGCCGGGTCGTAGGTGTCGGCTTCCTCGGTGTAGGACGCGCCGGCCAGCGGGTTGCTGCGGGTGACCGAGGCGATCAGGCCGTCGTCGGTGTAGCCGTAGGAGGTGACCCAGCCCATCGCGTCGGTGATCGAGGCCAGCCGCCCGGCCGGGTCGTAGGCCCGGGACGACTCGGTCAGCGGCGCAGGCGGCGTCGGGTTCGCCGGGTTACCCGTGTAGTTCGCCAGCGTGACGGTGAGCAGCTGCCCGGTGGCGTCGTAGCTGTAGTTGGTGACGTTGCCGGCCGGATCGGTCTGCGAGGCCAGGTCACCGTAGGCGTTGTAGGCGTAGTGGGTGACGTTCAGGTCCTCGTCCGTGGCCGAGGCTTTCAGGTCGTTGGCGTTGTAGGTGAACAACTCGGTCCGGGAGGCGTCGCTGCCCGTGGTGTCCGCGACCGTCTGGGACAGCACGTCGCCGTCCGGGTCGTAGCTGGTGCTGATCTGCGCCGTGTGCACCGCGCCGGTCACCCGGTCGTTGACGGCCGGATCGGTCTCTGTCGCCACCTGGCCGTCGAGCGTGTACGTGTAGGAAGTGGCCAGGCCGTTCGGATAAGAGTTGGAGACCACCGTCTTGGTGCTCACCCGCCCCAGCCCGTCATAGGAGTACTTGGTGACCTGACCGTCAGGGTCGGTGACCTGGGCGAGGTCGCCGTTCAGGTCATACCGGTAGGTGGTCACCGCGCCGCCCGGCGAGGTCTGGGTGTACGGCAGGCCGCCCGGCGGGTACGGGTTGGTGCTCGTGCTGTTCACCGCGTTGACGCACGTGGTGCCCGGTTCGGTCACCGGGCTGACGATGCCGAAGGTATTGGTCCAGTCGCAGGTGTAGACCATGGTCGTGGTCTGCCCTGACGGGTATCCGGCCACCGGCGGCGTGGTCACCCCGGTGACCTCGCCGAAGCTGTTGTAGGCGTAACTGGTCAGGTAACGGGTGTCGCTGGCCGAACTGGAGCGCGCGTCAAGGGAGCCCGTGATCATGTCGTTGCGCGGATCGGCGGCCGGCGCCGCGGTGGTGTCGTCCGGGTAGTACGTGAAGTACGACGTGGAGCAGGCGCCGGTGGCCTGGTTCTGGCACTTGGTCTGCGAGACCATGTTGCCGCGGATGTCGTAGCCGTTGGAGGTGACGTCGCCGTCGGGGTCGGTGACCGTGGAAAGGAATCCGTTCGAGTCGTACCCGTACCTGGTGGTGCCGCCGTCCCCGTCGGTCTGCGCGATCAGCCGGTAGCCGTTCAGCGGGTCGTACTGCCAGCTGAGCGTGTTGTTGCCCGGGTCGGTGACCTGGACGGTCTCGACCGGGGTCAGGCCCTGGGAGTTCTTCGCGGCCGCGTACTGCGCGGCGACCTGGCCGGCGCTGAGCTGCGAGCGGAACGCGGCGAACTCGGCCATCGAGCCGGTGAAGTACGAGGCGTACCCGGTGCCGCTTGTCGAGCTCTGCTGGGACTCATCAGGCCAGGAGCCGCCTAGGTAGCCGGCGCCGAGGTACACGTCGCTTGTGGCACCGGAGTTCACCAGGGTGCCCGCGTTCGTGCCGACCGCGGTCCCGTCCAGGTAAAGCGTCTGGCTGCCGGTGCTCGCCGAGAGCACGGCGAGATGCCACCGGCCGTCGTTGACCGCCGTCGCCGAGGTGATCACCTCGGCCGCGAAGGAGTTGGAGAACCTGCCGATCAGCTTCCCGTCCGAGCCGATGTACAGCGAAGGCTGATAGCCGCCCGTCACGGTGGCGGCACCGACGGCCGCGGCCTGCGTGGAGTAGAGCACCTCGTTGCTCGCCGTGGTCTGGAACCACAGCTCGACCGTCCCCGGCCCCGTCGTGACCTGGTCCGCGGCCGGCAGCACGACATAGGAAGAGGTCCCGTTGAACGAGTCCGCGGTCGAGTCGGCGAACGGCCCCGCCACCCCCTGCGTGACGTTGTTGTACGCGGCGGTACCGCCCTTGACCTGGTCCAGGGCCGTGCTGGTGCCGGTGTCGCCGAGCCGGTAGTAATCGGTCGGGTCCCCGGCAAGCACCGAGCCGACGTAATCCTGGCTGGACCCGGTGACGGTCGTGTTGCCCATCGTCCAGGTGCCGCCGTTGCTGTCGGTTACCCCGGTGATCGCGCCGGTGACCGTGCTGTAGGACGCCTGGGTGAACACGCTGCCCGTCGGCCTGGTGATCTTGGTCAGCCAACTGCCCTGGGTGGTCCCGGCGGCGTAGAGCCCGGCGATCTGCGGGGCGGTGATGTTCTGGTCCCAGAACGCCACGTCGGAGATGCTGCCGTTGAAGTACGACGCGAACCCCGTGCTGCTCGTGGTGCTGAAGTTCGGCTCGGAGGGCCAGGCGCCGCCGAGGTAGCCGGCGCCGACGTACTGGTACTGCAGGCCGGTGTTGCTCACCGTCCCCGACAGCCCGCCGACGACCGCGCCGTCCAGGTACAGCGTCTGGGTGCTCCCGGCGGCGGTGATCACCGCCAGGTGCCAGTGGCCGTCGTTCACCGCGGCGGATGACGTGACCGGGGCGATGCTGCCCTGGTAGAACTCGCCCCGCAGCTTCCCGTCGGACCCGATGTACAGCTCGGGGTTGTAGCTGCCCGACTGCGCGCCGGTGACCGGCGAAGCCTGATCGGAAAGGAGCACCCCGCCCGCCGTGGTCGTCTTGAACCACATCGACATCGACTGGGTATCGGCGCCCGACGCCAGGCTGGTCGGGAGCTGCAGGTAGGAGGAGGTGCCGTTGAACCCGGCCGACGTCGCGGACAGTCCGGGCAGCGGGCCGGGCTGTCCGAGCGACACCCCCGAGTAGGTGCCGTTGTCCGCGCCCTCGTTCACAAGTTCCGAGCTGACCGCCGTTGTGCTTGCGGCCGGCTCGTCGAGCCGCCAGTACGAATGCGGGCTGGTGTCGAGGACCGCCGCAGGATAGTCGGACCCGGTGGTGTAGGTGTACGGCGTGCAATGGCTGCCCGGCGAGCACATGCCGGTCAGCTGATCGCCTGTGTAGCTGTAGGTCCAGGTCAGCGGGTTCCCCGTCGTCACGGGGTTGGTGGCTACCGCGGTCACGTGCGGATACGCCGCCCCGGTCGGCGTGGACCAGGTGATATTAAGTGACCGGCCGGACGCCGAGGTCAGCTGGGTGACCTGGCCTGCCGAGTTCCTGGTGATGGTGAGCTTGTTGCCGTACGCGTCCGTGATCGTGGTGAGCCCGCCGATGCTGACCCGGCCCAGCGTAAACGGGGCGATGCCCGAGGTGGCCGACTTGAAGGCGTAGACGGTGTCGTTCTTGTCCGTCAGCGTCCACCCGGTGCTCACCGTCGCGAGCTCCGCAAACCGGCCTGACGGCGGCGTGAAAGAACCGTCGGCGTTCTCCCCGTAGGCCACCTCTTCGCCGTCGGGGTAGGTCACGACCACGGTGTGCGCGTTGCCCGAGGAGTCCACATTCCCGTTGACCGCGCCCACGTCAAGGATGCTCGACCAGCCCGCCCCGAACGCACCGCTGCTGCGCGGATCGCGGCTGTTGTAGTACCGCTCGATCGACAGCGCGGGTCCGACCGTCGATACCCGGGCGTCGGTGACCGACGTGGCGTAGTCGCCGTCCGCCGCGTTGAATCCGGGCCCGTCGGTGTTCTGCGACAGGTCCGAGGTCAGCACCGGCTGCGGCACCTGCGTGGAGAAGTAGGAGGGCGGCGAGGCGGGACTGTGGGTCGTGCCGTTATAGGCCTGGACCGTCCAGTAGTAGGTCTGGCCCCAGACCAGGTTCTTGGTGTAGCCGGTATTGCTCTTCGGGACCCAGGGCACGGTCCACTGGCTGGCCGTCGTGTACCCGGAGGTGTTGAGCTGCGTGCCCGCCGCGTTGTAGATGGTGAACTGGTACTGCAGCGGCGCGGTCACGCCCGCGGGTTCGGTCCCCGAGGCCATCAGCACCGGGGTCACGGACGGTGAGTTGTAGTTGGCCGACGGGTACTGGGCGGTCACCTGCGGCGCCGTCAGCGGCGTGTAGGTCAGCGACAGGTACGGGGCGTCCGGGGTGTTGAACGAGTCGAACTCTTTCCACTCGTTGTCGTCGGTGACCGAACTCGACAGCGCCAGGCCGTACTGCACCGCGGTCGGCTGGCCGGGCAACGGGAAGCCAGAGCCGCTCGAGGAGGAGGAACTGTTGAACGAGCCGGCGTCCAGGTTCACGGTCATCCAGCCGCCGACCGTGGGGTTCCCCGTCGTGTTGGTGCAGGCCGCGGCAGGCGCCGTGACGTCTGACTCGCCGATCTCGCCGGCGATCGTCGGCCCGGGCCAGCCCTGCGCGCCGGTGACGGTCCAGGCCTCGCTGACCGGGCTCACCCAGAACGGCTCAGGGGTGCTGCAGTTCGTCGCGTAGGCGTCCCAGACGTTGAGGGTCGCGGCGGTGACCGTATCGGCGGTCAGCGTGTTGCTCAGCCCGCCGAACTGCAGGAATGCCCGCGCGCAGTGGTTGCCCTCGCAGCCTCCCTCGGAGACGGGGAAGAAGCTCGGCGTCGGGGTGGCGGTCGGGGTCGGGGACGGCGTGCTCACCGGCGGGGTCAGCGGGCTCTGGCCAGGCGCGTCGTAGGTCCCCACGTCGAGCAGCGCGCTACCCGAGTAGTCGGCCGTGTTGGGGCTCATCACCATCGTGCTGCCGGTCGTCGTCGTGTTCAGCGACGGGTCCACCGTCACGGGGAACACCCGGGCCCGGTCATCGAGCCACGCCGCGGGGATCGACGCCTGCAGCGCGGGCGCGCCCTGGTAGGTCACGATCTGGTAGGTGACCGGGGTGACCGCGTTCGCTCCGGTGCCGGTGCCGGTGCCGGTGCTGGCACTGGCGTCGGTGGCCAGGCCGCCGGGAATCGTCGCCTCGACGGTGCCCGCGGCGTCGGTCAGGGCGACGGACCCGTCGGACCGCAGGGTCGGCGTCAGCCCGGTGAGCTGCAGCGGGAATACCCACGTGGTCGGTGCCTGCGCCGAATGCAGCAGCAGCGACTCGCTGATCCCCACCGCGGTGCCCGTCTCCACCAGATCGGTGTCCGCCAGCGCCGCCTCGTACTGGACCGACGTGCCGGCCGCCGTGCCCGGCACCGCCGCCGCGCCCGCCAGCCCGAACGCGACGTTATTCGTCCCGAGGGCCAGTGACCCCAGATCGGTGCTGTTCGCCTGGGCGGCGAAGCTCACCCCGATCGAGTTGGCCGCCTCACGCCACCCGCCGCCCGAGGCTGCCACCAGCCCGGTCTGGATCGGCGCCCAGGTCCCCGAGCTCGTCTGGTAGTTCACAGGGGTCGCGTACACGTGCCGCGTGTACGTGCCGTCCGCGTTCTGGTACAGGTCGGCGGTCGCCGTCGACTTCGACGCGATCAACGTGCTCGTGGCCGGATTGAAGTGATCGACGCCGATGGCCGCGCCGGTGGTGTCCTTAGCCACCTTCGGCGCACGCACCGTGTACGGCGGCAGCTGGCCGTGCCCCGGGCCAGGCTGATGTCCCTGGGCGCGGCCCACCGCGCGGGTCACCGCCGCGGGCACCTCGTGCGGCTTCCCGGCCGCCGTGCCCCCCTGCTGGTGCGGTGTTTTCGGCGGCGCCTGATGGTCTCCCGACAACCACGACAGCAGGCCCATGACCGAGGACCGCACCGCCAATCTGGTGGGTATCTTCACGTTCAGCGGCGAGGCATAAGCCGCCGGGGCTGCCGCCATCAGCGGCAGCGAGACCGCCAGCAGCAACGCCATGGTCCGGGATACCCGCCGACGCGCGTTAGCGCGGCGGCCTGTGCGCAGGCCACGTCTCAAGGCACACACCATCCGGTTCGCCGGGAGGCTTGCGGACCCCCGGAAAATCCCCCATGTCACTAATCGGTAATCCTTGAGAAGGTACTTGGAGGCGGTCAAGAGATTCTTAGGTGTCGGTTTAATAACTAATTATCAGAATTAGACAAATAAGCATGATATTGACCATAAGTCCGCCAGAGCTCGTAGTGTCCCTCCGCGACCCAGGCGGCATAAGCGGCACAGCCAGGTGCTTACGGTGCGTAGGCCGCTTACGGCGGATCAGGTGTTCGCGGCGGCGTGGGCGGCCGCGGTGACGAGGCGGTCGACCGCGGGGGTGATCTGGCCGGTGGCGGTGGTCAGCACCGTGACGTTGCGCCCGCCCGCCGGGCCGCAGACCGTCACGAACCGCACCGCCGGATAGCGGGCCGCGTCCTGGCGCACGGCCATCACCTGCGGCGTGCCCACGGCGATGATCTGGCGGGCGTCGCACGTGTGCTGACATGCGCCGTTCGCGCAACCCTTGTTGGTCTCGGGCTTATGGTAAGAGCGGTCGCACTTCTTGATGATCGTCGCCTGTACTAGCCTATTCTGACCTTTGACCGCCCTTTGTGATACTTCCTGACTCCTGACTTTTACCTGACTCCGGGAAGCTTATCAGGCCATTTACCTGGCCTAATAGCAATTATCCCGGTAATGGCCACGTGAGGCAACTACCCAGCGTATGCAACCGGACACAAGCTTTCTCGGAAACGAACCGGATTCTCGCCGGCGGCCCGGGCGTGCGGGCTGGGTCGCGGTCGGCGCGTTCACGCCCTAGGCCGGGCGCACGGCGGCGTCGAGCGTGCGAAGCAGGTTCTTCCGCCAGACCATGATGGTGTACGCGCCGTAGTGGTAGGTGCGGGCCGGCTCTCCGAACGTATTGACGACGATCTTGCGGCCGATCACCTGTTTGGGCATGACGATGACGAAGCTGGCGGTGTGCCTTCCCGGGGCGGCCAGCCGGCCGTCGGCCAGCCACGCGTCCAGTGCCAGCCTGTTCTTCCTGTCGTGGGATAGCGGGAGCACCGTGATAGTGCCACCCGAGTCCAGCGTGACGCTTGATGCCTGCCAGTACGGGGCCAGCCCGCCGTGCAGGTGATGCCGGCGCAGCCAGGCGGTGAGCTGGGCGCTCTCCGGCGGCCGCTGCGGGAATGCCGTCGCGACCCCGAGCAGCAGGACATAACCGGCCAGCCCGGCGGCGAGGGCCGGCAGGAGCACCGGAGTGCCACGCCACGGCCGCCCGGCGAGCGCCGGCCTCAGCGGCAGCAGCCGGGGACGGAGGCGGGAGCCAGCCCGGCCGGCGCGGACGCGAAGCAGCGGGCCGCCGAGCATCCGGCCCGTCAGTGCCGCGCCCAGCGCCACGACCGGGCCGATCTCGTGCGCGCTGTAGATGCGGTCAATCGGGACAAGCAGCAGGTAGCCTGCCATGTTGGCCATGATGGCCAGCACGAGCACGTCGGCTACCAGGTCCCCTCGCGGTGCGCTACGCGACGGCCGGATCAGCCGCCAGGCCGCGAAGGCGACGGCCGCGGCCACGAGCGCTACCCCCGCGAGGTGCGCGAGCGCGAAGGCCACGTTCCTCGCGCCGGTCACGGTGGTGTAGTCGGCACCGAACAGCACAAGCACGCTCGGCCAGACCATCGGCGCGTCCGCGGCGATCCGGTGCCAGGTCAGCCAGTGATAAGACGGTGCCGCGAGCTTGTACCCGTGATGTTCCGTGATCAGCGAATTCACCACATGGGCGACGAAAACGGCGATCACCGCGGCGGCGGCAAGCGATGACTCGTACCAGGCCGCGCGCCGCGCCGCGATGACCCGGCCGGCCCGCAGCAGGCAGGCGAGCGTCAACGGGACGACGCCGACCACCACGGTCAGCGGGTCGCCCACCACCGTCCAGCCGAGCAGCACGGTGACGCAACACGGGACGAGCCAGCGCGCCCGGGCGGCCGAGTCCTGTGCCCAGCCGAGCCCCAGCAGCAGAGCGAGCAGCGGTGCCGCAGTACCCACGTGATCCGGGCTGCCGAGCAGGACGGTGGTCGGCTGCGGGGCCAGCATGACCACGGCCGCAAGCAGGGCCCGGACCACGCCCTCGGCACCACGGGCCCGGCCACGCGCCACGAAGGCCGCGAGCAGGACGAGGAGCGTGTAGGTCAGCGCTGCGCAGACGTCCACCACCTCCGGGCGGACCCCGGCAGCCGCCGTCACTGCCATGTACTCGGGCAGTTCGGTGGTGACGAAGGATACGTCCGCGCCCCACCAGCCGTGCAGCAGCAGGTTCCCGTGCAGCATGTCGGCGGCCTGCAGTACCGCCGCCCCGCCGTCGGAATTCACTGCTACGGCTCCCGCGACGCGCAGGTAGCAGAGCATCAGCACGGCGCCGGCCAGCACCGTGGCAACGGCCCACCAGGTCGGCTCGCGATGACGCCGGGTAGTCCCCTGCGACTGGCGCTGTGTCTCTTCCCTCGTCGCGACCACGAGCGAAGATTACCCTCAGCGACTATATGGTTACAGATGTTTACTGAAGTCTCTGGATTCTCACTGGTCGCCTGC
>Ga0265334_10000663_pt1 | contig 17306 bp, 15 predicted proteins | sample 42023metaG_FD_192442 | JGI IMG/M metagenome (GOLD analysis project Ga0265334, IMG submission 192442) | Rhizosphere microbial communities from Carex aquatilis grown in University of Washington, Seatle, WA, United States - 4-20-23 metaG | ecosystem: Host-associated > Plants > Roots > Rhizosphere... | reverse complement strand
ATTTTATGAAGGTATCGTCGAAGGTTATGTTGAAGTCCAAACCGTCCGTGGTGGGGGTCACCAGGCCCAAGTCCACGTAGGGATCCCCCGCGGTAAAGGTATGGGACCCGTCCGCGTCGAAGTAGACCCGAATGTAAAGGGGCGTCAGTCCGGTCTGGTTCGCCCCATCGTTCGTGACGAAGTAATAGAGGGTACCGTTCTGGTCGACCGTGCTGCCGGCCGAAAGGGGAACGCTGTAGGCCGCGTCCGAATACGTGAGGATGTGGATCATCCGGCACAGGCCCACCGTCCCCCGGGCCCCGTTGTAGGTGGCGTTGCCGTAGATTCCCCAATAACTGCAGGTATCATCAAACGACAGGTTCGGACCCACCACGGTCGCACCCAATGATCCGCTGATCGTCACCGCGTAGGATGCCGGCGAAGCGGGATTGCTACAGGACCCCTGGGTGGTGTACCGCATCCCAGGCACATGGGGAAGGTAAAGGTAGCTGAACCCGTAATTGGGGTAAACATTGTTTAGACCGTTTAGGTCGTAATAGGCCGAAACATACAAAACCGGTATATAGCGGCTTCCCAAAGTATAGGTGCCCCCTGACCCTACCCCCTGGAATCCGCCGAGTTCATTCAAGGGATAACCAGCAGGTTCCCCCCCTGCCACGCAAATCCCCCCAGACGTTCCGGTCCCGGTGTAGGTCACGGAGCCCCGGATGTAATAGTTGGGTGAAGGTGGAAACGTACCGGTGAGCGTTGCGGTCGCGGTCCAACAGGGGGTCCCGGTATTGATCGGGGTGAGGGTCGGGGTGGAAGTGGCCCAGGTCCCCGTAGGGGTGTCGCTCGGGGTCAGGCTATCGGTGAAGGTGGCTGTCGATGTGGGGCTGTTGGTTTGCGTGGGGGTCGGTGAGCACGTGGAGGTATCTGTGGCTGTCTTCGTGGGAGTCGGTGTCGGCGTATCCGTTGGGCTGGAGGGCGTCAAGGTGTCCGTGGACGTCGAGGTCCAGGTGAGGGTCCAAACGGGGGTTTGAGTGATACTTGCGCTGAAAGTGGGTGTAAAGGTTGCGGTGTCTGTATTAGCGGGCCCGACTGGGCTCACGGGGATATGTTTCTTGGTCGTACAGGCAAACGTTGCCATGGCCAAACCCAAAGCCAAAACCGACAATGTAATCCAGGAATGCTTAGTCCCCATTTACGCACCCCCCGGTTATTCTCCCCTACTAGAGATTCGGCGCCCCTTCTTTATTCCCGTTTTTTTCAGCCCATAAACCGGGATTACCCGAAATACGTTGTCCACTCGGGGTCCCCGTCGTGGACAGGGAACGGCCTATGGTTTATAGACGAGCGTCGCTTTGATGTACATGGCGATCGCCCCGACGATCCAACCCGCGAAAAAGATGGCGACGGGCTTGGCTTGTTCTTTACCGCCCTTGAGCCAAAAGAGACCGAGAACGACGGCCATAACGATGGCCACCGCGATCCCCCAACTTACGAATTTGTTCATCACGCAACCTCGGAATAATTCGTCTTTTTAACGTCCCCGGCGGAATACCCCCGGATCCTAGAAGGTGTGGACTACTCCCACGGAGACCGGGCGTTCGCCCGATGGGAGCGACAAGGTCACCTTCGTCTCGCCCCGGACCACACGGTTGTATCGCTGGACGGCGTTGAACCTGCAGTCATAGGCCCGTCCCTCCATCACCCCCGAAACCGCCACGAGGACGGCGCCTCCGAGGAAGGCCCCCATCCGCCAATCGTTGCCCCTACCCTCCCGCCAGATCCTCACGTTGTCCGGCCCGGTCAAGGCCGCGATCATGGAAACCGTCCCGGGGACGCCGAAGTACCAATGAAGGCTCCGAAGCTTGCGGCTTTGGTCGAGCAGGCGGGTGGCCTCCGGGTCCCCCAGGGGATCGACGACCCGCTGGAAGTCCTTGTCGAAATACAGCCCTTGGCCCTCGAATTGGTAATGGACCCTTCCGGCCTCCATCTGCATATCGATCAGGCTGGGGGTCGGGGTCGAGGTGGGGGTGGAAACCGTCGGCGCCTGCTTTTTCCGCGCGGCCCAGGCCTGGGACAGGCCGCTGGTCCCCAGGGCCAGGAGGACACAGAGTACGAGGCGGGTTTTGGGGTTCATATCAAGTTCCTTTCGATGGGGGTGGTGTCCCCTCCACGAGGGGTCTTATTGTACCGCCTGAGGGCCCCAAGGGTTCCCCGTACCCATTCGCCCTGAAACAATAAAGCCCCGGCGCCCTTTCGGGCACCGGGGCTTCCGAAGCGAAAACTCAAGCGGATCCCTCGTCATTTCTGGCTCGGGATGATTTCCCCATCGGGAAAATCAATACTGGAACAGCATCTCCCGGTATTTCGGGAGGGGCCAGACCTCGTCGTCCACCAGGCCCTCCAGTTCGTCCACCAGTCCACGGACCTTCAGCATGGCGGGGATCACCTGGTCCTTGAAGGACTCGGCGATCTTGTGCAGGCCCGCGGCGCCGTTGGCCTTGCCGATCAAGGCGTCCAATTCCCCCACGGCCTCCCAAAGGTCGCTATTGTCCTTCGCCAACTTGTCCAAGAGTGCGGTCTGTCCCTTTTGGGGGACGGCGGACGCGGACTTCGTGGCCACGATGCCGTCGGCCAGCTTGTTCTGGTACCGCAGGCCGGCCGGCAGGATCATGTTCCGGGCGATGTCCGCCACGGCGTTGGCCTCGATGTTGAGCACCTTCACGTAGCGCTCCCACCCGATTTCCTCGCGCGCGTCGTATTCCTTCTCCGACATCACCTTGTACTTGGCGAACAGGTCCTTGTAGGACTTGTTGTCCATGGCGTGCAGGCAGTCCACCGTGCTCTTGAGGTTCGGAAGGCCCCGCTTGGCGGCCTCGGCGTGCCAATCCTCGGCGTAACCGTTGCCCGAGAACAGGACCTTCTTGTGCTCCTTGATCTCCTTCTGGAGCACGGCGGCCAGGGTCTTGTTCAAGTCGCCCTTGCCCTTCTCCAGCTCAGAGGCGATGCGGTCGATGGACTCGGCGGCGATCGTGTTGAGTATCGTGTTGGGCCAGTAGATCGGCGCCGTCGAGCCCACGGCCCGGAACTCGAACTTGTTGCCCGTGAAGGCGAAGGGCGAGGTGCGGTTGCGGTCCGTCGCGTCCTTCGGCAGGTCCGGGAGGATCGACACGCCCAATTCCATGATCCCGCCTTTCTTGCTGCCGGAGGCGGCGCCCTTCTCCAGCTGCGCCACGATGTCCTCCAGCTGTTCCCCGAGGAACACGGACATGATGGCCGGCGGGGCCTCGTTGGCGCCCAGGCGGTGGTCGTTGCCCGGCCCGCTGATGCCGATACGGAGGAGTTCGGCATACTTGTCCACGGCGCTGATCGTGGCGATCAGGAACGCCAGGAACTGCGCGTTGTCGTGGGGGTTATGGCCGGGGTCCAGGAGGTTCTCGCCCTCGTCGGTGGCCATGGACCAGTTGTTGTGCTTGCCGCTGCCGTTGATGCCGGCGAAGGGCTTCTCATGGAGCAGGCACACCAGGCCGTGGCGGAGCGCGACGCGGCGCATGAGCTCCATCACGATCATGTTGTGGTCGGCCGCGAGGGACGACCTCTCGAAGAGGGGGGCCATCTCGAACTGGGCCGGGGCCACCTCGTTGTGGCGGGTCTTGGACGGGATGCCCAGGCGCCACAGCTCACGGTCCAGGTCCATCATGAAGGCCAGGATGCGCTCGCGGATCGCGCCGAAATAGTGGTCCTCCAGCTCCTGCCCGCGGTAGGGAGGGGCGCCGAAGAGGGTGCGGCCCGTGGCCACCAGGTCCGGCCGGAGCTCGTAGTACTTCCGGTCGATCAGGAAGTACTCCTGCTCGGGCCCCATGGTGGTGAACACGCGCTTGGCGGTCTTGTTGCCGAAGATCCGGAGCAGGCGCAGGGCCTGGGTGGAAAGGGCCTCGCTGGATCGCAGGAGGGGGGTCTTATGGTCCAGGGCCTCTTCGGTGTAGCTGACGAAGGCCGTGGGGATGGTCAGGGTGGCGCCGTTGACTTCCTGCTGGATGAAGGCGGGAGAAGTCGGGTCCCAGGCGGTGTAGCCGCGGGCCTCGAAGGTGGAGCGGGTGCCGCCCGAGGGGAAGCTGGAGGCGTCCGGCTCGCCCTTGATGAGGGTCTTGCCGTCGAACTCGGCGATGGCGCCCCCGGTGGCGGTGGGTTCCAGGAAGGTGTCGTGCTTCTCGGCGGACAGGCCGGTGAGGGGGATGAACCAATGGGTGTAGTGGCTGGCGCCATGGGACAGGGCCCATTCCTTCATGCCTTGGGCCACCTGGTCGGCGATGGAGGCGTCCAGGGCCTCGCCCCGCAAGGTGGTGGCGCGGAGCTTCTTATAGACATCCTTCGACAGGTACTCCTTTTGGGCCATATCGTTGAAGACAAGGGAGCCGTAAATCTCCTCGGCGGGCTTGGACTTGTATTCCTCCAGGGAGGGCTGTTCCCCCCCGATCATGAGGGCGATTTGCTTGCGGGAAGTGGCCATGGGACATCTCCTTCAGGTGATGGATTGACCGGCTTGACGCCGGATGACCGGCGTCATGAGGCTTCTAACGGACCGACAATTTTGTGCGATCCACCCCAGCGTCTTAGGACAATTTTGAAATCCCAAGGCCGGGAGTTTTAAAAACCCCGCGTTTTTTACGGCCTTTTGACTGGCCGAACCTTATGGGGGCGTCTATCGCAAGAATCGGTCCAACCGAAGGCCCATTACCCGCCCTCCCTTGGGTTTTCGTCGGAACCCCCGTCATAATCCCAAGTCCACCTTCCTACGGCACCCCAAGTCCCTTGGTTTTCGGGGCGGTGATTCATCACGGGAACCCCCTACAACACCGCTTCACCACAATGGACCCGATGGACCCACTGGCTTGATGTTTTAAAATCGAGATAACCGCTGAAAAACGCCTTGGTTTACCACCTTAGTTCCATTTTGTTCATGGCGACCATTGTGGTTAAAGTGTTTAGGTTTCCGTGTTGTATGAGACGCCCCAAGGCGTCAAGGAGAAACCATGACCCCCGACCACCAAGACGCCCTCTTCGCCGCCCAACGCAACGAACTCACCGAACACATCGTGTATGGCCGCTTGGCCCGTTCCGAGAAGGACCCCAATAACCGCAAGGTCCTGGCCCGGATCTCGGCGGATGAATTGCGCCATTACGGCGTGTTGGAGAAATTGACCGGCGCCAAGGCGAAACCCCACCGTTGGAAGATCGTCTTCTACTATTTCATGGCCAAGATCCTGGGTCTGACCTTCGCCGTCAAGCTGATGGAAGCCGGCGAACCCATGGCCCAGAAGAACTACCTGAAACTTTCGAGATGGGCCCCTACCCTGAAGCACATCGCGAGGGACGAGGACACCCATGAGCGCCTGCTGATCAACCTTTTGGATGAGGACTTCCTCAAATATGTCTCTTCGATCGTCCTGGGCGTCAGCGACGCCCTGGTGGAATTGACCGGCGCCATGTCGGGCATCGCCTTCGCCCTCCAGGCCAACCGCCTGGTGGCCCTGACCGGCCTCGTCACGGGGGTGGCCGCGGCCCTTTCCATGGCGGCCTCCGAGTACCTGTCCAAGCGCCATGACCAGGACGGCCTCAGCCCGGTCAAGGCCAGCCTCTACACGGGCGTCGCCTACCTCTTCACCGTCGGGTTGTTGGTGTTCCCCTACCTGGCCCTCGCGAACCCCTTCCACGCGTTGGGATGGATGTTCCTCAACGCGGTTCTCGTGATCGCGGCCTTCAACTTCTACCTGTCCGTGGCCCTGGAACAGCCCTTCTGGAGCCGGTTCCTGGAGATGGCGGGATTGACCGCGGGGGTGGGGGTCGTGAGCTTCGGCATCGGCGTCTTGGCCCGCCACGCCCTGGGCGTCACGGTCGGGTAAAGGCCAACAAATAAAAGCAACCATTTTTGAACCACCAAGCACACCAAGTTCACCAAGAAAAGCCAATTGGTTAACAGCCGAAAAGCCAAAACCGGATAACACCGCCAAGATCACCAAGATGGCTGAATGTGAGGCACACCCGTTCTTCGTGTACTTGGCGGTTTTGTATATTTTCTACATACTTAATGCTGGGCATTCGCCAACAGTGAGTTTCCCTTGGTGTTCTTGGTGAACTCGGTTTACGCCCTCAGCCGAAGGCTGACGGGTGGTGGTGAAAAACTTTGTTTTAAAGTAAAAAAAGCCCGGCGCGGGTTTCCCCGGCCGGGCTTTCCCATTTACTCCTTACGACATGCAGCCTTCGGCCTGCGAGACCACCGACCGCAGGGGGCGGAGGACGCCCTGGCCCGTGGAGGGGTCGCGGGCGATCTCGTAGCGCGGCACCGAGGGGTCCACGGTGGCCGACCAGGCGTCGATGCCACCGGTCATGGACTTCACGTTGCTGTAGCCATGGCCCGAGAAATAGGAGGCCGCGTCCATGCTCCGCTGTCCGGTGTGGCAGATGAAGACCACCGGGGTGTCCTTGGGCCAACCCATGATCTCGCGGGACAGTTCCTCGGTGATCAACACCGCGCCGGGGATCTGGGCCATTTGCGACTCCTCGGGGAACCGCACATCGATCAATTTAGGGGGCGCGTCGCCCTTCAGGGCCTTCGCCGTTTCTGCGGGGGTGATCTGGATGCGGCGGTCGATCTCCTCGGCCTGTTCGATGAATGTCAGCACCTCGTTGATGTCCGGGATGTCGTGCTTGGCCACGACCGTGGAGAGGATGTCGGTGGGCTCGTAGCCGCAGCTGTGGCAGCCCCCGATGTGGTACTTGCGGAACAGGGCGCGCTGGGCGCTCGGGTAGGCGTCGAGCACCTCCTGCATGGTGCTTTCCGGGGTGATCTTCAGGGTGGTGGGCATGCGTCGTCTCCTCGTCGTCTGGTTTGGTGTTGGATGGTTCTTTTCAATGTAGCGTTGATGGGGGAACGGAAACAAGGCGGGCCGGCCCCAACAGGTCTTGGAGGGCCAAATATCCCGGAATGGGATTCTTCAGGGTTTGTCGGTGTTTTTCGGCTTATTGAGAATGGAACCGCGCTAAATGAGAAAAACAGGCCAGCCAAATTCCAGGATTCAATAAACGAACGGAACAAGCCTCCAGGACCGCTTCGAATAGGCGTCCCACTCCGGGCCGAATTCCCCATGAAGGAGCGTTTCTTCGTCCCGGATACGCCAGAGAAGGACCAACTTCGTCACCCCGGTGAGGAATAGCCCGATCCAGGATCGGAATGCCAGGGAGATCCCCAGGTTGAAGAGCAGGATGCCGAGGTACCTGGGGTGGCGGATATACCGGAACACCCCCCCAGTCACCAATTGGTGCCCTTCCTGGAGGGTGACCTGGAAGCTGAACTGCTTGCCCAAGTCGGCCTGCGCCTTGTTCATAAGAAGGAAACCCAAGGCATGAATCCCAAGTCCGGTGAAACGGGCCCAGTCGCCCAGGCCGAGGACCCAAATCCCCCGTCGGTCGCAGGCGGGCGGTACGATCACCACCGCCAGGCTGAGGACCTGCAGGAGGGGGATGGCCCACTTTTGGGATTTGACCGTCGTCTTCCCCGCCCCACGTCCCAATCGGGATTCCGGGATCCAGGGCAGGACCGCGAGTTGGAGCAGGAAGGTCACCAGGAGATAACCCGTCCGGGCCGGGTTGAAGAAGTAGGCCGGAAGGTCACCCAAGCCCCAGCCCAAGAGGGAGAGTCCCCCGAAGAGGAGGAAGCCGATGAGGGCATTCGTCGCGTAACGGAAGTAGGTCTTCATGCGTAAATTATAAAACCCGGCCCCCTCGGGACCCTTTGAGGCCGGTCATACGGCCAGGTGCGCCTCCAGCTTGTCCAGGTTCTCCCGGTTCCCCTTCACGGCGAATCCCTTTACCTTTTCGTACTGGTCGGCGGTCTCGAAAAGCATCCGCCAGGTCACCAAAGTGCCGCCGTCCCTGTCGGTGAAGGTGATGGTCGCGCGGAACTTGGGCCCGGAGACGTGGTCGAAGGCGATCTTTTCGTCCGGGACGACCTCCTGGAAGACGCAGTGGTTCTGGAAATTGGCGCCGTTCGGCCCGTTCATGGTGAAACGCCAATGGCCCCCGGCCTTCAGGTCGAATTCCTGGAAGCTGTTGGTGAAGCCCTTCGGTCCCCACCATCGGGCGAGTTGGGCCGGGTCGGCCCAGGCCTGGAAGACCCGCACGCGCGGCCAGGGAAGGACGCGGGTGCTGACGATCTCACGGCCTGATTCTTTGCTCTTGGGGTCCATGCGGGATGTCCTTGGGGATTATTTCTTGAGCTTCAAGACGTACTTGCCCGGGCCGAAGAGCAGGAGGGCCAAGTAGATCGAGAGGTTGGTGAGGGCATGGGAGGCCCCCTGCCACCCGGCGTAGGGACCCGGGGGCATGCCCACGTGCGCGGTGACGGCCACCGCCATGGTGAAGGCCAGCAGGAAGGCCGCGAAACGGAACGATACCCCGAGGATCAGCAGGATCGACCCGCCTGCTTCCGCGAAGGCGGCCAACGCGCCCCAAACCAGCGGCATCCAGGGGATCCCGAAGGACGGCATCGCGGACCCGACCTGGTGGAGGAGCGCCTCGCCCCCGGTCACCTTGGCCCAACCGCTGAGGACCAAGACGTTGAGGCCGATCCCCAGCCTCACGAGAAACAACCCCGCGTCAGGGTTATTGAACATGGAACCACCCCTTTTAATATTTTGGGAATCACGCCCAGTTTAACCGAATACGCGCCCCAATCTTCAGGCATCCTTTGGCGCCAGGACTGGATTTCCGCCAGGTAGGCCCTCAACAGCTCGAAAGCGCTGACCAACATTCCTATATACCGTCGCCTCCCCGGGATGGCGGCGACCACTTCCAGCCTCCTGTCCACGTTGGAACTCCGGAACGTCGACTCGACGGACGTGCCCGGAACCACCGGGTGAGCCCTATACCCGCAACCCACCTATGAGGCAAATCATGCGTCAAGCGGCCGGATTGGACGAAGATGCGGCCCTTAGCCAAGCCGATCCGGCCAGCCTGTCATCTGGAGAATCGTTATTTTGAGGAAGACGACGCCTTTCCCCTCCATCCGTCTTCGGTTTATGGTTACAACCCTGTTGTTGTCGGCCGTTCCCGCCCTGGCCGCCGCCGGAACCTGGGAAAAGTCGTTGAAGATCTCACTGGGCGTCACCTCCGCGCTGACCCGCATCTATGTGGACCACCAGCTTCTCAAGTTGAGGACCTCCGAACTGGATTTCCACCTGGAGGGTTCCCTTAACCGCGAGTCCGACCACGGGAGTTGGAAAAACTCCCTCAAGGTCGACTACGCCGGCGCGGAAACAACCGACCCGATGGACCCGGACAAGGATTCGGCTTGGACCGAGAGCTCCGACCAACTGATCGCGGACTCCGTCTACCGGCGGAAGATCGGGTCCTCCTTCGAGCCCTACGCGGGTTTGAACGTCCAGACCGTGGTTTATGACGGCGGCTACAGCGGCGAATGGCGCGCCTTCAAACCCCTCCAGACCAGGGAATCACTCGGCCTGTCGGCGCCGGTCCTCTCGACGTACGCCGAAAGCCTGGATCTCCGCGCCGGTTATTTCTACCAGCACTACGTCAACCAGGACCGGGACCACCGGTACGCCGTCCACGGCGTGGAGACCGTCGTGGAGTTCAACGGCAAGCTCGCCAAGAACATCACCCTCGAATCGAAGGCCGGGATGTACTCCGCCTTGGTGAAGACCCCGGATTATGAGGATCCCGAGACGAAATCCCGGAAGATGGTCCTGGAGTGGGACAACCGTTTGGAGATCGCACTCACGAAATTCATCTCGATCGACATCATCCTGAACCTGGACAACAAGGACGTCAGCTCCAAGAGGATTTCCTACGAGATCGACCACCGCACGATTTTGTCGGTGGATTGGAAATTACCCCAAACCAAGGAAAAGGCGGGAAAACGATGAAGCGAACCCTTTTGTTCACGGTCCTCACGCTGGTGGCGGTCCTGGGAGCCCGGGCGGAGAGCCCCACGGCCGACGCGCTCCCCGGGCTCCCGAACCGGGTCCAACCCACCCAGGCCCCGACGCGGGCCATCCTGCGCGGCGTGACCTTCAACCCCACGGTCGCGGCGGGGCTCCCCACCCCGACCCCCACGCCAAGACGCCCGATCCTGCACGGCGTGACGTTCAATCCGACGGTCGCCGCGTCCATCGCCACCCCCACGCCCGGGACCAACGACTTCAAGGCCTTGATGGAAAAGGCACAGGACGACAAGTGCGAGTCGCTCGCAGCCCTCGACGACCGGACCTCGGGCCTGCACAAGGATGTGACCAAGCTGGCGGCCCGGTATAAGGCCCTCTCCTCCGACCTGGGGGACATCGCCAAGGTCCTGTCCATTCCCTCGAAACTGGTGACCGCCCTGGACAAAACGATCGCCTCCCTCAAGGCCGTCCGCGCGGGCCTCGAGACCGCCGAGGCGGTGCCGCAAATACGGGAGAAGGCCCAGAAGCTCAAGGAATCGGTCCAGGGCTCGCTAGAGGAGGCGATCAGCCTGCGGACCAAGGCCGAGAGGATCGCGAAGCAAGTCGCGCCGGCCCAGAAGGCCGCCCAAGGGGGTTCCACGGGCTTCGGCCAGGCCTCCCTGACCCTGACCTTGTTCGATATCGCCGCGCTGAGGAATGAACCCGCGGCGACCTCCATGATCCAGTACTCGATCGACTATTTCCCGGAACCCAGGAGGGATTGCGTCCAAGGAAAGGTGGATCCCAAGGCCAACAACGCCACCACGCTCGTGGTGGAGCTGGACCGGGCCGTGACCGTCCTGTTGTACGAGCCGGATGTCCCGGGAATCGACCCCCTCCGGGGCCTCGCCGACAAGTTGAAGGCCTCCGCGTTGAACGACCTTTTGGGGGACGTCGGGAGACTGGACAAGCGCATCGCCAAGCTCGACGGCCCGCTGAAGGCCGTCGAAAAGCTGTTGGACGAGTCCTTCAAGGTCGATTTCGGCCTCTACAAGGTCAAGGTCTCCGGCAGGGTCATCGCCAAGGGGGCGGACGCGATCGAGTCGGAGATCGAGCATTTGCTCGGCAAACTCGCCTGGAAGGCCGCCAAGGAATTCGGCGTCAAGAAGCTCGTCAACGCCCTGACGAAAGACGCCAATAAGGCGTTCAAGAAGGCCTACTCCAAGTTGGATTTCGACGCCGATGTCCACCTCCCGGGCCTGGATCGGCTGGACCCCCTGGAGTCCGAACTGTCCGGCTTGGTCAAGGCCATCCCCACCTCCCTCGCTTTCCCGGTCCTCAACCTCCATTCACCGGACTTCGGCATCCCCGGGATCCAGGCGTCGATGGATTTGCGCGGGATCCAAACCTTCCTAACGGATATCAGCGAACCCTATGGGTTCGAATGGGCTAAGGTCTGGGACAAGTTCAAGTTGAAGCCCCCCACGCTGGGATGCCCTTGAGGCTGGGGATGCTCGGATCACCTGTTTCCGCCCCCTTCACACCGACCACCACCCAGCTCGATGGGGGTGGTGGACACCTCTTGTGGGGGCGTGATCGGGTCCCCCGTTTTGGTTAAAATGGCGCGCCAACCCAACTGGAGGTGTCGCGCCGACCACCCGCCGGGTTGTGTCCGAAGCTCAAGGCAGTGAACTTGAAATCCTTCCCCCGCTGTCCTTGGCCCTCTAAAGACGACCCCCTCATGCTCCGGTACCACGACCGGGAATGGGGTGTTCCCTTGAGAGACGACCGCCGGATCTTCGAGTTTTTGGTGTTGGAGGCCTTCCAAGCGGGGCTGTCATGGCGGATCGTTCTGCACAAGCGGGAGAACTTCCGCGAGGCCTTCGCGGGGTTTGATTTCAACAAGGTCGCGCGTATGACCCCCCGGGACCTGTCCCGGTTGGTCCGGGACAAGGGCATCGTCCGCAACCGGGCCAAGATCCGGGCCGCCCGGGACAATGCCCAGAGGTTCCTCGAGGTGAGGAAGGAATTCGGGACCTTCTCGAAATATATGTGGGGTTGGGTGGGCGGCAAACCCATCAACCACCGGATCAAGTCAATGCGGGGCATCCCCACGGTGATCCCTGAGGCCGAAGCCTGGGCCAAGGACCTGAAAAAACGTGGGTTTAAGTTCCTGGGTCCGACCGTCCTATACGCCCACATGCAGGCGGCCGGCATGGTCAACGACCATTGGACTGGGTGCTTCCGGCACCGGGCCCTCACCGGCCGAAAATAGTCCCGAAGGGGCCTTCCGCCCGCCTTCGCCGAACCTCCAAAAAAGCGTTACCAGGAACGCCCCATTTCACAACCGCTGGGACCCTATGGCGCCGAGACCCAGCCCGTTGTGCCCACTAAAAGGCGGTTGTATTTCCAAAGGCTTTGCAGCGGTCTCGATTGACTAATTTTAGTCTTTAAGCAAAAATATTGGCGGTTTCGCCATCCGGTTGACGCCCCATCCCCAGGAAAGGTGCTCCATGTCCCTTCCCAATTTCAACCCCGCCATCGACCGGATCCTCAAGGACGACCTCCTGCGGACCCTCCAGGAATCCGAGGAGGAGGTCGCGGCGCAAATCAAGGTCGAGGACGCCGGCACCGTCACGCAAGCGGCCCTGGTGCGGAGACTGGCCCAGAGGAAATTGCTGGCCAAGATGATCGGTGAAAAAGGGCGGCTCCTGTCGGTGGACGAACTGGACCACGCGCTCCAGGGGTTCGACGCCCTGACCGCCGGGTTCCGGCTGGTGGCCGTCCAGGGCCGACCGGCCCCCCGGGCGGACCAACTCGACCTGTTGAAGGGCGCCTGACCTTCCTATTTCCTTTTGGCGTGGTCCGCCAAAGCCTGGATCGCCTGGTAGGCCGCCACCCCGGCGCAGGCATATCCCGCCGTTTGTCCCACCGCTCCCCAGATCTTCTCTCCCTTCGTGGCCTTGCGTTTCGGGATCCCCCAATCGGCCGCCAACCTGCGACTGAGGCGTAGGTAATATTCCTGGGGTGGGAGGGCGGCGCCGAATTCCGGGTTCGTGGGCTTTATCCCCGAATGGGCCGGGAGCGGGAACTTTGGATGGGGCCTTGGGGTCGGAAGGGCCTTCGGGGGTGGAGGATTGGGTCCGGGAGTCGGTGGGATCTGGGCCCCAAGGGGCGACAGGGTCAGGGCAACCAAGACCGCCGTCAGCCAACTAGGCTTCATTCGCATGGGGATCGCCTCCGGTTCCATGGGTCGAATACCCATTTTGGACCACCATTCCCGCGCATAAGTTCCGGTCCCCGGGGTTCCAATTTCCCCCCCATTTCCAATAGACTTACGGCCATGAAGAAACTCATCCACGGCATCATGGAATTCCATCGGACCCGGCAGGCCGAGGTCCGGGAGGTCTTCGCGGACCTGGCCCTGGGCCAGAAACCCGACGCGTTCTTCATCGCCTGTTCCGACAGCCGGGTGGCGGTCAACGTATTCGCCTCCACCAACCCCGGCGACCTGTTCGTCATCCGCAACCTGGGCAACATCATGCCCCCGAGCCCGGATTCCGGTTCCGCCGTGGCGGCCCTGGAATTCGCCTTGGAATCCCTTAAGGTGAAACACGTCATCGTCTGCGGCCACTCGGACTGCGGGGCCATGCGGGCCCTCGCCGGCAACCCCGAGGCCCATGGGACCTCCCCCCTGGCCCTATGGCTCCGCCACGCCAAGGGCGCGGTGAACGCGATCCACCCCGAGGTGGACACCCTGTCCAAACGGAACATCGTCCTTCAGTTGGAGAACCTACGGAGCCATCCCCGGGTCCAGGAACTGGAAGCGGCCGGGAAGCTGAAACTTCACGGGATCTGGTTTAATATCCGCGAGGCCAACGTTTATTACCTGGAACAGCCCGGGCAAAACTATGTCCTGATCGACGACGTCGAAGGCGGGAAGATCCTCACCCACCTGGACGATTGATTCGGCCCTACCCCCCCGAATCGGCGTCTAATATTCGAGACCGTACCCGTCGGCAGAATCCTCCCGGGAGACTTCCCCATGAAACGACTGTTATTCTCGCTCGTCCTCCTGGCCTCTCCCCTTCTGTCCGCCGAAAACCTGTTGGTCAACCCCGCCTTCGACGGCCCCCAGGGTTGGGACCCCCTCTGGACCCGCGAGGCGAACACCGGCCAGGCTGAATTCACGAATGGCGTCCTGAAGGCCACTTATACCGGCGGTCGGGATTGGTCCGTGGGCCAGTCCCGGCGGGTCGAGGCGTCGCCCGGCGAGGTTTATGAATTTTCCGGCGGGGTGAAGGTCCTCTCCGGTTCCGGGGAGGCCCAATTATCCGTGGTGACCCGCGACGGTTCCGACCAGGTGCTGGAGTGGAACGACTCGGTCCAGCGGGCATCGGGCCCCGGCGGCTGGCAGACCCTCGGGACGAAGTTCGTGGTGCCGGGCAATTGCGCCAGCCTCCAGTTTCGGATCACCGGCTGGGGCCCCGGGACCTTCCTTTTCAAAGGACCCTCCCTGACCCGGTTGAAGGGAGCCCCCAAAGTCGCGGCTTTGAAGGGCCCCCTCTCCATCGCCTCGGCCTCCCTGACGATCGCCTTGGACCCCATCCCCCAGCGGCTGCATCTCTTGACGTCCGCCGGGGTCACTTTCGATTTCGACGCTTCTTCCCTCCTGGCGTCGGTCTTGTCCTGGGACCATCCCGCGCCCGACCGGCTGGACCTCCAATTGGTCAATCCCTCGGGACCGAACCTCCGGGCCTCCTTGTGGGCGGGGCCCGCCTACGCCACCCTCACCCTCCAGGGCGGGGGACCCCTGTTGGGCGACTACGCTTTCCCGGGCCCATTCCTTTCAGCCGAGGGACAATCCTGGGTCCTGCCGGTCAACGAGGGATTGATGGTCCCGTCGGATGATCCCGCCTTCCAAACCTGGGACCTCGTGCTTAACGGCGGCCACGGCCTTTGCATGCCGTTCATCGGCCTCACCGACGGGAGGGCTTCCCTCTTGGTCATCGCCGAGACCCAGGATGACGCCTCGGTCCATTTCACGCCCCCCACCGGGGCCGCCACCTCCTCCTTCACCTTCAACTGGCAGCCCTCCCGCCAAAGCTGGCGTTATGGACGGGTCCTCCGGCTGGTCCCGGTCACAGGCGGGCACGTGGCTTTGGCCAAGGCCTACCGGAACTATGCGGAAGAAAAAGGCCTGCTCGTGACATTAAGGGAAAAAGCCAAGACCGTCCCGGCGGTGGACAAGCTGGTGGGGGCCGTGAACCTTTGGTGGTGGGGCGACGCGCCGCGGTGGTCCCAGGACGACGCCGGGGCCCTGGATTTCGCGAAGGAACTCAAGGCCCGGGGCGTCACGCGCGTCCTCTGGTCCCATGAGCAGAAACCCGACACCGTCGAGGGGTTGAACCAGCTCGGGTTCCTCACGGGGCGCTACGACATCTACCAGGACGTCTGGGGGCCCGAGGACCCCCATCGCTGGGTCAACCACGATGGTTGGCCCGATGACCGCGTCCTCCTGCCGGACGGGGATTTCATGCGGGGCTGGGTGGATAAGGATGGCGGAAAGGAATACCCCGGGGGCGTGATCTGCTCGACCCGCGCCCTCGACTGGGAACGCAAGAAGGTGCCGGCGGACCTCGCGACCCACGCCTATGGAGCCAGGTTCCTCGACACCACCACCGCCTCGCCCCTGCGCGAGTGCTACGACAAGCGCCATCCCCTCTCCCGTTCGGACGACCGGAAGAACAAGATGGCGTTGTTGGCGTATTTATCCCGGGACCAAAAGTTGGTGACAGGCAGCGAGACGGGCGTGGATATGGCCGTCCCTTACCTGCATTACTTCGAGGGCATGATGAGCCTGGGGCCCTACCGCCTGCCCGACTCGGGTTATGACCTGACCTCCTATAAAGTCCCCTCCGAGGAATTCAAGACCTTCCAGTTGGGTCCGAAATACCGCATCCCCCTCTTCGAGCTGGTGTACCACGACTGCGTGGCGGTTTCCTGGTATTGGGGGGATTCCTCGAACCGGGTTCCGGAATTATGGGACGAACGGGACCTGTTCAATGCCCTTTACGGAACCATGCCGCTTTTCATCTTGGACAAGAAGTCCTGGGAGGAAAACAAGGACCGCTTCGTGAAGAGCGCGAAGGACGCCACGGCGGTCGCCCGGGCCACCGGCTACTCCGAGATGACCGACCACCAATTCCTCACGCCGGACCATACGGTGCAGGAAACCCGCTTCGCCGACGGCACCAGGGTTTGGGCCAATTTCGGCAGGAAAGCCTACAAGGTCCTCCCGGGCGTGAGGGTGAAACCCCGGTCCTTCGAGGCCTTGTTCCCCGACGGGGCCAGCCTGACTCCTTGAGGGAATCGCGGGCGTCCCCGGTCCCGCCCCACCGTCCCGGTACGGCCCTCCCGTTCACGCGCCTTTGGACCAACGCCTTTCCCCGCCGAACACGACTTCGGCGTCCCGCAGGATCCGCCGGGTATCCAGGCTCTCAAAGCACCTGGGCCGGGCACAAGTCTTCATCATCTTGTTCAGGCAGGTGATGTTCCGGCAAGGGCTCTGCGAGACGAAGGCGCGGGAAACCGCGTCCTGGTTCGACCGGACGAACCCCGGGCGGAAATGGTCGTAGCCGGACATTCTCGCGGGGGTGGCCCCGAAGATCGAGAAAACCGCCGTCCGGTTCGCGAAACGCCCCCTTCCGTCCCTGGACGTTTTCCGTGCGGCGGCCATGTGGAGCGGCCCAGTATCCCCCGAGAGGAACAGGTCGGCGAAATCGATCAAAGCGCCGAAGGTTTCCAGGGACCAGTGGTCCGGGATCAACGCCGTCGATTCACGTTGGGCGGGCGACAGTCCATCCCGGAGCCGACGGCCGATTCCCGCGTCCGTCTTGCCCTGGCCAAGCAGCACGAACGCGCCGCTTCCGATCAAACCCTCGAGGATCTCAAGTTGGAACCGTTCCGGGATCCGGGTGTAGGGCGAGGCGCCGTCGGGGTTGTGGAGAACGAGCGGCTGGGGAGGCCGCCACCGGGTGTCGAACAGCCATTCCCCCGCCTTTTCCAACGCGGCTCCGGGGAGGTAAATGCGGGTTTCCGGAGGGCTCGGTTAACGCCTTGGTTTCCGGTCCACCTGGAGCAGGCTCCGGACGAAGGCGTGGACCTGGTGGAGGAAATGGTTGGGGGCGTCTGGCCGTAAAAGATCCCTCGCGAAAACCGGGGCGAAGGAATTGACGTCCAGGAAAGGCGGCGACTTTCCCTCGGTCCTACAACCCCCGAGGAAGGGGTTGAAGTTGAAGACCAAATCATATCCACCCGTTTCCAGGAGGGTCCGCACCGCCGCGATATCCCCATGGGTGGGCAACATCCCGCCCCGGA
>Ga0265334_10000661_pt1 | contig 17356 bp, 16 predicted proteins | sample 42023metaG_FD_192442 | JGI IMG/M metagenome (GOLD analysis project Ga0265334, IMG submission 192442) | Rhizosphere microbial communities from Carex aquatilis grown in University of Washington, Seatle, WA, United States - 4-20-23 metaG | ecosystem: Host-associated > Plants > Roots > Rhizosphere... | reverse complement strand
GTTCGGACGCGGCGTGTTCTGCGACGATGTACGTATGGTCGTCGCAGTTGCGCAGCAGTTTCCGGGCCGTCCGGTGCATACCATCTGGTCGCGCGAAGAGTCGACGCGCCAGGGTCGCTACCGTTCAATGCTGGCTGGCAAGTTCAAGATCGGCTTGGGTGCCGACGGCATGCCCACGACACTGCTCGCGCGTGAGTCCGGCGGTCCCGGCTTCTCGGTCTCCGGCCTGGTCGACACGGCGTTTCCGCAGGTCATCCCGAACGTCCACATCGAGTCGCAGGTCGTACCGTTTCACATCCTGACCGGCCCCTATCGCGGCCCGGGCTACAACTCCAACGCGTTCATGATCGAATCGCTGATCGATGAGTGCGCGCTCGCGACCGGCATCGACCCGATGGACTACCGGCTCAAGCTCTACGGCAAGTGGGGCGATCCCGGTTGGGTGAAATGCCTGAAGGAAGTCAGGGAGAAATCCGGCTGGGGTCAGCCACTCCCGAAGGGGCAGGGGCGCGGAGTTGCCATCGCCAACTGGGCCATGCGCGGCAATGCCAATGCGGGCACGACCGTGGCGACGGTTGCCAAGGTCGAAGTCAGCGAGGATGGCAAGCTCAAGATCCTGCAGGTTGACATTGCCTTCGACACCGGACGGATCTTCAATGCCGAGGCCGTGACCGTCGAACTGCAGGGCGGCACACTGTTCGGCCTGAACATGAGCATGAACGAGGGCCTCCACATCAAGGACGGGCAGGTCGTCGAGGGCAATTTCGACACCTATCCGATGCTCCGCATGGCCAATGCGCCACGTGTGATCAACGTGCATTTCGGCGGACTGTCGGATTTCCCGCGCTACGTCGAGATCGGCGAGCCGCCGGCCGGCACGATCGGGCCGGCCGTAGCCAACGCGATCTTCCAGGCATCCGGCAAGCGGCTGCGTTCCACGCCGTTTCGCCTGCACGACCTGAGCTGGGCATGAGCCGGCTGCAGGCGCGGGCCCACGGCGTGTCAAAGCCGTGAGGCCCGCTCGATGGCTGGGGGGTGTGCTGGTCGTGGCCGTCGTACTGGCCGGCGCAACCTTCTATGTGGAGCGCGCGCCCCAGAGTTCCTTGACGGCGGGTACAACGACGCCTTCAGCGGCCGACGGGGAGTACGTCGAGCGGCTCGCCGACTGCGTAGCCTGTCATTCGGTACCGGGGGGTGCGCCGTTCGCCGGCGGCCTCAAGATGGGCACACCGCTCTGGGCACTGTACTCGACCAACATCACGCCTGATCCGTCCACTGGCATCGGTGGCTATTCGCTCGCCGACTTCGACAATGCCTTGCGGCGCGGGGTCGCGCGCGATGGACATCGACTCTATCCGGCGATGCCGTATCCATCGTATGCGAAGCTCACCGACGATGACGTCCGCAAGCTCTACGAGTTCTTCATGCACTCGGTACAGCCGGTGCACCAGGAGAACCATCCGACCGAGATCGGCTTCCCGCTGAATCACCGCGGGATCATGGCGTTCTGGGATGCGCTGTTCCTGCACGACGGTACCTACCAGAATAAGCCCGAGCACGATGCCCCGTGGAATCGCGGGGCCTACCTGGTGCAGGGTCCGGGTCACTGCGGCAGCTGCCACACCGCGCGCGGTATCGCGTTTAACGAAACCGCGCTCGACGAGAGCAGCGCGGGCTATCTCGCCGGTGCGCTGCTCGACGGCTGGTATGCCTCGAAGCTGCGCGGCGATCCGCTGCTGGGACTGGGCCGCTGGTCGGAACAGGACATCGTGAACCTGCTGAAGTCCGGCCACAACGCACACGCGACCGTCTACGGCTCGATGCTCGATGCGTTCAACAACAGCACGCAGTACTTCAGCGATGACGACCTGTCCGCGATCGCGCGGTACCTGAAGTCCCTGGACGCGGAAAGCTCGGCGGGTGCGCCAACCTTCACGTATGGCGAGCAGACGCTGCAGGCGCTCGATCGTGGTGATCTCGGCGCAACGGGGGCCGGGCTGTTCCTGAACCAGTGCAGTGCCTGTCACGGCCGCGACGGGCTCGGACACGGCGACCTGCTGCCACCGCTGGCCGGCAATCCGGCCGCGCTGGAGCAGGACCCGTCTTCGTTGATCAACATCGTATTGAACGGTGCAGGTCGAATCGTCGTGAACGGCGTGCCGGACTCCTACAGGATGACGCCGTTCCGGGTGCTGCTGTCCGACCAGAATATCGCCGATATCGCGACCTTCGTACGCACCAGCTGGGGCAATAGCGGCTCGGCGGTCACAGCGAGTCAGGTGCGGGCGCTGCGCGACGCGACCGATCCGAGCAGTGATCACGTGATCGTACTGAGGCTTCGTTGAATGCATATATCGTGTGGCGGCAGGTGGGTGCGGATCAGCGCGGTGCTGGTGGCGATCCTGCAGGCTGGCGCAGCGGTCGGGGCGGCGCCGGATGCCGAGGGTCTGGCCGACGCCTGTACCAGCTGTCACGGCATTGGCGGGCATAGCCAGGGCTATATCCCGTCACTCGCCGGGATCGAGCGGGCCACGCTGCTGCGTGAGCTGCAGTCCTACCGCGCGCAGACCGGACCGGCCACGACGACGATCATGAACCGCATCGCGCGCACCTACACCGATGCGGAACTCGCGGCGCTCGCGGATTACTTCAGCGCGAGACCGCACTCGTGAGCACGCTGAGCCGGCGTCGGCTGCTCGCGCATCTGGCTGCTGCGGCAGCGGTGCCGGTGCTGGCCCCCGCGCTGGCGAGCGCGACCGGACCCAAGGTCGTCGTGATCGGCGGCGGGTTTGGCGGCGCGTCATTGGCCCGATACCTGCGGCGCCACGACCCTGGAATACCGATCACGCTGATCGAGCGCGATGCGCAATTCACGACCTGCCCATTCAGCAACGGTGTGCTCGGCGGGCTGTATCCCCTCGAGCATGTCACTTTCCCGTACTCCAAGGTTCAGGCCGCTGGCATCGATGTCGTTCACGACGCGGCGGTAGGGATTGACCCGGTGGCGCGCAGCGTAGCGCTGGCGGGCGGGCACAAGCTGAGCTACGACTACCTGGTCGTGTCCCCCGGCATCGATCTGGTCTGGGATAGCATCCAGGGATACAACGAGCAGGCCGCGGAACGCATGCCGCACGCCTGGAAGGCTGGAGCCCAGACGGCCCTGCTGCGCCGTCAGCTCGAAGCGATGCCGGATGGCGGCCTGGTCGTGATCGCGGTGCCGGCGATGCCGTTCCGATGCCCACCGGGCCCCTACGAACGCGCATCGCTGATCGCGCACTACCTGAAGGCCAACAAGCCGAAATCCAAGGTCATGCTGCTGGATGCGAGCGACAGCTTCATCAAGCAGGACCTGTTCATGGAAGCCTGGGGCCGACTGTACCCGGGCATGATCGAGTGGGTTCCTGGATCGAAATCCGGCCGCGTCATGTCGGTGAATCCGGTCACGATGACCGTATCGAGCGCATTCGACGATTACAAGGCCGCGGTCGCCAACATCATCCCGGCCCAGCGCGCGGGCAGCATTGCGATTCAGGCCGGCCTCGACGCGGGAACGGGCTTCTGCGAGATCGATCCAGTGAGCTTCGAATCGAAGGTGCATAAGCGCATCTACGTGCTCGGCGATGCGACGATCGCTGGCGAGATGCCGAAATCCGGCTTCAGCGCCAATGGCCAGGCCAAGGCTTGCGCCCGCGCGATCCTCGCCGACATCGGCGGCAGGGTGGCCGCGTCGGCGAAGCTGCTGAACATCTGCTACAGCCTCGCGGCGCCGGATTACGGGTTCTCGATCGTCGACGGATTCGAGCTCAAGAACGGCACGCTGGCCTTGAGTTTCGAGGACCACCGCACGACGCCGGTCGGGGCCTCTGAGGATGAACATCTACGCGAAGCGCAGAGTGCCCGTTCATGGTACGCCAACATCACCGGCGAAATGTTTGGCTGATCGCGCTGGCGGTCGGCGTTCTGGGGCCGACCGGTGTCTCACGTGTCGGTGCCCTTGAAGCGATGGACCGCCCACTGACCGACGTGCCCGGTGATCCGGTGCGCGGCTTAAAGGTTGCCACCGACGCCCGCAAGGGGAATTGCATCATCTGTCATGCGCTGCCGCTTGACCAAAGCGCTGTCGGCGACTCTGGTGACTTAGGTCCGCCGCTCGCTGGCGTCGGTTCGCGCCTCACCATTCCTGCGCTGCGCCGGCGTATCGTCGATCCGCGTCGACAGTCGCCGGGTACTGCGATGCCGGCGTTCTTCGTGACGGCATATACGCGTGCGCAGCCCCAATATGCCGGCAAGCCCATCCTGTCGGCCCAGGAGGTCGAAGATCTCGTGGCCTGGCTCGCGAGCCTGAAATGAAACGTCGTGAAGCGCTGCTCGCGATCGGCACCGGCGTGCTGATTTCCGTCGTGCCAATGCCTGGCCTTGCCAGCGACGCGGAAACGGCCGACGCGATCCGACTGCTGTACGGCGAGCGCATGCTGAACCCGGGGCGCGTCACGCTCAAGCTGCCGGCGCTGGCGGAGTCGGGCAATTCTGTGCCGCTGACGCTGGACATCGACAGCCCGATGAGCGGGCAGGACCGCGTGATGCGGGCGAGCATCTTCGCGAGCCGCAATCCTCGGCCGCTGGTCGCCACCGCGCTGTTCGGGCCGCGCGCCGGCAGGCCGGGATTCAGCACGAACATCCGGCTCAGTGGCACGCAGGACGTGATCGCGATCGCGGAAATGAGCGACCAGACGCTCTGGACCGCACAGGTGCGGGTGCTGGTCACGGTCGGCGCCTGCGACGTGCTGCAGATGCGGTTCTAGCGGTCGGGGGATCACATGCCGAACTCGCGCATCAAGGTTCCGGAGCAGGCCAAGGTCGGCGAACAGGTGGAGATCCGCGCGCTGATCATGCATCCGATGGAAAACGGCTTCAATTTCGATTCGCAGGGCACGACTATCCCGGTGCACATCATCACGGATTTCGTCTGCGCCTATGACGGCGCCGAGGTCTTAAGGGTGCAGCTGCAGCCGGGCCTGTCCGCGAATCCGTATTTCTCGTTCTACCTGACCGCGACCAGGACCGGCCCGGTCGATTTCACCTGGACCGACCAGGACGGCACCATCACGACCAACTCGGCCATGCTGCAGGTCGCGTGAAGTCGGGCGGAATGCGGACGTTGGCCGGCTTGGGGCTGTGTCTGCTGGCCACGAGCAGCCCGGCGCGTGAGCCGGTTCGCGCCCAGCAGGCGCAATCCGACTACGTCTACCTCAGTCCGGCGCTGCGCACGCTGCAGGATGATGAATTCGCGAACCCCGGCATGCTCTGGGTCGATCGCGGAGCGCAGCTGTGGAGCGAGGCCGCAGGACCTGCCGGCCAATCCTGCCAGTCCTGTCACGGCGTCGCCTCGGTCTCGATGCGATCGGCCGCGACACGTTATCCGGCCTGGGTGCCGGCGATGGGACGCGTGATCAACCTCGAGCAGCAGATCAATCGCTGTCGCGTGGCACGGCTCAAGCTCACCGCACTGGACTACGAGTCCCAGGATCTGCTGGCGCTGACCGCCTACCTGTCGCGCCAGGCCACGGGACTGCCGGTGGCCGTGCGCATCGATGGCCCCGCGGCGGCCAGCTTCGAGCGCGGGCGCGAGTTCTTCTATCAGCGCCGAGGGCAACTCAACCTGTCCTGCGCCAGCTGTCACGAGCAGCACGCCGGATCGCGCCTCGGCGCGGAGACGATCCCGCAGGGGCAGATCAATGGCTTTCCGGTCTATCGCGAGCTCTGGCAGACGCTGGGATCGACGCACCGGATGTTCGCCTGGTGCAACGAGGCGGTGCGGGCCGAGCCGTACCAGCCCGGATCACAGGCGTACGTCGATCTGGAACTGTTCGAACGCTGGCGTGGCGCGGGACTGCGGATCGAGACGCCCGCCGTGCGACGCTAGCCGCGGCAACGCTAGCCGCGGCGAGGCATGACGCGCAGGCTCGAGGGCCGTGCCGCCCAGGCGCCATCCCCCAGCAGCGCCTGGATCAGCAGCAACAGCGCCCAGAGCAGCGGCAGCTCGCTACCGGCGCCGGTGAAATAGAATCCCTTGCGCTCGGCCCAGAACCAGGCGGCTCCGATCATCATCGGCAGCGCGTACAGCGCGGCCCAGCGCGCGTACAGGCCGGGAATCAGGCACAATGCGCCGATGAACTCCGCCGAGATCACGTAGTACGGGACGAACCACGGATAGCCGTTGTGCAGCAGCCCTGCCCACCAGCGCGGCAGGCCGCCGTCCAGCAACGCAAGCTTCCAGTACAGGTGCGCGATGAACAGCCCGCCGAGCGTGACGCGCAGCAGCAGCGCTGCGTACGGTGCGGTACGTTGATCCAGTGAGCTCGACATGACGGCAGCCCCCTATCCCCTGTGCAGGCGATTATAGGCTGTTGCCGGGTGTACACTGCGCGCCATGAGCGCCTCCCACCCCGTCTCGAATTCGCGGCGCGCGCTGCTGAAGTATCTGGCAGCGAGCCCGTATGTCGCCGCGCTCGGCGGAATCGCCACGGCGCTGCCGGAGTACGCGCACGGGCAGGGCGTGCCGTCCGATCCCGCCCTGATCGGCAGCCCGACCGAGGCCCTCGACGTGTTCGATTTCGAGCCGATCGCGCATCGCAACGTGCAGCCTGGCCACTGGGCCTACATGTCCAGTGGCGTGGACGACGATGCGACGCTGCGTGCCAATCGCGATGGCTTCCGGCACCTGGAATTGCGGCCGCGCCGCCTGCGCGATGCGACCAAGGTCGACATGCGCGTCGAACTGTTCGGCACGGTCTACAACAGCCCGATCTTCACCTGTCCGACTGGCGGCGAGAAGTCCTTCGCGCCGGAAGGTGAACTGGGCGTGGCCCGCGCGGCCAGGGCGCGCGGCGCACCGCAGTTCCTGTCGACGTCGACCTCGACGGCGGTCGAGGACGTCAACGCGGCGCTCGGCCGCCCGGTCTGGTACCAGCTCTATGCGCCGGATTCGTGGGACGTGTGTGAGAAGATCGTGCGACGGGTCGAGGCGGCCGGATGCACGGTACTGGCGCTGACCGTCGACAATACGACCGGGCGCAACAGCGAGACCTACCTGCGCACACGGCCGAAGGACCTGCGCCAGTGCGCGGCGTGTCATCAGGGCGATCCGGGCACCAGCTTCCATGAGCGCCCGATGTACGATGGCATCGATATGACCGGCGTGCGGGGCCAGAACCCCGCGATGGACTGGGCGTTTCTCGACCGGCTGCGCAGGAGCTGGAAGGGCAAGCTGCTGATCAAGGGCATCGATACGGCGGAAGATGCGCGGCTCGGAGTCGAGCACGGACTCGATGGCATCCTCGTCTCCAACCATGGCGGCCGCTCGACCGAGACCGGACGCGCGACGATCGAGGCCCTGCCGGAAGTCGTCGCCGCCGTTGGCGGGCACATACCGGTGCTGGTCGATGGCGGATTCCGGCGCGGCACCGACGTGTTCAAGGCGCTGGCACTGGGCGCCAGGGCCGTCGGGATCGGGCGTCCGATGCTCTGGGGGCTCGGTGCCTTCGGCCAGGCCGGCGTCGATCGGGTGCTCGAGATCCTGCAGGGCGAGTTGAAGCTGGTGATGGGCAATTGCGGCACACAGGGCGTCGCCGATATCAGCCGCGCCTACGTGTCCTCACCGGACTGGAAGCTCTAGACGGTTCCAGGCCCGCTCATGGGCGCGCGGCCGCTCATGGGCGCGCGGCGTAGGTCCTGCTGAACTGGTTGCGCTGGTTGGTCACGGTGAACGTGCCATCGGCCTGCGCCGCGATCTTGATCCAATAGGCTTTGCCATTGTGCGGCGGCGGCGGCGGCGATCGCGGTTCGCGCGCGAGGTACTCATCCACCGGCGGCGGCATCGGCTCGATCGGCATCGAGCTCATCGGTTCATCCAGCCCATTGGCGATGAACAGGCCCGGGACGCTGTACTCCTGCCCGCTGAGCAGGGAGAAGTGCAGTTCCCACAGGTTCTCCAGGCCGGGCGAGGTAAAGAAGGTCCGCATCGTTTCGGGCCGGCCGCCCTTGCGAATCCCGTTGTTCATGATGATCACGCGCGGGCGCAGCGCATGTACCAGCACCGGCGTGTTCGCCACCACGAGCGAATGATTGGAGACCACGAACACGTCGGTCGTGCCGATCGGGTTGTTCGGGCACATCAGCTCGAATTCCTTGTTCCAGGTCAGGTCGCCCAGATGAACGATCCGGAACTTGCCGAACGCGACCACGCTGCCGACCGAATTCGGGTTCTCGACCCCGCCATCGTCGTCCGGATCCCGGGGCTGGAAACTCGCGCATTCGGGGTTGGCCACGCCGCCGCCGCGCAGGGGCCGCTTCAGGACCGTGCCGGCCGCCGTGACGATCTGCCAATCCAGGCCGTCGATGGCAATCCGATCGCCGGCCTTCACGACCGTGTGCCGCGCCTTTGCATACAGCGACGGGTACGTATGTTCGAGAAAGTCCTCGGCGCGCACATTGGGGTGCTGCGTGTTCGGCCCGTGGTCGATGAAATCCCGGATCTCGATCTTCGAGGCGAGTTCCGCCATGCCGCCGAAATGATCCCCGTGCCAGTGCGTCGTCAGCAGATGATCGAGATGCGTGAGGCCCGCGTCGTGGACGGCGTCGAGGATCCGGTTGACATCCCTCGAATCCGGCCCTCCGACTCCGGTATCCATCAACAGGGATTGCCCGGAGGGTGCGATGAACAGCGTAGCATTTCCGCCCTCGACGTCGATCACATAGATGTCGAAGCGCTTCGAGGCTGCTGTTTCTGCGCCCGCTGCGACGCGGACGGCCAGCAACGCCACCATCAGGGCTGCGGATGCGCGCATGCTGGTACTCCCTCGAAGGACGTTCCGGGCAGTCATTGCAGGGTGGCGAGGTAGGACGCGATCGAGATCATGTCATCGACCCGCAGCTGCCGGACGACATCGCGCATCGGTTGCGTCCCGGCCCCGGCGCGCGCCCCGGATTGGATATCGTAAAGCTGGCGGACGACGTAGCTGGGTGAGCGGCCGGCGATGGCCGGAATCCTGCCCGTGCCATGCAGATCGGCGCCATGACAGGCGCTGCAAACCATGGTTCTGCCCGCGCCGCCGGTGCGCACCAGGGCGCGGCCCGCATGGATGCTGCCCGGCGGAACATAGGCAAGGATCAGGATGCGCTCATCGCGCCGCTCGAAGCGCTCGAGGTTCGAGGGGACCTCGATGATTCGATGGCCAATCGGCTCCCGCGGCGCATTCGCGTCCGCAGCCAGAAACCAGCCGGCCACGCGCGTCCGCGGTACCGAGGCAGACTCGATCACGCGCGTCCTGTTGTGCGGCTTGAGTGCGGAGAAATACTGCGCGGCGGCGCTGATCTCCGCATCGCTCATCGCACGGGTCATCGCAAACATCATGGTCGGAGGCGCACGCTCGGGAACGGCAGTGCGTCGCGTACCGGCGCGCATGTCGGCAAGCTGCTGCACGATATAGTCGGCGGGTAGGCCCGCGAGGCTGGCGTTCTCCGGGCGGCCGGCACCGTCCGGAAGGTGGCAGTAGGCACAGGCATACACGTCGGGCTTGCGACCGCGCGCGATGACCTCCGGCATCTCCGGGTGGTCTTCCGGGTACCAGTCGGGTGCGGCGAAGCGGTCGGTGAGCTGCGCGGGCAGGAACGTACGGGTGCTGTGCACCAGCTGCACCGGTCCGTCCCCGAGCTTCGCGGCCGGCATGTCGGGGGGATTGACCGGATAGGCCCACGGCGGAGGCGGAGAGGCGCCCCGTGGCATCGCCGGCGACGGGATCAGCAGCAGGCACACCGCCAGGCTTAGCAGGCCGGCAGTAAAGACCGCGGGGGCCTCGAGCGGTGGAGTCTGGAACATCGTGATCCATATCATATACAGTGCGCCGGGCGCGCGGGAACGCGGTTCGGATGGCCAGGCCATGAGAATGATGAAAGCCTGCTTATGGGTCGCCGCACGGCTGTGCGCGGCGCTCGCAGTCCTGGGCGCGGCAGGCGCCATGAGTCCGGCCTGCGCGCAGCAGGACAGCCAGATCGGCCCGGACTATACCGACGCGCCCGAAACCGTGATCAATCCTGCGGTGCCGCATGGAGTCGTCCACGAACTGGTAATGGACTCGGCCGCCAGCACGATCTTCCCGGGCATCGTGCGCATCGAGAATGCGACCAGCGCCCGGCGCGACGCCTACGGCAATCGACTGGCCGCGCCGGCCGAGCAGGTCTCGGAGCCGGCGCCGTATCAACGGCACGTCTGGGTCTACGTGCCGCATCAGTACGTCCCGGGTATCGCGGCGCCGTTCATGGTGCTGCAGGATGGCCACGGCTACGTGCAGCGCCTGCCGGTGATTCTCGACAACATGATCGCCGCACACCGCCTGCCGGTCATGATCCTGGTCATGGTCGATTCCGGCGGTGGCGATGCTCAAGGGTCCGAGCGCGGCCTGGAATACGACACGATCTCCGATCGCTACATGCGCTTCATCGAGAGCGAGGTGCTGCCGCGCGTCGCCGCCGAATATCACCTGCGCTTCACGAGTGACCCGGAGGGTCGCGGCACGATGGGTGGCAGCTCGGGCGGCGTGGCGGCCTTCACGATGGCGTGGTTCCACCCGGAGCTGTATCGCAAGGTCCTCACCTATTCCGGCACCTTCGTGAACCAGGCCTCGCCGGTCGATCCGGTCACCCCGCATGGAGGCTGGGAATACCACGATCATTTGATTGCCGAAGCGGCGCGCAAGCCGATCCGCGTCTGGCTCGAAGTCGGCGAGAATGACCTGCACTTCGGCGACCCGGAGTACACGTGGCACAGCTGGCCGCTCGCGAACCTGCGCATGGCAGCGGCACTGAAGGCGAAGGGCTACGACTATCGCTTCGTGTGGGCCCGGGGCGCGAAGCACGTCGATGCGCGTGTCGTCGGACAGACGCTGCCCGGTGCGCTGGCGTGGCTCTGGCGCGACTTTCGTTGATCGAAGCGGCCCACGCTACTGCTTGATCAGCGTGCCATCGGGCAGGCGCAGCTCACCCCAGCCGCCATTGAGCGGGTTGCTGCGGTCGAACGGGTGCCTGGCCGCCGCGACTTCATCGATCTCGATGCCCCAGCCCGGCGCCTCGTTCGCATACAGGTAGCCGTTCTTCAGCACCGGGCAGCCGCGGAAGATTTCCTGCGCCGCGGCGTTGAATCCCGAATATTCCTGGATCCCGAAGTTGGTGCAGCTGAGGTCCAGCGCCAGATTCGCACAATGCCCGACCGGTGACACGTCCGCCGGGCCGTGCCAGGCGGTGCGCACGCCCATCGCCTCGCAGATCGCGGCGATCTTGCGACAGGGCGTCAGCCCTCCGGCCTCCGACACGTGGATGCGGATGAAATCGATCAGCCGCTCGTTCACCAGCGCGATCCATTCATGCGGGCTGTTGAACAATTCGCCCATCGCGATCGCGGTCGTGCACTGCTGGCGGATATTGCGGAAATACGCGATATCCTCGGGCGACAGCACATCCTCGAGGTAGAACAGCCGGAAGCGCTCCAGGTCCTTCGCGAACTGCACCGCCTCGGTGACATTGACCCGCTCGTGCGCATCGTGGATCAGCTCGATCTCCTCACCGAGCTGCGCGCGGCAGGCCTCGAGCAGCTGCAGCACGCGGCGGATATAACCTTCGCGCTCGAACACCGGCGCGTCGTGCAGCGCCGGCAGTCGCGGCCCATTGCCGCCGGCCGCACCATAGCCGCTCATGCCGGGCACGCCGACCTGCACGCGCACGTGCGTGAAGCCCTGCGCGATGATCTGTCGGGCGCTGTCGATGGTCTCGGCGATCTCGTTGCCCGAGGCATGGGTATAGCACGCTGCGGCCTCCCGACACTTGCCGCCGAGCAGCTCATAGACCGGCAGGTTCGCCTGCCGTCCCTTGATGTCCCAGAGCGCCTGATCGACGCCGCTGATCGCCGAGTTCAGTACCGGCCCGTTCTTCCAGTACGAGCTGTCATAGCTGAGCTGCCAGGTATCCTCGATGCGGTCCGCCGGCCGCCCCACCAGCAGCGGTTTCAGGTATTTCTCGACCGCCGGCGCGATCAGGTCGGCGCGCTGCGTGAAGGTGGCGCAGCCGTAGCCGTAGAGCCCGTCCTGGTCGGTCGTGACTTTCACGACGCACAGCCGCACTCCCTGCGGCGCGGTGTTGATCACGCTGATGTCGCGGATGCGCGGCACGCGCATGCCGCGCGCCGCCGCGGCGATCAAGCCCTGCGCGCGCGCCTCGCGCTGCGCGAGCAGCGCCGCACCGGCGCCCAGTCCCAAGCCGATGAATTCGCGCCTGCGCATCGCTGCATCCCCCCAACCCGATGTTGTCGCGAGTATTGCTGTCGCGAGTATGGCCCGTTCTCAGGGCTCGTGGAACTCCAGCCGCATGGCCAGCTCCAGCGTCTCGCCGGTTGAGAGCAGGCGGTAGCCGGTGATCTCCGGGGGTTCGGGCCGGTTCACGGCATCGGTCATGTGCGTCACCGGCTCGAGGCAGACGATCTCATGTGCCGTGGGCGAGTACACGACCAGGAAGCGCGCCGCGGCGCTGGCGCCGATCCGTACGCGCGCTCCGTCAGGCCAGCGCAGCACGGCCTCGCGATTCCATCCGTCGAAGACATGGTCGAGATCCAGGTCATCGAGCGCAGCTCCGGCATCGAATCGCCATGGCGCGGGAACCGCGACACGCCGCTCGGGCAGCCCAGTCGTGCCGGTGAGCCAGACCGATTGCATCGACGCCGTGAGCGTGGTGCCCACGGGCCGCGCAAAGCACGGATGCTGCCCGAGACCGGCCGGCATGGCCTGTACGTCCAGATTCGTCAGTGCCAGCGTCACGACCAGCACGTCTGAATCGATGCTGATGTGCTGCACGGCGCGGAAGCTCCAGGGCCAATCGCCGGCACGGTAGCGCAGTTCCAGACTCGCGGCGGAGGCGGAGCAGTCCGTGACCGCCCACGGCACAGTCCAGCCGATTCCGTGAATGGTGTGGGGATCGCGCGTCCAATTCGCCTTGAGCTGCACCGTGCGGCCGGCATGCCGGAAGCGTCCGTAGCCGATGCGATTGGAGAATGGCACGAGCGGGAAGGACGCCAGCTGCAGCGGATCGGTGACGGGAACCGGCGCCGGGCGCAGCACCTCTCGTCCGCGGCAGCGCCATGCGCCGAGGCCGCCGCCGGATTCCGGGTCCACCAGCACCTCGGATCCGGTGCCGCTGCGCAGGAGGAGCACAGGTCGCGTCGGCCGCTCAGACGAAGCGATTCACGAGGTTCTCGAGATATTCCTGGCGACCCGACACCGGCGTGGGCTGCAGATTCTGGGCGACCGCCCGATCTGCGATCGCCGCCAGTGTCGTGCCGTCCTGCGCGATGAACGCGCCGAGCGCGTCGTCCCATCGCCGGTAGCGCTCATCGACGAAGCGGGCGAGTCCGCCGTCCTCGATGATCGCCGCAGCGGCCAGCAGCGCACGCGCAAGGGTGTCGATGCCGCCGATATGCGCATGGAACAGGTCATCGACCTCGATCGACTGGCGGCGCAGCTTGGCATCGAAGTTGAACCCGCCGGACGTCAGGCCGCCGGCGCGCAGGATATGGTAGAGCGCGAGCGTGACGTCGGGAACGTTGTTCGGGAACTGGTCGGTATCCCAGCCGTTCTGCGGATCTCCTCGGTTGATGTCGATGGAGCCGAGGATCCCGAGGGCGGCGGCGGTGGCAATCTCGTGCTCGAAGCTGTGGCCGGCCAGCGTGGCGTGATTGGCCTCGATGTTTACCCGGATCTCGTGCTCGAGGCCATAGCGTTTCAGGAAGCCGTACACGGTGGCGGTGTCGTGATCGTACTGGTGCTTGGTCGGCTCATGCGGCTTGGGCTCGATCAGGATGGTCCCCTTGAACCCGATCCGGTGCTTGTGCTCGACCACCAGGGACATGAAACGGCCGAGCTGGTCGAGTTCGCGCGCGAGATCGGTATGCAGCAGCGTGTCGTAACCTTCGCGCCCGCCCCACAGGACGTAATTGGCGCCGCCCAGGCGATGGGTCGCGTCCAGGCAGGCGCGCACCTGAGCCGCGGCGTACGCGAACACAGCCGGGTCCGGATTGGTCGCCGCGCCGCCCATGTAGCGCGGGTGACTGAAGAGATTGGCGGTGCCCCACAGCAGCCGGACCGGGCTGGCCTGCATGCGTTGCGCCATCTGCCCGACGATCGCGTCCAGGTTCCGCTGATGCTCGGCGAGCGAGTGCGCCTCGGCCATCGCATCGACGTCGTGGAAGCAGAAGTAGGGCACGCCGAGGCGCTCGAAGAAATCGAATGCGGCATCGAGCTTCTCCGCGGCCCGCTGCGGCGTCATCGGACCGGCCAGCCACGGCCGATACAGCGTACCGCCGCCGAACACGTCCGAGCCCGGCCAGCAGAAGCTGTGCCAGTAGCACACCGCGAGGCGCAGGTGCTCCTCCATGCGCTTGCCCTGCACCAGGCGGTCGCGGTCGTAGTAGCGGAACGCGAGCGGATTGGTGGACTGCGGACCTTCGAAGCGGATCGGCGCAATCGCGCTGAAGATGCTCATCGGGGAGTTACCTCTCGTGGGAATTGGTCGCGCAGCGCGTGATAGAGCTGGCGGAAGCGCGCGTAGCGCTCGCGCAGCCGGTCGACTTGCGCCGGTTGCGGTTCAATGACGCGTATCAGCGGTGGCGGCGCGCACAGCTGCGATTCACTCGCGTGGCCGACGCACAACGCTGCAAGCCTCGCTGCCCCCAGTGCGGGACCGACCTCGGCGCCATCACGTACGAGCAGGGGTCGCTCGAGTGCCGAGGCCAGCAGGCTGGCCCACTGCCCGGAGCGCGCTCCGCCGCCGATCAGATTCAAGTCCGCGATCGTCGCGCCGCCTTGCGTCAGCACGCGCAGACCATCGCGGTACGCCAGTGCGACACCCTCGAGCACCGAGCGCACCAGCGCCGCGGCATCGGTATCGTGGTGCAGCCCGAAGAACACGCCACGCGCGTGCGGATCGTTGTGCGGCGTACGCTCGCCCGACAGGTAGGGCAGGAACAGCGGCACCGCCTGATCGGGCGCATGCTTCGCGGCGGCGGCGAGGGCGGCAGGCACATCGGCGAAGCCACCCAGGCGCGCAACCCAGTCAAGGCAGCTGGCAGCGGATAGCATCACCGCCATCTGGTGCCAGCGGCCGGGCAAGGCGTGGCAGAACGCGTGCACCGCGCCCTCAGGGTACGGCAGGAACTCGTCATTGGCGACGAAGATCACGCCCGAAGTGCCGAGCGAGAGCATGGCCTGACCCGCTCGCACGACACCTGCGCCCACGGCGCCAGCGGCATTGTCGCCGCCGCCCCCGGCGACCGGCACCACCGGCACGCCGAGCTGCGTGGCGATGCTCGCGCGCAGCCGTCCTGCCTGGGCGCTGCCTTCGACCAGTCCAGGCATCTGCGATTCCGCAAGGCCGCACGCAGTGAGCATCGCGGCGGACCAGCGCCGCGCGCCGACGTCGAGCCACAGCGTGCCCGCGCTGTCCGACACATCGGACAGGTATTCCCCCGTCATCCGCAGTCGCACGTAATCCTTCGGCAGCAGTACCCGCGCGATCCGCGCGAATAGCGCGGGCTCGTGCTGCTGCAGCCACAGCAGCTTGGGCGCCGTGAACCCCGGCATCGCGATGTTGCCGGTGATGGCGCGCGAGCGCGGCTCGGCGGCTTCAAGAGCTGCGCATTGCGCGAAGGCGCGGCCGTCATTCCACAGGATGGCGGGTCGCAGCGGTTCACCCGCCGCATCGAGCACCGTGGCGCCGTGCATCTGCCCGGAAAGGCCCACCGCAGCGACCGCGGCGCGCTGCGTCGTCGGGAGCTGCTGGACGGCGGCGAGGGTCGCGTCCCACCAGTCCTGTGGCTGCTGCTCCGACCATAGCGGATGCGGGCGGCTGATGCGCAACGGCGCACTGCCACTGCTGGCCACCTGGCCGTCCGGTGCGAGCAGCACGGCCTTGACCGCGGAGGTGCCGATATCGATGCCCAGGAACATGGAATGCAGCGACGCCCCTCACACCCGCCTGCACAGAGGGAATAGTATAGGGTGATACGGGCCTGGGGGGCGGCGGGGTGCATCAAACAGATTCCGGCATCAATCTGCCGTTGATCGCGGCGATCGTCGGTGTCGCGACCATCGGCGGCTTCATGTTTGGCTATGACAGCGGGGTCATCAACGGCACCCAGGAGGGACTGCGCAGCACGTTCAACCTGACACCCGGTGGACTGGGCATCACCGTGAGCGCGCTGCTGCCAGGATGCGCACTGGGCGCCTACAGCGCTGGCCGCCTGGCCGATGTCCGGGGCCGCCGCAATGTGCTGCTGATCGCGGCCGTGCTGTTCATCGTCAGCGCGCTGGCGGCCGGTGCCGCCGGCTCGGCGCTGATGATGATCATCGCGCGCTTCATGGCCGGCGCAGGTGTTGGCGCCGCCAGCGTGCTCTCGCCGGCCTACATCAGCGAGGTCACCCCGGCGCACCTCCGCGGCCGGCTCTCGAGTGTCCAGCAGGTCATGATCATCGCCGGCCTCACCGGCGCCTTCCTGGTGAACTATTTCCTGGCACGCAGCGCCGGCCGGTCCACGGATGCCTTCTGGCTCGGGTTCGCGGCCTGGCGCTGGATGTTCTGGATGCAGGTGGTCCCGGCGACGCTGTTTCTCGTGACACTGCTGCTCATTCCCGAGAGTCCGCGCTACCTGGTCGCGCGCGGACGCCAGGACGAGGCGCGGGCCGTGCTGACGCGGCTGCTCGGAGCCGCCGCCGCGGAGATCAAAGCGCGCGAGATACGCCAGTCGATCGCCGCCGACCATGCCCCGAGCTTCGCAGATCTGAGGGACCCCTCGAGCGGCCGGCTGCGACGCATCATCTGGGTCGGGCTGGGACTGGCTACGTTCCAGCAGCTGGTCGGCATCAACGTCGTGTTCTACTACGGCGCCGTGCTGTGGCAGGCGGTGGGATTCAGCGAGGCTGATTCACTCAAGATCAACGTGCTCTCCGGGAGCCTGTCGGTTGCGGCCTGCCTGGTTGCGATGGCGCTGATCGATCGCATCGGTCGCCGGCCGCTGCTGCTGATCGGCTCGATCGGCATGGCGGTGACGCTCGGGGCGATGACGGTCGCATTCGCCACCGGTGCGTTCGTCGATGGCAGCCTGCATCTGGCTCCCGCCATGGCGCTGCTGGCGCTGGTCAGCGCAAACCTCTATGTCGTGCTGTTCAACATCAGCTGGGGACCTGTGATGTGGGTGATGCTCGGCGAGATGTTTCCGAACCAGATGCGCGGCTCGGCGCTCGCGGTGTGCGGCGCCGCCCAG
>Ga0265334_10000654_pt1 | contig 17389 bp, 15 predicted proteins | sample 42023metaG_FD_192442 | JGI IMG/M metagenome (GOLD analysis project Ga0265334, IMG submission 192442) | Rhizosphere microbial communities from Carex aquatilis grown in University of Washington, Seatle, WA, United States - 4-20-23 metaG | ecosystem: Host-associated > Plants > Roots > Rhizosphere... | reverse complement strand
CGCTCAGGTTGTAAAACCGTTGCAGGCAAAGGCCCTTCGAAACGTGCTGGGGACTTTCGATTTTAAAAATGGTGGGCGAAACAGGGTTCGAACCTGTGACCCCCTGCGTGTAAAGCAGGTGCTCTAACCAGCTGAGCTATTCGCCCCCGATTGCCGAGGCCACCAGCCGAGGCAAAAGCCTTCGGTGTGCCAAGCCATGCAAGGCTTGGCCTCGTCCGTCGAGGCCACAAGCCGAGACGGATGCCTACGGTGTGCCAGGCCAAGAAGACCTGGCCGCGGCAAAACAAACTAAGCCCCCCCTCACCCGGTAACCGTTCTCCAACTTCAAACCCGGTGTTACGCCCCCTAAATAGTCGAACCCCATCCAATCCACTCGGCTCTCCCTCAAGGGGCGAGGGATACTCGGGGGCTCAAAAAAAAAGCCCCGGATCGTTGGATCCGGGGCACCCTTGCCCAGCGCTAACCTACTACGCCCTTTTCGGTGGACAGGAAAAACTTGATGGCGCTCTTGCGCTGTCCGTCGATTTCGAGGTGGATGAACTCGGGCTTACAATGGGCGTCGAGCCCGTCGCCCTTGAGGAAGCCCCGGGCGATGGCGATGGCCTTGACGGTGTTGTTGACGCTCTCGGGGCCCATGGCCACGATCTCAACGACCTTACCGTCGCGTACGTTGTTGGCGATGGCGCCCGCAACCGTGGAAGGGTTGCTCTTGGCGGCCACCTTGAGGGTGATGGTGTCCATAGGTGTTGCTCCCGCCCCAGGCACGCCTTGGGCGTCCTCGGGGGTTCGGTTCCCTTTTCTTCCCGTCTTGTACGGGTCCAAGTTTTATACCATCCCCCGGAGGGGGCGTCAACAAAACGGGCCGACCGATCTCCCCGTGGAGATCGGCACGACCCGGATCGATTCATCAGTCCCTGGTACGGTTCCGCCGTGCCCCCCCAGGGGTGGGACAAGAAAGTTTAATTCAGCCGAGAACGACTTCGACCAGGGCCTTCTTGCCTTTTTGCGGCAGGATGACATTCCCCGCCACGCGCTTCCCATTCACGGTCATGGAGACCACGCCCTTTGAAACGCGGCGCGGATTCGTCACTTTGATCTCGTAAGTTGTGCCCCGGAATTGTCGGGTGACCGAAAAACCCTGCCAGTGACGCGGGATACAGGGGTCCACCTTGAGGCCGTCATAGGCCGGTTGGATCCCCAGGATGTACTGGGTCCCCGAGACATAGTTCCAGCTGGCGGTCCCCGTCAGCCAGGAATTGCGGGCCAACCCGAAATCCCGGTGTTCCTTAGAGGCGATGGACTGGGAATAGATGTAGGGCTCCGCCTGGTGGATGTCCTGCATCTTGTCCTTGGTGGGCGGGATCAACTGCTTGTAGTACTTGAAGGCGTTCTCCGACCGGCCCAGCATCGCCTCGGCCACGACGGCCCAGGTGTTGGCGTGGCAGAAGATGCCCCCGTTTTCCTTGAGGCCCGGCGGGAAGGTGCTGATGCCGCCCAGTCGCGGGCTGAAGTGCTTGTAACCCGGCACCAACAGGGCCACCCCATAGTCGGAGTCCAGGTACTTCTTGACCGAATCCATGCACTTCTCGGCCCGGGCCTTATCGGCGGCGCCGGAAATGACGGCCCAGGTCTGGGTGTTGAGATAAACCTTGCCGTCCTTGCATTTCTTGGAACCCAGCATGGTTCCCCAGCCGTCCACGGCCATGGTGTACCACTCGCCGTCCCAACAGCTCTTGTTGACGCGGCGGGCCATCTCGTCGGCCATCTTGCGGTATTTCTTGGCGTCCGCCTTCTTGCCGATCCGCTCGGCCAGGTCCGCGAAGTCCCTGGCGCACTTCACGAAGAACTGGGCCACCCAGACGCTGACGCCCGGCTTGGGGCCGTTGATCTGGAGCGTGTCGTTCCAGTCCGCGAAGCCCATCTGGGGGATCTGGAAGAACCCAGTGTTGTGGAAGGTGTATTCCAGGGGCATGCGCAGGTGGTCGAACATGGTGGCGGACCCGCCGTCGGCCCACTCCACCTTTTCCTTCAGGAACTTGAAGTCACCGGTTTCCTTCAGGTAAGCCGTTGTGGATAGGATGATCCACAGGGCGTCGTCGGAGTAGCCCCTGCCGTCGCCTTCCCCGGTCAAGCGGAAGAACTGGTGGTAGGCCGTCCCGTCCTTGAACTGGTTCTTGGCCAGGTCCTTGATGAGCTTCTTGGCCTTGCCGGGGATGGCGTGCATCACGCCCAACATGTCCTGGTTGGAATCGCGGAAACCCATGCCTCGGCCGATCCCGCCCTCCCAAATCGAGGGGCCCCGGGACATGGCGAAGGTGGTGTGGACTTGGTAGGCGTTCCACTGGTTGAGGGACAGGTTGACGTCCGAATCCGGCGTATCCACCTGCATCAGGTCGAGGGCCCCATCCCACTTGGCCTTGAGGTCCTTCATCACCCGGTCCACGGAGCCGGCTTTCTTATAGGAAGCGACAAGCTTCTTGCCCGCCGCGATGCTGGCGGCCGTCCCCAGGTAATAGGTCACGGTCTGGGACTGTCCCGGCTTCAGGGTCAGGGTCATCATCGTGCCGGCCACCGGGTTGCCGCCGTCAGCGGTGGAGCCCTCACATTTGCCGTTCAGGACCGCCCGGGGGTTACTTTCGGAGTTGTAGGACCCGATGAACTTCTCACGGATACAATCAAACCCCTCGAACTTGCGGTCGGCCGTGAAGAAGGCGTAGTGGCCCGCAGTCTCGATCATGGTCGTGTGGTGGATGACGTTGTCCTCCATGTAGGCCTTCGCGATGTTGAAGGTGTACTGGAAGTTGGACATGTCGTTGAGGGCCGCGAACAGGCAAAGTTCGGCGTAAGAATAGAGCTGGAGGGCCTTGGTTTCCTTGGTCCGGTTGGTGACCTTCAACTGCCATAGCTCGAGGTTATCCTTCACCGGGACCACGTACAGGGTGTCCGTCTCGACACCCTTATATTCGGACGTGATCCGGGTGTAGCCGAACCCATGGCGGGTCTCAGTCTTGTATTCCGACAGGTCCTTGAGGACCGGCTGCCAGGCCGCAGACCAGAAATCACCGTTCGAGGTGTCCTTGAGGTAAAGGTAACGGCCTGGGCGGTCCAGGGGAACATTGTTGAGGCGGTAGCGCAGGATCCGCTTGTCCCGGGCGGACAGGTGGAAGCTGTACCCTCCCGCGTTATTTGAGATGAGGGCGCAATACTCATCGTTATGCAGGTAGTTCATCCAGGGCACCGGTGTATCGGGCCGGGTGATCACGTATTCCTTGTTTTCAACGTCGAAATGTCCGTAACGCATGGGTCCTCACTCGCGCAGGGTTATTGTATTTGTGGTTCTACCGGCTACCAGCTCCGTCCAATGTAGGGACGCCCAAACTTGAAAGAGCCCTTGATCCCCCCCCAAAACAACGCCAGGTTCGAGCGGTATCGAACCCAACACCAATAAAGGAAATCGCCCGAGGGCTGAATCGCCAGGCAATCTGAAAAATACTTCACCAAGAAGAAACCGAAAAAGAGCCACAAACCGATGACGTGGTGAAGGGCCAAGGCAGGGTTATTCGTCGCGGGGCCGTATTTGAAGACCAGGGTCCGGAGGATCGCGAGAATCCCGAACAAATGGATCATGTGGAAGTCGCCCCAATAGACCATGGCTTGGACCGGAAACGGGATCGGGGGAAGTGAAAAATCACCCACGTATTGGAATCGAACTTCCAACACCCTTTTGGCGTGGTTTCGGATCGCCCGAGGGTGTTCATAACCGATCTCCTCCATCCAACCGCAGAATCCGCCCAAATCGGCCGGTGCCACCCGCGAAACAACCGCCGAAGGTTGGAAATGGAGATTAAAACCCTTTTCGAAGACTCGAATCGAAAGCTCCCGGTCCCCCGCGTCGTCACCTTCCCCGAACCGGTTGCCGACGGAAAGGAGGGCCTCCCGGGAGATCGCGGCGTTCATCGCGCTGAAAAATTTGCAGGAGGGACCTCCATCCACTTCCCGGGGATAACGAAACCGGGCGGGCGTGGAGGCGTCCATCCCCGACTTGCCCCTCGGGTGTTCCTCCCGAACGCCATCGGATTGGGCCAAGTAATTTTCCAATTGATTTTGGGGGTCAAACGGAAGGGTCTTCACCGCTCCGCCGACCAAGCCGATCCGGGGGTCTTTTTGAAACGGCTCCAAAAGTTGGGTCGCCCAATTGGGAGCTGGGGCGCAACCTTCCCCGATCAAAAGAACATATTCACCTTTCGCCGACTTCAGCGCGGCGTTCAGGACATCCTGGGAGTCCTTCTTTTGGATGAGCTTGAGGTTCCGTTGCGCCTTCCGCCACTTCTTCGTAATTTCAACCGTTTGATCGGTGGACTGGTGATCCGCGACCAAGACTTCCATGCGGGGACCTGGGTATTTGAGGCCGGGAACCCGGGCTCCGAGACGGTTGATCCCGCCGAACAGATAAACCAAGGTTTCGTGAAGGGTTCGGGCGGAGTTATGGACTGGAAGGATGACGCAGATGGAGGGTGTTCGTTTGTTGGGGGCCTTTTTTGGGACTGGCATCTTCGGCTCCTTCAAATGAGGCACCCGCTCCACCTTGGTGCCAACAGAGGAAAAAAAGACGCTTTCGCGTCGCCGTGAGGCTACGCGAAAGCGATTGATGAAATGGTGGGTGATGGAGGGCTCGAACCTCCGACCCGCTGATTAAGAGTCAGCTGCTCTACCAACTGAGCTAATCACCCAAGACCGATCGGTCACGAAACGTAGGACCGTTTGAAAGCGGCATATTTTACGGGCAGAAACCCGCATCTTCCAACGTATAAATGAGGAAAAAAAGGGTGGGGCACCGTGAAACCCGGACCCAAAATCGGCTCCCAGGCCACCCAACAAACGTTTGATACCTTTCCCGCAAAAAGCGCCCAGCCTCGCAGCTCAGGAACGGACAAACGGCTTCTTCCCCTTCCCCGGGCCAGGGGCCCGGCGGGGACTGCACCATCTACCCCATTTGACTTCGCCAAGCGGTGCTTGGCGACTGTCTAATGGAAAGATGCCTTGTGGTGCGTCCCCTGCTTCCGGGCCAGGGGCCCGGCGGGGACTGCACCATCTACCCCATTTGACTTCGCCAAGCGGTGCTTGGCGACTGTCTAATGGAAAGATGGTGCGCCAGAGAGGGCTCGAACCTCTGACCTACAGATCCGGAATCTGTCGCTCTATCCAACTGAGCTACTGGCGCATCGATAAATGGGGTGAGAGAGGGGACTTGAACCCCCAACCCCTGGGTCCACAACCCAGTGCTCTAACCAATTGAGCTACTCCCACCATCCCGTTCAAACCTCCCAGACCCCCAAGGGGTGGGAGGGCACAGAGTTTATGATTATGACCCTGTCTTGTAAAGGCCGAAAGGGTCCCAATAAGGGGGTTTCTGGTGCGCCCGCCGCGATTCGAACGCGGGACCTACCGCTTAGAAGTAGTACGGTCGGTTTGTCGTCCCCTCCTGGAACGCTTACTGGGCAACTGAAAACTCACCTCGCGACTTTGGCCTCCAGGGCCGGTGTCATTGCCGTGTCATTCAAGGCTTCCGACTTGCGCATCGCGTCCAGGCGGTCCTGCCGGTCGATCCGGTTGTACCGTTTGAACATCGCGTAAGTCTTGTGGCCCGAGATGGACATGATCACCGTGTCGCTCACCCCCGCCTTGCGCAGGTTTGTCACCGCGCAATGCCTGAGGTCGTGGAACCTGAAATCCTTGATCCTCGCCAACCGGCAGGCGCGGCCGAAGGCGGTTTTGACGCTTTCGATGCGCTTACCCCTGAACGTGAACACGTAAGGGCTTCCCAGGGTCTTGGGCGTGCGTTGGAGGAGCGCCACCAGCGTCTCCGTCAACGGCACTTCCCTTTTCTCCTCGGTTTTGGTGTCCGCGGCCTCCAGGAGGATGACCTTAGCCGAAAGGTCCACCTGGTCCCACCGCAGGCCCAAAATCTCGCCCCTCCGCATGCCCGTCCAGTAAGCCAGCTGGACCAAGCCCCTCAGGTGGATCGGACAACGATCCAGAAGCCCCTGGTACTCCTCCGGCGTCAGTGTCCGGTCGCGGGACTGTTCCTTGAACTTCCGGACCCCCATAATCGGGTTACGGTCCAACTGGTTGTTCAGGACGGCCCTGCGAACGATGCACTTGAGGCACGCGATCTCGTGGTTCAGGGTGGACCCACTGATGGGCAACCCCGGACGGGAACGGTGCCCCGCTTCACGCCTTTGGCTCAGGTACGCTTCCACGGCATCCGGATTCAGGCTCTTGAGGGTCCGGTCCCCGAAGAAAGCTTTGAGGAGGGCGACCATCTGGGCGTCGTACTTGAAACTCTTCTTCCGGGCCTTGGAATAGGCCAAGAAGGAGTCCGCCGCCTCGCTGAACGTCACCTCAGGTTTCTCCGAAGCCATGAACTGCCCGACGACCATTTCCCTCAGGTGCTCGACCAAGATCTTCTTGGCCTGCGCCAGGGGGATCTGGCCCAGCCGGACCCTTTTCCGCTTCTTCAACCCCTCCTCCTGGACGAAAAAATCCAGGAAGTACCCCTGATCGTCCTTGCGGAGATGTTGGGGCAACCCATGAACATTAGGCTTACTCATGACGGTCTCCTAATGTCCCCAGCGGAACGGATTCTACCAGGGGCACACTCGTTTTCCAAAGTTTGACTAAACAAACCGTCAAACCCTGAAAACCACTTACCGTCCTCAAGGGACGGATACTGAAGTTTTGTTGTTGTTTTAGTTTTTGAATTTTTAGATTAACCACACCCCGCAAATGGTCGGCCAGGCTAACCAAGAGGCCAGCCCCCTCTCCCCCCTCCCTGCTATCTCGAAGAGATACAGGGGGAGAGGGGGCTGGCGTCGAAGGTGAGCCGATAGCCGACCATTTGCGGCACATTCCCTTATTTCCCGGGTAAACCGGATTTACATTTCGCTTTACTCGGATTAAAGCTCCGGTTAAGGGAACAGCCCCTTGGAATTCCGAAGCGCGTGGGGGATAGGCGATCTTGATGCCCGTGGATTGATGGCTTGGAAGTTTAGGGGACGAAGGGGTACATATCGATGAGCTACAAACATCGGGCCTGCCAGGGGCCGTGTTGTGCAAAATCGGCTGTTCAAATCGTTCGATCATTCCACACATCCAAGGATGGATCGTTCTTCTTGAACTATCTTGGGGTCTTTTTAAGGGCTTTTCAAATTCATATTTTTTGATTTATCTTTAATACTCCCCAACCATCTCTAACCGTCATTAACCATCACTTGCCATCAGAAGAATTTTATTATCCCTTAAAGCTTTTTTGAGGTGGTATTCGGCCAATCACGATTAAACCTACGACGCCCAATATAATGGGTCCCCAAAATCCAAAGGGTTCTAGTTCTTTAAATTTTAATTGGACTGAAACGATGAATAAGGCGATGACGAGCCAAAGAAGCGATCCGTAAATAACCAGATTTCTCTTCCCGGTCCTTGATGACCATCTAGCAAGCGGACTTATTAAAATTGCGGCTATTGTGCTTACAACAAGACCGACTGGCGGCAGAAGCATCATCGCCAGAATAAGATTAATACTTAAATACTTGGCATCCTTTTCTTGAATTGCCGCCGATGGCCATCCGGCCAAAACACACCCCAACGTAAATGCGAATATCCAGCTAATTCCAAAAGCATAAAACGACGGTATTTTTTTCGCCCAGATTCCATGTGTGTCATCCAATTTATCGAACAGTTTTTTAAAAATGGTATAAATAAGCGCTACAATTACTGCCACGCCAATAACAAACGCCCAGAAGAATAATTCATCTTTTCCAGTTAACATTTATGACTCCAAGCGATCCGTACTTTCAAATACAAGCACCAATTTTGGACAAACACACGTTATCGAAATAAATCAAATTCTTCCACAGTCATTCCAGACATTCGAATTAAGGAGCGAAGGGTACCAGGTGCAAGTTCACGGTGTTGGGGAACGGAAAGGCTGGCGATATGGCCCGGTTTGATGAGGATCACATGGCTTCCTCGCTGGCGATCCACCCGCCATCCAGCCTTTTCGAATACCTTGACCACATCCGCCCCGGAAAGGACGGGTAACTTGGTCAAACCGCCACCTCAACCTCACGAACGGCAATGGTCAACGGCATACCGTTCGAGGCGCGGGCCTCCATGCAACCCTGGATAGCTTCCCGAATGTTGGTATCGGCTTCTTCCTCGGTTTTTCCTTGGGAAACGCAACCGGGAATGGACGGGCATTCCGCAACAATCATCCCGGTTTCATCCCGCACAAATGTGACTAAGAGCTTCATGCTTCACCTCTGCCTTAATTCTAGGCTTGCCCCCCCATAGCGTCAAGGAAGGTGCTTTTGACCTCTTAATCGGGGTTATGTGTGTTTTTTAGAGTAAACGACCTTGCCGTACTTATTGGCTGGATGGGCAAGGCCTTCGGTGTAGTTCAATTCCCCCTAGAAACAATAAACACAATAATTCTAATCGATATTAACAGCAAAAGAAGGCCCAACAATCTCGAAAGAAACAGTTCGCTTTTAGTAGGCGGAGCTTTAAATTTTTCATCGGTAACACCCCATGCGCGATATAAGTTTTCGTTTGATCCCCTCCATGGGGTATTAACGTCTGAGTTTAAATCGCGATTTGAAATAACAAACCATTTGATGAAACGAATAAGAGTGCTTGGGCTAATCATCGAAATAGACCCGATGCTCAAGAACAGTAGTGCCACGACTCCAGCTAAAATAATCGATTCCATGATTTGCTTTCCCCTAATGTCGGTTGTTGCCATTTAACACAATGAAACACGAATGACATTTTACCCTCCCCCTAACCACTCAACCTTAAGAAATGCGGTGGGTCGTCGCTGTCATATACGTGTCATTCAATGTCATTCAAAACCGTCTTTTGCCGTCTCCAACCGTCGGTGACCGTCGGAACAAAAAAAGGGCCCTTGCCGGACCGGGTCGTGAAACCCTTACAGGCAAAGGCCCTTAGAAGCTTGCTGGGGACAGGTTAAATTGTTCTGGCGCGCCCGGACGGGGTCGAACCGTCGACCTACCGCTTAGAAGGCGGTTGCTCTATCCAACTGAGCTACGAGCGCCCCAGAACAACCCTTCCAACCGCCCGATCACCCCGGCCTTGGGTGGTGGGATAACGTCAATATCCTGATGAATCTAGTCGGGGCGGAGCGCTCGGACCTCCGATGCGGACTCTCTAAAACGGGGGGGAGGGAGTTTTTGAATATGGCCGTCGACAGGCCTTCGGCCTGTTAGCGGCTCCGCCCCTATGTACCCCGAGACAACCCTTCAATCCAGTTCTATCGAGGAAGTGAGATTTCCTTAAATCATCAAGATTAATCTGGTCGGGGCGGTGAGATTTGAACTCACGGCCCCTTGGTCCCAAACCAAGTGCGCTACCGCTGCGCTACGCCCCGGCCAGATGAATCTTAATCTTAGACGGCCCCCTTGGGTCCCTGGTGCGCTATTCACGCACCTACCAACCGTTCGAACCGTATTCACCTCGACAGCATCACGATGCCCAGGTTTATTCAACGAGCCCCACCCAAGGGGTGACCGCATGTACCTGTCTTAACAATTTTCTGATGAATCTTAAACCCTATCGTTTCGTCGACCCCAACCTATTCTCAAGCCATTCACGCACCAACCGAAAAGCCCGGCCCCGATGACTGATCCGATTCTTCTCGGTGGTCGTCATCTCAGCGAAGGATTGGTCCGATTCCAAGGGTCGGAAGACGGGATCATACCCGAAACCACCGGTCCCATGGGGAGCCTCAAGAATCACCCCCGAAACCTCCCCTCTTATATAAACAGGTTTCTCGGACGGTAATGCTATCGCCACTACGGTCCGAAACGCTGCTCCCCTCCTCTCCCCCGGGACCTCCGTCATCTCTTTCACCAGTTTCAGGACATTTTCCTGGTAATCCCCTGATTTCCCGGCGTAACGAGCCGATCGGACACCTGGTGCGCCCCCTAACGCCTCCACGAACAATCCCGTGTCATCCGCCAGGGCTGGAAAACCGGTCGCGTCCATCAAGGCGGAAGCCTTGATCCAAGCGTTCTCCTCAAGGGTCAACCCTGATTCTTCCGGTTCGGGGACGCTTGGATAATCGTAAGCCGCCGACCATACCACCGGAAGGCCGTGCATCAACTCAGTGATTTCCCGGACCTTGTCGCGGTTGTTTGTGGCCAAAACCATCCTCAAGGGCTTACCAAAACCTTTCTTTGGGCATCCAAGACCTGGCGAATCCCTTGTCCGGCCAAACCCAACATCTCATCCAACTGTTCCCGGTCAAAAGGATCATGTTCGGCGGTCCCCTGGACCTCGACAAACCGTCCTGAGTCGGTCATGACCACGTTAAAATCCACATCCGCCTGGGAATCCTGCTCATAGCAAAGGTCGAGAACGGGGTTCCCGCCGACCCGCCCCACACTGACGGCCGCGACGGCTTCCCGGATCGGGAGCGCGGCAACCAGCCCTTTTGATCTCAACCCATTCAGAGCGTCCACCATTGCCACGTAGGCCCCATTAATGGAAGCGGTTCGGGTTCCCCCATCCGCCTGAAGCACGTCGCAATCCAAGAGGATCTGCCTCTCGCCGAGGGCCGATAGGTCGAGGATCGCCCGCATCGACCGCCCGATCAGGCGTTGGATCTCATGGGTCCGACCTCCCTGCTTCCCCTTGACGGCTTCCCGCGGGTTTCGGTCGTGGGTGCTTCGGGGCAACATGGCATACTCGGCGGTCGCCCAACCCCGACCGGTTCCCTTGATGAATTTCGGGACCTCCTCTTGGATGGTCGCGTTACAAAGGACGCGCGTTTCCCCCATTTCCACGAGAACCGAACCTTCGGCATATCGGGTGTAATGGCGGGTGAAACGGATGGGTCGAATCGTTTGTTCCAAGGCTGTCTCCAGGCTGAAAATAAAAAAACCCCAGCCGGACCAGCCGGCTGGGGCCTTGACCGCTTGGGTTAAGCGGGAAAGGCTCCCCACCGGAAAGGGGTCGCTGGAGTTCTGGAGCCGTGATGCGGAGGGATGGGGTTCAATTTCAACTCCCGGAGGTTTTAGCAGGATGATGAAAAAGTCGCACCGTAGAGACTTTTTCGTGCCTTACTCGCGAATTACCCACCAAAAGACGGGGGAATTACGGCTATTCGCTCGAACCACGTGACAGCTGACTCGCCTTGCGAATGCCAGTTTTCGCTAGGGTCGTCAGGCGGGCATGCCGCCTGACGCCAGGGTGTAAAAACACTTTTCAGCACCCTGTTAGTCATTCTACCGACCGTCTCGGACGCCTGTCAACGCGGTCCCCTTGGGTGAAAAACGCGGAATCCTGAGCTCTCATTTATAACGGATCCCCGTGGCCCATCCTTAAGCGCTCTTATCGGGATCATGGCCGCGAAGAACCCTTCGGCGGACGCGAGGAGAGGATTTCACGGATCTTTCCCTTTAAAAGCTCAATGTTCACCGGTTTCGTGAAAAACGCGGAGACCCGGGCTTCCTTTAGGGTGAAATCATCCTCCATGCCCTTAAACGCCGACACCACCAGGATCGGTAGTTCCGGGAAGTCCTGGCGGACCCGAGGTACCATCTCGATGGCGTGCATATCCGGCATCTTGACGTCCGTCACCAGCAGATCAACCGGAAAGTCCTCCAAGGTGCCTAATACCTGGAGCCCGTTTTCCGCGGTTCTGACTTGGTACCCATCGTCCTTGAGTTCCTCCTCGTAAAGGAAGCGCGAGGCTTCTTCGTCCTCCGCCACAAGAACGGTGTATTTTTGGGGGTCCATCCCAGCCTCCTGTTACGCGTCTAAGGGCAGTTGAACGGAAAAAGTAGTCCCCGTTCCTACAACGCTCTGGACGGATATGGTACCGCCATGTGACTCTATCAGTTTATTGCAAATGCTCAATCCAAGTCCCGTCCCTGTGGTTTTCGTGGTGAAGAATGGGTGGAAGAGTTTCGACATGTTTTCAGGCGCGATTCCGCAGCCCGTATCGGTGATCGCCAGAACCGCCACCTTCTGGTTCAAAAAGACGTGTGCGACCCAGTCCTTGGAACCGGGCGTTTCAGCGTCTCCCAGGGCTTCCGCCACCGAGAGCTTAAAGGTCAAGGTTCCACCTCCGCTCATCGCGTGGACGGCGTTGAGCGCCAAATTCAGGATCACTTGTTTGATTTTATTGTAATCCATGGGGACCAGCGGGAGGTTTGGGTCGAACTCCCGCACGATCCTAATCCCCGCCTTTTCGAACTTTTCCTCGGCGAATTGGACAACCTCATCCACCAGTTTCTGGAAATCCTCGGGTTTTTTACTGAGCTTGGTGGTGCGTGAATATTCCAATACGTCATTGATGATGGTGTCGAGCCGTTGAACCTCCTGCACGATGGTGTCGGCGTATTTCTTGAGGCTCGGGTCCTGGACCTTTGAGGATAGCCGCATGGAGAAACCCTGGATCGCGTTTAGTGGGTTTTTGATCTCATGGGCCACCCCCGCGGCCATTTCACCCAAGGCCGAAAGCCTTTCCGAACGGGTCAATTGGATTTCCATCTGACGGAGGAGCGAGATGTCCTTCAGCGTGGCGATGGCCCCCAACACTTTTCCCTCCTCGCTCCGCATGACTGAAGTCTGGAGAGAAACCGGCAAAACCTCTCCCCGAGCCGTAGTGATCTCGAGGTTCTCAAGGTTATAACCCTTCCCTTCGGATAGTGTCTTTTGAAGGGCCTTAGTGAGAGGACCCAATCGTTCGGGAAGCTCTAGGAGGTTCTTATTGTCAACGGCCTCCTCCAAATAACCCGTGATGCGGACCGCGCCATCGTTGAAAGTCTTGATGATCCCATCCTGGTGAGCCACCACGATCCCCGTCTGGATACAGGAAAGGATCCGTTTGTGGTAATCCAGCATGGCCTTCAAGCTGTGGTTGCTCTCGATCAGCTTCCGGGTGGCGAGGTCCACTTTGTCCGCCAACATGTTGGTGGTGTCGCGAAGGCGTTTTTTCTCGCCGTCATCCCGCTGCCCTTCCTCGGCCAGGAAACCACAGAGGACCCCCGTTACAAGGATGAACGGGTAGCGGATCAGGTGATCCGCGTCGAAGATGAAATATTGGCCGGTCCGGAGGTATTGGAGAAAGGCGTAAAGGAGGATTGACAGGACCGCCGCGGCCACGCCGCCGCTCACCGATTGGGCGAGCACCGCCACGAAGATCGTCACGAAGTAGATCAGGAACAACTCTCCGTAAAGGCTCGAAAGACCCTGCAGGAGAACCAAGGCTAAAACCGTATCCACCAGGAACAAAGTCACTAGGATCGTGGTCTTTCGATAATACTTCGGCTTCAGCGCCCAACCCAAAAGCACCCAAACGGCGTAAGCCAACATAATCCACCGGTACAAGGGCGGGGTCTCCTGCCACCCCCCCGGCCCCGATACCTGCATGATCCCGAGTGTCACCACGGAGAGGAGCCGAAGGATGAACAATAAGCTTCGTCGGTCCATCTTCATGGGCCCAAGTGAAGGCTCCATCCTTTATTCCCCCTTCCCAGCAGCCAGGAAACCCAGGACCTTCTGGCCGATTTTTTCCACATCGAACGGTTTTTCAATGTAATAGTTGCCGCCCGATTCCAACCCCAAAACATAATCGCGCGCTTGGGTTTTCGCCGTCAAAAAAACGACCGGGATGCTATCGCAACCTGGGAGGGCACGAAGGGCTCGGCACACCTCATATCCGCTGAGAACTGGCATCATGACGTCTAAGATGATCAGTTGGGGGTTCGGGGCCCTGGCGAGGCGTTCCAGGAGGACCTTTCCTTCATGGAATGCTTCCACCTGAATGGGTTGGGCCTTGAGGCATATCTCGATCAGGCGTAATAAATCGGGTTCATCATCCACAATCATGACGAGAGGCCGCGGGTCTTCGGACGAATTCCCCATTTCAACCCCTATCGCGTCAAGCTAGGACCCATCGACGTCTGCTTTGCGCTCATACGAACAAGGTTATTATCGCATGTAATCGAACCTATAAACACCGGTCCGAAGGATTATCGGGCCCTAAAAAGGGCACTTTTCGCAATCAGGCCCGGATCACCCGGGTTCGTTTTCCCCGGCCAGCCTGCGAGCCTGTTTCGGGTCTCGACGAAAATGCGCCCAAACCGAAAGGACAAGGCTTAAGCAAACCAGGACAAAGAGCCAAAATAGATTTGTACCTTGGCCGGTTTGGCCCTTCACCAGCGTATCCAATCTTTGTTGGGTTTGGACTTGGGCGTCCCGAAGTTCCTGGTATTGGCCGTCCGTGGTCTTTTCCATCAAATCGGCGACGACTTGGATCCGATGCTCCAATTCGTCGAACCCCCTGCGACCTTCGATTTTTTTGACGCGGGAATTCAGTTTGTCCAGTTCAGAAGATAGGTTCGGATCGGTGGTTTTGGGCGCGGGTAGGTTCCGCTGTTTCCCATCCAGCCAAATCTCCGTCTGCTCGCCCTGTTCTTTTTCCACGATTAAGATTGAAAGCAGGTCCTTTGATTTCGTATAGGACGGGTCCAACTCGAGGGATTTCGCCGCGCAAAGGATGGCTTGGTCGTAATCCCCTTGGAGATAGGCGTCCATTCCTTTTTGGTAAAGGCCAGCGGCATCGCCTACGGCCCAAAGCCGCGCGAACCCGGCTAGCGCCAAAACCGCCAATAGGATCGGGCGGATCGTTCGGCTCATTTCTCCCCCTTTAACAAGCCCTCTTGGCGGGCCGTGACGATCCGCCGCAAGAGTTCCTTAATGTCGAAGTTATCGGGGTCCAGTTGCTCCGCCTGCCTCGCCTGGGCCATAGCGGTCTCAGTGTCGCCGGAATCGAGTGAAACGACGCCCCGGTCGTAAAAGGGCTTGGCCTCCCCCAAGATCGGCCTGGGGGTTAGGACGATTTCATGGGATGGTTCACCTTGCTTACCGTTGACGATCAGCCGGACATAGACATGGTACCTGACGCCATTATGCGCGCCCCGCAAGACGCAATAATTCGTTTCAAGGAACTCCGGACGCCGGCGATGGTATTCATTCTCATCTTCGGCTCGGTAATAAATCCAATAACCGTCCACCCGGATTTTGGGGGGCAAGGTCCAGTTCAATTGGATCTTTTCGTCGCCGACCAACCCGGACAGGTCGGTCAAGAAGACTTCTTCCGGCGCCGAGATGCCGGGTAAATCAAATTTCCAACTAGCCCCGATCCGGTGGGAATTCCCCAGCAATTGGGGATGGCTCATGAAGGCGTAGTCCAAGGACCAGCGTTTGGATTCATAACTGGTTCCGAGTGTTAATTCGCCCGGCAGGGTCGTGAATTTCTCGAAACCCGCCCGGATGCCCCACTTTCGGTCGAAAAACCAGTGTTCCAAGCCGCCCCGGACGCGGAACTTATCCTCCTGGGAAAGGCTTTGCGTGTCGGTCCAACCCAAATCCATGGATATTTCCGTATCGGGATCAAACTTGAAAGCGACTCCCGGCGTGTATAAACGGGGAATGATTTGTTCCAAGCCGTCGGTAAAACGGAGGGTTGTAAACAAATCCGTGACCGCGAAACCGACTCGTAATTGCCTGTTTCTCGGAAGGGGCAATAGATAGAGGAATCCCAGGTCCAAACCCCTCCCACGGGCAATTCCCCCCGGAACGCCGAGTTCCCCGTAAAGCAGCCTAAAACTCGTTCCAAACATCAGCCGTCGATTTTGCGTCAGAGGGATCGCGACGGACGCCAACAAAGTATCCTCTTGGGCGCCGGAGGTTTGGGGGTAAAACAGGCTCGAAAAGGAAACAGTGATGTGGATGTCATCGCGGGTTGGTACGTGAACCGCAATATAGGAGTTCCTGCTCTTATCGTTGAATAAGGAGGCATACATCCCCATTATTTCAAGTTGTCGGATTTGGGCGCCCCCCGCGGGGTTCCAATAGGAAGCGCTGGGGTCGTCGGCCACGGCCACAAAAGCCCCCCCCATTCCCATGGCCCGAACACCTTCGCCTTGGCCACCGCCCCTGGAGAACATCGCCCAACCCGTGGACGCCGAGAGTCCGTAGGACAATGCCAATACCAACGCGACGATTCGGGACGTTCCGTTCCCCCGTTTACCGCTATTCATGAGTTCCATTCCCCTAACGAGGTGCTGAAAAAGTGTACTTGCACCTTGTCAACAGCCACGTGGTTCGAGTGAATCGCCGTGAATCCCCCGGTTTTTGGGGGGACGATTCGCGAGTACGACACGAAAAAGTCAATTCAGTTCGACTTTTTCATTTTCCTGCTAATGCTCGATCAGGAGCTTGACCACACGGTGGAGTTTCAAACCCGTCCCAGGCTGGACTCCCTCCAATACCAACAGGTAAATCCCGGCGGATAAACCTTGGGTGTTCCAGGACCCCCGGCCGGCCGAAACGGTGAATTTGCCCACGAGTTCGTCCGCGGTGTTGTAGACCTTTATTCTACTTTGGGCATCGGCCCCAATTCCACCGAAAGAAGCCCAAACTTCGACCTTATCGCCCGATCGAACATGATTCGGGTGCAATTCGAAAGTCAATTGATTCGGCATTAGCCTGGCTGCGACCGCGACATTGCCGGCGAAGGTTGAAACGCTCCCATCAGCCGAGTGGTAATCAAGCACCACGTGATATACCCCGTTCGGAACCGGCGATCCCCCTGAGTCAAATCCATCCCAATTGGCGATCCCCAATCCGTTCAAATACACCGTGACGCTGCCTCCGTCACCCGAAACCGCGGGGGTAAACGTCCCGATATTAAAGTTCAAGCCATTCGACGCATCCACTGGAACCGATGCCTGGATTTCCCTCACCAATTCCCCTCGATCATCATAAAACCGAACAATCTGGTAGACACCCTGGCCCACCGGGGACGCGGTCGGAGTAAACGATGCGGTGGCGGTCAGGGTAAAGGTTGGGGAATTCGTCGCGACAGGGGTCCAGGTGGTCGTCATGGTGAAGGAAGGCGTGTAGGTAACCGTAGGGGTCGGGGAATCAGTCAGTGTATCGGTGAAGGTTGTTGTCGGGGTTTTGGTGAAGGTAAATGTATCCGTATCGATAGGCGTCGGAGTTGGGGTATCCGTCGAAGTTCCCGTGTTCGTCAGGGTCGGCGTATTGGTCGCAGTAAAAGTATCTGTTCCCGTCATCGATAAGGTGGGTGTTGGAGTTTCCGTGAAAGTTAGGGTGTCCGTCGACGTGAAGGTCGGCGTAAAGGTTTCGGTCGAAGTCGTCGTGTCCGTGGCCGTAAAGGTCAATGTGTCAGTCGACGTTTCTGTAGGAGTATCCGTAACCGTAAAGGTCAAGGTGTCCGAAGGCGTAAAGGAAGGCGTACCGGTCGGCGTAAAGCTTGTTGTGTCGGTGGACG
>Ga0265334_10000653_pt1 | contig 17394 bp, 16 predicted proteins | sample 42023metaG_FD_192442 | JGI IMG/M metagenome (GOLD analysis project Ga0265334, IMG submission 192442) | Rhizosphere microbial communities from Carex aquatilis grown in University of Washington, Seatle, WA, United States - 4-20-23 metaG | ecosystem: Host-associated > Plants > Roots > Rhizosphere... | reverse complement strand
TATTCATCCGATTTCTAAGTGTGGTTGCTCTTGGATAAATTTCAAAAATATCGAGTTCGTACTCCCGCCTGGTTATGATATGCGGGTTGGTTCTCATCTCTTCGAACCAAGTGACGTCAACCGATATCGCAGACCCTAGCTTATCCGCTAGAGCTAGGCCGGCAGCATACTGAGACATCTGATTACCTAAACCGCCATACAGCTTAACTGTTACCATACCGCTCTGAGCATTAGAGTTTTCAAGCCGATTATTTCTTTACCCAATTATCCCAGACAAACCAGTATTGATAGGTTGGCCTATGTGTCTTGCTAAGTTTTCGCTGGATTTTTTCCATACGTTTCTCTGCATTTGGGAAAAAATTATGGAACTGTACTTGTATATACTTAATATCCTTCACCATGCCAGAATCTATTATTCGTTCGAGTAATTCATACTCACCCCCCTCTATATTTATTTTTACCAGGTCGATTTTTCTTATCCCGCTTTTTTCGCAGAAGTCCTTGATATCCAGGAGCTTAACAGTCTCTGTTTTTTTACCTTTTTTGAAAACAGAGGAAGTAACATCCTCTACGCTCATTTTCTCTTCTCTGTCTTTACCGCTCAATCCAGCATGAAAAATCTTAACCCTGTCAAAAGCGGAAAACCTCTTGACGATGTCCTTGTAGTATTTGTTTATAGGTTCAAATACATAAATGTTGCATAGATATTTATCATATATACCTTGTGCCCATTCGCCTTCGTAGCCGCCCGCATCAATAACCACGGACTTTTTATTTAGTGGATAAGTATACCTAAATTTTACGTCGCCGCCATCCGCGTACCACCTCGCCACTTCCTTCTGGTGGTTAAATCTCTCCGGCCGTATCCGCCGATGAAACTTTTTAGCAATAATGCGATGTGTGTACATATTTTATCTACCCTCGAAATTATTCAAGTTAGGCTGGCCATTTTTTATCCACTTATCTTTGTCGACATATATGCTGTTAATAAAGGTATCTGCATATAGAAAATAGCCATTTTTATATAGATATCGCGGTATATCCTTAGGCTTAGTCCAGGTATTTCCTTTCTCGTACTTCACCGATTCGATACATATCACTGTTGGGCGGTTTTTTTTGAAATTAATACTGGATAGAATTTTGTAATCAAGACCCTCTACATCGATAGAAAGTAGGTCGAGCCCGTCCTTGATGTATTTGTCCAAAAGTCTAGTCGCAGAGAGCACTTCCATCTTCACGGTCCCACGAAGAGTCGTGCCTGGATAAAACAATTTGTATTGTTCGTAGTCTTTCTTCGAGAATGTATTGAGCGTCGGAGGGCTAACTAGATAAAAATCCTGGGTTGAGTCTTTGTCCGAAATACCAACATTCAATACTCGATCACCAGGTCTTTTTTGAGCTATATTTTTTACCAAGTCAGGGTCTGGCTCTACTAGGACACCTCGACCACCTTTTTTGTACAAGAGATAAGTATTGCTGAACTTAATTGGGTCGTAGGCGCCAATATCAAGATAAGTAGCCTTCTCAACAGAAAAGTGATTTGTTAGCACATAGTCGATAATTAAATCCTCGCCGGACTGAGAGTAAGAGATTTGACCGGGCGCAGAATTATTCGGGATGGTTATATCTGAAACTTTATCACGACCATTTATTGGGGCTAAACCTGCCATCTCCTTTAACTTTTTGTAGTACTTGTTCATTGGCCTCCCTGCCGATTTTGTTAATCCAACACCTTATTATAACGTGACGGACGCTAGCTTACATGCACAAAACTCGCTAATATTAAATCTGAATGTCTAATTATGCCGATAGCCACTTTGATGAAAAGAGCCAGAACACCTCGTGGCATAAAGTGTTCTCATTCATCCAGCCGCAAAGCAAAGTGCTAGATGTTGGCTGCAGCAGCGGAAATTTTGGGAAAGTATTAATATCTAAAAAACAATGCACAGTAGACGGAATTGAGCTGGATAAGAAAGATGCCAAAGAGGCTGCTAAAAAATTACACACGGTCCGGGTTCTCGACATTGAAAAGGATAGCCTTTCTGGGTTAGGGAAGAACGAATACGACTGTATCTATTTTGGCGACGTCATAGAACATTTGGTCGACCCCGTAGAGACGCTAAAGCGTATAAAGACCTTATTGAAAAACAGCGGGGCGGTGGTGTTCTCTATCCCGAACATGGGGCACTTGAGTGTACGGCTGGATTTGCTCGGCGGCAAACTAGAGGCTACGGAGACCGGGCTTTTAGACAAGACCCACCTGCACTTTTATACACAAGACGAAGTACTGAGAGTCTTTGAAGAAGCCGGATACAGAATTGATAAGTTGGATTTTGTGAAAAAGGACTACCCAAAACAACTGCTTGAGAAGCATTTGGCGAAGCTGGGACTTAAAGCAAATGAGAAATTCTATCAGCTCATGCAGCAAACAGACGCGGCGGCCTTCCAGTTTGTAGGTATGGCCGTGCCATCAACTATCAAAAAACATAAACTGCCAAAGTTTGGACCGGTCGATATGTTTGAAAAGTTTTACGAAGATACCAAGAAGAACTACGAGATAGAGATCAAAAGGCTGAAAAACGAGATTAAAATACTCAAATATAAAACCGCACACCCTTATAGAAACATCGCCAGCCGCATTAAGGGTAAAATTAGAAAATGATTTAGCGGTGGTGCTTGGCCAGTTCTTTTTTGTAGCGTTCTGGCAGATGTTCCTTATCCCAGGTATTCACGTTTTGATCGGCACGCATTCTATAAAAGACATCCTCAGCCGTTAGCTTGGCGCTATCGGCATACCACGGTAGGTGCTTGGCTGTGTATGGTTCGCCGGTGCGCAGGCTAGGGTGGATAAAATACTCATAGGTATAGGGTTTATAAAGCGCGAAGGTTGTGTCCACGCCGGATTCATAGACTCCGTCTTCTAACGGCTGCGACCAGAACTGAGTTTCCCATTTGATGACGTCTTGTTTAAGAGTGTAATGCTCCGGCAAGTCGTCAATCTTCAGTCCCAACCCGACTTTTAAGTGGTCGGGATATTTGGAGTGGATATCGTATAAGTGGCCTAAAACATTTTTTTGATTTGTAGCCGGGACAATGTCCGGGTCCGTAACAACGTAAAAATCATCAGGCAGTAGCAACCTTATAACCCCAGCCGACCATACGCAGCGATGACCGACATTGCGCGCGAGTTCCAACACCTGATACTCGGTGTTATCAAAAAGATCTACTAACGGCGGCAGGATTGAATCATTGTCAACAAACACGACCCTATTTAGCCCCTGGGATTCTAACCAGCTTAACAATTGGTTTAAATGCGCCAAACGATCGCGCGTGACGATGAATACAGTCGTATCCTGCGGGTTATCTTTCAGGTAAGCTAGCCTTTGATGTTCTTTCTTCTTGAGCTCTTTAAGATCGACCCTAAACTCGCTGCCGATTAGCTCGTTTTTAATATGGGCTAGCTCGATTGCTAACTTCCGCCGCCGAAGAGTAGCTGTCGCTAAGACCAAGTTCTTGGTCCTGGCTAACTTTAGGTAGGTTGTTATTTTGCCGGATAAGTACCAGCTACCAAGAATCCTGAGTTGCGATAACCTGAATGATAGCTTGTCAGCAAAGTGTGCGGTAAATATATCCGGCCGGTTTTTTTGGAGTTGCGCTTCATGGAATTTAGCTTTAACAAAGCCGATTAGCTCGCTACGCTTCATTACTTGCGAACTATAGCTGGGGAGTGAATTAGAATTGCCGGTTTTGGGTATACGTAGCAAAGTTTTTGATACCGCGGCGTAGGCCAGCAAAGTACGAATTGCGTCGGACAACCCCATCTCCCTGTGAATGCCGCTGACTTCTATCAGTAAACTGCGATGGAATATCGTCAGGGGGCTAGCATTGGTAGCCAAAATACCATCAGCTGAGATAGACTTGTCGGAATTGCTGAAGAAGGCCGCGCCTTTACCTCTCTTATACATTGAGTAGATGGCCTTTGGTACGGATTCTAGAATTTGTCCATCGCTTAAATCGTTTGGGCTGACCACAATAATTCTTTCGTTCTTGGCGCAGACAATACCAAGATTTTCGCTATGAGTATTAAAGAACCCCCGGTCGAGGCACAATCGTAGGGCTGGGAGTTCGGAGGAAAGTTTTTTTAGTTGGTTCACGAGGCTATCATCTTTGGTGCAAACCAGCATTTCATCACCAACTTTTAGATTCCTTGCGACCCTTATGCAATAATCGACTGATTTTTGAGATTTGGCGGAGGTGACAATACTAAAACGATTCTGCTCGGTAAAAATCAGTTGGTTGTAATCACTAGGTCCAAGTTGTTTTTTGAGCTGTCGGCGCTCGACAAAGGGTAGCCAGCCGCAGGCCAAGTTGTACAAGAAGGCTTTGGTGTAAGCTTTTCTTATCGGTTGCATCTCACCAGGGATTGGTAGTTTGATGATGCAAACCAAGCCCAGCCGGATATAAAATTTCAGGAAACGGCGTAGCGACCAAGCGTCAAAGTTGCGTACAGCGAATCGATAGCGATTACGCATCAACATATAGTAGGAGAAGGTTGAGCCCTTACGGTTAGAAGTCTTGGAATTGGCGTGCCAAATTGCTAAATCAGGATTATAAATTATTTTATAGCCGGCCCGTTTCATCCGGGCGAATAAATCCGACTCCTCGAAATAGGCGAAGAAAGGGGCGTGCAAATAGCCTATACGTTCGATTACGGAGCGCCTGACCATAACGCACGAGCCGGAAACTGCATTAACCTCCTGGGGGTATCCTTCGTCCGATTGCGGGAATATACCCTCGGCATTTATCGGATGTATAATTTGGTATGCGTAGAACTGATTGGTGGTATCAAACAGTGGATTAGTCTCGTCCCATAAGTAGGCTCTGCCACCGATTGCGCCAATTTTTTTGTCAGACCGCATTGAAATAACGGCATTCTCAATGTAGCGGCTATCCATTATCGCATCATTATTAAGCAACAGAATGAAATCACCCCGGGAGGCTTTATAGCCGGCAATATGTCCACCCGTAAATCCGAGGTTCTGCGGATTTTCCACCAGCTTTATATCTTTCACGGTCCGCAGATAATCAACTGAACCGTCTGTTGAGCCGTTATCTACAATAATTATTTCAATATTGCGGTATGTCTGTTTTCTGGTGTGCTCAAGGCACAGCTTGGTATCTTCCAGCCCATTCCAGTTGACTATTACAACTGACACTAAATTATTGCGGGAGGCAGATTTTGGCATAGCTACTTTAAGCGCTTTAGTGAATTATAAACCGCCTTTTTGACTGGGAGCGGCGTAACTTTCTTCGCCAACCGAATTGCCTTGTTGCTGGATTTTAGTTTAGGGACAGTTGTTAGGCGTTGTAGTTTCTTTGGGTCATTAATCAAAAACTCACGAAGCGGCTGCATAGTCTTAGCCCAATCGTATTCACCACGGACTTTATGCAAGTTATTTTTAATCTCTTTGTACCGCTCAGGCTCTAGGATTTGGATAATGGCCTCGACCAGAGCCCCCGGATCATTAGGCGGAACCGTTAAGCCTAAATTATTTGGCTTGATAATGACATCTGCAATATAATCGCCCTCCGTAGAAACTGTGGGCAGGGCGGCCAGAAGATGATCGAGTATTCTCGTTCTGTGGGAGAACTCTGTTTCGATGGACGGTTTGTGGGTGCTAACAGCTACATCTGACTCGAGCAAATAATTAACTCTTTGGTGGTAATCCACCCAGCCGTCATTAAAGAGCACATTTTTAGAAAGTAGCCCATATTTTTTTGCCAGTTCATAGGTGTCTGCCGATTCTTTGGATTGCAAAACGCTGGAGTTCGGATGCCGTGTACCTAGGAAAACCAGTTTAATATCAGGGCGTTCTTTCTCAAGCACCTTCATCGCTCTAATTAGTACCTGACCGTCAAAGTGCCCCCATATACCGCCGGTCCAGATAAGTATTTTATCTTTTTCACCTATGCCTGGCATAACGCCCCGGATAACATTTTTTGTACGTTTCATGGGCAGCGATGTATCAATGCCCATCGGCGCGAAAATTAAGCGGTCGTATATAGGCCGGTTAGGATAGCTCGAAAGATGGATCTGATTGGCCCCAAACATGAAGCCTATCCAATAATCTAGCTGGCGTTGATTTGAAAGCAGAAAAAGATCACCATTCTCTAAGAACCGGCGGGACATAGCCAGCGATTGGTCATACTCAAAATCGTCCTGGGGCCAAGCGGACCTGTCGTTGAACAATGCGCCAGCAAGATTTTCTACTGAGCCAACTACGTACATATCGAATACCACAAAAATACCGCGCTTGTTGCAGTAGTCAATCATCGCTTCGCTGAGCCAGAGCGCAATCACAATATCGATATCCTTAAAACCCGTCTCGAATAGATGCGAATCAACATGTTTAACTTTGTAAGCCCTCTGAAAGTCTTTTTCTGGCAGATAATCTGGACCAAAAAAACCAATTGTTACATCGAATTTATCCGATAGAGTCTCCGCCATATAGTGGTAGCGTATACCCGGCCCGGCCATTGAAGTGCCGATTTTGTCATGCGAAATAATAAGGACTTTTTTCTTAGCTTTATTCTCTGCCACGTCCCATATATTGTACCAGGTCTAAGGTGTAACTTAGCAGGTGGCAAGCGAACCGGTTCGGATGGGTAGCGACGATGACGGAATTGAATACAGGTCACTTATGGCATAGTGCCAGCGATCGGCAAAACACTCATATGGGCCAACCGGCCGCTTTAAGATGCCGCTGCCATCGTAATCAACCACGTAAATATTACTGGCCGCTATAAGTAAGGCGCCTTGGCGAAAGTCTAAATTAGCCCCATCGGGTAAACTGAGGTCGGCAACTGTCGCCGTTTTTAGTTTGCTCCACATAAGATTGTTGGTGACTATGGCGTTTGTCCCAAGCACCCATCTTTTAGACGATTGGTCCAGCAAGTAAACTTTTCCGCTGCCGGTAGTTCTATCTGCCACAAGTGTTCCCGGAGGGTGCTGGCTGGCAAAGAGAATGCTGCTGGCGGTTGCAACCGGGACTTCCCAGGGCGGCACATACATTACCTCGCCCCAGTCGTAGCCGAGATTATTGTATGCGACATAAGAAAGCTGTTGCTTGACCAGGTTGCCGCCCTCGTAGGTCATTACATAGACGGGCGTGTTATCGGAACGGAAAATTGTCCCCGGAGCTAAGGTGTCGATATTCGGGCCGTCTGGCAGATTGCCGTCACCCGTCACACCGGCTTTTACTTGATCCCAGCTGTAGCCATAGCTATCAAACACATCACCATTAGTTATCCACCTTTTCGTACTATTATCTATTAGGTAGGCGCGGCCGCCGTAAGACACAAGAGTGCCGTTGGGATGTGCTGTATAAGTATCATTAGCGTAAGGGCTGCCAAACCATTGGTTAAAGTACCACCAGAAATTGCGGTTTCCGTAAGCGCCGCACGACGCCGAACCCCCGGTACTACTATTACTGACGCCGGCTAAAGCCCCGGCGTTAGGTTGATATGGGGTATAGTCATATAGAGCTGCGGTTGCTTGGGTTTGGATATTTACCACAGACCCGCCGCAACCAGAGTTAGGATTATAGGGGATGAAATAATTACCGACCCAGTAGTTGCCAGGGGAGCCGTTGTTTTGTAAGTAATGCCTGAACTGCCAAGCTGCATCTGTCACTTGAGTGTAGAATCCGGCATCGGCAGTATTGCACCCCTGCGGGGTATCGGGGCAATTGTAACCCATTGCTTCTTGGTATTGATTGGCCCAAGGCCAATCATCAGTGACTAATCCTTGTTCTTTTTGCAGCGTGACAATTAAGACTTGGGGGTTGATGTTATAGGCTTGAGCCGCGTTCCATATTATCTGGGCTGCGCTTATACCGCCGCTGACAGAGGCGCCGTGGAGATTATTCTGGTTGGTTGTAGTGTTCTCGACGTAATCCTTTAAACACACAAGTGGTCCTTGGGCGATGTTAGTACCATAATAAGCGTCATATCTTTGACCAAATACAGCTCGGCTGGTGGTTACTAGGGGGCCAACCGAACTATTACTGCCGCTGGGTTGGTTAGTAGTAGAGTTGTAGTAATAAGTATAAGAAATCGTACCGTTAGTGTCGCAAACCGGGACCTTAGTATTCAAGAAATTCTGGATAGACTGCACCGACATTGAATTATTATTCTGAAAGACAAAATCATCGATTATCCGGCCAGCGTTAAAATCGCTACCAGAAATCGCCTTGGCCGAACGTGGCAGAGCTACAGATATTAGTCCGGCAAACAGAACAACCGCTATGGCCACAAGGCTCATCGTTAAGGGTTTGGTATAGTATTTTTTCATAACTTTATAGCGTTACGGGATTAGCTGCCCATTTTGAGGTTGCGGTCTGGGAGCCGCTAGTCAGCACGGCACTTACATACCAGCTACCATTGCTGGGCATGTTCACGGTATAGCTTGGGCAGTCGTAATAGTTTACTGAAAGCTGAACAGCCTCGCTATACGACTCTTGGATAGAACCGCCGTCAGACCTAGAGAAGTTAAAGGTACAAGTGCCAGATGTTACACCTTGGACAAGCGCCGAGACCATTATGCCATTATGGGGCTCTGCATTAGCTCCTTGCATTGTGATTGATACCCCCGGGGACGAGTTATCAGCTGGTGGTGTGGCAGCAGCCGGCGAAGAGCCTTTACTCTGATTAGTGGCGGTATTGTCGCTAGGTTTCGCTGGTGAATAATCTACGGAATTGGTAGGCCGCGAAGAGGATGTAGCGGGGGTGACAACTGCCACTTTTTGATTACTGTGTCTATGCCACAACGCGATAGATAAACCTGCAATCAGAATAACGAATACCAGCGAAGCAATAAGGACCTGCCTTTTCTTAAAGAGAGATTTGTGGCCAGCACGGCTAGATTTATAGGTGGGTTTTTTGCGCATAATAAACTGATTTTTTGTTTTTGATTTTACATAAGCATTATACACTATAAATCAAGAGTCTGCCGCTGCAAGGCAGAGATTTGAAGCCACACTTACAACTGTTGTTTCGAAATGTCCCCGCGTTATTCTGAGTCGAGATAAAGTATCTAAGGAACAAGGATTCTAGAAACTCGTTTTTCGTATACAATTACACAGGTGATGGGTAAATTGAACAAAGACGGCCGGATATACGCGATCCTAAAAAAAATTAAAGAACCAGAAATTTTCTTCCTGGTTGCCGCTACTTTTTTCGGCGGCTTGTTTATTTTTTTAATTCCGCCGATGCAGGCCTATGATGAGCAAGCACATTTCTTCCGAGCTTATCAATTTTCTACCTTTACCCTCCGCTCGCCCCTTATTCAGGAAGCTAATAGTAGAGTGAAGTCACCGGGCGGCTATTTACCGTCTAATATATCGGGCTTCGGCGACACCTTTTTATATTCGGTACGTATGGACAAGGGAAGTTCTAGCCGGCACAAACTAGCGGTACTGAAACACGATTATAGGAAATATGCCTTTAAAACTGTTGACTATAAAGATAAGAATCCAATCGCTTTTGCGGGGTCGAGTGTATATTCTCCAGTTTCTTACCTGCCTCAAATAATCGGCATTTGGATAGGTCGATTACTGCATTTACCAATTCTACTTTTTTATTATTTAAGCAGAATTCTAACCTTGGCGGCATGGATATTTCTTATTTACAAAGCTACAAAAATGCTGCCAGTAGGGAAGTGGCTAATGGTGACAGCCGCTCTTACCCCTTTGTCGCTCTCTCTAGCCGGGTCATTCTCGGCTGATGCTATGACGATAGCTTTATCATTTTTTACCGTGGCACTTTTTCTCAAGTACACTTTTTCAAAACAACCCGTTGAGACGAATGACATCATCCTTATCACAATAGCTTCAACAGCAGTAGCCCTATGCAAATCGGGTTTATGGCCGATAGCTTTGCTGTTTTGGCTAATCCCGGTCGCTAGATTCGTTACATTCAAGAAATATGCAGTCAGCAATTTTATAATTTCTGGTGCCAGCATCGGTTTTTTTAGCCTGTGGTATCTTGTTGTTCATTACGCAGTCCGATATATAGCAGTAACCGGTGGAGCAATGGTGGATCCTTCTAGGCAGTTGCAATATATTAAGCACGCTCCATGGACCTTTATGAATACAATGCTGCATCAATTTGTAAGTTGGCGGCATGACTTCGACTATTTCAAAACCGGATTTGGCATGTTGGGCTGGGGTGAGGCATACATAGGTTTTGTAGGGCTTGGACTTGTGGCGTTAACTTTACTGGCCGCTACGATGTTTGCGCTAAGTGAGAAAATCCCTAAACCAAACATCAGGCCAAAGCAGCGTTTGGGGAGTTTGGCTATCTTTATACTATTAATGGGAATCATGTCGTTGTCACTCTACATCACAAGCACAGCAGTGGGCGCACCAATAATAGATGCCGTGCAAGGCCGATACATAATACCTTTTATACCTTTAGCCATCCCAATCTTGGCCGGGTTAGGGTACAGATATAAGAAAAGTCTAAACGGTATACACAGGCATGCTTGGATCTTGGCTCCGGCTATAACCTTGGTTTTGTGTATAGCCACGGTAGCGGTTGTTTCTAGATACTATTGACCTCTATCTAATACCGATATTCGTGAGTAACCTTAAACCCTTGGGACTCAATGAAATTATTTAGGGCTGGGTTCGGGCAGTTAGTATTTAAATAAAGTCGAACAGAATTCTTGTTGGCTGGTACAGCGGACAGCGCAGACATGATTGAGCTCGGTTTATTGCCTAATGTAGCCAATTCGATTTTAGACGACCAATCGTTCTCGGACAGAAGAAAGGCGCCAGCCCAACGATCGGCTGTATATGACGTTCCAGGGCTACAACCCCCCAAGAAGAATAAGCTTCGATAATTATGCGCTAAGGACTGGCTAAAGAGTTCGGCTTGATAAGTACTGGAGAGAGGGTTATTAAACCAGTCGTGTACGTACACTCTTGGATACAGAGGCTTAATTACCAGAAGAGACATTACGAATATAAACGTGAGGAGTACCACAATAGCCACCTTTCTATATATGCCAAGGCTAAATAATCTATTCATCAAGCGCATGCCTATGTATATAAGAACCACCGCGCCCAACGGGATAAGAGTATAGAGCGATTTGTAGAAATAGTATTCAAAATGTCCCACGGTGATTTTCTGATAAAGCCCAAGCAAGCCCGTAAATATAATCCAGGCCGAAACACAAAATAATAATGGTGAAAACTTCTTCCGCTCGACCTTTTTAAGCATTACTACACCGAACACAGCTAGTACGTAGAAAGTTAATGTCCAAAAAGCAATTTTATCTACGCCCCCCTTCTGATTAATAGAAGTGGACGTGCTGCTTGAGGTGTAGTTTAGAAGAATAGGATAAATAGATAGTAATAAAACGGCGACAAGGCCAGCAATACGGATCTTAGATTGGCCAGACAGGACTGACCGGTTGTACCAAGCAAAAGTTAACAAAGGGACCACTGCGATTGGGGCGAGGAACCACCAACTCGTACAAACACCCGCGAACAAACCCACCGTGGCCAGGAAGCCCGCCAGTTTGGTGAGATTGGCACTTGCTTTAGTAGTCAGCAAGTAAAGCATACCCATAAGATAGATGTAGGCAGCAATTTGTGATTGGAACCCCCTGCCCATAAGTTCTAGCAACGGACTCGCTATAAGCGCAGCAGCGGCTAATAAAACAGCGGAAACAGCCTCCAAAAGACCAAATTTACGGCCACTAGCTAGGTACAGTTCCGTGGCAATAAGTACGCAAAGCGATATTAAAATTGCAAAAAATACAGAGCTCAGACCGTAATACGCCTCGGAGAGGACCCGGTTGTTATCGGCATATTTGTTCCCCAGCAGCCCTCTTGCCAGCCACGCTGTGTCGAATTCACTGGCCTGCGGATAATTCACCAGAGTGCTTATTAATCCGGTACTTTGGGGCGTCTTTCCATAGGAATAACTGTCGTGTACGTACGCATACTTGAACAAAGCATAGTGTGAAGCATTATCCTCGCCGGAACTCATTAGATGGAGCACTCTGTCCGAGCGGCTCGGAAACGGGTTATTAATTAGTACAGGGTAAAGCAAAAAGCCTAATGCTAGTAGGGCAGTTATAATAACCGTGATGTCGGGGGAACCTACAGCTGTAAGTTTCAGGCCGTTCCCGTAGCCTTTACGAATAAGAAGGATGCCAATAATCACATAAGCTAAGCCGACAAACTTAATATCGGGATTAAAATTTATAAGACTAAATACCTCATAGATTAGTCCATTAAAAACCAAAGAAAGGAGCAGTCCTATAAGTAGCCTGCCTATACTGGAACGGAGAGAGGTCAGCCAAGCAGCCACGCCTATTGCAACTAACATAAGCCCTAGAGTCGGGAGTTCAAAAGATACCAATATCGCAAATGTATAAACTAGGTACGGAAAAAGAGATAAGTACTTTCGATGGGACATTTAGCTCTATATTAGCAAGCGATAGACAGTATAAATATAGCGGTGTGGGATTATCTGTTTATAATTAAGTCAAGATATGAATCCTGATGTACAGATAATTGTCCCGGTATATAACGAGGCTAAGGTCGTTCGCTCTACCATCCAAGGGCTTAGCAAGAGTTTCGCGAACATTGTTTGCGTAAATGATGGTAGTACCGATAATTCATTTGGCGAGATATCCAAAACTAAGGCCACCATAGTCAGTCACCCGATTAACCTGGGCCAGGGGGCAGCCCTGCAAACCGGCATAGACTTTGCTCTGCAAAATAAAAATGCCGACTATTTTGTAACTTTTGACTCTGACGGCCAGCATCAAGTCGAGGACATAAAGCGGATGCTTGATTATATTAGACACCATGACGTCGACATCGTACTTGGCTCAAGGTTTCTGGGCACCGCAGAGAATATCCCCAGCGCTAAGAGAATCATGCTTAAGCTGGCTGTCAAATTTACGAATCGCGCCTCCGGCATTAAATTAACGGATGCCCATAATGGCCTTCGTGTCTTTAACCGACGCGTGGCTGAGAACCTCAACATTCTTAACCCGGATTTCTCGCACGCCTCTGAAGTTATCGAAACTATCGCCACTAAACAATTCAAGTATAAGGAGCTGCCGGTTACGATTGTTTACAGTGACTACTCAAAGTCTAAGGGACAATCTATGTTCAATGCTATTAACATGGGCCTGGATATCTTATTTGATAGGATTATCAAATGATTATTAAAGTTGTGCTGGTGCTAGCCATCTTACTGCTAATCGTTTGGTTTTTGAGCAATCGCACAACCAACCAAGTCAGAGCCTGGCAGAAAATTGGCGTTCTGGCACTAACTCTCATAGGAATAGTTGTAGTTATATCGCCTGATACCTCAAACCGCATTGCCCATAAGTTGGGGGTTGGACGCGGGGCGGACCTGCTGCTTTATTTGCTGACAATATCGTTTATATTTATGACTCTTAATTTATATCTTAAGGGGAAAGAGGAACAAAGAAGGATTGTAGCCCTAGCTCGTAAAATAGCTCTGCTGGAGACTCAGATTAAGCAAAAGAAATGACCAGAATTAGTCTTAAAGAACTTCAGAAAAAACAGTCTATCAGATTTCTAACCGTGGGGTCGTTAACTTTTTTGTGCGAATACATAGTCTTTTACGTTTTATACGTGTTTGCGCACTGGAACTTATTGCTGGCTAACTCGCTGAGCTTTGCTGTGGGGTTATCTATGAGTTTTATGCTAAATCGGGTGTGGGCTTTTAAGAGGCAGGAGTATCAGCGCAAAGTCCATCATCAAGCTGCCATATATGCGGTCCTGGCCTTATCTAATCTCCTGATTAATAACCTGATTGTCGCCGGGCTCAAATCTGCCGGCCTAGACCCGAGAATTGGCAAAGTCATTGCAATCGCGGTGATTGCCGTTTGGAATTTTATAATTTATCAGCGAATAATTTTCAGATCAAAAACCGAGCTAAATAAGACCGAGTAGGTACTCGCCGTAGCCGGATTTGGTCAGCGGTTCAGCCAGTTTGCGTAGCTGCTCGTCATTAATGAAGCCTTGGCGCCAGGCCGCCTCTTCAATACTGCCGATTTTTAAGCCTTGGCGTTCTTCTATGACCTGGACGAACTGAGTAGCTTGGTTCATGGAGGCAAAGGTGCCGGTATCCAGCCAAGCCGTGCCGCGATCCATAGGCACAACCGTGAGTTTGCCGTTGGCTAGGTAATGCTTATTTATATCTGTTACCTCGATTTCACCTCTATCGCTCGGCGCTAAATTCTTAGCGATTTCTACCACTTGGTTGTCGTAGAAATAAAGGCCGGTGACGGCATAATTGGATTTAGGGGTCTTTGGCTTTTCTTCTATCGATAGAGCTTTCATGTCTTTGTCGAACTCGACTACGCCGTAACGCTCCGGATCGGCGACTTGATAGCCAAATACTACGCCACCATCCGGGTTGGTATATTTCTCGAGCTCACGCTCCATGCTCGTACCGTAAAAAATGTTGTCGCCCAGAATCATCGCTACTTTGTCGCTACCAATGAAATCGGCGCCGACTATAAAGGCGTCAGCCAAACCGCGCGGCTGTTCCTGGACTTTGTATAAGAAACCGCAACCAATTTGTGACCCATCGCCCAAAAGCTGTTCGAACCGGGGCAGGTCGTCCGGCGTAGAAATAATTAATATTTCCCGGATGCCGGCGTTAATTAAGGTGCTGAGTGGGTAGTAAATCATCGGCTTATCGTAAATTGGGATTAACTGTTTGCTGATGCCCATGGTTATTGGGTATAGCCTTGTTCCGCTTCCGCCGGCTAAAATTATCCCCTTCATTAACTCATCTCCTTCTTTAAATACTCTTTTAAATCTACGCGCCAATCGGTCGGCTCGAAATCCGTGGCTTGAATCTTGGATAGGTCATACAGGCTATTGAGTGGCCGCTGCGCGGCTTGGGGCTTGTCTTCGTAGTAATCAGCCGTAGTTGTATCGGTAACCGTATTAGGTAGCCCAGCTTCGGCAAAGACTGCCCGGGTTAAACCCGCCCAGCTGACCGGCTCGCCGGCGTTACTAATGTTATAAGTTCCAAAATCAAGCTGGTTGTTTAGAAGGTGGTCGATGGTCTTAACCAGTTCGGCCGTAAAAGTCGGCCGGCCGATTTGATCGGCGACAACTGAGGGGTTCACACCCTTGCCGCCCAGCTCCAGCATGGTGCGGACAAAGTTTTTGCCGTCGCCGATAACCCAAGATGTTCTAAGCAGGTAATGTTTCCGTGTCATAGATACGGCAATATCGCCGGCGGCTTTGCTGGCGCCGTAAACGCTCAGCGGGCTTAGGGCCTCATCTTCGGTATGGGGATTTTTGGCGCCGTCGAAAACGTAATCAGTGGAAATATGCACCAGCAGTAGCTTTTTCTCTAAAGCGATCGTGGCCAGGTTGGCGGCGGCCTGGGCATTGACCCGCCAGGCGGCTATGCGGCCTTCGGGCGTTTCGGCGCCGTCCACATTGGTATAGGCCGCGGCATTTAGGATAGTCGTAACATTGCCCCAATCAAAGCTGGCTAGTGACTGGCGGTCCGTGATATCCAAATCGTCGGAATCGGTCGCCCGGGCATTAGGATACTTGGCCTGCAGGGCCGTACCCAATTGGCCGTTGGCGCCGGTAATTAAGAATTTAGTATCGTCCATTTAGACTTCCATTGGTTTAACATCTTTTAGCAGCGGGTGCGACCGGTCGCGTTCGGACATAACCGACTTATCGAGCGGAATCGGCCAACTTATGTTCAGGTCCGGATCGGCTAAATTAACAAATGTATATTTATCGTAGTTTTCTTGTGACCAGTGGTCGTTGACGCTGTAGATATAATAAACTTCGCTCAAAGTCTGGAAAGCATTGGCTACGCCCTTTGGCAGGAACACAACCCGGTTTTTATCCAGCTCAACAGTTACTACCTCGCCGAACGAATGACCGGAGCGCAAATCGACGTAGGCGCAAAAAACCTTGCCCGAGACTACCGATATATATTTGTCCCAGGGCTCGGCATGGAAGCCACGGATGACACCGGCCTCTTTGTTGTACGAAACATTGGTTTGCACCACATTAAAATCGGCCGGCATGCCGGCTTGCACTAATTTGGCTTTTTGGTACTTTTCTTGGAACCAGCCGCGCTCGTCGCCGATGCTGGTTACATCAAACAAGACTAGGCCGGGGATATCGGTTGAGTGAGAAGCGAATTCAGTTGTAGCCGCCATTATTGAACTGCCTTTTGTTTTTCACTGTACAGACCCTTGTCGCGCATCAAATCCAGCTTTTCTTTGTATGGCTTCCACCACGATTCATTTGCCTGATACCAAGCAACTGTTCTTTTTATGCCCTCTTCGAATGAGACGCTTTGCTTCCAGCCAAGTTTGCTCTCGATGTAGGATGGGTCGATATCGTAGCGCATGTCGTGTCCCGGCCTATCTCTAACGAATTGAATTAGATCTTTCGGTTTACCCAGGGCTTGCAAAATAGTTTCGGCAACCTGCACGCCGTTACGCTGGGCGGCGCCGCCGACGCAGTATGTTTCACCAACACTACCCGTATGAATCGCCAAATCTATGGCTGAGCAGTGATCTTCCACGAACAGATAATCGCGTACCGCTTCGCCCTTACCGTATATTGGTAGCGGTTTATCCTGAATAGCATTAGTAATAAATACTGGTATCACACGGCCCGGCGAATCGGCCGGCCCATAGTTGTTGGAACAATTCGTAATAGTAAATGGCAAGCCGTAAGTTTCGCCGTAAGCCCTGATAATGTGGTCACTAGAGGCCTTGGAGGCCGCGTACGGGCTGCGCGGGCTATATGCAGTAGTCTCACTGAACTTTGCCGAACTACCTAGCTCTAAAGTTCCAAACACCTCGTCCGTGGAAACGTGGTGAAATCGCCCAACCTTATTATTCATAGCCGCCCGAGCTAGAGCCTCGGTTCCCAAAATATTAGATCTTAGAAATGGTCCCGGATCGGCAATCGAACGGTCTACGTGGGTTTCAGCTGCGAAGTGAACCACACAATCGATATCTTTCATCAATCGGTTCATGGCCTCAAAATCGCTGACATCGGCTTGGTGGAATGAAATCCGATCCTCGGTATCTGCCAAACGAGCCCTATCACCGGCGTAAGTTAGGGCATCAACTACCGTGATTTGGTAGTCAGGATACTTGGAAAGAATATAGCGGACAAAGTTTGAGCCGATAAATCCGGCGCCGCCGGTGACAAGAATTCTCATGCAGGCTACATTATAACAGGGCTAAGGGGTCGATGGTATCATTAGAACGTGAATGTCGCACCCCACAAACCGGTCCGCAAAGCTGTCATAGCCGCCGCCGGCTTTGGTACTCGC
>Ga0265334_10000652_pt1 | contig 17431 bp, 17 predicted proteins | sample 42023metaG_FD_192442 | JGI IMG/M metagenome (GOLD analysis project Ga0265334, IMG submission 192442) | Rhizosphere microbial communities from Carex aquatilis grown in University of Washington, Seatle, WA, United States - 4-20-23 metaG | ecosystem: Host-associated > Plants > Roots > Rhizosphere... | reverse complement strand
ACCAAAATCCCTGCGCCTGCGCAAGCGCGAGCTTGACCCCACCAAACGCAAACGCCAAAGATTAGGCTAAACACCTTAAATGATGTATAATCATTGATAACTTAGACAGCGGCAACACTAAACGTGAATAGGAGAGAAAGAAGAAGAAAGATTGTTGTTGGGCTAGTAATCAACAACAGTTCATAAAGGATATATTATGCCAAAAGATAGAGGCGGTCACAAAGAGAAGAAGAAGCCTAAGGCAAAGAAAGTAGTACAAGTACAAAATGGGAGCTAAATTATACGTAGGTTCATTAGCCTACAGCATCGACGATACTAAACTAAAAGACTTGTTCGCACCCGTGGGAACCGTAGTTTCGGCCCAGGTCATCATGGACAGAGACACTAACCAATCAAAAGGTTTTGGCTTTGTGGAGATGAGCAGCGACGAGGAAGCCCAGGCAGCTATTAAAGAGCTGAACGGCAAAGAAGTAGACGGCCGAACCATCATGGTTAACGAAGCCCGACCAAAAGAGGATCGCTCTGGCGGTGGTGGCGGAGGTGGCGGCTACAATCGCGGCGGCCCTAGCCGCTACTAGTCCGAAGAATATCTTTTAAGAATTCTTAGAAGAAGACTCCTTGGTTAAACAAGGAGTCTTCTTTTAACTACGGTTTGGTTGGTATACTAGATGAGATGTTTAGAAAAATTGCCCGGTTCTCGGTTAGATTCAGATGGCTGATAATTGTTTTCTGGATTGCCGCCGTACCGGTTGTTACCTCTAACTTTCCTAAAATTACCGACGTAACCAAGAACGATGTATCGGACTTTTTGCCCAAAAGCAGCCCCAGCGACACCGCCAGCAAGCTGGAATCGTCCTTTAAGCGTAAAGACACCGCCACGAACTCCATTTTGGTTGTTGGCCGCAACAGCAAGCTGACTAATGCCGATGTCGCCGCCCAGCAACAGCTGGTCAACAACATCAAAGCCGTTAAAGAAATTACCGAGGTTCGTGACCAAGGGATTAGCGCCGATGGCCAGGCTCACGAGTATTTTGTGGGCATATCGGGCGCCGGTTTCGGTAACGGTGCTTTTGACATTGTGGCCAATGTGCGTACCGCGATGCATAAAACTGCGCTGCCGGCCGGCCTAGACGCCCACCTAACGGGGGATTTGGCGGCCAGCGTTGACCAGGAAAACGCCAACAGCTCCGGCCGCAACAAAACCGAACTTTACTCGGTAATTCTGATTCTGGTGCTGCTGCTGCTGGTTTTCCGCTCGCCGCTGGCTCCGATAGTGACACTGGTGCCGGCCGGCCTGGCATTGACAATCGCCCAGCCGGTAATTGCCGAATCTACCAAAATAGGCGTGCAAGTTGGCTTTATAACGCAAATTTTACTGATTGTGCTGCTGCTGGGGGCGGGGACGGACTACGGATTATTCTTGATTTTCCGCACCCGCGAAGAGATGCGTAAAGGCCTGAGTAACAAAGACGCGGTGGTTGAAGCCCTGGCGCATGTCGGCGAATCCATAACTTTTTCTGCAGCCACGGTTATTGCCGCGCTGCTTAGCCTGGTGCTAGCGACCTTTGGGCTCTACAAGGGCCTGGGACCGGCACTGGCCATAGGCTTGGGCCTAATGCTACTGATAGCTTTGACGTTCCTGCCGGCGTTGCTGGCGATTTTGGGCCGCGCGGTATTTTGGCCGGCAAGAACCGCGAAACATATAGAAAAAGTTGGCATTTGGGGCCGTCTGGCTGACCGGGTTATTAAAAAGCCGGTAGTAGTGTTGGTGGTTGGTGTGATTATTCTGGGAACTTTGTCACTGGGGCTGATTGGCTACAAAGCGTCCGGGTTTGGCAGCCAGGCGGCGCCGGCGGGCACTGATTCGGCCGCCGGGCAAAAAATTGTTGACCAGCACTTCCCGGCGGCTAACGACAACCCGCAATTGCTGATTTTCCACTTTAAATCCTCGGTTTGGGACAACGCCCAGCCGGTTGCCAGAGCCCAGTCAGAGCTGCTGGCTTCCGGAACGTTTAAGGCTATCAGTGGCCCGTTGAGCGCTAACGGCCTCACCCTGGCCCCCGCGCAATTGCAAAAACTGCACGGCAGCGGCAGCCCGGCAGAGCTGGCAATCGACCAGTTTGTTAGCGCCGATGGCAAAACCGTCCAGTTTTACGGAATTCTAAAGGCTGGCAACGCCGGCACTACCGACGCCATGAACGCCGTGCCAGCGGTGCGCGTGCAATTACAAAAAATCGCCAACAACATTAGCGCTGACCAAACCAGCATTTACAGTTCGGATTCGGTGGGCTACGACGTTAACCAAACCGCTACCCATGACCTATGGAAAATTATCCCGGTGGTTTTACTAATTATCGCCGTACTGCTGGCCATACTGCTGCGCAGCCTAGTGGCGCCGTGGTACCTGATTGCCACCGTGGGCATGAGCTATCTGGCCAGTTTGGGTTTTGCCATGATTGTCTTTGTGCACTTAAAACACCAGGACGGCTTGAATTTTGTGCTGCCATTTTTGATGTTCATATTTGGCATGGCGCTGGGCGAGGACTATAACATTTTGGTAATGAGCCGCATCCGCGAGGAAGCGCATCACCACAAATCGCTTTTTGCGGCGGTTACTAAAGCTGTGGGCATTACCGGCACGACGGTAACTTCGGCCGGGCTAATCCTGGCTGGTACCTTTACCATCTTGGGCATAGTTGGTGGTAACGAGCAGGTGCAACAGATTGGTTTTGGCATTGCCTTTGGAATTTTGCTAGATACTTTCTTTGTGCGTACGCTGCTAGTGCCGGCTATCGTGGCGCTGCTGGGCCGCTGGAACTGGTGGCCATCCAAGCTCTACCATCAGTCCGATAAGTAAGGGATTGATTCTTTTGTTATCATTAGGACAGTAATTTAAGGAGATATTGATGAAAAAAGCTCTAACCTCACTGTTAATTGTTGCCGGGCTGCTGTTTGTCGGACTGGGAATCTATTATTGGATGAAAACCGCCGGCGATTTGCCGCACTGGCTGCCCGGCCATGAAGCCGGTTCAACGCATCATCACCTCAAGCACGGCATTGCCGCCATTGTTTTAGGTCTTGGTTGTTTTATTTGGGCTTGGTTTAATTCTGGCAGCAAACCGGAAGTTAAGTCAGGGCAAAATAAAGAGACAGAGTAGCTCCGGCCGCTAGGCAGTAAATAGCAAAAGGTTTGAGGGTGTTGGTCTGGAAGTATTTGACCAGAAAGCGCACCGATAAAAAGGCGGTTAAAGCGGCACAAAGCGCGCCGATGATAGTCGCGTTGCGGAAAGAAGCGGCTGAGGCCGTAAATAACTCCGGTAGTTTGGCAACGGCGGCCGCGCCGATGATGGGAGTGGCCAATAAGAAACTGAAGCGGGCGGCATCTTCGTTATTTAAGCCAAACAATAAGCCGCCGGCCATAGAAGAACCGGAGCGTGAAATACCCGGAAATAGCGCCGCGGCTTGGACCGAGCCGATATAAACTGCCCGTGACCAGCCCAGCTTGGCGATGTTGTTGGCGCTGGCCGAAGCTTGTTTGCCCTTAGAATTATTTTTGCGCAGATGCTCAGCTAGCAGCAGCACAAAACCGTTTAATAGCAAAAAGCCGGCAGCATACTGGGCGGAGGCAAAAAATTTTCGCAAAGAATCCTGAAACAACAGGCCTATGACACCAGCCGGGATAGTTCCGACCACCAGTAGCCACCCCAATTTGGCATAAGCGTCATCAGTTCCCACATAGCGGTTTTTAAGTGAGCGGAAAATGCCGATTATGATTTTTTTCCACTCTTTCCAGAAAAATAAGAAAAGTACAATAGCCGTGGCCAAGTGAGTAGCAACCAAAAAAGTCAAAAAGTAAGAATCGTTTTGATGAATATTCCAGCCCAGCAGCCGGGGCAGAATAACGCTGTGACCGAGGCTGGAAATAGGAAAAAGCTCGCTTAAGCCCTGCAGCAGACCGAGAATTACCGCCTGAAAAATAGATATCACCCCTCTAGGATACTTGAATTAAGAGCAAAAAAATACTTGCGCTGATGTGCTGCGTAGCGTATAAAAGTACGCATGGTTCGAGAGTACATGTTTACCAGCCGCAATATTATCCTTGTCAAGGATAATGCTGCAGTTGCGTAAATATTGCTGACCACCAAAAAGCGAAAAAAAGACGACGACTGCAGAACCAAGCAGTCGTTTTTTGTTGCCTGTCCGCTGGGCTTGAAGTAAGCAAGCACCAGAGCCCAGCGGAGGGGCGGTAAAGTACTTTACGGCCAAATGGCTGTAGGCGAACCCCGTCCAAGTACATAGCCTCTGCTTTTAAGTAGTAGCAGGGCAACACAATTTAAAGAGAGAGGAGAGAGCCAAGGTTAAGCGTCCGCTTCACATGGAACCCACCAGCCGACTAGAAAAGGGGCATAAATGTCCAATTGTTCATCACTCGTCGAAAGCTTCCTTGTGGCATTCGCCGGGAAGATGCGAACGAACAACCCCAAGACCAACCCGCTTCGCTTGCGTAGGGAAGCGTTGCTGCGCCACAGCGACCAGCGGACCATCCGAAGGAGGCTGGTGCGTGGCTTCGTCCGGAACGCAGTTGAGCAGTTCGGAGAAGGCAACTGGTCTGAGGGCCGCCGCTTCTATGACGGGGCATTCGCCTTCGGCAACCAACTCGCGATCCGCACCGAGCTGCTGAAGAGCTGCGTCGCGGCAACCATCCAGGCCTACAACACCGGCGACTACAAGAAGGCGTGCAGGCTGATGGATGCCTGCATTGCCTACCCGCCCGGCGACATTTCTGACCAGGAAGTGCTCGGAAAGTTCACCCGCGCCGGCATTCCGGTCTACGAGATCGAACCACCGGAGACGGAAGAGCCGCACTGGCGTTTCCAGCGCCTCAAGCGCGCCCTCCTAGTGCCGGCTCTGGCCTAGGAACCTTTGGTGGGTGCGGGGGATTCCCCCGCACCCACCCCAGCGCCATGTGCTCCTCCCTCTCTTTCCCCACTTTAAAATTTGTTTTGATTTACAATAAGCGTCATGAGCAAAAGCTATGTTTACCTTTGGATTTTTATCGGCAGCAGCGTCGGTTCATACATACCGGTGCTTTTTCACCAGGGATTTTTCTCGGCTGCCAGTATCATCGGTGGCACTCTGGGAGCTTTTGCCGGAATCTGGGCTGCGGTTAAGACCAAGGATATGTTTTAAGCATAAAAACTACCGTTGACTGAATATATTTGCGGGATTAGTCTGAAGTTGTGGTATTGCCAAAAGCAAAAACCCTAAAAGATAAAATGCACCTCCGCCCGGAGCGCGCCGGCCTGGACTTGAATGATGTCCAAAAAGCCCGGGACTATATCCGTAATTATTGGCCGAAGTTAACCCGTTTTCACCCCGACGATGATGACAGCCTGCTGGGCTCGCCAAACCCCTACTTGGTCCCAGCTTACGAAAAAGACCACGAGTTTGACTACAACGAACTCTATTATTGGGACAGTTATTTTATGGTCCAGGGCATGCTGGATGATGAGCATAAAGAACTGGTGATGGGGATTTTAGAGGATTTATTCAGCCTGTTTGAGCGTTTTCAGATAATTCCCAATGCCTCGCGAACTTATCTTACAGGGCGCTCCCAACCGCCATTTTTAACCAGTTTTATCATGGATGTTTACCGGGCTTACAACCCCGGCGGGAAATGGCTGGCCCGGGCCATAGCCATAGCCGACGCCGAGTATCAAATCGTATGGTCGGGAACCACCAAACCGAATGCCCGGAAGATTTATGAGGGCCTGAGCCGTTACTACGATGTAAATTACCTCAATGATCTGGCCGAAGCCGAGAGCGGCTGGGATATAACGCCGCGTTTTAACCACCACTGCATGGATTATTTGCCGGTCGATCTCAACTCGCTGCTTTATAAATACGAGATGGATTTTGCGGAGGCGGCCAAAATACTTGGGAAGACTGCCGCTGTCCACCGATGGCAGGCCGCCGCCAGCCAGCGAAAAGCCACTATGGACAGGTTGATGTGGGGCGAACTGCGTAACTTTTATTACGACTACAATTTCGTTAAAGAGCACCGCGGAACGGTCGATTCTTTGGCCGGCTACTACACGATGTGGGCGGGGCTGGCCAGCGAAAAACAGGCTAAGAAACTAGTTAAGGTACTATCCCGCTTTGAGCATAAGGGTGGTTTGGCCACCACCAATGGCACCCAGTTCGGGCAACTGGTCCCCGGCTCCATGCCGGCGCAATGGGCTTACCCTAATGGTTGGGCGCCGTTGCACTACATTGTGGTGAAGGGCTTGCAACGATATGGCTACCACGAAGAAGCCCGGCGTATCGCCCTGAAGTGGGTCAAAACTAATCTGGATTGGTTCAACAAACACGGGGTCTTTTTGGAAAAGTACAATGTCGTGCAGCCGGGAAAACCGCCGGCCAAAGGCTTATATCCGTCGCAAACCGGTTTTGGCTGGACTAACGCCGTCTTTGAACGCTTCTGCGCCGAGTTTATAGACAACGCTTGAATCAGTTATAATCAACTTGTTCGTTTCCAATTTTGCAAAGCGGGAGTCTAATCACCGTTTGCAAAATTGAAGAAGAGGAGGCGAGCCGAGGCTGGAGTAAGTTTGCAAGACGCATACTTACGGAAGCCGTTGCCTCGGCTCCGACGAGGGTAATTAGCTCAACGGCTAGAGCGCTTGATTCACATTCAAGAGGTTGCAGGTTCGAATCCCGCATTACCCACCAAAATTATGAAAAAGCTTAGCGCGGGATTAATCGTTTATAGACAGGCCGGCAATGGCATTGAAGTGTTAATCGCCCACATGGGCAGCCCTTGGTGGGCCAAAAAAGACGCCGGAGCCTGGTCGATACCAAAAGGCGAATACCAGGAAGGCGACGACCCGTTGGCCAACGCCAGACGGGAATTTAAGGAAGAATTAGGCCAGGAACCGCCCGCGGGAGAACTGCTGGAGTTGGGAACTATTGAGCAAAAAAACTACAAAACAGTCATTGCCTGGGCAATTGAGGCCGACCTGGATGTTAGTCATGTTACCAGCAACACGCGCGCCATTGAATGGCCGCCACGCTCCGGTAAAATGCAGGAATTTTCGGAAATTGACCGGGCAGCCTATCTCCCGCTGAACGTGGCTGCCCAAAAACTCATCCCAGCGCAGGTGGAGCTCCTGGAAAGACTGGCGCGAAAACTGGGTACTGGCATGCGCAGGCCTGAAGAGCCGGTTAAGCCCTTCCAGCCATCTCTGTTCTAGCCAGCTAAATTACTTAACTAATCAAGTAATTTAGCAAATTGACCTAATTATTCTAATTTCTAATTAATCTAAACTCGTTTGGTCATTAATGCTTAGGACTTACTTAGAGTACTTAGGGTAATTAGAGCAATTAGGAATTTGGGTTACAATTAATCTGATGACTAAGTTTTACGTAACTACGGCTATTCCGTACGTGAACGACAAGCCGCACCTGGGCCACGCCATGCTGCACATGTATGCCGACGTGTTAGCCCGGTATCACCGCCAACTTGGCGACGAAGTACTGTTCAGTACCGGCACCGACGAGCACGGCGGTAAAATCGCCGAAAAAGCCCTGGAGGCCAAGCTGAGCCCCCAGGAATTTGCCGACAAAGTCAGCCAAAGCTTCCGTGATTTGCTAAAAACCCTGAACATCAGCAACGACCGTTTTATCCGTACGACTGACGCCGGGCACGAAGCCCGCGCCCAGTTGATTTGGAAGAATCTCAGCCAGTACATCTACAAAGGCTCGTACGAGGGGTGGTATTGCACCGGTGATGAGGCTTATTTCTCCGATGAAGTCGTTAAGCAAAACAAAGGTATCTGCCCCGTCCACAACCGCCCATATGAAAAACTTAAAGAAGAAAATTACTTTTTTAAGCTGACTGCCTTTACGGCCAAAATCAAAGAGGCCATCGCAACGGACACGCTCAGGGTTATCCCAGAGAGCCGCAAAAACGAAATTCTGGCGCTGATTGACGCCGGGCTGGAAGACATCAGCGTTAGCCGCCCCAAAGAAAAAATCGCCTGGGGCATAGCTATTCCCGGCGATGAAACGCAGGTAATGTACGTTTGGTTTGAGGCGTTGATGAACTACATTACGGTACTGGGTTATCCGGAGAATGGCGATTTTAAGAAATTCTGGCCGGCCGATGTGCAGATTATCGGTAAAGACCTTTTAAGGTTTCACGCTGCCATTTGGCCTGGAATGTTGCTGGGGCTGGGCCTGCCGCTGCCAAAAGTTTTATATGCCCACGGTTTTATAGAAGTGGACGGCAAAAAAATGAGTAAAACCCTCGGTAACGTGGTGGCACCATCTGACATTATAGATAAATATAGTGTTGATACTTTTCGCTATTTTTTCCTGCGCCACATCTCCAGTTATGAGGACGGCGACTTTAGCTGGCAGCGTTTAGAGGCGGCCTATAACGACGAGCTGGCCGACCAGCTGGGCAATGCCGTTTCGCGCGTGGCGGCCATGATTACCCAATATCAAAAGGGCTTGATTGGCGATATCCCCGGCTCCGACCACGACATCGGCCCGTACCAGCAAGCGCTAGAGAGTTGCCGTTTTGACCGGGCGTTGGACGTGGTTTGGGAACAAGTAAAAGGCCTTAACCAATACATTGACGAAACCAAGCCCTGGCAAGTAGCCAAAACCAACGACCAAGAGCACTTGCGCGAAGTGTTAGCTTACGCAGCGGCCTCCCTGCTGGAGATTGCCGCGCTGCTAAACCCTTTTATGCCCGACACGGCCGCCAAAATCCAAGCGGTGTTTGGTACCGGGGTCCTGAAACCTTTACCTGGCCCACTTTTTCCTAAAAAGGAACTCCCCAAGACCAACCAACCTGCTGTCTAAGCCATGGAACTGATTGACACTCATTGCCACTTGCACTTTGATGCTTACGATGCCGACCGCCGGCAGGTTTTAAGTGATTCCGCCAAAGCCGGCGTTAAGCGCCTTATCTGCGTGGGTTGCAGCCTGGACGATAGCCGCCGGGCGATTGATTTTGCCAACTTACACGACGGCGTCTGGGCGACGGCCGGCGCCCATCCGCATGACGGTATAGACTTCCTAAGTGATAAAAATGCCGAGGGCAAGCTCAAAGCCATGCTGGCCGAACCTAAAGTTGTGGCCATTGGCGAAATTGGCCTGGATTTTTACCGCGATATCACACCCAAAGCTGACCAGATTAAGACGCTACGAAAACAGCTGGAAATCGGCCTGCAAACCGACTTGCCGTTTGTCTTCCATGTGCGCGAAGCTTGGGACGGTTTTTGGCCGATCTTTGATGCCCACAAAGGGGTTAAAGGAGTCATCCATAGTTTTAGTGCCGGGCCGGAGCACCTGGATGAAGTTTTGCAACGCGGGTTGTTCGTAGCCCTAAACGGGTTGATGACTTATACCAAAGACCCCGCTTGGCTGGAAGCCGCCAAACAAGTACCGCTTGATCGGCTCGTCCTGGAAACCGACGCGCCGTTTCTAACGCCGGTTCCTTATCGCGGACAGCGCTGCGAGCCCAAACACACCGCCGACACCTGCCAATTTTTGGCACAGCTTAGAGCCGAGAACCCGGAGCAGATAGCCAAAGCCTCGACCGAAAACGCGGTTAATATTTTTGGCCTTGGCAAGCAGCGAATAGCATGAAGAGTATTTATTTGGATTATGCTGCGGCCACGCCGCTTGACCCCCAAGTGCTGAAGGCCATGCAGCCTTATTTGGGTCGGCAATTTTATAATCCCTCAGCGACCTATCTGGCTGGCCGGGCGGTGCGCAAAGATTTGGAGCAGGCCCGCTCCAGCATCGCCCAAAACCTGGGGGCAAAACCGGTGGAAATAATCTTTACGGCCGGCGCCACTGAAGCTAACAACCTGGCGATTGCCGGCATAATGCGCCAATTCCCGGATGGCGAAGTGCTGGTCAGCGCGGTTGAGCACGAATCGGTCCTGGCGCCGGCCAAAGAATTTAGACACCGTCTAATCCCGGTGGATAAACAGGGAATAGTTAACCTGCCTAAGCTAGAAAATATGATCGGCAAGCAAACGGTCCTGGTCAGCGTCATGCTGGTAAACAACGAGCTGGGAAGTATCCAGCCGATAAGAGAGATATCGCAAATACTTAACAAGTTAAGTATTTTACGAAAGAGCCGTGGCAACAAACTTCCCCTTTATCTGCACACTGATGCTGCCCAAGCAGCTAACTATCTTGATTTGCACGCTTCGCGCTTAGGCGTTGATTTACTGAGCATCAATGGCGGCAAAATTTACGGCCCTAAACAAACCGGTGTGCTTTTTGTACGCGCCGGGGTGAGGCTATTGCCGCTGGTTCTGGGCGGCGGCCAGGAAAGGAACCTGCGCAGCGGCACCGAGAACGTCGCCGGCTTTGTAGGTTTAGCAAAAGCCCTGGACAAGGCTCAGAGCCGGCGCAAACAAGAGTCCAAACGGCTGGCCGGTCTGCGCGAACTGTTTCTACTCGACTTAAAAGAACGGACTCCGTTAGTAATAGTTAATGGCTCGGACAGACACCAATCACCGCATATCTTACACCTAAGTTTTCCCGGCCAAGACAACGAACGGCTGATGATGCAGCTGGACGAATTGGGCGTCCAAGCTGCCGTAGGCAGCGCTTGCAGCGCCAGCAAAGACGAACCCTCGCACGTATTAAAAGCTATCGGTTTATCCGACGCGCTGGCGCGCTCCAGCCTACGCTTTAGTTTTGGCCACGGCACAACCAAAAGCGATCTAAAAAAGGTGGCTGAGCTAACAGGCCAGTTAGTCACCGGTAACAGATAGCCAGCTTGAAACAAAAGCGCTATACTAAGCTGATGATAAAATGGCTACGCCGCGTTAGTGTATCGGTTGTTATTCTGGCGGCCATCAGCCTTGGTCTGGGGTCGGTGTTTGTAGCTGCCGATACTATCGTTCAGAGCTTTCAGTCCAGCAGTTCCATACAACCCGGCTGGTTGGTGGCCATCAAGCCCGGATCTTCTAACGCGGTAGAGCTGACACCGGCCGGTCAGTCGCAGCTACTTTACGGCGTGGCTATTGATCCCAGCCAAGCGCCAGTGACCCTGCAGCGTCAGCTCGGCCGGCAAGTCTTTGTGGCGACTACCGGCACTTACCCAATGCTGGTTTCAACGCAAAGTGGGGTTATCAAACCAGGTGACTATCTATCTATATCCGGCACCGATGGTATAGCCGCCAAAGCCACCGGCCAGCAAACGTTTGTCGTAGGTCAGGCTGTGCAGAAATTTGACGGCTCTGCGGGCGTCTTATCAACCGGTACCGGGAACTCGGCCATTGGCCGAATATCGGTGGTCGTTCTGGTGCAGCGCAATCCAGGCTTAAAGAACAGCTCGGCTGTACCATCATTTTTGCGCAGTGCCAGCGATTCAATCGCGGGTAAAGAAGTCGCACCGCTTAGAATCTATGCTGCTCTGGTGATATTCTTGATAGCCGCGGTTGTTGCTTTTGGCACGCTGGCTGTCGGTGTCCGCAGTGCCCTGATTGCCATTGGCCGCAACCCCCTAAGCCGCCAGTACCTACTAAGAGGCTTGGTGCAAGTGGTCATCGTGGCTCTAGGAGTTTTAATACTTGGTCTAGTTAGCGTATATTTACTACTGAAACTATGAGGGTAACAAGCTAATTTTATGAATACGGGTGGGCTAATATTGGTCATTGGTTCGCTGTTGGCATCCACGTCGGCATTTATCTGGCTAGCCAGTAGGCTTGGTGGTGCCACGGCCAAGCGTGGCAAGAACGGGGCGCCGGTTGATGCGCTGGAAAAGTCTGCCGACAAAGACGTAGAGCACATTTTTAATGATGAGTTCCGAGAGGAGCTGCGCAATCGCGGTCGTCTGCATTTTGAAAAAATCATCGGCGAAAATGCCATGTTCTTGCAGCAGGATTTGCGCGAGACTACCAGCCAGCTAAATGAGTACATGCGCACCGAAATTACTCGTACCCTACAAGAAGAATTTAAAAAATACGAGCAATCTATCGCTGACGCCAAGCGCTTGGCACTGGATTCCATAGACAAAACCATTACTACCATTGAGCAACAGCGTCAATTTTTGGAGACGCAATTGCAGACTCAATCCGAAGCCCAGAAAGCCAGAATTGTTGCCAGCTTTGAAAAAGAGATGGCCAGTATCATCAACCACTATGTGCTGCGTGCCATCGGCAACCAAATAGATTTGTCGGATCAGCTAGAGTATATTTTGGCGGAAATGGAAGCCAACAAGCCGGCTATTTTAGAGGACATAAAAAATGGAACTTAAGTTGCCCCTAGGCGTTGTAAGCCAGGTTGATGTGGCCCGTATGACACGTGAGCTTAATAACTTGGAAGACTTTTTTAGCGCCGCCGATACGCGCAAAGCCGGTACGCCGATGACGCCGCCGCGATTGACCCGTATGCTTGATAGTGTTGCCCGCGACAACCGACGCAACCTACTGGATAAAACCCAGCGCCAGCAATTAGGTAGCCAGCTTGACCAGGTACTGAAGCAAGCACCACTATTGCACATTAGTTTTGCCAGCGATCCGCCGCCGCGCACCCTGGAGAGTATCCTAGTTTGGCTGCGGGCTAATATCCACCCCCAAACCCTGTTGCAGGTGGGTTTGCAACCGACAATCGCCGCCGGTTGCATGCTCAGAACGCCCAACAAAGTTTTTGACATGAGTCTGCGGTCGCATTTAAAAAAACAGGAATCATTCCTTGTGCAACTAATTGCCGGAGCCGCGCATGGACAGTAACGCCGGCCCGCACTTTCAGCGTTTTGTCAGCGCCGGTAACCCGGTGGGCGACATTGTTGCTATCAATAGTTTTTTGGTAGAAGTCCGCGGCCTGCAGCCTGTGAACGTGCACGCGCTGGTGATTTTTGAAGACGGCAGCCGCGGCTTTGTGCAACGGATTTTTGAAGACAAGGTTCTGGTCCTGCATATGGGGACTTCACTGTTGCGGGTTGGCATGGTGGCGGTAGTCCAACAGAGCGAACTTACAGTCAAAGTCGGCAAAGATTTTATCGGCCGCGTAATATCTGCTATCGGCGAGCCGCTCGACGGCAAGGGCGCGATTGCTGCCGATGCTAACTGGCCGGTCTTTAACACCGCGGCGCCAATTTATGCCCGCGAGCACTTGGACACCCAACTGGAAACCGGAGTCACTTTGATTGATACGCTTTTTCCGATTGTCCGCGGTCAACGCATGGCGCTTCTGGGTGACAGCAAATCCGGTAAATCGACCCTGGCTGCACAAATCGCCATCAATCAACGCAACACCGACCAGATAGTCATTTATGTTTTAGTGGCCAAGCGGCGCAGTGATATCGACACCCTGCTGACCCGCCTGGCCGATAACAAAGCCATGGAAAAATGCATTGTGGTGGTTTCGACAATTTTTGAATCGCTAGTTATGAGCTATCTGGCCCCTTATGTTGGCTGTGCCCTGGGTGAGTATTTATGGCAAGTAGCTGGCCAAGATACCATTGTAATCTACGATGACTTAACAACCCACGCCCATGCCTACCGTGAAATCTCGCTGCTAGCAGGCGTCAGCCCGGGCCGGGACTCCTATCCCGGCGATATTTTTTACACCCACTCCAACTTGCTGGAACGCGCCGGTAAACTCAACAAAAACCACAAATGCCAAACAGCCGTTCCTTTGGTGTTAGCGGACGCCGGTGATATTACGGCCTTCTTGCCCACCAACATCATGTCTATTACCGATGGCCAATGGATACTGGACATGGATGTTTTCCGCGAAGGCCTCCGGCCGCCGCTGAGTGTTGGGCTGAGCGTCACTCGAGTGGGTAGCCGCGGCCACAATAAACGCCAAAAAAGCCAAGCCACCCAGGCGCTCAAACTACTAGCTGACTTTTCCAGAGCCCAAGAATTTGCCCATTTTGGCTCGGAGCTGGAGGGTGGTGTCCAGAAGGACATCGCCCGGGGGCGGCAGTTCTATGAGTTATTGACGCAAGTTCCTGGTGAAACCTATAGCCTGATGGCTCAGCAGCTAATGCTTGATCTGTTGCTAGATAAACAGACTACCGGTATCAATATCGATGCCCTAAAGCGTAGCGCTAACGATGCCGCCGCCCAGATAAAATCCGAAGAAGCCGATTACGAGCGCGTGCGGGTCGAGCTAAGAGAACGCATCAACACCGTGGAGGCTGCTTAAAATGCGTCAACTCAACGAAATATCACAAGAGCGCGACGCCATGAAAACAGTCGTAGAACTCACGAGTGCCTTTGAAGGCATCGCTAGCATGCGCATTTCGCAGATAAAGAACCAGGTGAAGAATTCGGAACAGTTCTTCGGGGAACTCTGGAATATTTATCGCCAAATCCGGGTAGATGAGTTATTTCATTTTGGCCGCGGCCAATCGGTAGGTCCGGTCATTGAAAAAGAACTACTACTGATGATTACCAGCGAAGGAGGCTTAAGCGGCGATATTGACCAAAAGCTTATCAATATGGCTCTGCAGTATTACAAACCTGCTAATAACGACATTATTGTCATCGGGCATCACGGCGCCACACAGCTGTCTCAAGCTCATATTAATTTTATTAAGAGCTTTAAATTGCCCGCCAAGGACCGCAACATTAACGTTACGCCGCTTCTTGGTGAAGTCCAGAAATACGCTTCCACTGTTGTTTTTTATCAAAGCTATATCTCGCTGACCAACCAGGATGTTAAGAGTATTAAACTCAATGCAGCGGTGGCCGAACGCGGCCGCAATATTACCACCAACGATAATGAAATCATTAGTGAACAAAATTATCTTTTTGAACCCAGTACTTACGCGGTTGTTGACCACCTGGAGCGCTCCATGATACAAATTGCCCTTAGCGAAGTCATTCTGGAATCCAAACTGGCGCAGTACGCCAGTCGTTTCAAGGCTATGACTACCGCCCGCGACAAAGCCGATGAGTCCTTTGCCGATCTTAACATGGCATTCAACCGTGCCCGGCGCCACCAAAAAGACGAGCGCCTAAAAGAAATTATCAACGGCCTAAGAAGGGTTAGGACATGAGTGCCGGCTCAGTCCGATCAGTCCGTGATTTGGTGGTAACCGTTCAGTTTGACGAAGACGGTCCGGATATTGGCGAACTGCTACAGATAAATAATCCGGCCAAAACAGTCCTGCTGGTAAACCGCCTTGACCCTAATAACATCGCGGTCTGCCTAAACATTCTTGGCGATCACTCCATTCAAAAAAATATGGCGGCCGAGCGTACCAATCGGGGCATTAATATACCAGTTGGTAAACCGATTATCGGCCGGGTGCTGGATGCCTTGGGCAGGCCATTGGATGGCCTGCCACCACCCACCGGACCGGAAGTGAAATACAAAAATATCCTCGAACCACCCCGTCCACGAACATCTTTTAAAGCCGCCCAAGCCGAAGTCTTGGAAACCGGTATCAAGGTTATAGATTTCTTTACGCCGTTTGTTAAGGGGCGCAAAATTGGCATCATTGGCGGTGCCGGCGTGGGTAAGACAGTGTTAACAATGGAGTTGATTCATAACGTCGCCAAATCCGGCCAAGGCCTGAGTTTCTTTGCCGGTATTGGCGAGCGCATCAGGGAGGGTCATGAGCTGTATGAAACCCTAAAGGAACGCGATTTGCTCAAAAATACCTGTATGTTTTTTGGCCAGATGGACCAAAACCCGGTGCAGCGGGTGCTGGTTGGCCTGTCGGCGGCGGCTAGCGCCGAATATTTTCGCGACGAAGAAAAAAAGGACATCCTGTTTTTTGCTGATAACATGTACCGCTACGTTCAGGCGCACAACGAACTCTCCACCATTTTGGAGCAGACCCCTAGCGAGGGCGGTTACGAACCGACCATCTTCAGTGATGTGAAAACCCTCCAGGACCGTCTAAGCTCCACTGAGAATGGCTCTATTACCGCCGTGCAGACAATCTATGTGCCGGCCGACGACCTTTCCGATCCGGCCGTCCAGATGATTCAACATGAACTTGACGGCATTATTGTACTCAGCCGAAAAGTTGCCGAACAGGGTATCCGCCCGGCCGTAGACCTCAGCCGCAGCAGCTCCAGCCTACTCAGCCCTGAAATCGTCGGTTCGCGCCACTACAATCTGAGCGTTAAGGTCCAAAGTTTGCTGCAAAAGCACGAATCACTTAAAAACATCATTGCTATTATCGGTGAAAACGAACTGTCATTAGCCGATCGCAGCGATTTCGCCAAAGCCCGCAAATTAATTGAGTTTTTCTCGCAAGATATGTACGTCACCGAAAGTATTAACGGTTTGCCCGGCCAACATGTCGGCCGTGAAGATATGCTAAAGGGCGTGGAAGCCATCCTGAGCGTTTAGGGAGAACTGCTGTGAACCATGATTCACCTTCCATGCAAGTGAAAATTTATGCACCCTTCAGAACGTACTTCGAAGGCCCGGCCGCCAGCTTGTCGGCCGCCAATGGAACCGGGCCTTTTGACGTCTTACCGCACCACAAGAACTTTATGACTCTGCTTGTGCCGTGTACCATAACCGTTCGGGCGCCGGACAAACCGGACTTTAACTTGAATGTCAGCCGTGGTGTAATGCACGTCAAAACCGACCAAGTAACGGTTTTTTTGGACATATAGGTTAGTCGCAACTCAATCAGTGGCTTATTTGTTAGACTGGTAGTAATGAAGACGGTTTTCGTCGGTTTGTCCGGCGGGGTTGACAGCTCCGTTAGCGCAGCTCTGCTGAAGCGGCAGGGCTATAACGTCGTGGGTGTGTACATGAAAAACTGGAGCAAGGATTTGCCCGGCATGCCGTGCCCGTGGCTAGACGATTATCAGGACGCCAAACGGGTGGCTGTCCAGTTGGGCATAGACTTCAAAATGTACGATTTTGAGAAAGACTACCAGCACAAAGTCGTGGATTATATGTTGGACGAATTCAAAGCCGGCCGTACGCCCAACCCGGATATCATGTGCAACCAGGAAGTTAAGTTCAAGCTTTTCTTGAATACCGCTTTGGAAGATGGCGCGGATATGATTGCCACCGGCCATTATGCAAAAGTAGGGGATAGGGTAAAGAGTAGAGGATATAGTTTGCTGCGAGCAAAAGACGAGAATAAAGACCAGACATATTTTCTTTACCGAATATCACAAGAGGCGCTCAGTAAAACAATTTTTCCGCTGAGCGAGCTAACCAAGCCCCAGGTCAGGGAGCTGGCTAAGGAATTAAAGCTGGTCACGGCCGACAAAAAAGACAGCATGGGCATCTGTTTCGTAGGCAAAGTCCCAATTAAAGACTTCTTGCAGCAACAACTAGCTTTCCAAGGACGGTACTTGGAAACGGGGGTGATTATAGACCAGGCGGGCAAGAAAGTAGGCCGGCACGAAGGAGCGATTTTTTATACCATCGGCCAGCGCCATGGGCTGGAAGTTGGGGGAGGCTT
>Ga0265334_10000649_pt1 | contig 17442 bp, 15 predicted proteins | sample 42023metaG_FD_192442 | JGI IMG/M metagenome (GOLD analysis project Ga0265334, IMG submission 192442) | Rhizosphere microbial communities from Carex aquatilis grown in University of Washington, Seatle, WA, United States - 4-20-23 metaG | ecosystem: Host-associated > Plants > Roots > Rhizosphere... | reverse complement strand
CGTTTCCTGTGGCGGGACTGAAATAACCACCGCAACTTTCTGATTAATCGCTGCTGCACAGCTACTTGATGCTGAGTGGGGCCCCGGAGACAGCCTCGCGGGGCGACAGAGTGGAGGGGTCACCATGAGCACGATCGCGATCTTCGGCGGGACCGGGTACGCGGGGTCCGCCATCAGGGACGAGGCGCTCAGGCGCGGGCACCGGGTCGTCTCCGTCACCAGGATGCTGCCGGACGGCACGGCCGGCGGGCCGGACCTTGAGTTCCGCGAGGGCTCGGTGCACGATGCCGCGCTCGCCGACCAGGTCGCGGCCGAGGCGGACGTCATCGTGGTCTCGATACGCTTCGCCCCGGGCGGCAGCGGCGACGGCGTCAAGATGCTCGACGCGTTCCCCGCGCTGACCCGCGCCGCGGCGGCGCACGGCACGCGGCTCGGCGTGGTGGGCGGCGCCGCGTCGCTGCTCGTCGCCGAGGGCGGCCCGCGGCTGATCGACACGCCCGAGTTCCCCGACCAGTTCAAGGGAGAGGCGGGCAGCGCGGCCGAGGCGCTCGAGGCGCTGCGGGCCGACGCGACCGGGGCGGACTGGTTCTTCGTCTCCCCCGCCGCCGGGTTCGGTTCCTACAACCCGGGCGAGCCGACCGGCAAGTACCGGGTGGGCGGGGACGTCCTGCTGACCGACGAGTCCGGCAAGTCGGAGATCTCCGGCGCAGACTTCGCCCTGGCGTTCGTAGATGAGATCGAGCGCCCTCGCCACCACCGCACCCGCTTCACCGTCGCCTACTAAGCCTCCGGCAGGCTCCAGCCTGAGCCACGCAGCTCGGGGCGGGCGCGACCGGAGTGGCGGCTTGACATCGCGCCCGCCCGGCGCGGCACCCAGTCCGCGGCCGTCACCTCGCGGCAGCCGCCCGCCCGGTCGGCATGATCATGAAGGGTTGTGGAGTCGTGAAGGCTTAATGGCGTGATAATGCCATTAAGCCTTCCGGATCATGGCCAGCGGCCCGGCGCGGAGACGGGGACTCGCATCTCGGGCCACGCTGCCCCCGGGGGCATCAGGGGCCTCTCGCGCCACGAGTGGGGCGAGCCGGCGCTGGTGTCGCGGGCCGGGTGGTCGCGGGCCGGATGGCCCAGGCTCGGCGGTGCGGGGCTCGGAGGTGCGGGACGGGCCGGGCGCGACGTGCACGCCGCGCCCGGCCGGTCCCGGCCCTCCCCCTCAAGGGCCGTCTTGGTCTCAACCTGTCAGGGCCCCCTCGACCTCCGACAAGTTGAGACACTGAGTCTAATGTCTCATGCACAGTGCAGTTGCACGGTACTTTTAGATGAAGATGCGGTCTCAATAATGCGGCGGAGGGTGGGGCGAGGCCATGACGGCCCGGCCTGAGCGGGTAGCGGCGGAAGAGGTCAGGCAGCGGATGCTTGACGCCGGGCGGGAGCTGGCCCTGGAGGCCGGCGCGGCGCTCACCATCGAGCACCTGCGGCTCGAGGAGGTCATCCAGCGGGCTCGGGTGCCGCGCAGCTCGGTGTACCGGCTGTGGCCCTACCGCGAGGAGTACACCGAGGACCTGCTCTGTTACCTGGCCGGCCCGGGGAGCTCATTCGCCGACCGTACGATCTTCGACCCCGAGACGGTCACCATCATCGGGCGGGTCATCCAGGAGAACATGCACCTGCTCGCCACGCCTGACGGGCGCCGGACGCTGATGTGCGAGGTAGTGCGGCTCTCGGTCGCCAGGAACTACGCGGCACTGACCGAGTCCCTGACGTGGCGCCTGCAAATGGCGCTGACCGCGACCCTCGGCTCCACGAGCAGCGGCATGGCGCGCAGGCGGATCGCGGCCGCCCTCGAAGACTCGCAGCGACGGTCACGGGAGTCGCTGGTCGCCGTGCTCGGGCAGATCTCGCAGGTGATCGGGCTCCGGCTGCGCGACCCGGCCTACACCCTGGACCACGTGCAGCTGGCCGGCGGCCTGCTCGTCCAGTCGCTTGCGCTGCGCAACGTCCAGGTCCAGGCCGCCATGGGGATGACGGACAGCGCCAAGGACGACGCCGGCCCCGCCAGTGCCGCCAGGGAGCGCGCCGCCGGGGAAAGCGCAGGCCCGGGCCAGCTCAGCCCAGGCATTGCCGCCGGGGAAAGCGGGACGGGACTTGGCGGGGCGTCGGATACCGCCCTGGTGAACGGCCTGCTGAATGCTCCGGTCCCCGGGCCAGGCCTCAACGGCGAGCAGGCGCCGTGGACCCTCGCCGCGTTCGCCTACCTGGGCGTGATCGACACCTTCATCGAGCTCGACCCGGACTTCGTACCGCCGGGGACCGCGCAGGCGTGAGCCTCAGGCCGGCGCCGGCCCCTTGGCCAGGGCCAGTACCCGGTCGCTGAGCACTGCGACGCCGGGCGTCGGGTCCGCCCGGTAGTAGCCGGGCTTGCGCTTCTTGAGCAGCCCGCCCCCGTTCTGGCTCCAGCTGAAGTTCCTGTTGCCGAGGACCCGGCGGAAGACCGCGTCGACGTTGCCGGGGAAGGCCGCCGCCAGGCGGCGCAGCGGCAGCGGCGGGATGCTTTCCTCGCGCAGGTAGGCGCGCAGCACGTTGGCGTACCGCGGGTCGGCGGCGAGCGCCGGGTCGGCGAACAGCTCGCGCAGCATGCCGTACTCGGGCACCACCACGAACCCGTCGACCTCGTCGTAGATGATGCCCACCGTGTCGAACTCGAAGAAGCCCTCGGGCATGACGAACGACGTCTCGCCGGCGTCGCTGACCGCCCGGTGCCTGCCCCGCGCGGCGAGCGCGGAGTCGCGGCGCATCTTGTAGTAGGCGTTCAGCCTGCCCTCGGCCTCCAGGGTCGGCAGCACGAGCTCGTCGGCGCCGAAGAACGCCACGAACTCCTCCCGGTCGCGCCGCATGTACGCCCAGCCCTGGGTGGCCTTCTCCTGGTTGCGGAAGACCAGGTCGGGCTCGCGGGTGGCCAGGTCGATGGCGAGGCGGGCGACCTGGCGGGCGTCGGCCTTCGGGTAGCCGATCTCATCGCCGGCGGCGAGCCAGGCCGAGTCATCGTCAGCGAGCGGCAGCAGGGTGGCCGCGAAGAAGCCGCCAGGCGAGGCCGCCCCCGGGGTCAGGCCGTGGACCAGGTAGTCGAGGTCGTCGACCAGGTTGAGCGCGCTGACCGCCCCGGCCGGCCCGCCCGTGGCTGAAGTCACGGCGCGGACCTCGAAGACGCCGCGCACGCTGTTGTCCGCCCAGTCGAGCACCAGGTCGCGGTCGGCCTGGCTGAGCCCCCGTTGCGTGCCGATGAACCGCTCAACGGCGGCGAGGCCGCCGGCCGCGCCGAGCCCGTGACGCAACCGGATGGCGCGCTCGATCAGCTCTGGACTCACGGGAAGTGATGCTAAAGGAAATGCGGCCCGTTTGCGCCGTCCCGGGCACGCAAATGTGTTCATGTCCGGCGAAACATGCCGAATTGCCACACGGCAAGGCACGCAAATTCACCCGCGTGGGATGAGGCACCCGACCCCGGCGAAGGGAAATTCTGACGCCATATCCTCCAGGAGAGGCGGAAGACATGGAATCCGAACGTCCCGCTGAGGCATCGCTGTCGGACTCGGCGCCCTGGCGGCTGCACAGCTGGAAGGCATCCTTCCTGATGGGCCTGGCGACTCTGATCCTCGGCGTCATCGTGGCCTTCCGGCCGTCGGGGTCGCTCGTCGTGATCAGCGTCCTGATCGGCATCCTGATGATGTTCTCCGGCGTGTTCCACATCGTCGCGGCGATCGACGCGCCGGAGGGTCACCGTGCGTGGCGGGCCATCGCCGGCGTGCTGTTCATCGTGGCCGGCACCGTCTTGATCCGCCACCTGCAGTACAGCCTGGCGCTGATCGGCCTGTTCGTCGGCTTCACCTGGATCATCCAGGGCATCTCGTCGCTGATCGGCGGCATCACGCGCCGCGGCGGCCGGACCGGCTGGTCGGTCTTCTTCGGCATCGTCAGCCTGATCGCCGGGATCGTCGTCATCTCCGTGCCGGTCACCTCCATCGTGTTCCTCACCACGTTCCTCGGCATCTGGTTCGCGGTCATCGGCGTCTTCCAGATGATCGACGCCTTCATGTCCAGGCACACCTGGGACGAGGCGGCGAGCGGGCCGGTCAGCGTCCCCGGCCAGCGCGCGGAGACCGAGGTGCCGGACACGGAAACGGCGGGCGGCGGCTCCTCCGCGGCGGGCCGCCACATGCCGGGCTGACGGGCCGCACTCCCCGCTGCCTCGAGTGGCCGCTCGGGGCAGCGGGCTCAGCCGGCGGCCAGCTCGCCGGGCGCGGGCCTGGTGCTCACCGGGCGCGGCAGCAGGGCGCCGAGCATCTCCAGCAGGCCCATGATGACGAACCAGGCGCCCACCAGGCTGGTCAGCGTCGCGACCGAGACGACGGGCGCGGCCATCACGACGATACCGGCGATCAGGCTCACCACGCCGAAGAACGCCGTCCACCCGGCGTGGGGGCCCGGCCCGATCAGCAGGGCCAGCGCGAGCAGCGCGACCCCTTGCAGCACCCAGGTGGCCCCGATGACCAGGCCGATGACGGCCAGGCTGAAGTGCATGTGCCTGATCATCACCAGCCCGGCGATGATGAAGGCCGCCGCGGCGACGCCGTGCCAGAGCCGCTCGCGCTCAGCGCTGCCGATCGCGCGGGCCAGCTGGTACGCCCCGGAGATGATCAGCAGCAGGCCGAACAGCACCATGACCACGCTGAGTGACTGGGTGGGCCGGAACGCGACGATCAGGCCGAGAACCGTCGTGACGAGCCCCACGGTGAACGTGGCCCGCCACACTGGCCACCAGGGCTGCACCCGGTGACGTCCCGTCCCTGCCGGGCGCTGCGTAGCCATGACCGTGTCCTCCTCCCGGGGGTTTGCCAGTACAGGCAGCAGCCTCCGCCCGCGCGGCCCGGCCGCGCATCACCCGCGGCGGATGAAATGCCGCCAAGGACGGCGATCTCCTGCGCCGGCCGGCCCCGGCCGGCCGCCAGCCGCGGCGTGAACGGCATCGGCCGGGCCGGCCGTTAGCGCGCCGCGGCCCGCTTGCTGTCCCGCTTCGCCTGCTGGCGCGCCCCGCCCGCCCTGGTGCCCGCGCGCTGCTTCTCGCTGGCGGGGTTGCGCAGCGCGCGCTCCCCGGTTGGCTCCGGTGTCATCTCGGGTCCCTTGCGCCGCTGGGCTGGTACCCGCTGCCCGGTGCCCGGCCAGTCGTCCTGCTGGCCGGCCTTTGCCGCGGCGAGCCGCTCCGTGCGCAGCTGCGCCGCGGACTTGCTGGCGAGCACCGAGACGCGGTGACTCACCGAGGACAGCGACCGTTCGAACGCCTCCGCCTTCGCGAGCGCACGGGCGTTCCGCGGCCGGGCCTTGCCCCGGCCGCCGTGCTCGGCCACGGCCGCGCTCGCTGACCGGCGGTACTGGCCGACGTACTTGTCGCGGGCCCGCCTGATCCGCGTCTCAAGCTCGATCGCCCCGTCCTCGTCGAGCCGGTTGAGCGCGTCCCTGTCGGTCTCGTCGACCATCAGCCGCTCCGCCACGGTGAGTACCGCGCGCAGGGACTCGTCCATGTGCTTCCCCCTGTCAGTTGCCCTTACCTGGCCATTGCTACCGGCTGCGGCCCGGGCCCGGATCACCCTGAGCGGATGAGGTGACGCCGCCCGGCGGCGCAAACCCCGTTGGCAGGGATGGCGGCCGCGGTGCATAATGGCTGCGTCTTATCCCCGCCGGACGGAACACCTCTTGAAGCTCTGAGGTCGGCCCCTCGTGCCGCGCCGCGGTGGCGCGTGCCCCGTGTCGTCTCCTCGGAGCTGCTTTGTGTCCGTCGTTCTGAGCGATCTGTCTTTTACCTTCCCGAACGGGCGCGTGGTGCTCATCCGCCTCAGCGCCTCCTTCAACGCGGGCCGGACCGGCCTCATCGGCCAGAACGGTTCGGGGAAGTCCACCCTGCTGCGGCTGATCGCGGGTGCGCTGCGCCCCACGTCCGGCTCGGTCACCGCGACTGGTGAGGTCGGCTATCTGCCGCAAGACCTCACCCTCGACACCAGCGCCACGGTCGCGTCCTTGCTCGGCATCGGCGCCGCGCGCGACGCGATCCGCGCGATCGAGGCGGGCTCGGTCGATCCCGCCGCGTTCGACGCGGTCGGCGACGACTGGGACATCGAGGACCGGGCGCGGGAGCAGCTGGCCCGCCTCGGCCTGTCCCGCGTCGGGCTTGACGACCCGGTGGGGCGGCTGTCGGGCGGCGAGGCGGTGCTGACCGCGCTGTCGGCCCGGCTGCTGCGCCGCCCGGCCGTGCTGCTGCTCGACGAGCCGACCAACAACCTGGACCTGGACGCGCGGCACCGGCTTTACGCCGCCGTCGAGGCCTGGCCGGGGGTGCTGATCGTGGTCAGCCACGACCGCGCGCTGCTGTCGCTTGCCGACCAGGTTGCCGACTTGTCCGGCGGCGCGCTGCGCCTGTACGGCGGCAACCTGGAGGCCTACGAGGCGATGCTCGCCACCGAGCAGGCGGCGGCCCAGCGGGCGGTGTCCGCCGCCGAGGCAGACGTGCGGCGGGAGAAAAGGGACTTGCTTGAGACGCAGGTCAAGCAGGCCAGGCGGGACCGGATGGGCCGTCAGCTCGCCGCGTCGGGCTCGATACCGAGGATGGTCGCGGGCGGGCGCAAGCGCGCCGCGGAGGTGTCGGCGGGCAAGGGCCGTGAGGTCGCCCTCGCGCGCATCGCCGACGCGAAGGACCGCCTCGCCGAGGCGGAGGACGCGCTGCGCGACGGCACGGTGATCAGGATTTCGCTGCCGGGCACGGCGGTGCCCGCCGGGCGGACGGTCGTGACGGTGCAGGGGCTCGGCGCCCCGTGGGCGCCGTGGCACGCGGACATGGCCCGGCCTGGCGGCAACGGGAGCAACGGCCACCGGGCCGGCGCCGGCGACGGGGAGGACGGGCCCGGCGACCCGCCGGGCGACCCCGCCCGGCTCGCGGAGCTGATCGTGCGCGGGCCGGAGCGCGTGGCGCTCATCGGGCCGAACGGCGCAGGCAAGACGACGCTGCTGCTCGCGCTCGCCGGCCTGGACGGGCTGGCCAGCCCCGGGCACCAGACGGGGCCCGCGGCGGCGGGCGCGGTCAACGCCCCGGTCACCACCCTGGCCGTGCGGCGCAACGCGGCGACCGGCTACCTGCCGCAGCGCCTCAACATCCTCGACGATGCGCTGAGCGTGGTGGACAACGTGCGGGCGGTCGCTCCCCGCGCGAGCGTCAACGACGTCCGGGCCGGGCTGGCGAGGTTCCTGTTCCGCGGCGGGCGGGCCGACCAGCCCGCGGGCACGCTGTCCGGCGGCGAGCGGTTCCGCGCGGTGCTCGCCGCGCTCCTGCTCGCGGATCCCCCGCCCCAGCTGCTGCTGCTCGACGAGCCGACCAACAACCTGGACCTGGCGTCGGTCAGGCAGCTGTCGCAGGCGCTGTCCTGCTACCGCGGCGCGCTGCTCGTGGTGAGCCACGACCTGCCGTTCCTGCGGTCGCTTGGCATCACCCGCTGGCTGCGCCTGGACCGCGACGGCCGCCTCGCGGACGCCGGCCCGCCGGCCCCGCCTGGCTCGCCCTAGCCCACCTGGCTCGCCCTAGGGGGTGACACCGGGGACGACGAGGCCCGACTCGTAGGCGATGACGACGAGTTGCGCGCGGTCGCGGACGCCGAGCTTGGTGATGATGCGACTGACGTGGGTCTTGGTGGTCAGCGGGCTCTGGAACAGCTGACCTGCGATCTCGTCGTTGGACAGGCCCCGGGCGACCAGGCCGAGCACCTCGCGCTCACGCTCGGTCAGCCGGGCAAGGTCAGGTGACGCACGGCGGGCCGCCTGGCCGCCCGGCTGGCCGGCCGGGGCGCGGCTGGCGAGTGAGGCGATCAGCCGGCGGGTCACGCTCGGTGACAGCAGGGCCTCGCCGCGGTGCACGACGCGGACGGCGCGGATCAGCTCCTCGGGCTCGGTGTCCTTGACGAGGAAGCCGCTCGCCCCGGCGCGCAGCGCCTGGTAAACGTACTCGTCGGTCTCGAATGTGGTCAGGATGACGATCTTCGTCCCCTTGAGGGTGCCGTCGGTCGCGATCGCGTGGGTGGCGGCCAGGCCGTCCGTTCCCGGCATCCTGATGTCCATCAGGATGACGTCGGGGCGGCCGGCCCTGGCCAGCTCGATGGCCTGCTCGCCGTTGACCGCATCGCCGATCACCTCGATGTCGTCCGCGGCCTCGAGCAACACCCGGAAGCCGGCCCGGATCAGTGCCTGGTCGTCGGCGAGCAGTACCCGGATCATCGGATGAGAGCCTTCACAGGGTCGCTTTCTGTGGTGCGGACGCGTTCGCGGTGGCCTCGGTGGTCTCTGCGGTCGCGGGGGCCCGGCCGAGCGGCAGCCGCGCGGCCACCCGGAACCCGCCGACGGGGAGCGGCCCGGTGTCTATTGTGCCGCCCGCCGCCGTGGCCCGCTCGCGCATGCCGCGCAACCCGTGGCCGGCCACGTAGGCGGCCGCGGCGGCCGAGGACGACAGGCCGCGTCCGGTGTCGGTGACCTCCACGCGCAGCTCGTCTGCCCCGTAGTCCACCGCCACGGCCGCGGTGGCGGGGCCCGCGTGGCGGATCGCGTTGGTCAGCGCCTCCTGGATGATGCGGAACGCCGACAGGTCGGTGATCGCGGGCAGGTCGCGCGGCTGGCCGGTGACCGTGACGGTGACGGGCAGGCCCGCCGCCCGGACCCCGTCGGCCAGCGCGTCGAGCCTGGCGAGCCCGGGCGCGGGCTGCGTCGGGTCCGCGGGCTCCTCGCCGCCGCCGCTCGCGCTGCGCAGCACGTCGAGGATGGCGCGCAGTTCGCGGAGCCCGTCCTTGCCCGCGGCCCGGATCGCCTTCAGCGACGCCGCGGCCTCGTCGGGACGATCGCGCAGCAGCTGGCTCGCCGCGGCCGCCTGCACCGTAATGGTGGCCATCGTGTGCGCCACCACGTCATGCAGTTCCCTGGCGATGCGCAGCCGTTCCTCGTCCACGCGCCGCTTGGCCTCGGCCTCCGCCTGCCTGGCGGCCTGGACGCGGGCCGACTCGACGTAGGCCTGACGGCTGGCGATCGCGATCCCGGCGAACAGCGCGACCGCGATGTTCGCCGGGATCAGCATGAAACCGCCGCTGAACCGGCCGAGCGGGTTGTTCGCCGCCGTCGCCGCCATCAGCACCACGGTGACCGCCACCGCCCACGGCACGGACCGGCGGACCGGCACCATGGCCGCGAGCGTGCCGACCGCCACGGCGGGGATCAGCAGCGCCACGCCGTTCTCGTAGCCGGGGAGCGTGTACGCGACCACCAGGGCGGTCGACGCGCACACCACGAGCCGCGGGTACAGGCGCCGCCAGGCCAGGACCAGGCCGGCCGCGGCGACGAGCAGCAGCGCGGCGTCCGGGGTGTGCGGCAGCTGGTGCGGCGGGGTGAAGTAGGCGCCCGGCGTGGTCGGGTGCGCCTCGCCGTAACTGGCCGCGACCTCGATCACCGTGATGATCGCGGCGATCGCGGCGTCGCGGGCCGACGGCCGGGCAGGCCACGTCACGCCGGGAAGGGCCCGGCGCCGCCGCGCAGCCTGCTCGGTGCTCATGTCCGCAGCGTAGGCCCATTTCCCTCGGCTCACCATCCGCCGGCGATGTACACCCGAGGGAGTATGCCGCCTTCGTTACGGCGCCTGGTTACTCGCCTGGCGGTACCCGGACTGCCTACTCCCGCGGGACGCGCGAGTACGCGCCGTGGCGGGACGCTTGCGATGGCCGGCGGGCATGCCGCCGGACCCCGAGGCAAGGCCGGGATCCAATCTAAGGAAGGCCGAAGATGCAGGCGCTTACCCGCTTCGTACTCCGCCACAAGGCGCTGGTGGCGCTGACGTGGCTGCTTATCGCCGTGGCCGGCGTCATGACGGTCGGCGGCACCACCCACCGGATGACCAACAACTTCTCCATGCCGGGCCAGGCATTCAAGACCGACAACCAGATCGTCGCCGAGTACGGCAACGGCGGGTCGCAGGCACCCTACGTGCCGGTGCTGACCGTGCCGGCCGGCCAGCGGGTCACCGAGCCCGCGGTGGCGGCGGAGACGGGCCGGGTGTTCGGCGCCATCGCGGCCTCGGTTCCCGGCCTGCGGGTCGCCGACTACAGCTCGACGGGCGACCGGGCGTTCCTGACCAGCGACGGGCGGACCACGTTCGCGCTCGTGTTCACGCCGCCGTCGACCTCGTTCGGCGGCCCGACGCCGGCCGCGGCGATCACCCGGGCGGCCGACGCGGCGCTGCCACCTGGCTGGCACTTCGGGCTGACCGGCGAGGACCTGCTCGCCAACGGCGCCCCCGCGTCCAAGGGCACGGGGATCATGGTCGAGACGATGATCGGGTCGCTCGGGGCGCTCGTTATCCTCGCGCTGGTTTTCGGCTCGTTCCTCGCGCTGCTGCCCCTGCTGGTCGGCGGGGTGTCCGTCCTCGGCACGTTCCTCATCGTCGGCGGGCTCACCGAGATCACCGGGATCAGCCAGATCGTCGAGTTCCTCATCGCCTTGGTCGGCCTCGGCGTGGCGATCGACTACTCGCTGCTCGTGGTGAGCCGGTGGCGTGAGGAGCGGTCGGCCGGCCGCGCCAACGCGGACGCGGTGGCGGTCGCGATGCAGCACGCCGGGCGGGCCGTGGTGTTCTCCGGGCTGACCGTGGCGATCGGGCTGCTGTCCATGATCGTCTTGCCGGTACCCATGCTGCGCAGCGTCGGGTACGGCGGGGTCCTCGTCCCGCTGGTCTCCGTGCTCGTCGCGGTCACGCTGCTGCCGGTGATCCTGGCCACGGCCGGGCCGCGGCTCGACTGGCCGCGCTTGCGGACCGAGCGGCGCCCGTCGCGGCTGTTCTCCTCGTGGGCGGCGGTCGTGTACCGGCACCGCTGGGTGTCCGCGGCGGCTGGCCTGGCGATCATGGGCCTGCTGATGGCGCCGGCGCTGTCGCTGCACCTGGGGTCGCCGGGATCGTCGGCGGAGGCGACGGCGGGCCCGGCGCATGACGCGCTCGTTACCCTCACGTCCGGCGGCGTTCCGGCCGGCGTCCTCACGCCGGCCGAGGTGCTCACCTCGGGCAGTTCGCCGGCCGCGGTGGCGGCCCGGGCCGCGGGCCTGCCCGGCGTGTACGCGGCGGTCGCGCCCGGCTCGGCCGCCGGGTTCGCCCGGGCCGGGACCTCGGTCGTGGACGTGCTCCCGGTGGTTGAGTCGTCGCAGCCCGCCGGGCAGGCGCAGATCGCGTCGGTGGAGCACGCGCTCATCGGCCGCACCGGGGTCATCGGCGTCGGCGGTGACGGGGCGTCCCTGATCGACTTCGACCACATGGTGTACGGGGACTTCCCGCTGATGCTGTCCCTCATCGCGGTCGCGACGTTCATCCTGCTGACCAGGGCGCTGCGGTCGGTGGTCCTTGCGCTCAAGGCCGTCGTGTTCAACCTCATCTCGCTGGCCGCCGCCTACGGCGTGATGACCTGGGTATTCCAGGACGGCCACCTGTCCAAGGCAGTGTTCGGCGTGCCGGCCACCGGGGCGATCACGATGTGGGTGCCGCTCATGGTGTTCGCGTTCCTGTTCGGCCTGTCGATGGACTACGAGGTCTTCATCCTGACCCGGATCAGGGAGGCCTACGACTCCTCGCGTGACGCCCGGGCCGCGGTCGTGACCGGACTCGGCCGGACCGGACGGCTGGTGACCAGCGCGGCGGCGATCCTGATGCTCGGCTTCGTCTCGATGTCGACGTCCGGGCAGACGGACCTGAAGATCCTCGCCACGGGCCTGGGCGCGGGCATCCTGGTGGACGCCGTGGTGGTCCGCTGCCTGCTCGTCCCGGCGATGGTGGCCCTGTTCGGCCGGGCGAACTGGTGGCTGCCCGGGTGGCTCGGCCGGGCCCTGCTGATCACGGCGCCGGCGGCCCCGGCGGCGGTGCCGGCCATGACCGCGAAGTCCCCGGTGCTGGCCCAGGGGCCGGCCGCCTGACCCGGACGCCCGTGAGCCGGGTACCCGGATAGACCTGCTGCCTGGCCGGCCTCATGCCGGCCAGGCAGTTGGCGCGGCGCGGGCTGGCTGGGCGCGCAGCGGGGTAGCGGGTGAAACACGCACCCGTTCGGTCGATGACGAGCGCGCGGCGATGGGACTTGCGTCACTCGACGGACTGGTCGCGGCGGCGGGCGGGAACGAGGAGGAGCGCGGCCAGGCCGGCGGCGAACGCGGTCGCGGCGAGCATGATGGTGGCGCGCTGGAAGGCGGGCAGCGCGCCCGCGCCGGCCGGGTGGCCGAGGACGGTGACCAGGACCGAGACGCCGAGCACGATGCCGACCTGGCGGGCCATGGTGACGATGCCCGATCCGGTGGCGAAGCGGTGCGGCGGCACCGCGGAGACGGCGGCGCTGACCAGGGTCGGCAGCGTGAGGCCGACACCGGTGCCGGTGAGCAGCATGCCGGGCAGCATGTGGGCGGCGTAGTCGGGGGTGAGCGACAGGTTGAGCCGCCAGAACACGCAGCCGGCCGCGTAGATGACGCAGCCCGCGGCGGCCACCGGGCCCGGGCCGACCTTTCTGGCGAGGGGGCCCGCGGCGATCGCCCAGAACGGCACGAGCAGCGGCCCTGGGGCAACGCCGAGGCCGGTGCGCAGCGCGGACCAGCCCCACACGTCCTGGCACCACAGGGTGACGAGCAGCAGCATCGCGCCGAAGGCGGTACCGAACACCACGTTCGCCGCGGTGGCGGTGGCGAAGACGGGGCGGCGCAGCAGGTGCAGCTCGATGACCGGCGACGGGTGCCTGGCGGACCTGCGGATGAACAGCGCCACCAGGCCCGCGGCCGCCGCGATCAGGCCGAGCGTGGCGGGCGAGGCCCAGCCCCAGTCGTCGGACTTGACCAGGGCGAGGGCGAGCGCGCCGATCGCGACGGTGAACACCACCGCGCCGAGCGTGTCGGGCAGGGCCTCGGCCCGCTCGGCGGCCAGGCCAGCCCGCGCGCCGGCTCGCAGGTCTGGCCGCGGGTCCGGCTGGAGTATCCGCAGGCCGGCGACGACGGCGAGTACCACGACCGGGACGTTGACGAGGAACACCCAGTGCCAGCTGACGGCGACCAGGGCGCCGCCGAGCACCGGGCCGAGCGCCGCCGCGGCGCCGCCCACCGAGGTCCACGCCCTGATCGTCCCGGTGCGCTTTTCCGGCCGCGCGGCGGCGAGCAGCAGGCCGAGTGAGGCGGGCATGAGCAGCGCGCCGCCGGCCGCCTGGACGACGCGCGCGGCGACGAGCACCCAGACGTCGGGCGCAGCGGCGCAGGCCGCGGAGGCCAGGCCGAAGACGACCATCCCGGTGAGGAACGCGGCGCGGCGGCCGATCAGGTCGGCCGCCCGGCCGGCCGGGACGAGCAGCGCCGCGAACACGATCGCGTACGCGTTGAGCACCCAGGACAGGTCGGCGAGGCCCGCGCCGGAGTAGCTCCGGCCGATGGACGGGAGCGCCACGTTGACGATGAACAGGTCCAGGTTCACGACGGCGATGCCCGCGGTGACGACGGCGAACACGGCGCCGAACCGGACGGGCGCAGGCGTCGCCGCCTGACCCGCGCTCCCGGGGCGCGGCTGCGCGGCGACCGTCGCTCCGCCGGCCGTCGCCGGCCCTGGCCGGTCTGCGGCGAGCGGGCCAGGCCCGCCGTCCGCCACGCTCTCGCTCACGCGCACCCCTCGGGTCTCTGGCCGGTTTGAAAACCAAACGTTTGCGGTGACTGCAGCGTAACCCGAGTGGGTTTGATTTGGCAACTAAGGTAGGCTTGCGGTCATGCGCGAGGAACTGCCCGGCCGGCCGTGTTCGGTGGCGGCTGCCCTGAACCTGGTCGGCGAGAAGTGGGCGCTGCTCGCCGTGCGCGAGATCGCCTTCGGCAACAAGCGGTTCGACGCGATCGCCCGGAACACCGGCGCGCCCCGCGACCGGCTCGCCGCACGGCTGCGCGCCCTCGAGGCGGGCGGCGTGGTGGAGCGGCGCCAGTACAGCGAGCACCCGCCGCGCTACGAGTACGAGCTCACCGAGGCGGGCCTGGAGCTGCGCTCGGTACTGACCGTGCTGCGGGCCTGGGGGGACAAGTGGGCGGTCGACGCGCCGCCGAGCGTGTTCGACCACGTCTGCGGGCACCAGCTCGACCCGGCGATCACCTGCCGCCACTGCGGCACCGAGGTGGACGTGGCGGACCTGCGGGTACGGGTCCTGGTACCCGGCTGGACCCGCCGGGGGCCGTCGGCCGCGGCTGACGGGCAGCCTTAGGGCTGCTTGCCGAGCGCCCTCCGTTCGGCTTAACGACGCGTTCAGCACGTGTTGGTGACCGCGGTCACCAGGTTGGTGCCCGCCGTGACCACCGATCCCGCGGCGGAGGCCAGCGCCGACAGCGTCCCGGCGTTCAGGCTGGCCTTGGCCGCGTCGAGGCTGGAGGTCAGCTTGCTCAGCGCGCTGGACAGGTCGGTGGTCTGGGCGGAGAACTCGCCTTTGGCATCGGTCGTGAGCGTGTTCAGGTCCTGCTTGATCTTCGTGACCTGGCTTGAGATGGCGGAAGTCCCGTTGGCCGTGACGTTGATGTCCTTGAGGCCCGTGACGGAGGCCTCAAGGTCGGCGGCGCTCTTGCACACGGCCGACGTGCTGGCGTTGGCCGGAGTCGACATGGTGCTCTTTGGCGTCGACGTGTTGCTGCTGCTGGTAATCGTGCTGGTACTGCTGCTGCAGCCCGCGAGCAGGCCGGCCGACAGGGCGCAGGCCGCGGTGAGCCCGCTGCACCACCTAACGATCATGCCCGCAGCATGGCTGGTCCCCGTAGACCGCTGCATCACCCGCATCGGATGAAGCCGCTAGCGCTACCCCGTGACCCGCCTCAGGTGCCGAAGGGAATGCCGATCAGGTACCTCATTAGTCTCGGCGCTCACCGCGCTCGGGCGCGCCGAGCGGGAACGCGGCCAGGGTGCGCCACTGGCCCGGCGGGATGGCCAGGTTTCCTGGGGCGGGGCCGGCCATCAGGGTGACCGCGGTGACCCTGGTCGCGATGGGGAGATGGCCGCGGACCGCCTCCGCCGCCGCGCGTAGGGCCGCGACGTCATCCCGGTCGCCGATGGTGAGGTGCGGGATGACCTCGGCGATTAGCCCGCCGTAGGGCGGGCAATCGGGGAAGGCGGCGAACGCGCCGCTGATCAGCGCGCGGAAGGGCCGGTCGTCACGCGGCCCGAGCCACACCACGTCCTCACCGAACCAGCTGACCCGGTCCAGCGCGAAGTCGAACGGCGCGAACCCGGCGAACAGCCGGCGCAGCGACGCGAGCACCGCGCCGTCGATGGACGCCGGCGCGAGGAACGGGTAGAGCACCGTCAGGTGCGCGGGCACCCCGTCGCGCGCGCTCGAGTCGAGCCGGGCACGGTGCTCCGCCACCGCCGGCTCCGCCTCGGGGACCGCGACAAGCAGCGCGCTCTCCCAGTCCGGAGGCAATACCGCACCGGACCACGCGTCTCCACCCGGCCAGGCATCGGGACTCGTCTCGGCCATACGGCAACGCTACGGAGGCGCCCGGGCGAGCGCACCCGAATATCGGGGACGGCTCAGCAGCGGGGCTGGGCGCGGGCGCGATGATCGTGTGCGTTTAGTGGCCGTTTCCCGCGATCAACCGCACACGATAATTCGCGCGCCTAGGCTTCTTGCTGTTATCCGGCGAGGATGCGGGCCGGGTTGGTGACGAGCATCAAGTCGATGTCGGAGTCGGGGACGCCGTGCTCGCGCAGGTAGGGCAGGACGTCCTGGCTGACGTGCAGGTAGTGCCAGTCCTTGAGGTCGTCGAGGCGGCCGGGGCCGAACCAGTCGATGTAGCAGCAGGTGTCGTGGGCGAGCACCATCCGGCCGGCGTAGCCGCGTCGGCACATCTCGGCCACCAGGTCGGAGCGTTCGGTGAACGTCGCGAAGTGGTCGATGCCGAAGCGGTCCATGCCCAGGGTGAGCCCGGTGTCGGCCATGGCCGTCAGGTAGTCCGGGTCGCGGACCGCGTCGCCCGAGTGGCCGAGCACCACCCGGCTGAAGTCGACGCCCTCCTCCTTGAGCACGGCGACGATCGCCGGGCCGTGCCTGCCCGCGGCGTGCGTGTGGATGGTGATCGGCGTGCCCCCGGTCGCGACGTGGGCACGGGCCACCGACCGGAGCACCCGCTCGACGCCCTCGGTGAGCCCCTTCTCGTCCACCGCGCACTTGAGCATCCCCGCCTTGACGCCGGTGCCCGCGACGCCCTCGGTGATGTCACGGACGAAGAACTCGGTCATCGTCTCCCGGGGCCGCTGCCAGAAGAACATCGGCACCGCGTCGAAGGTGTACACGCCGGTGGCGACGACGATGTTCAGCCCGGGCACCTGGTCGGCGATCCGCTTGATCCGCGGGATGTTCCTGCCCTGGCCGATGACCGTGACGTCGACGATGGTGGAGATGCCGTTCGCCGGCAGCTCGCTCAGCCGACGGACGGCGTCGGCGACGCGCTCGTCCTCGCTCCCCCATTCGTCGGGGTAGTTCTGCTGTACGTCGGCGGTCAGCACGAAGACGTGCTCGTGCATGAGTACCTGGCCGAGGCCGGCGGCGGCGACCGGGCCGCGAGCCGTCTGGACCTGCCCGTCCTGCGACATCGATGGGCTCCTTCCCACAAAGGGGAATCGTTCTCGCCGCCGGGTGGGGTGTCAACGGCGCCGGCCCCAATGCTCGTGGCCACCGGTTAGGGCTTTCTCGCCACGGCGCCGAGCAGCGGCATCCGCTCCGGGTAGTCCCGGTCACCCGGCCCCGGCCGCCACTGGTGCACCTCGACGATGCCCGGCTCGATGACGTCAAGGCCGGCCAGCAGCCGGCCGAGCTCGGCGCGGTCGCGCGGGAAGGCGGGCACCGACCCCAGCTGGTTCCACCGGCGGGCGACCATCACCGACAGCTCATCCCGGTCCGGGTGCGCGAGGGCCAGGTAGCTGCCGGGCGGCAGGGCGGCGGTCAGGCTGGTGAGCGGGCCGGCCGCGTCCTCGAGGAAGTGGAGCACCATGATCATGATGACGGCGACGGGCTTGGTCAGGTCGAGCGCCTGGCGCGCGCCGTCGAGGACGGCGCGCGTGTCCCTGGCGTCCGCCTGGAGGCAACTGGTCCCGCCAGCGGCCGACGAGCGGAGCGCCGCGCGCGCGTGCGCGATGACGACGGGGTCGTTGTCGAGGTAGACGACGCGGCAGGACGGGTCCACCCGCTGGGCGACGCTGTGCGTGCTGCCTTCCGCCGGCATCCCGGTGCCGATGTCGAGGAACTGCCTGATCCCCGCCTCGCCCGCCAGGTAGGTGACGGCACGGCGGAGGAACGCCCGCGACGCGGGCGCCACCTGAGTCATCACCGGGGAGAGGGCGAGCAG
>Ga0265334_10000648_pt1 | contig 17463 bp, 13 predicted proteins | sample 42023metaG_FD_192442 | JGI IMG/M metagenome (GOLD analysis project Ga0265334, IMG submission 192442) | Rhizosphere microbial communities from Carex aquatilis grown in University of Washington, Seatle, WA, United States - 4-20-23 metaG | ecosystem: Host-associated > Plants > Roots > Rhizosphere... | reverse complement strand
TCCAGCGAGCCTTCGTCTTCTGCTAGCAGCTCGGCGATGCCGTCGCTCTCGACGCCGTCTTGCTCGCGCAGGTCGTAGTGCTCCAGTCGCAGCCAGTCGATCACGCGCCGGAACGTCGTGGTGATGAGCCAGCCGACTTCGCTTTCCACGGTGTGTCCGCTCGCCCGCAGCGCGATGAGGCTGTTCCACGCCGCGTTGTAGCCGGCGTCAAGCTCTTGGTCGGGCGCCGCGGCGCCGACCTTGCGCAGCTTCTCGCGAACGCCGGTCATCACGACTCTGCGCCGCGCCTCCATGTTCTCTTCGGCCGCCCGGCGCGCACGCATCTCGTCTAGCGGCGGGAACTTCGCGCCCGCCGCGCCGCGAGCGCGGCGACTTGCGGGTGGGGATCTTGAGTCGACGGGCATCTTGTCCCTGGGTCGGGATCGTGCGACGCCACGTACCCCCCCTTCTCGGCGACCGGGGTGAGCGCGGGCCGCGTACGTAGATGTCTCGGACGATCGGCGGCGCGACTTGAGCGCCCGCGTCGTTCGGTTCGACGTGCGTCCAGATCCTCCGGCCGCACCGTCGCGCGCTCGTCCTCGCGTCCGGTTCGGGCGTCCTGTTCGGCCCTCGTCCGGTTCCGCGCAAGCGGCGCCGAAATCACGGGGGGGCATCCGGTCAATCCCGGGCCCGATCGCAGATCAGACCCACCTTCGATCGGAACCAGATGCCGCCCAGCCCACTCAACAGCTCACCGCGATCCAGCCGCGCGACAGATTCCTCTCTCGGCGCGCCTAGCCTGCTCGCTCATGACGGAATCCACCAGACATCGCGTCCCACCGGACGCTCGCGGCATGCCTGCCAGCTCGGGTTCGCGCCTGTTCGACCTGGTCATAAACGTGATGCTCAGCGTGATCGGATTGGGCCTGGTCGCGCAGGTGCTCGTCGCCCTTCTCACTGCGCTTGCGCCGATACTCGTGTACGCGGCGTTGCTCGCGATCGGCTTGCTCGTCGCGCTCGCTCTCCTCGCGTTGCACATGCTTCTGTAGTCGTAGCGCCCCCCGTCGTCGGGAGGGCGCGATGAGGCTGCGACGCAACACCGACGACGACATCTTCGACGAGTTCGGCGATCCGTCCGTCGCGACTCCTGCGACCCCGGTTCCCGATCTCGCGGCGGACGAGCAGACCGAGCCGGCGCTGTCGGGCGTCGACGACTACGACGCCGACGCGCTGGCGCCGACTGCGCCGCCCGACCCGCCGGCGCCGTATCGCGCAGCGGATGCCGCGCCCGCGAGTGCGAGCGAGCCCGGCCCGCAGCCCGCGAGAACGGCGCGCGCCAGCGCGCGCCTCTCGGCGAACTCGTTGCGGACGCGGCTCGCCGCAGCTGGGGCCGTGGCGCTCGCAGTGCTCGTGGTCGTGGCGATGCTCATGGTGCGCGGCAGCTCGAGCAGTGACCTGCGCGCCGGAGGCGCGCGCACCACGGTCACGGTGCAGGCCCAGCAGTCGCGTTCGCGGCCCGGCGAGTCGCGCCGGATGGCGATTCATGCACGGCCGCGTCGGCGTCCGAAGGCGCGACACGTGCACCAGGGCCACAGCTTCGCCGCGCAGCCCGCGGGCTCCGTGCCCGCGTCGCCGGCGCCTTCGGCGCTGGCCCCCGTCGCCTCGGCGCCAAGCGGCGCCAGCGCGGACCCGACCTACGACTTCACCTTCGAGCGATGAGCGCCCGGGTAGACATTCGTTCCCGCAGCCTGCGTCGCCTGCGCCTCGACGGCAGCATCTCCCGTTGGCTGTTCACCGCCGCGGTAGTCGTCGGCATCGCCTCGTGCGTGCGCTACGCGATCGTCCCGCCGCGCCCGCACATTCCGGCGCCGCCGCCCGCGCAGCACATCGACGAGGGCGCCGAGGCGTACGCCGCCGCCTTCGCGCGCGCATACCTCACCGTCAACGCGCGCGACCCGCAGCAGCACGTACGCGCGCTCGCGCCGTTCGTGGCCGCCAACGGCGATCCCAACGGCGGCTACTCGCCACCGCAGAATCTCACGCAAGCTGTGAACTGGGCAACGGTCGTGCAGGCGCGGCCCAGCGAGCTTGGCGGCGAGACCTACACCGTCGCGGCGCAGACCAGCGCCTCGGGGCTCATGTACCTCACGGTCACCGTTCGCCGCGACAGCACCGGGTCGCTGCAGCTCGTCGGGCTGCCAGCGCTTGTCGGCCCGCCCCAGAGCCGGCCGGCACAGGAGGCCTCGGGCGACACGCTCGCCGCCGTCGTCCAAAGCGACGTGTCCGAGGTCACGACGCGCGCACTGCGCAACTACCTCGCCGGCGACAGCGCCGACCTGCGCGCGGACCTCTCGCCCAGCGCCGTCATCTCCATGCCAGCGGTGCCGCTGCGACTTCAGCGAGTCGAGCAACTCGTGTGGGCGCCCTCGGCACGGTCGGTGCTGGCGACCGTCGACGCCACCGATCCGCACGGCGGCCTCTTCCAACTCACCTACGAGATCGACGTCGATCGCACTGGCGCTCGGCCGTACGTCTCGGCGATCCAGACCAACCCCCGGTCCTAGCAAGGAGGCATCACCATGAGGACCACCACCCTGCGACGTGTCCGCGCCAGTCTGGCGCGAGGCCGTCGCGTCCTGTTCGTTGCGGCGCTGCTGAGCGTCGCCGCCGCGTTCAACACGACCCCCATCACGCTCGGTCCGACGCTCGCATCCGCGGCCGTCATCAGTGGCGCGACCCAAGCTGCGCCGACGGCCAATGGCGGCGGTGCCGCAGCAGCGAACGACATCACAACCGTCGCCGACAACACCAAGACGATGGTGCGCACGCTCGCGATGGTCGCCGTCGCGATCGCCATCGCGATCCGCTCCGCGATCGCGGCGTTCGACAAGAAGTACGGCACCGCGATCATCGGCCTCGGGTTCTGCGTGTTGGCTGCCGTCATGGCAACCGACGCGGGTTTCAACCTGATCGTGAACACCGGCTCCAACCTGGCCAAGCTCGGCTAGCGGGACTGGTGATCTGTGATGTCGTCGAAATCCGACGATCTGCGCATTCCCGTGCGCTCTCACCGCGGCGATTTCGAGTTCGAGCGGCGCATCTACTACATTCCGCTCGAGCCGGGCAATCGGCGCGTGATCCGTCTCAACCCGGCCGGTGTCCCCGTACGCGGAGTTGCGTACGGGGCACTCGCCGCGGTGTTGATGCTGGCGGTCTCGCGACTGCCGCTCCTCGCCATCCTGATCGGGCTGGTGCCGGCCCCCGTCGCGTTCGTGGCCGTGCCAGGCCTGATTGCGACGTTGCTCACCTACATCAGGCCCGGCGGCCGCGCGTTCCACGTCGCCGTGCGCACGCTGTGCGCGCACGCACTCTCACCTCGCGCGCTCTGCGCATTCCGACGTGCGCATCCGCTTGAGCGGCCGTGGCGCCCTCCCGCGATCGTGATGCTCGCATCCGGCGCTGAGGCGAACTGGCGACGAGTGCGCTACACCGGCCCCGGCCGCATATGGATCGGCCGCGCGCACGCGCAGCACCGGCATCGCGGCTGGCGCAGGCCAGGCGCGCCGCACCTGACGGTGCGCGAGGCATCGCGTGAGGGAGCGACCGGCACGGGCCTGCGGCGCACAGTGCGACGCGGCAGGCGCGTCGAGATCCGGCCGGCGGGCTGAGAGGAACGGCTTCGTCATGCCCCGGATCAGACCACCACTGTGCTTCACGTTCGGAAACATCGTCTTCGCGAACGATCTCAACGACGCGTGGGCGTGCTTCCACGTCGGAACACACTCGTTCGACGGCCTCTCAATTGAGCACCAGATCGGGCACTTCGACGGCTGGCGCGCGCTGCTCAGCACGATCGGCCACGACTTCCAGATCGTCCGGCTCGGCACGACATGGGACGCCGACGCGTGGGCCGCCGACGCGGCCGCGCGCTCTGCGCCCGAGCGGGCCAAGCTCGCGGACCGGCGCATCGCCGAGACGATGCCGATCCTCGACCAAGTCGGTGTCTCCGTCCCGCGGGTGTTCATCGCGGTGCGCCTCGCCGAGCCGCGCCAGGACATCGGCACCCGCGTATCGCGCGTCTTCGAGAGATCGGCCCGCGAATGGCTCGACCACGTCAAGCACTCGATCGCGTGGCGCGATCGCCGGGCGTTCGACGGCGCCGCGCTCGAGAGACTGCGCCTGGCGGCCGGCGACGTCGAGGTTGCGCTCGCCGAGTGCCTGCGCGATGTGCGGCCGGCGCGCCCGGCCGAACTGCAGTGGTGGGTTCGCCGTCAGTTCACGCGCGGGCTCGGCGAGCCGGAAATCGACCACCTGCACGAACCCTCCGGGCTCCTGCTGGAGGCCAGCGGCGAGGCGGTCCTGCAGCCGCTCGAGGGCGACGTGCTGCGGTGGATGGACTCCTACGTCGTCCCGCGCGCGACCGGCCTGCAGGTCACGTCCGAGCTCGGCGAGAGCTACCAGTCGATGCTCGTGCTCGGCGCGCTGCCCGAGTACGCGATGTTCCCCTCGCGCCGGCTGCAGCTCATGTTCAGCCCGGCCGAAGCGCTCCCGTTCCCGGTCGATCTGACACTGAATTGCCGGTTCGTTCCCAACGATCTCGCAATCCGCATGACGCGCCGGCGCATCCAAGACGCCGACGAGATCGCCCGCGCCGAGAGCATGGGCGACCAGGGGGCCAGCGAGCAGGCGATGAGCCGCATGGAGTCCGTGCGACACCTGCTCAGCCACCTGCAATCCACGTCCCGGCCGCCGCTGATGTGGGCCAGCGTCTCGATCGCCGTCGGTGCGGCCTCGGCGAAGGAGCGCGCCCAGCGAGTCGCGGCGTGCCGGCGCCAGTGGGGGCCCGAGGTCAAGCTCGCCCAGCCGATCGGCGACCAGCTCCAGGTCTTCTGCCAGCACTTCCCTGGCCAGCCGTCGCGCGCGACGGGCTACGACGCGCCGCTGACGGTCGAGCAAGTCGCGGCGCTGATGCCGACCGCCACGCACAAGGTCGGACCGCGCCGCGGCTTCTTCCGCGGCTACACGATCACGGGAAGCCGCCAACCCGTGCTGCACAACCTCTCGGAGGGGTCCGAGCGCAACTCCGCTACCGGGATCGTGCTTACCGGCGCGCCGGGCCGAGGCAAGACGCAGCTCACCCAGGCGCTGTTCTACGAGGCCTTCCTGCAGGGCGCCCGGATCGTCGACATCGAGGCGAAGGGCGACCACCAGTTTCACCGTCTCGCCGAGGTTGCTGAGCACGCCGAGACGATCGAGCCCAGACCGGACCCGCGCCTGCGCGGGCTGATGGACCCGATGCGGGTTGCGCCCGTGGAACTGCGCGACGACGCCGCGATCTCGTTCCTGACCGGGCTGCTGCCACGGAATGTCGCCGCTGACTGGCAGACCGCCGTCCACAAGGCCGTCGCCGCGGTCTCGACCGTCGAGCGGGAGCCGACATGCACGCACGTCATCACCGCCTTGAAGCAGGGGTCGCGTGTCGATGTCGAGGTCGGTGAGGCGCTCGAGACGTTCGCCCAGCACGGGTTGACGCAGCTCGGCTTCGGCGACCCGGAGCATCCGCTGCCGCCCGTCGGGTCCAAGCAGGTCACGTACATCCCGATCCGCCATCTGCCGGGCGCCGACGCCGATGTCGCACGCGCCGACCGCACGCGTGAGGAGCAGATCGGCGACCAGATCCTGCACCTCATCACGTTGTTCGCGATGGGGTTGCTCGCGCGCGAACCCGACCGCCTGAAGGTCTTCGGGTGCGACGAGGCACACCGACTGCTCAAGGACAGCACCGGGCGACGGCTTCTCACGATGCTCAATCGGCAGGGCCGCTCGGAGCTGGCCGTGCTGATTCTCGCGACCCAACTGACCGCCGAGGTTCTGGCCAGTCAGGCCGAGGTTCTGAACCTCGTGGGGGAGATCTTCGCCTTCGGGGTCGTCAACGAGGGGGCCGCGCGAGGGGCGCTGAGCATGATCGGCCGCGACCCGGAGAGCGCCGTCGATCGCGAACGCTTCCTCGGGCTCGCCGCGGAGGGGAACGAGGGCCGCTGCTTCTATCGCGACCATGACGCGAACGTCGAGCTGATCCAGAACTGGATTCCGGCCTCCCAGCTCAAGCGCACTGGCACCAACCCGACCCGCCGCAAGGATGCCGGCCGGTCCGATGCTGGCCCAGCGTGAGCATCCGCGTCACCGGGCGATCTGCGTCGCGGGACTCGCGGCGCTCCTGCTCGCCTGCCTGCTCGTCCTCGCGGCCCCGGCTGCCGGCGCGGGCGCCCACCGAGCGCACGGTCGCACGTCGCACCCGGCCGCGCCGGCCCCGCCTGCCGTTCCGAGAACGCTTCCGGCGACGCCAGTCGCGCCCGGCGACGATGGTGGCGACAGCCAAAACGTCCTGACGGGCATCGGCGGCGATGCGCTCAGCAGCAACGGCTTTACGAGCCCGGCGTGCCGCGACGGACGCGGCCTCACCGCCACCCAGGCCGCGAACTGCCGCGCGTCCGGCTCGCCCGCGACCCCGGAGCCAATCGACCACTACCAGTTCGACATCCACATTGACACTCCAGACCTGGGTGTCGGTGCCGCAGACGTCTACCTGATACTGCAGAACCTCGTCATCCAGCCGCTGTGGATGATGGCCCTCTGGCTCACGCACGCGGTCTTGATCGCGCTCTCGTGGTGCTTTCACCTGGACCTGTACAACCAGGAGACCCTTGGGCCGGTGGCCCGCGCGCTGAACAACGGCAGGCGCCTGTTCACCGATCCGTGGCTGCGAGTGGCGCTCGCGGTCGCGTCGATCTGGTTGACGTTCGTCGCCGTCATTCAACGACGCGTCGGCGACGGCATCAGCCGCTTGCTGCTGATGGTTGTGATGATGGTGTTCGGCCTCTGGATCATCAACCACCCGTTCGGGTCGATCGGATGGCTGGCCAACACGGTTCAACGCGCAAGCCTCGGAACGGTGACGGCGTTCTCGACCGGCAACATCCGGCAGAGCGACACCGACTTCAACACCGCGCTCCAGCGCATCTTCGAGAACGCGATCGAGAAGCCGTACGCCTACCTGGAGTTCGGCGACGTCGACTGGGGGACGAACCCGGCGCGGCGCGACAGTCGCCTGTTCACCGACGACAATCTCCAGAACGCCGTCGGGGCGAACCTCAAGTCGGTCCTTGGCTCGGTCTGCGCCGGCGACATTCTGCACTGCGACTTCGGCCGCCTCGACGCGGCTGTCAAAGCGCGCATGGCGCCCGACCTCGCGCGTGCGCGTGCTGCGCGGACCAACGCCGATCTGTTCCTTGTCTTTCCGGCCAACGGGAACGCCCGTAATTCGATCAACGACACCAACTCGCTGTATCACACGCTGTGCCAGCCCAAGAGCGACAACAACTGCAGCGGGCCGACCGCTAACCAGGCGAACTTCCGCAAACAGGGCCAGACGCTTCCACGCCTCGGCGGGGCGCTGCTGATTATCGCGGGCCTGCTCGGACTCGTGATGCTGCTCGTCTTCCTGAGCTACAAGCTGCTCACGGCCGCGTTGTTCAGCTTGTTCTACCTGCTGTTCGCGCCTGTGATGGTCGTGGTCGTCGCGTTCGGCGAGGGCGGGCAAAGACAGTTCAAGCAGTGGCTCGTGCGACTGCTTGGAGCCGTGCTGGCGAAGTTGCTGTTCGCGGTGCTGCTCGGCGTCGTCTTCTTGCTCGTGGACGTGCTCGGGTCGATGGGCTCGCTCGGGTTCTGGACGCAGTGGCTGCTGATCGGCGTCTTCTACTGGATGGTCTGGCTTCACCGCGAGGAGGTGATGTCGTTCCTTCGCTTCGGCCATCGCGACCTCGGCGAGTACGGACGCTCGGCCGCCGGTGGGCTGCTCGCCGCCGCAATGGCCTGGCGCATGGGCAAGGGCGCCGCTCGCACCGCGAAATCGGTCTTGTCCGCGCCGGCCCGCGCGGGCGCCGAGATCGGCAGACGCGGTATCGAGGAGTTCCGCGCGCGCCGCAGCGCCCGCGAACTCGACGACGGCGAGCGCCAGCAGGCCGCGATGAACGCGACCGCCGCGACCGCCTCCGAGGATCGTGCCGGACAGGTCGAGCAATCGCTCGAAGCCGAGCTCGCGGGCCACCGCGAGCAAGCTGCGCCGCTGACGGCGCTGCGCCGCCGTGCAGAGCACTACCGGAAGGCCGGCGATGCCGCACGCGAGGCCGGCGACCGGGGCGGCGCACAGCAGCTCGATTACATGCGCTCGAGAGCGGAGCACAGGCGCGCGGCGATGCGGCGCGACCGGCCACTCACGGCGCACAGCGACGAGATCGTCGAAGACGCCGAGGCGCAGATCGCCCGCACCGGGTCGCCGTTCAGCGACGCCCAGCGCCGAGATCGAGCCGCCTGGCTCGACCGTCAGGTCGAGACGCCGGCGCGCGCGGGCACCCGCGATCAGGTCGCCGCGGGAGAAGCGCGCGACTACGCGAGACTGGCGGCGCTCGCGCGCCCGTCGATGACGGGGGCGCAGTACGAAGCTCTGCCCTCGGCACGCCGCGACCGCGTCAACGAGGAGATCGACGCGCAGCTCGAGCGTCGCCGCGCGGCCACGGTGCTGGACCGGGCCGGCGCACCCGCGCCGGCGAGTGTGCGCGATTACGTGCGCGCTCATCACGCGGCCGCGCCAGCCCCCGGCGCCGCGCCCCGATCAGAGCCGCGCTCGGAGGCGGAACTGCGCCAGCGGCGTCTCGCGCGCCAGTTCGCCGTCGTCGACCAAGCACTGCTCGACCGCGAACGCGATCGGCACCGCCCATCACGACCGGCCGCTGGCAGGCGGTGATCCGCGGTGGGCGACGAACAGCAGCGCAAGCTCAGCCCGGAGGATGCGGCGCTCGCCAAGGCGCGCCAGGTCGCGGTCGGCGCCGCCAAGCGAACGCTGATCGCGCACTTGGCGCCGGTCCTGCTCGCAGGCCTGGTCGTCGTCCTGTTGTTCGGCGCGATGCTCGCGATCTTCGCGAAGGCCAAGAGCGAGGCTGCCGCGCGCGCGGCGTGCGGCGCCCCAGCGACCGCGTCCGTCGTCTCGGGCGCGGCCGTGTCGCCGTCGCCGGCTGCGCAGCGCGAGGTTCCGCAGCGGCTCATGCCGTTCTACCTGGAGGCGGCCGCACGCCATCACTTGGGGCCGCAGGGCTGGACGTTCCTCGCCGCGATCAACAAGATCGAGACGAGCTTCGGCACGAACCTCAGCACGAGCTCGGCAGGCGCCGTCGGCTGGATGCAGTTCATGCCCTCGACGTGGTCGACGTACGGCGTCGACCTCAACGGCGACGGCGTCGCTGACCCTTTTGACCCGCGCGAGGCGATCAATGCCGCGGCCTCCTACCTGCGTGCCAGCGGTGCACCGGCCGACTGGCACCGCGCGGTCCTCGCCTACAACCACAGCGAGAGCTACGTCGCGACGGTCACCGCCGACGCGCACCGCTACGCCGGCACTGGCACGGCGACGGCGCCCGTCGCCGACGTCGGCGCCACCGCGTGCTCGTGCCCGTCGACGCCCCCCATCGCCGGCGCGGGTGCCCCGCCGGACGCGCACGGCGGACCCGGGTTCACGCCTGCACCGGGCACCGACTTCGCCTTCGGCGACGAGCCCGAGATTGCACGCCGCGCCGACGCACTCGGCAAAGCCCTCAACATCGCGCTCACGGGGATCTCCGGCCATCGCTCAGCTGCGCACAACCGAGCGGTCGGCGGGTCGGGAACCTCGCACCACCTGACCGGCCAGGCGGCCGACATCGACGGCATCGAGACGGTGCCCGAGACCGTGCTCAACCGCTTCGGCCTGCACCGCCCGATCAACGGGACCTGGGTCAGCCCCGCCGACGGCCAGGTCCACGACGAACGCAACCACATCGAACTGGCGCACGGCAGTCCCAACCGTGCAGCCGACGACGCCCAACCTGCCGACTGTGCTCCAGCGACGCCGGTTGGGCCCGGAGAGAAAGCACGTCTGGGTCCCGACGGGACGGCGGTCGCGCCAGCGGACGCCCCGCCTGCTGTGCTCACGATGATCGCCGCCGGCAACCGGCTCCTGGGCCAGCCCTATGTGTACGGCGGCGGTCACGGCTCGTCGCTGGCGACCCTGAGCCCCGACGGCTACGACTGCAGCTCGACGGTCTCCTACCTCCTGCACGCCGCGGGCCTGCTCGGCAGCTCCGCGCTGGACTCGACCGCGCTCATGTCCTTCGGCGACGCCGAGGCTGGCCGCTGGGTGACGATCTACGCAAGCGGTGTTCACACCTTCGTCGTCGTCGCCGGCCTGCGCATGGACACGAGCCGGCTCGATGACACGGGCCCGGCACGATCGGCGAGCGGTCCGCGCTGGCGAACCTGGCCGCGGTCAACGGGGTCGTTCGTCGCACGTCACCCCGGAGGCCTCTGAGATGCCCGGCCGCCACAGCCGTGCGCCCGAACGGGCGGGCGTCGCGCTCGCCGCGGTCGCCGTAGCCATTGTCGCTGGGGCGACCCTGATGCTCGCGCCCGCTCACCGGCCAGCGTCCCCGCCGCGCGGCGCCGGAGCGGTCGTCCTGACGACGACGGCTCCCCCCGCCCAGGCCACCCGGAGCGGAGTGCCTGCGCAGCCACCACACGGTGCGGGATCCGCGGCGCGCGCGTTCGTGCACGACTACCTCGCGGCGCTCGCGGACCCGGCGATGGCGCGAGGTGTGCGATTCGCCACCCACGACCTTCGCAGGCGCATCGCGCGCGCCGGCGTGCACCTGGCTAGCGCCGGTCCCCCACGTCTCGGGCGGGTCGTTCTCCTCATGCGAACTCGCGATCTGGTCGTCGTGCACGCCGCCGGTGCCGTTGGGGGCGTGCGACAGCGCGTGCGGTTCCTGATGGCGCGCACGCCGGGTGGGTGGCGCGTTGACGACATCGACGAACCGGAGACACCATGATCCGCCGCGCCATATTTGCGTCGATCTCGCTCGCGATCGCCGCGGTTCTCCTGCCGTGGATGCTGAGCGGCGGCATCGCCAAGGTCCTCGCCGGACGCGGCGGCACGCCGCACATCTGGCCGCACCTGCCTGACTCCGTCTCGGTGCTCGGCGTCGAGTTGCACGGCCCGGGGTTCCAGCTGATCGGTGTCCCGATCGCGCTCGTCGCCTGGCTGCTGCGCGGCCCGGCGTTCGTGCTCGGCGCGGTTTGGACCGAGGCGCCCGCGCTGCGCGGCGTGCTCGTCGTCGCGACGCTGCTCGCCCTCGCAGTCCTCGCCACACGCACACGGGCGCGGGCCCGTCGCGTCTACGCGCGCTGCGACGTCAAGCCCTACCGGACCGACCATGCGGAGCCCGAGGCCCTGATCGACCTGATGGAGTCGCTGCATAAGCGGCTGCTCGTGCGCTGGTGGCGGCGCATCCTTTACGGCCAGCCAAGCATCGGCCTTGAGATCCACCGCTCAAACGAGCCGGGTGGAAGAGTCCGCGTGGGCCGCCTGGCGGTCACCTGCCTGGAGGAGGACGCCGCCAGCGTGGGGTCCGCGCTCACCGGGTGCTACCCCAACAGCGGGCTGACCCTCTCACCTCAGAGAGTCACTGGCACCGGCTATGTGCTGCGGCTGAAGAAGCGGTACTCGTTCATCCGCCGGACGAAGGTCCTCGGCGAGCGACGGGGTCCCGACATGCCGGCGATGGACAGAATCCTCACCGCGCTCGCCGCGGTCGATGGCTCGGCGATGGTGCAGTTCGCGCTCACGCCCGCGCCGGCGTGCTTCGATCGCCTCGCCCGCTGGCTCTACCAGGAGAGCGAGTCCGACGGCGCTCCACGAGACGGCCTCGGCGAGATCCTGCCGCGGCGCGACCGCTCGCGTGTCCACGAGCAGGAGCTTGAGGGCGGCCTCTCGATCCAGCATCGCGCGCTGTTCTTCACCGACACGCGCATCATGGCCAGATCCCGCCGCGTCTGCGAGCGCGTCGCCAAGGAACTGCGAGCGCACGGAGCCGAGAACGGTCTGGTTGAGCGCGGCACGGCGATCCGGCATTGGCTGCTCGGCCTCTACCGGCGCCGGATCGAGCGAGGTGAGGGGAACCCGCTGCCCGGTATTCGCCGCGGTGTCTTCGCCTCGAACGAACTGGCAACGCTGTGGCACCTGCCGTCGCTCGGCTATGCACGCGTGCCGTTTCGGCGCAGCAACGTGCCGTTCCTGCCCGCCCCGCCAGATGTGTTCCGGCCCGCGGTCGGCACGGGACTCGGAAGCGATGTCCACGGCCCGGTCACGGTCGACCCGGATTCGCTGGAGCAGAACACGAAGATCGTCGCGACCGTCAAGCAGGGCAAGACGTCGATCCTCGTCGCCGGGTTCAAGGAGGACCTCGCGCTCGGCGGCTCGGTCATCTTGCTCGACGCCAAGGGTGACGCCGCGGAGGCCGCGCTGAGCAGCGTGCCGCTCGATCGCGCGGTCACCTACTTCGACCTCGCGCGGCCGATGCTCGGCTTTAACCCGCTGTGGGTGCCGGGTGTCGAGCCCGACGTGATCGCAGACTACGTCGTCGAGTCGATGCGCAACCTCTTTGACGAGGGCGACATCCGCGCGAGCTCGGATCGCTACCTGCGCAACGCCATCATCGCCGTCAAGCACCACGAGGGCGACGCCGCGACGCTGTGGGACGTCCACAAGATCCTGTCCGTCGGCCCCCAAGGCAAGGAGTACCGCCGCGAGGTCGGCGAGCACCTCGCCCACCTGACCGAGGTCAAGGAGATCTCCGAGTTCTTCCGCACCGAGCTGACCACGCAGCTCGAGGAGGCGACCAGCACCACAACGGCCAAGCTCGACGCCCCGAGCAACAAGCTCGCGCGCTTCATCAACAGCGCCTCGATGAAGCGGATCTTGCTCCACGCCGACGAGATCCTCGACTTCGACCGCATCATCCGCAACGGCGAAGTCCTCATCGTCCGTGGCGCGCTCGGCGGCATCGGCATCGGCAACACGTCGGTCACGATGCAACTGCTGCTCGGCATGTTCGACGCGGCCCTCTCGCGTCAGCAGGACATGGTCGCCGAGGCCGATCGCGTGCCGGTCCGGCTCAACGTCGACGAGGCGCCCGTCGTCTTCAACCGAGGCATGGCACAGACCCTCGCGCTCAAGCGCTCCGCGGGCCTCACCACGCGCGCCGCGTGGCAGACGAACGCGCAGTGGACCGATCCGGACGTGCGCAACATCCTCGACGCACTGTTCGGTCACCACATATGGGGCAACACCGCCAGCGCAAGAGACGCGCGCGACGCGATCGAAGTAATGATGCCCGAGCACAGCGACACGCTGCGTCTCGGCGATCCCGAGCACGTGAAGGGAAGCGCCACCGCGGACCTGATCCTTCACCTGCCCCGCTACCACTTCCTCGTCTCCCTCACGAGCGAGCACGGGCGCCTGCCGGCATTCATCCTCTGCAGTGACCCGCTCCGGCCCGATCAAGCGAAGATCGAGGCGCACCTGCGCAAACAGTGGGAGCGCGCCGACCGGCCCTTCGGCTACGACGACTGGCGCACCTCCACCACGGCGGCGCTCCCCGGCGGCTTCAACTCGCCGACCCGGCCGCCGGGTCCGGCTGGGCCGCCCCCTGACACCACCGCGCCCCCGCCGGCCGCGAAGCCGTCGACGCCCGCGCCCGCCGACGACACCGCGCAGGCCAGATCCGACGCCACCGACGCGGACGCCGCGCCGCTCGTGGACGCTTCGACCAGGGACGCGACGCACGGAGCCGACGACGCGCACGACGACGCTGCGGCGGGCGACGAGATGGCGAGCGGCGCAACGAGAGCAGAGGCGCCGACGTCGAGACGCACGACGCCGGAGAGCTTCCTCGAGCTGGCCCAGCTCGACATGACGGTCGGCATCAAACGCGCGCCCGACGTCGAGATCGCGAGCGATCTGGAGGTCGCGATTCTCACCGGGCTCGCGAAGGCGCCAGACAGAACCATGACGCGCCAGCAGGTTCGCGCGTCCTGGTTCGGCAAGCAGACCGCCGAGGAGGCAGCCCAGGCACTCGCGCCGATGCTCAAGCGTGGCTGGCTGCGGGAACTGGCGGTTACCGACCCGGCGGCGGAAGGCACGATCGACGGCTACGCGATCGGGCGCGAGGGCACCCGCGCGGTCTCGAGCGCACGCCTGGCAGCGCGCAAGCTCGACGACGCCGACCTGGAGGTGCTCGCCTGGCTCGCCGAGGTGCGCTACGCGTTCGGGACGCAGATCGGACGCCGCTGGTTCGCAGATGTGACCTCGGCGACCATCCGACGGCGCCTCAAGCGACTCTCGGACGCTGGCCTGGTTGAGCGCTTCCAGTTCAAGTTCCACGACGGCGGCGGCTCGCCCGCCTGCTACTCGATCACCACGAAGGGCATCACGCTCGCGAAGACCACCGTCGGGCCCAGAGGCAACTACCTCGACCCGATGCGCAAGCTCGACCCGCCCGTGAGCGACGACCCGGCCGGTCGCCAGCCGCGCCACGACGTGCATGTCAGCGGGTGGCTGATCGCCGCCGAGCGCGCACTCGGTGCCAGATTCAGCAACGTCCGCGGACCGCAGAGCGCGTACGTCCTGCCGCCCCAGCGGCGCGTGCGCAACGAGTGGGTCACGCTCGGCCCCGACGACCTGCAGCCCGCCGGTGACGGAGGCGTGTTCCTGCACAGCTTCCGGACACGGACCGCGGACGGCAGACACCAGCCCGTCGAGCGCTTCCAATCCGTCAAGCCCGACGCAGCAGTCGAGGTCCGGCTTGCCCGCTCCAACGCGCTGCGGCGGGAGCTGCTGGTGGAGGTCGATCTCACCGAGCGCCCGTCGAAGAACGTCAGCAAGTGGGAGCGCTACGACCACTTCCTGACCGGCTGGGCGCCGCACCTCGACCGCTACGGCAAGCACCTCGGCGCCCCGATCGTCGTCTTTGTCTGCGTCAACGAGGACCAAGCGCTGCAGTTCGTCAACGCGGCCGATTCCACAGTCGTCGCACGTCGTGCGCGCACTGGAGAACCCGCCGAGACGTGGGACTACCCCGCGCGCGAGAACCTGCTGTTCGTCGCCGAGGGAGCCGCCCACAGCGGCTCCCTCGCAGGCTACCGGCTGCCAGCATTCCCCCCCGACGTCCGCGAACAGCTCGCTGCGAGCACGCGCACCGCGCGCTCCAGCGCCCGCGAGTGCCGGCCCCGCTCGACATCGCTGACGGAGCTGCTTGCAGGACCCCGCCGCGTCTAGGCACGCGGTACCCGGGCAGCGAGCGACCTCGGTGTCACGTCACGTAACCGCTCACGACAAGCGCGGCGGCGGATACCCTGCGCAGAGCCTATGGCGGACCGGCCCCAGGTAGTCCATCCGCTTGCCGACGCGCTTGGGATCGTGATCCGACGGGAGCGGCTCGCACGCGAACTGACTATCAGCACCCTCGCGGATCGAGCGAACCTCAGCTACGGCTACCTAGGCGGTATCGAACGCGGCGTGCGAGAGCCCAGCATCAGCGTGGTCGCTCGGATTGCCGACGCGCTCAGACAACGCACCAGCGAACTCATCGCCAAGGCCGAAGCCGAGCGGTGGAGATCAAGGCGTCTCCGTCGAGCCTAGAGCGTGGCGACCGCGTAGAGCGTGAGTGCGCTCGCGCTCCAGTCGACGGCGGCGTCGTGGAAGCGCTGCCGGTCGCGGCCCGCGTGCTCGACCGCCTGCGCGAGCGACTCGGCGAGCGAGGCGATCAGCGGGGCCAGGAAGCCGCGTTCGTGGCCGTCGCTGATCCGCTCGGCGAGAAGGTGAATCTCAGCGTTGCTCACGCACTCCACCTCATCGCGATGTGCGCTCCGATCGAGTCGATGGGCGCGTGCGTGCGCGGCCAGCGCCAGGTCCGCCAAGGCGACGTGCTGCGCGAACTCGTCCATCGCACGCGTGAGCGCTGACGACGATGCGGCAGTGTCGGCGCCCGCAAGCTGGCGCTCGACGCGAGCGGCACACCCGCCAAGCGTGGTGAGGTGTGGGATCGCGATGGCGCAGATTTCGAGTGCGCTTGCGAGGTCGCGGTCGAGACGGCCCGGTCGGCCGTCGGGGCGCCAGCGTCCGCGAGCATTCGCGTGCAGTCTGTGCGTGTGTGCTGCGAGCGCGGCTACGCGGCTGGTGAGGCCTTGCGTCCGGTTGGTCGGTGCGGCGGAAATGGAAGGATCCCTTCGCTGGTGGTCGCTGCTTTCGGTAGTCGGAGCGGGGCGGTGTCGAATACCCCCCCGATCGCTGCGTCGGGTGAGGCAGGCGAGTGCGCGCGTCGAAGCCGCTGGACGAATCTCCTTCTCCAGACCGGGCCGGACGCGGCCCCCCCTTCGGTTCAGCTTGCGCTCTGAGCTGCCCGGCGAAGCGCGTTGTCGGCGACCGCAGCGAGCGCGACGGTAGCGCCCTCGATGAGCCCATCTCGCTGTGCTTGGCGCTCGTCCGCGTCGGAGAGCGGGCGGTGGCTGTGGCACAGGCTCAGCTCGCCGGCGAGTGTCTCCCACCAGATTCCGAGCCCGGAAAGGATCTGCTCGGCCGACGCCGCGTGGTCAGGGATCGTGCGAAACGCGGCCTCGCGCATCGACGCCCCGTCGATCTCGCCGCGGTACGCAGCTTCCGCGGGCATCTGGCCGGGCAGCAGCGAGAGCGCGACGACGGCGCCTTGGATCGCACCCGCGGTGAAGATCACCTTGATCGTGTGGTTCTCGCCGATGGCCCAGCGCTCGCGGAACAGCCAGCGCAGCTCGTACGCGAGGCGCTCCCAGGTGAGCCCGGTCTCCGTGAGGACGGCTTCTGCGACAGTCGCATGGTCCGGCACGGCTGCTTGCGCCATCTCGCGCACGGCGCTTCCGTCGATGGTGGAGTACAGCTCGAGCAGACGTTCTGCCGTGCGTCTGCCGTCGTCGGTCAACGACCAGCGCGTCGGACGACCGCCGCGCTGCACGGCATGCCCGTCCTTGTGAAAGCGCGCGAGCGCTGGACTGACTGCGTGCACCGGCTCGTCGAGCGCGCTTCCGACCTCGGCTGCTGTGACGCCAGCCGCGCCGTCGTCGGCCTCCTGCTCGACTTCGTACATCGCCACGAGCACGCGGTCCCACCAGATCGCGGCCGGTGGTAGCAGACGCATCCATCGAGCCTAGACGCCACCGGCGCGCGAACGCAACGCGGAACCGCGCGTGCCGGGGCGGGCGGGCGGTGCCCGAACGTGGCCGGCCGCGCGGCTTCCCCGCCTATTGGCAGGGGCGGTCGCGCAGGAGTCGGGCCAGCCCCGCCGGGGATGTCACGTAGACGACGATGCCGTCTACGGTGATGGCGCGAGCGTCCGTCCGGCTGCTGCCGGCCAAGCAAAGGACTGCACGGCAGCGGTCCGCGCGCACGTCGCTGAGTGCAGCCACGCGGCGGAGGTTGCGCGCCGCCTGCTCCAGCGCTGTCCGCGTTGCGCGCGCGGACGCCTTCGTCTCGACGACGAACACCACTCCGTCCGGCGCCTGCGCCACGTGGTCGACGTCGCCGCCGCC
>Ga0265334_10000647_pt1 | contig 17479 bp, 15 predicted proteins | sample 42023metaG_FD_192442 | JGI IMG/M metagenome (GOLD analysis project Ga0265334, IMG submission 192442) | Rhizosphere microbial communities from Carex aquatilis grown in University of Washington, Seatle, WA, United States - 4-20-23 metaG | ecosystem: Host-associated > Plants > Roots > Rhizosphere... | reverse complement strand
CATGGCCAAAACCCTGTCGAACCAGCCCTTTAAGATGGCCGGCACGCTAAACCACCAGATTGGCGTGATAAATAATACCAGCTCGGCGGCCTGGATTTTTTGAATTTCACCGATGATATCCGGCGAAAAGGCCATGTCCAGGCGTGCCGCATGCCTTTGCTCGAGCATGTAATTAAAGTGTTTGCCGCTGGTGGTCACAAAATCCCATTTTTGGGCTATCGCGCTAAAGCCTTCACCGTATAAATCGCTGACTACCACGCTATGGCCCTGGCCCCCCAGCGTTGTAATCGCCATATTTTTCATGGCCGCCGTAAAGGAACTAGGCTCGTGGTGAGCATAGATAATCAAGACCTTCACTTTTGACCCACCATGTATTTCACTAGTGTTATTGTAGCGCAATATGAGCGGAACAAGTTAGCCTTTTAGGCCGCTATGCCCAGCGGCCTGACTGTTTGGTCGCTGATGCGGAAAATCATTTGGCTAATTTTCCAACTGCCAGTTGAGGTTTTAACTAAAATGTAGTCGATGGTTCCCCGCACTGTCCAGGCGTAGCGGTCACCGCGGTCGGCCACGTAATGAACGTGCTCAACGGAGGTTGAGACCTTGGCCCGGCGCGAGCTGACCATGCGCACGGCCAGCCGCCGGACAAAGTGCCGGGTGGCATAAAAATAACTGCCAATCTCGTGGCGCCAGCCGTCTATAAGGTGTTTCTTGGGCACTATCGCTGGCATTTCGCCGCTTAGCGCCTTATTGTCAACAAACGGGCGTTTTACAAAAAAGTTTTCCAAGCGTTCCCACTGTTTAAGATCCTGGAATAAGGAAACGTTGGTAATGATGTCGGTTATTTGTTCTTTGTCTGATTTGTCGGTCATGGTAATTCTCCTTTCGGTTTCGGTTACCTGACTGTCTTCCAGCATGCCACTGCAAACTGAGAGTTCGCTGTTAGTTTTTATGCATGGACAAGATTTTTAAGCCCTCCATGCCTGCCTACATTTTACCACTTCTGGTGGAACGGATAGGCCTAGAACTCCCCCGTAGATTCTTTTGGAATACAATGTGCTAGGATTATATTGCCAGCTAAAAATAAAAATGCCAAACGAAACTCTAGAACTGCCTGCAGATCCGCAAGAGCAAACAACCGATGATGAAGCGGTAGAGCTAGGCCATGCAGCGTTAATCGAAGTAGATGATAATGATCCCGCACGACACATTCATGAAGAATTCCCTAGTGTAAGCCCTCGCCCCAATTTAGCCAGTGCACCTAGATTTATAAGAGAATTTTCTAAAGAAAGTTCCCCGGAAGAAAGAAGCCAGCTGGCCTCGGAACTTTGGGCAAAGCGAGCGGTACAAACTGAAGCCGGTAAAACCGCCTCTGCAAGAACCGAGGAATTGAATGTGTCTATCGAAAACCGTTCGCTGCCGCTCGGAGAGCTAACCCAAGAGATTCAAGCCCTAGAATCAGAATTAGAAGATATTTCAACAGGGGGCATCGGAAAAGCCTTAAAATACTTGCGGTTCAGAAGACTAAAAAAACTAAAAGGAGGCTATGACGAACTGGAGCACCATCAGCAGGTCGACCTGCAAAACAAGGAAGCTGTGTCCAGCCAGCGGGCTTCCTTGGACGCTGAAAGCCTCCAGGAAATGAGAGAACAGCTCGATATGTTCTACAAGGCAGAAGCGGTAAAGTGGGCCAAGACCGAATACTCCAAGGAAGACATCGCTAAACTATTCTCCGAGGAACATCTGGCATCTTTATCCCTGGACGACTACACGTTGTTATTAAAGCGATTCCCGGGTCACATGGTAGCTCATGTCACAAGACAGGGTATTCGTGATCATTTAGGACTCATGGCTCACACTGAAGGAGAAGGTGAATATAGCGATAGTTTCATAAGAATGCTTAGGGATGGGAGATTGCGTTCTCCAATAGGAGTGCACCTGGCAGAGGAAGCCAAGGAACAAGCTTTAGCAGGTTTTTTACAGCTAGACCATTTTCCCAACAAAGAAAAAGCGCTACAGAATCTAGACGGGCTCGTTAACGAGTATTCCGACAGGATGGCCATTCATTTCGCTGCCGAAGAAGTCGCCGATATGTATTACGGATCCGAAAGAGGTAATGAAATTTTTATTACTTACCCATCAGCCTTTATTGCATCCCAGTTTTATTTTAAAGGCCGGCTAACCGAGAGCGGCGGAGGCTACTGGAACGACCAATGGGTTTGGGCCAATGAAGAACGAGGCATGGATCTTGATGCTGGAATTATATTTTTACCTGCCGAAACGCCAGTGAGTAGAGAAACAGGTTCTCGTTATATGTTGGATGAATCACAGAACCCGATCGTTAATGAAAATCTCCTGAAGTCTGTCCGAAAAATAATGGAGTCACCCGACTTCGATGAACTGATGGCCTCAAGGTATAAACTGCCAAAAAAATTCAATTTCAACAAAGAAGATTGGGACTGGGCGGAAAGAGATAAATATGACAATTCAGAAATGGGAACCTTGATGAAGCAGCTAACTGAAAGGCTGGCGTCCGATTTTGGAATAACAGATAAAAAAACTCAATTTTCTATTCTCAATACAGATTTCTTTGACGGGCTCACATCCATAAAAACACGTTATGATAACGGAGTAACCGAATACCTCGATCGCCACCTTCAAAATGCCGGAATGTACTTTATGCCAGCAGAAGATACTGTTGCCGCACAAGACTTTTGGCAAAATTATTTTCAATCCCATCCCTCAGATAGGCCCTCTAAAGTGGTGTATTACAAAGGCGACAGCCCCTCTAAAGCTTTGGATGACTGGAAAGCAGCTCGGGGAGTTTATGGATATCACCCAAGCCATAATCTAGGCTTTGACGAAAATGAAATCGCGCCAGATAGCGCCGAGGCGACGGCCGGCAGCAGCCGATTTAGGGATTTGGCAGAAAAAGTTGTTAATGATTTCTATGCTCAAAAGGAAAATGTAGCAGCATAATTTTCTTTGTACAATAAAAAACCCACGTAAAATTTATCTTTGGCGGAGAGGGAGGGATTTGAACCCTCGATAGAGTTGCCCCTATACCGCCTTTCCAAGGCGGCGCACTAGACCACTATGCGACCTCTCCGTGCTAATCCATTCTAGCAAACCCACCCTGTTACTTTTTTACAACTTATATTTTTGGGTTAAGCATCTTGCAGAGCGTAAACTACGTATAGAGATTTCCGAACGGTGGCGTTCTTTCACAGATGAGGGGTGTAGGCCTCTTTTTTAATACCTAAAAGAAAGCAAAATGCCCAATGGACGAATGTTCAATGTTCAATGAATGTGACAATACTCAATGCATCAATGCATTGTTCATTGTTCATTGTTCATTGTTCATTGCGACCGGAGGCCGCTTATGGCACTGATAGAACTTCAGGAAGTATCCAAACTATACGGATTTGGCGATGCCACCACACTGGCGCTTGATGAAGTTGCCCTGACGGTAGAAAAAGGCGAATTCTTGGCCATCATGGGACCAAGCGGCAGCGGCAAAACCACGCTGATGAACCTGATCGGCCTGTTGGATAGGCCAACCCATGGCACCTACGCGCTGGACGGCCGCAACGTGGCCAGGTTGCGGCCTAACCGCCAAGCCCGCGTACGGCGCGACCGCATCGGTTTTGTTTTCCAGTTTTATAATTTACTGCCTCGCATTAATGTACTGGAAAACGTTGCCCTGCCCCTGGCCTACCGCGGCATGACCCCAGTGCGCCGGCAAAAGCAGGCCAGCGACATGCTAGAGCGTGTAGGCATGCGCGACCGCGAATACTTTCTGCCGCGCCAACTTTCTGGCGGCCAAACCCAGCGGGCAGCCATCGCCCGGGCGCTTATCAATAAACCCAATATTATTATTGCCGATGAGCCTACTGGTAACCTGGATAGCACCGACAGTAAAGTCGTCATGGAGCTTCTATCCGACATCCACCGCCAAGGTAACACCATCCTGTTGGTGACTCACAACCCGGAGCTGACCCGTTACGCCAACCGGGTGATTTATATGCGCGACGGCATCATCGTGGCCGACGAAAAGAAACCCATCGGCCGCATGGCCAAAGGCGCCCGCCGCACCTATTTCCGTAAGCGCAAAACTACCGACAGAGACATTGTGGCCGGCGTTTCAGCCCTGATGCACGATGTTCCGGGCAAAGAAGTTACCGAAACACCCAAGCGCCGTAAATTACGTCACCGAAACAATAAAATTTTTAAGCACCTAGGTGGAAGGGCTATAAAATAATGTTGAACGGTAATCTTAAGGCCGCTATCTCCAGTCTTAGCCGCACCAAGTGGCGCAGCTTTTTCACTATGTTGGGAATTATTATTGGTATCACGTCAGTGGTAACCGTGGTAAGCCTGGGCGAGGGCCTAAAGCAGCAAGTTGTCGGCCAAATCAACCACCTGGGACGCGACGTTATTACCGTGCGCTCTGGCAAACTGGTCAATCAAGCTTCAGGTACCAGCGTCAGCAACCTCAACCTGTTGGCCTTTTTTAGCGCTAGCACGCTTACTGGCCACGATGCCGCCAGTCTAAGCAGCCTGCCGTCGGTTAAAGCCGTGGCGCCGATGGACTTTGTCACCAGCAGCGCCAAAACCAATGCCAAAGAACTGGATAATCTTTTCGTCATCGGCACCACGCCGGATGTCAGCCAGGTCTTGCCGGAGACCGTAGAATATGGCGACTTTTTTGACCAAGGTGCACCCGACCAAAACTACGCTGTCATTGGCAACGGTGTTGCCCAACAACTCTTTGGTGAGCTCAACCCGGTAGGCCAATCGTTAACCATCTCCGGTCGGTCGTTTTTGGTACGCGGGGTGCTGGCCAAATCGTCCACAAGTTTGCTATCCGTGGCCGAGACTGATTTTAATTCTGCCATCCTTATTCCGTTGAAACCGGCCGAAGAGCTCAGCAGCGGCCAAACCAATATTTTGCAGATACTAATCAAGGCCAAGGACGCTAACAACCTAGATGCCACCGTTAACGATGTCCATTCCGCCCTGCTCAAGACTCACCAGGGACAAGAAAATTTCACCGTACTTAAGCAGTACGAACTGCTCAACATTGCTGGCGGCGTCATTAACCAGCTTACCGGCTTTATTTCTGGTATTGCCGCCATATCCCTGCTGGTGGGCGGCATCGGCATCATGGATATCATGCTGGTCAGCGTGTCCGAGCGCACGCGCGAGATTGGTATTAGAAAAGCTATCGGCGCTACCAACCGCCAAATCTTAAATCACTTTTTGGTAGAAGGCTTGGTGCTAAGCGTGGGCGGTGGTTTGATAGGTGTTGTTGCTTCGCTGTTTGTTTTTGGGATGTTGCGAATTTATACCAACCTGCAGCCGGTTATTACCCTGCCAGTGATGGCCTTGGCCGTGGGCGTATCGGTGGTTTTGGGAATTATCTTCAGCGTAGTGCCGGCTCTCAAAGCCGCCCGCAAAAACCCCATTGACGCCCTCCGCGGAGAATAACCGCTCGCCCCTAACTTTTTCCGGCGCGTCGCTGGCTTGATGTATCCGTTAGTTGAAAACAGGCTTGCTAAAGAACTCCTTATTAAACAGCTCTTAGCTGTTTAATTTCGTCGGACATGCTTTAGCAACCAAGTACGCCTGTTTGCAACAACATCTACTCAGGCCAGCTCCTTATGCCGGAAAAAGACAGGGGCTCGCTCAACAGATGGGGAAAATACTTAACTAGTTAAGTATTTAGCCTCTTGGCGATTGTGAGGGACATGGCGTAGACTTTATCAACTGTGCCGTTATATTGCTTATTTATTAGCTTCGTGATCTGACCAAGAAACTCTTCTCGCTTACCGGGTGGCAACGCTAGGTTCGGTGAAAATGTATTTAGTAATTGGCTATATTCATTGGCTGAATAAGAAATAGCTAGTGGGAAAAGTTTGAAAAAGGACACTTTAAATAATTTTTCGTCTATGTCTTCGGGTTTAATGCCCTCCTGATGAGGTAACCGAAACTTACTGCTTTTATTTTCCGGGAAGAACTTGTCATATATAGGTTGGCTGGCATAAAAAAAACTATCTCCCCTCTCATCAGATACATGGTTGGTGTGGATAACCGCCAAGTAGCCGTTAGGTTTTAGTAGTTGATGGGTTTTCTTATATCTGGCTTCGGGCCTAATCCAATGGAATGCTGTAGCGCTATAGATCAAATCAAACGATTCTGGCAACAGATTTATTTCCTCAAATGCACCAACAATAATCTTAATATCCTGATATTTTTTAAGTTTGTGCTGAAGCACCTCCGCTAAATTGCTGCCGAGTTCAATTGCCGTAATTTCGTAGCCCCTACGAGCCAGCGACAGAGTAGCTTGGCCGGTGCCTGGTCCTATTTCTAAGAGCTTGGAAGTTCTATCTAGATGAGTTTGCTCAACCAAAGATTCGAGCAACTTTTCCGGGTAGCTTGGACGAGCTTTATCATATAGAATCGCTTCCTTATCAAAAGTAGCCCCTAAATCCGAATCTGTTGTCATTATTTATTGAGTTCGGTTTTGAATTTCTCGACTAAATCCACGGGTGTGGGATTAACGCCGTTGAGTAGCGCCAAATAGATAGAGGTAAAATCGCCTAGTACCGACGCCCAAAGCAGTTGTTGTAGTAAGGTTTCGCCCTGCGGCGTAACCACAATCGGCGCTGGCCGCTTGCCAGACAATAGCCGCTCGCTAAGCTCAAAGCGCTTTTGGACCCGAGGGTTTTCTAGGTTGGAGCGGATTTCCACAACCGCAAAAGGTTTTTCTATCGGGTGGCTAGTCCAACCAATAAATTCATTGTGATTAAATTCCGGGTACTGGTTAACCCAGGCCAGGTTTTTGGCGTTCTCGTTCATGCAGATTTTCCATTTGTTAGCCGTTGGAAACATTAGCGGCCCGCTATACATAATTACAGTTTTACCGGCCAGTTCCAGTGATGTCTTCTTAGCCAAATTATCTTTGGTCGCCACATCGGGGCGCCAGCCGGCACTTTGCGCGCTGAGCCATGTGGCAGCCGTTGCCAACTCTTCAGTTCTTCCGGCATCTACTAACTTAAGTGGTTCGAGTAGCTGCAAAAAGGCTGCCAAGAAATACATTGAGGACATTCGTGGTTGAATACCCGGCGGAATCTCAAACAGGGAGTATTTTTTAGCATGTGCGATTTCGATTAATTTTCCGGCGGCAGCGATAACCACAATTTGCGCGCCCTTTGCTTCTGCCTCGGCCAGCGCCGACAGTGTTTCCTCGGTGTTGCCGGAGTAACTTGAAGATATAAATAGAGTCTTGGCGCCAACATATTTGGGCGTCTGGTAGTTCCGGACAATTTCAAATGGAACGTTCAATCCGGGCCAACTTTGCAAGAAAACACCCGGTAACGCCGAGCCGCCCATACCAGCTAAAATCACATTTTCAACCTGCGAGATGCCAGACAAGTCCACCTCAAATTTTTGCTGCAGTTGTTGCCACTGCTTTTCGGCGATGCCCAGCGCGTCCTGGCCATCACGTTGGTGGATGTATTTAAGGTCGTCTAACACGACCTCATTTTACATTTACCATTTAACATTTACCATTTAATTCACATTTGGCATTTACCAAAATGGTGCTTATGTCTTACAATGAAAAATGTTAATTGTTAAATAATTGAAAGCTGACAACTGTCAAATGCTCGCCTATGGCGGGCGTGAGGGTGGAATGTTTGGAATAAACGATAATAAAACTGCCGGACAAGATCCGGTAATGCCCGGACCGCTTGAATCGCCGGAGTCGGAGGCGGGCTATGGTAGCACCTCAGACGCAGGCACTGCCCCGCCATTGGCCAGCAATCCGCCGGTTTTAGTACCCAGCCCGACCGCCGCACCCGGCCAGCCACAATCCTACCCCCCTGTGATGCAACCTCCGGCTGTTCCACCAGATAACCCTGCCGTCGGCGACAGTTCGGCAGACGAATTACTGCAAATAAAGCAGCAGGCACTTCACAGTCTGGCGCCGCTGGTCGGACACTTAGACCAAACGCCTGAGGAGAAATTTAAGACCACAATGATGATGCTACAGGCTTCGGACAACCCGCAATTGGTCAAAGAAGCCTATGCCGCCGCCAACGAAATAACAGATGAAAAAGCTCACGCCCAAGCTTTATTGGACGTGGTTAACGAAATAAATTACTTTACGCATCACGACGCCTCTTAAGCACGTAATGGAAGCTACCGGCAGTTAACGCACTGGCCGTGAAAATTGCCGCCGCATTGCCCGGGCCGGTGTTAGATAATTGATTAGTCGGTGGCGCAACAGCCGCATTGCCTGCCCCGGATGGTTTGGCCGGTTGATTCCTGTTTGATTGCTGAACCTGTGTCGTGGTCTGCGGTTTAGTCGAACTATGGCGGACCGAACGATAAACCGTACGTCCTATAAAAACCACGGCCAAGGCAACTGCTAGGGCTATCAAAGTATAACCAAGAACCACCGGCCAACGCCGCCCTTCATATTCGTGAAATTCGTGCATAGCCTAATTTTACGCCCACGTTCCAGCACTAAACAGAACTGTCTTACGCCACTTCTAAAACGCCCATGCTTGCAATTGATCCCCTAGAAGAGATAATAAACTTAGAGATTAGGAGGTGCATATGGTAGAACCAGGTGAGTTCAGTCATAGATTATTCGGCCAAAACGATTTGGCGCGGCTTTCACGGCATGGGGAACAGGTGGTCCGTGCCAGTAATACAGTCGAACGGGCGCCGTTTTTGGTACAAGAAAAGACAGCTCGATGGGACAAGACCCGGTTGGATCTTAAAGCTGCCGTCTTAGATAATGGAGACCTTACGACAGCCCAAAAAGCCGCCGCGCTGGCGGCTCTAGACCGGTCCGAACCAGGCATAAAAGACACCGAATTAAATGAACTGGCCAATGATTTAGCTGCTCGTTATGAAACTGCCGATATGGCGCTATCTAATCCAGGGGTATTAGTCATGACCCATCAGGTCGGAGATAATGATGATCTTTTTAAGACATCAGGGACGGGCTTAAGACTTGGGGTCGGTGACAGAGACGAAGGTTACATATATGGCCTTTACACTGGGACTATTGATGAAACGGGAGAGGAAAGATCCATGCTATTGGATACTGAGAGCATGCAAAACATAGTTTTAGACCCGGAAGAGGCATCGCAATTACGTGATCTTTCGTTCGATGAGGGCCTTTGGACACATCGATTGATTGTGGGCGCAGAGACTGTAGCCGCCGTTTTGGCAGGTGATAAATTCGGCGGCTTTAAAGGTTGGAAGTGGCGCCAAGCACGCAGCTTAGGTTTTAGGTTCGAGGAACTGGATCCCAGGCTCAAAGAACAATACGACTCTGAGCGTCAAAAAGGAATCAAAAATTTGGCCCAAGAACTTTACTCTGCTAGCGATCTTCGTCCATATCAACTCAAAAGACTAAGAGAGAAATTTGAGGACATTAAGTTTTTTGGAACAACCGGGCCCGACATAGAAGCGGAGGTCTTAAAATTACTGGCTGAGAAGCAAGAGCGTGCTCTTGGACTGCTGGAATTTGTGATTTCTGTTGAAGTTGAAGAGTCTGCGACGACCACTGCCCCCAGTTAGTGCTTACTGCCGTCTTCCCTTCGTTTTCTAAATCAAAGTGAGCCCTAACTTTTATCCAGACTCGAGGCGAACCCGAGTAGCTGTCGTCGCTGTAAAGCGAGCCCGTCAAATACTGATGGACTCGAGCCGACCGACTCTGTTGAGCGAACCCCTAACTTTTCCGTACATCTGCCGAGCCCTGATTAGATGTTGTTAATAATTAGGCGTCCTTGGGTGCTAAAGCATGTTCAACGAAGAAGAACTGCCTGTCGGCAGTTCTTCTGAGGAGTTCTTTAGCAAGCCTAATTTTGACGAAGCAGCTACTCACGGTGAGGCTGCGTTCGGAAAAGTTAGGGGTGAGCGGTTCTACATCATTCCCATGCCGCCGCCCATGTCGGGGGCTGCAGCCGGGGTTTTTTCGGGGATGTCTACCACTAGCGCGCCCATAGTCATGGCCGTGCCGGCGATAGAAACCGCGTTCTGAATAGCTTCTTTAACAACGCGGGTCGGGTCTACGACACCTTCGTCTTTCAAGACGACTGTTGTGTCAGGATTATTAACATCAAAGCCGATGCCGCTCTTGGCTTCCAAAACTTTTTCTAACTTAGCCTCGGCATTTAGTCCGGCATTGAACATCAGCTGCTTGAAAGGCTCTAAAAGAGCGTTCTTAAGAATGCTTGCACCAGGCGCCATCGGGTCGGTAGCGTTGATTTTAATCTGCTTAGATAGGTCAACTAGGGTCACTCCGCCGCCAGGCACCACGCCCTCGTCCAACGCCGATTTTACGGCTGCTACGGCGTCATCTACTCGGAATTTCTTTTCTTCGATTTCCGTTTCGGTAGCACCGCCAACTTTTATCACGGCTACTTTGCCGGATAGTGCCGCACGGCGTTTTTCCAGCTGTTCGCGGTCGTATTCGCTGCTAGCAGACTCAATCTGCTTATTAATCTGGGCGATGCGCGCCTTGATAGCCGTGGCAGTTCCTGCGCCTTCAACAATCGTCGTCTCGTCTTTGGTAACAATTACCTTGCGGGCAGAACCAATGACTGACATCTCGGCGTTTTCAAACGTCACGCCGCGGTCGGCAGCAATAACTTCGCCGCCGGTCAAGATAGCCATGTCTTCCAGGATCTCGGCCCGGCGGTCGCCAAAGCTCGGCGCCTTGATAGCTACAGTGTTGAATACACCCTTTAGACGATTAAGAATCAGGGTGCCGAGGGCCTCGCCCTCAACATCTTCGGCAATAATTACCAGGTCTTTTTTACCGGCGTTAGCCAGTTTCTCTAAGATTGGCAAAAACTCTTGGACAGAGCTGATTTTTTGGTCGGTAATCAGAATGGCCGGCTTTTCGTAAACCGCCTCCATGCGGACAGTGTCGGTAACCATGTAGGGGCTAACGTAGCCGCGGTCAGTCGTAAAGCCTTCTACCACTTCGCTTTCCATAGCCAGCCCTTGGCCCTCTTCTACTGTCACCACGCCGTCTTTGCCGACTTTTTCCATAACGTCAGCTATCAGTTGGCCAATTTCCTCGTCGCCGGCGCTAATAGTTGCCACTTCGGCTACGCGGTTTTTCTTGCCGGCAATGTTCTCGCTCATACCGCCCAATTTAGCCAGTACGTCGTGCGATGCGCCTTCCAAACCTTTGCGCAGCAGCATCGGGTTGTGCCCGGCGGCAATCAATTTGTTGGCTTCGTTCAAGATGTGATAGGTCAACACCGTAACGGTTGTTGTGCCATCGCCGGCAACGTCGTTCATCTTGCTGGCGGCTTGTTTAATTAGTTCGGCGCCAACTTTGTAGCCCAGTGTCTCGTCGTCAAGGTCTTCCAAATCCATAGCTTTAGCCACCGTCACGCCGTCGTGGCTGACCGTTGGGCCGCCGTATGTCTTACCAATTACTACATTGCGGCCTTTGGGCCCCATGGTGGTCTTTACGGCGTCGTACAGCGCCTGCGCCCCGCCCAATAATCGGCGTCTCGCATCCTCGTCATAAAAAACTTTCTTTGCCATTTATCTTCTCCTATTTAACGGTCGCTAAAATATCTTCTTCTTTGACCAAAATATACTCTTTGTCGCCGACTTTTACTTCGGTGGTAGAGTAGCTTTTGTAAACTATGCGGTCGCCAACTTTAATCTCATTAACCTTGGCGCCAATTTTGGTAACTTTGGCGATTTTTGGCTTTTCCGTCGCCTTATCCGGCAAATATAAACCGCTGGCGGTCTTAGTCGCCGCCTCTTCTTGTTCGGCCACTACCCAGTCAGCTAATGGTTGCAAATTTGCTGCCATCTAAACTCCTCCTTAAGTAACTCAGTTTCTAGCACTCATAATACCCGAGTGCCAAAAGTTGGTCAAGCCTTGGGTAACAAAAAACCGCCGATGTGGCGGCTAGCAAACTTGTATTTGTGGTTGGGTGGTCGGCGATGCCGACCACCCAACCCGTCCGATCAGAAAGTGCCGAGTGGCTCCCCGCCGTGCCCCGACGCGCGAGCGTCCCACTCAGGGAACGTGACCTCATCGAGGTGGAACCCGACGGGCAAGGGGGTCTCTATCGAGACCTCGGGGGCATCGCCTCCAGGGGGCTCCTGCATCAGCTGAGCGAGCTCGGCAAAGGTCGAACCCTGCGATGTGGCGGAAGTCATGACGGACTCCCGTCGGTGATCTCGTCGAGATAGAGGCCGTACAAACCGCTGCCGACGATCGTCAGACGACGACCTCGAAGGGTGTCCGGATCCCATGAGGGGTCTTTCCGCTCCCTGCGCTTGTAGCACTTGCTTCCGTGATGCCGACGACGGATGCGGAAATCGCGGCGCCTCTGGCCACGGGTGACGGGGGGTGGCGAGTTCGGCGAACCATTGGGCTCGTTGGGCAACACAGTCTCCGCTTCGGAGTGCAGGAGAGTAAATCCTTGCATCTGGGGATCTCCTCTTTGATCGGACGTGTCAGAGTACTTGCACTGACAATGAAACACATTTTATCATAAGTACTATAATTGTCAATGAGAGGAATTATCCGATAGCTTTGCGGGCGATTTCGGCATCGCTCCAAGGAACGAGTTTGCCGCCCATATTGCGATCTTTTTGGTGACCTAAGCCGGTAATCAGAACTGCATCGCCGGCTTTGGCTTCGAAAATCGCCTGTCTAATCGCCGCTCCGCGCTTATCTACCTCTGTAGTTTTAGCCTGGCCACCGGCTTTAATGACTCCAGCGAGCACCGCTTGGCGAATAGTCGCCGGATCTTCTTTATAAGTCTCATCGTCGGTTAAGAAAATCCTATCGGCAAATTTGGCGGCCACCTCGCCCATTACCGGCCGTTTGGCTTTGTCGCGGTCGCCAGTGGCGCCAAAGACTACTATTACCCGGCCTTTTGTGGTCTGCCTGACGGCTTTTAAGGCGCTCTGCAGCGCCGCGGGCGTTACGGCGTAATCAACCAGTATCTCAAAGTTCTGGCCGGCTTCTAGGCGCATCATACGGCCGGGCACGCTTTTGAGCGAGGCAATTCCTCGCTCTATCTGCTCATTGCTCAAACCGACAGCTTGGCCGACACCTATGGCCGCCAAGGCGTTATATATATTGAAGTCGCCCGGAAGATTGAGTTTGATATCCAGCTCACCCACCTTAAAAGTGCTGCCGGCGGCCGTAACTTTGATGTCTTTGGCCTGCAAATCGCCGTTTTTAACACCGTAGGTGATGGCTTTGGGCACAGCCTTGGCGAAATATTCAGCCGTGGGGTCATCGGCGTTAACTATCCCTGTTCTGAGTCCACCCCGGTTCTTGCCGGCCATCCTAAACAACTGCACTTTGGCATCGCGGTAGCGCTCAAAGGTTTTGTGATAATCCAGGTGCTCGTGCGACATGTTAGTCATCACCGCCACGCTGTACGGCACCCCCAAAACGCGGTGTTGTGCCAAAGCAAAGCTGGAAGTCTCCAAAACTACCCAGTCCGGTTTGTTGGCACGAATCTTTTTAAACATCCTGTGCAGTACCGGGACGCTGGCCGTTGTCAGGTGGGTAGGGCTGGGCAGTTCCCCTGCCCCGTCAGCATAATCAACCAGTACTGTTGTAATCATAGCTACTTTTTGACCACTGTTTCTGAGCATTTGGGCGATTAGCATACAGGTAGTCGTTTTGCCGTCGGTGCCCGTCACACCGATTACCTTCAAACCGCGCGCCGGAAAGCCGTTTTTAAGATTAAATACCCCGCCCTCCACCGCATGGCCATAGGGCTCTATCGTCCTAAATAACTTCTTGGGAATGACTGCTTTAACGACTCTTCGGGGATTCATGCTTTCAAGTATACTGTAGAACAGATGAAAATACTGGGAATTGAAACTTCCTGCGATGAAACCGCAGCCGCTGTGGTAGAAGATGGCCGCAGGCTGTTATCGAATGTAGTCGCCAGTAGCGTTGATTTACACGCGGTTTACGGTGGTGTGGTGCCGGAAATAGCCGCTCGCAGCCACATAGAATCCATCTTGCCGGTCATTGATGAAGCCCTAAAGACCGCTTTCCAAGGCCGGGCCTTGGAAATGGCAGAAATGTGGTCTAATATTGACGCGATTGCCGTTACCCGCGGCCCGGGGCTATCAGGTAGTTTACTAATTGGCGTTTTAACCGCCCGCACCCTGGCAATAGCTAAAAATAAGCCGCTTTATGCTGTTAACCACGTAGAGGCCCACGTTTACGCCACTTTCATTACGGAAAAAGCTAAAAGCTTAAAGCTAAAAGCTATTAGCTTGAACAATAAGCAGCCAGAATTTCCTATTCTGGCACTTATTGTTAGTGGTGGCCACAGCCAGCTGGTTTTGTTCAAGAACCACTTTGATTACAAGATTCTGGGCCAAACTGCCGACGACGCCGTGGGCGAGGCCTTTGACAAAGTGGCCAAAATCCTTGGCCTGCCCTACCCCGGCGGCCCATCCGTTAGCCAAGCGGCCAAAGAAGGTAATCCGAATGCCCTATTGTTGCCCAAAGCCCGCATGCAAAATGGCTACGACTATAGTTTTTCGGGCTTAAAAACTGCCGTTCTGCGCGCCGCGCAACAGATGGTTGGCAAAGATTTTACTTTCCCCTCCTCTGCCCTGCCGGCAGTCTTAAATGCCAGCCAAAAAGCTAATTTAGCCGCTAGCTTCCAGCACACCGCTATCCAAACACTTGTAGATGGTTTAAAGGCCGCTTCAGAAGAGTTTGAGCCTAAAAGTATTGTTATTGCCGGCGGCGTAGCTGCCAACCGGGAGCTAAGAACTCAAGCAGATAAACTTACGCCAAAACCGATTTATACGGACATCAAACTCTGCACCGATAACGCCGCCATGATAGCCGCCAATGCCTACTATCAGGCCAGCAACAAGCAGCCGGTAGCTGACCCCTACTCCCTAGAAATAGACCCTGGTTTACAGATGTAAAGAAGTAAATTGTCCTAATTATCCTAATTTCTAATTAGTCTAAGCAATAGCTAAAATACTAAGCACCAAACTGTTTTGAATCGTTGGGTCATTTGGATTTACTTAGAGCAATTAGGCCAATTAGTGCAATTAGGAATTAAGTTTGTTATGCTAAAAATTGAAAACAAAAACTACTAGCAGTCGGCGCGGGCCGGCCGAAGATAAAGATCGGTATTGGTTGTTCTATGCCTACTATTAGGCACTTTTGAGGTAGTCTTTTCGGGTGAAAAGACTTGTTAAAGTTTGTCCCATTTCACGTGAATCAGCAGAAATAACAGGGGTCAGAGACACTATCTTCCCACCTCTGTTATACTGAGGGAAGTTTATGAAGTTACCTAAGGCCTACGAACCTGGCAAGTATGAATCCGATACCTACGCTCTCTGGGAAAAGAGCGGGGTATTCACCGCTGACCCCGCCAGCACTAAAGACCATTTCTCTATCAGTATGCCGCCGCCCAACGAAACCTCGACTTTACACATGGGTGGGGCGCTTTTTCTGACCCTGCAAGACATTATGGCCCGACATGCCCGGCAACAGGGGAAAGACGTGCTGTGGCTACCGGGAACAGACCACGCGGCGATTGCCACGAATGCCGTCGTAGAGCGACGGTTAGCAGAGCAGGGGACTAGTAAGCATGAGCTGGGTCGTAAGGGGTTTATTGCCGAAGTTAAGAAGTTCGCCGGCGGCAATCGGGAAATCATAATTAAACAGATGCGGGCCATGGGCGCCAGCGCCGATTGGAGCAGATTCCGCTACACCTTGGATGAATCACTCAACCGCTCCGTTAATGAAGTTTTTAGCAAGATGTACCAGGACGGCTTGATTTACAGGGGTCACCGGATTGTAAACTGGGATCCTAATTTAGAAACCACGGTTTCTGACGACGAAGTTGAGCATAAAGAAGAGAAGGCACCGCTCTACACCTTACAATACGGACCGTTTAAGATAAGCACCGCCCGCCCGGAGACCAAATTTGGCGACAAATACGTGGTGATGCACCCAGACGATAAGCGATACGCTCAGTATAAAAATGGCGATACCTTTGAGTGCGAGTGGCTCAATGGTAAAGTGACCGCTACCATCGTTAAAGACGAGGCGGTTGACCCGGGGTTTGGTACGGGGGTGATGACTATTACGCCGTGGCACGACCGCACGGACTTTGAGATTGCCGAGCGCCACGGGCTGGAACGCCAGCAAATCATCGATTACAAGGGTAGGTTGTTGCCGATTGCCGGGGAGTTTGCCGGAATGTCGATTGAAGAGGCCAGGCCCAAAATCGCCAAAAAACTGGAGGATAAAGGCCTGCTTGTTGGCATTGAAGAAAACTACACCCATAACATTGCCCTGAACAGCCGCGGCAAAGGTGTTATTGAGCCGCAGATTATGCTGCAGTGGTTCGTGGATGTAAACCGCCCGGCCATGGAGTGGAAAGGCCAAATGCGTAGCTTTAAAGAGGTAATGCGGGCGGTTGTGGAAGACGGTGATATCAAAATAATTCCCCAGCACTTTGAAAAACTCTACTACCACTGGATAGACAACCTGCGCGACTGGTGCGTTAGCCGCCAGATTTGGTGGGGCCACCAGATACCGGTGTGGTACAAAGACAGCTCGGACGAGCTTTATGTGGGCGCACGGCCGCCCAAAGGAAGTGGCTGGCAGCAAGACCCGGACACGCTGGACACATGGTTTAGTTCGGCGCTTTGGACTTGGAGCACGCTGATTGACCCCGAACTCGCCAAAGATTACTCGTTATCGCTCGACGAACTTCTAGAGAAGAGCGTGGATTATAAAACCTACCATCCAACGGATGTGCTAGAAACCGCCTATGACATTCTGTTCTTCTGGGTCGCCCGAATGATTCTAGCCACTACCTACGTAACCGGTGAAATACCGTTTAAGACGGTTTATTTACACGGCTTAGTGCGCACCGAGGCCGGTAAAAAAATGAGCAAGAGCGATCCGGACACGATTATTGATCCCCTTGAAGTTATCAAAGAATACGGCACAGACGCGCTGAGGCTGGCGCTGGTCAGCGGCAACGGGGCAGGGAACGACCAGCGCTTGGGACTGAGTAAAGTCGTGGCCAACCGTAACTTCTGCAACAAACTTTGGAATGTCGCCCGCTACGTAGAAGCCAACTTTGACGGCGGCAGGGACGAGATAAGAAATTCGCAGCCACGAAACTCGGCCGACCAGTGGATACTTAACATGTTAAGTATTTCTGCAGATAAGATTAGCCAAGACCTGGACAATTATAACTTTGGCGAGGCCTACGACAAGCTCTATCACTTCGTGTGGAACGACTTTGCCGATTGGTACGTAGAAGCCAGCAAAGTCGAGCCAAACGCGCCGCTGCTAGCCTACGTGCTGGATCAGACTATCAAAATAGCGCATGCCTTCGCTCCCTTTGTGACCGAGGCTATTTGGCAAGCTTTTGCCTGGAAAGATGAAGTGCTAGCG
>Ga0265334_10000644_pt1 | contig 17530 bp, 11 predicted proteins | sample 42023metaG_FD_192442 | JGI IMG/M metagenome (GOLD analysis project Ga0265334, IMG submission 192442) | Rhizosphere microbial communities from Carex aquatilis grown in University of Washington, Seatle, WA, United States - 4-20-23 metaG | ecosystem: Host-associated > Plants > Roots > Rhizosphere... | reverse complement strand
CGGAGAGTCCGCGCTTCAGCGCGAGACTCGGAACGCCGAAGTTGGAATATTGGTAGGTGAATTCCGTGTCGCGGGCGTTATAGGCCGATTCCGAGATGCCCCAAGGAATGCCCAGCGACCGTGCGTAAGACTGCTGGCGCTCTACCACGAGGCGATTTGTCTGCTCCAGCACGCTCCCGATTGGCGCCCGCATCACCAATGACGGCATCAGATATTCGAACATGCTTCCGGACCACGAGATCAAAGCCGATCCGTTTCCGGCGGGGGTTGCTGCCCGGCCGAGCCGAAACCAATGCCGTGTCGGAACATCGCCTTTCGCGATGGCAAAGAGGCTCGCCAGCCGCGCTTCCGAAGCGAGCAGATCGTAGCAACCGGCATCGAGGTTCTGATCGGGCATGCTATAGCCGATGGATAGCAATTTGCGCTCAGGATCGAGAAGGAAAGCGAAATCCATACCAATCGCCATCGTGCGCGCGGTGCCGGCGAGCGCACGCAAACGATCTTCCAGTGCGTGCGGCGCATCGGCGATCTGAGTTCGATCGCGGCCGTGTTCGGCCACCGACTTTTTCAAGGCGTCAATCCAGAAAACGATATCCTGAAGGCTGCCGCTCCCCACGATCTGCCCAAGGTTCTCAACGCCATGACCGGCCTTTTGCGCCAGCCGCTTCAGCGCCGGCAGCAGGTTTTCGGTCGCGCGCGCGCTATTCAACTGGGTTTCGATGTCCGCGAGGATGGAAAGGACTTGGCCTACGTGATCGGCTCGCCCGATGGGCAGAGCATCGAGCGCCTCCTGCGCAAGGCGTACATTATCCATCATGCCGAGCCGAGCGTTCGGTCCAAGAGAGGCGATCCACTCTTCGCAGGCGTTGGCGACCACGATCAGATAACCCGCGAGATTGCCGCTATCGACCGATGAGACGTAAGGGGGATCGAGCGCTCGTAAGTCCCGTGTGTCGTACCAGTTGAAGAAATGGCCCTTGAAGCGCTGCAGCCTCTGCATTGTGGCGAGGGCGGTTTCCAGACGCTCGACGGTTTCCGTCGTTCCTGCCCAGCCGAAGTCGCGGGCGGCAACGGCCGAAAGCAGATAGAGACCAATATTGGTCGGCGAAGTCCGGTGAGCCACGACAGGCTTCGGAACTTCCTGGAAATTGTCCGGCGGGAGCATGTTGTCCGACGGCGTCACGAACGTCTCGAAGAAGCGCCAGGTGCGACGGGCGACAAGGCGCAACTCGCACGCATCCGGGTCGGAAGCGGTGAGCTGTCGCGCAACGGTGCGCGACCGGCTGCTCCACAGGGCGAGCGCCGGCCCTGTCAGAAAAAGACCCGCGAACGATACGGTCAGCGGCCAGGATGACGGTTCGGCAGCGATCGCGGTAACCGCCATAACAAGCGCGAGCACTGTCCCGCCTGCCATTTTCCCATAGAAACCCCAAATATCCAGCCGAGGGCTTCCGGCGGATTGTGCGGCTGTCGTCCATTCCAGTAGGTGGTGGCGCGTCACGAGTAGCCGCACCGACGTCCGGCCGATGGCATCGAGCGTCTTCCATGCATGATCAGCGAGGAACGCGACCGAGAATAACATCCGCACGAAAGCCAGTTGCAGGTCGTGGATCAGCTTGATGATGTGAATGCGCAAACGGACGCCGCGGCGACTTGGGACCACCGAGAAAAATGTCGGAAGGAATACCGGGATGGCGATGGCGGCGAGCACGAACGCAGCCGCTGCCCTCGCCGAAGGCATCGGCAGGAACCAGCAGAGAACAAGGGCCGCGAGCGTTGAGGGCGCAAGCAGCGACCGCCGCAGATTGTCCAGCATCTTCCAGCGGCCAAGCGGGGGCACGGCCAGAGGACCGGTTCGATGCCCGAACATCCAGGGAAGGAGCTGCCAGTCGCCGCGCGTCCACCGATGCTGGCGTCTGGCCGCGACATCGTAGCGAGAGGGAAATTCCTCCACCACCTCGATATCGGAGGCGAGGCCGGCCCGCACAAAAGTGCCCTCGAAAAGATCGTGGCTGAGCAGCGTATTTTCAGGGATGCGGCCCGCGAGTGCCGTCTCGAACGCGTCGACGTCGTAAATTCCTTTGCCGGTATAGGAGCCCTCGCCGAAGAGATCCTGATAGACGTCGGAAACGGCGGCCGCATAAGGATCCATGCCGCCGGGCGCGGAGAAGACTCTTTGATAGAGGGAACCTTCCCGTCCGACCGGCAAAGAGGGCGTTACGCGAGGCTGAAGAATGCCGAAACCTTCGACGATGCGTTGCTCCGCGCGGTTGAATTTGGGCTGATTCAAGGGATGGGCCATCTTGCCGATCAACCGAATGGCTGCATCGCGCGGCAGCCGCGTATCGGCATCCAGGGTGATCACATAGCGCACATTGGCAGGTACGCGCGGCGCGCAGCCCTCGATCGAAGCGAATGTCGTGTCGGTCGCGCCGCGGAGCAGGCGGTTAAGCTCATGAAGCTTGCCTCTCTTGCGCTCCCATCCAATCCATTTGTTCTCGCTCGCATTGAACACGCGGCGCCGATGCAGCAGCAGGAAGCGGTCGCCGCCGGCGCCGGGCCCGTACCGGCGATTCAACTGTGCGATTGCTTCCACTCCGGCGGAAAGGAGTCGGGCGTCGTCTTCAACGATCTCCCGATCCGCATCGGCTCCATCCAGGAGCAGAGCGAACGTCAAATCGCCTCCGGCGCCGGCGAGGTGATGGACCTCCAGCCGTTCAATCTGTTCCTCGAGATCGGCTTCGTTGGTCAGCAGCGTCGGAACCGCGATCAGCGTTCGAAGCTGCGGCGGAACGCCCGCCTGGAGTTCCAGACCCGGTAAAGGTACCGCACCGAAGGTCCAGGCGATGATCCGGTTGACGATGGCCGACGCCGCCTCCGTGGCCGGGAGAAACGCCAGCAATACAAACAGCGTGGCCAACCTGGCTTCCAGGCCGGAAACGGCCCACAGCCCGAGACCCAGCAGCAAAATGGTGACGAGCCCAATCGCGCCAACATATCCGCCAATTCCGAGGCGGCTGCCGAGCCTGCTTATCTGCAACCGCAAAGGAGCGCGAAATCCCATGGTTTGCTCGAGCGTGTGCCGGCCTTTACCAATCAGATGGTAGCCCGGGTCGCCGGTGCGCTGCGCCTCCGTCATATCGGCTGCTTCAGCAGCAGCAGCCGCACGCGAAGCCTCGATTGCAGTCTTTGCAATTTCGAGTTCCGAAAAAGAAGAGTGGCGCGCCAATTGTTCAATCGCGCTTCGGTACAAATTCCGCGTCGGAAAATCCATTGCGGCAAAGGCGCTCGCTGCGCCGAGCCGTTCATCCACGAGACTTACGCTTTCGAACAACTCTGCCCAATCGATATCGGAAATGAGCCGCATGCTCGTGATGACATTGCGGACGGTGAGATTGGATGCGCCCTGCCTTTGTTGGGCATGTTGCACGACTTCGTTAACGGAGGTGCCCTGAAGCCTGAGCCGTTCCTCCAGCCACTCAAGCGCAGGCGTAATCCTTGGATCTTGGTCTCTGAGCCGCTTTGCAAGCTCCGCCGCAAATCGTTCGGATATGGGCCCAGTCGAGCGTGTGGAAATGTCCCTTTCGAGCGCAGACAGAGCGCGTCCCGGTTGCAGCAATCGTTCGGCCAGAGCTTCGGCATCCGCGCGCGCATCTCGACCCGCTGTTATCTGGTCCGCCAACCGACGAAGGTTTTCCACAAGCACGATGCGTAGCGTGATGGCAACGGCCCACAACTCACCGATCTGAAAGGGCTGCACCCTCTGATAAGCCGCAATGAAACGGCGCAATCGTTCTGGGTCGAAGTGGCTGTCGGTGTGCGCCACGAATGCCCAGGCAAGACCGAAAACTCTGGGATAACCGGCAAAGGGTCCCTCGGCCAATTTGGGCAATTGACGATAATAGCCGCGGGGCAAGTCGTCCCGAATCTCGTGAATCTGTTCTTCGACCACGTGATAGTTGTCGAGCAGCCATTCTGCGGCGGGAACCACACCCCGGCCGCTATCCAACTCTGCTGCGCTCGCCCGGTAAGCAGCGAGCAATACCGCCGCATTATCATCGAGCCGAGTGTGCAGGGACAGAACCGCCCGCGGTCTTGTTGTTATCGTCTGTGCGGCAGCGAGGCTTTCAGCGTGCTGCTCAAGCCGTTCGATGCCGAAAAGCTCCTCTCTCACAGGCGACTTATCGTCCCAAGGAGATAATGGAGTGCGATGCCCGAAAGCATCACGGAACAAGGAATTCATGAGCGCCTTTCCGGCCGGCATGAGCACGCGCCAAGACGCGTGGGAGCAAACGACGACAGGCACAGGACCCGGAAAGGGATCAGCTGTGGGACCACTCTTTGCGGCTATCCGCACAGTCTTTGCGATTGTGCAGGAAATGCGCGGTCTGCGCCTTCAGCGGCACGGCATTGTAGGTCTTATCAATGGCAGTGCATTGAAAAGCAGCACGTAGCAACGCCGTCATCGCGCATCATCGCACATGTGACCTGCAATAGCCATGACGCCCCGCTGCTTCCATCGAGGAATTCGTTTCATGGTGCTCGAAACTATGTACGGCGACGCTCGCTGCCGCACTTTTTGCAGCGCTCGTACATCGGACCCCAGCGTGCTTGGTCGTCCCATTGCCCGCCGCAACCCTGATGGAACTTCGGACGAGCGCGCCGAAAGCACGCCACGGCCAGCCCTAAAAGTTTCGCAGGCAAGTTCCAAAAGTTATTGAGCAATGCTTTCATGATCCCGGATCTTTTAAGAAGAAAGTCCGGCAGCCGCGAAAGAGGCAACCGGACTTTCCATCCACTATTGCGATTGAACTCTTGAGTTACGCGAGTTGTTTGGTCGGAACAAGCTTGGCCGCGGCCAAGAGCCGGGTGTTCATCTCGCCGAGCGCGCTTGCCTGAGTGTGCATTGAGTCGATTATTGCGACCGAGAAAGCCAACTCAGCAGGGGTGGTATAGCCCGGGAATCGGATGATTCTCAGCAACTCCTTGAGGTCTGTGCCCTTCCCCAAATGAGCCAGAGCATCGCTGAGTGCCGTAATTTTCTTGTCCAGTATTTTCACATGTTCATCGTGGCTCGACATTTGATTCTCCTATTGGATGGCCGGCTATAGGCTTCGACTGCCCGACCCCATGCAGTCCATTGCATATTTCTGTGTTCGTTGGGGTCCTGGGTTGCGATTGCAACCACGGTCAGTGCAGCACGTAGCTGAGCACAAACCCGACGACAACAACCACGCCGACAATGTAGAAAATGTTGTTCATTGTGCTCACCTCTTGGGTCACGGGCCATGACCCGCTCGCGACAAACACGTCGGTCGATCCCGGCGGGAACCGCCGTACAAAATTGACCAGACAGCCCGCGTGGACCGCCTGTCTGGCTATGGCAACCGCTCCGTGCCCATCTTGGCTCCCCGGTCCCCGCGTATTTGTTCGGCGGTGAGGGGCTTGGCTGCGGGGTCGTAGCCGCTCCAGCCTGCTTTGCGATACGCTTCGCGACGGTCGTAGATATCGACGGCGGCACGATCGAGGATCGCTTCATACCTGGCACGGTCCTCTGCAGGTACGCGCGCGCTCAACAGCGTTCCGCCACGGCGAACGCCTTCGACATAAACTGCAGCTTCCTCTTCGGACACGCCAGCCTGCGTCAACGCACCGACAATGCCGCCCGCAGCCGCGCCGGCGACCGCGCCAAGCCCTGCCGAAACCAGCCAGCCGGCCGCGATAACCGGGCCCAATCCGGGAATAGCCATGACGCCGAGGCCCGCAAGCAGTCCGGCGCCACCGGCAAGGACAGCGCCAATACCCGCGCCCATTTCCGCACCTTCGACGCGATCGTCCACGCCGTTGCCGTCGCGGTCGTGCTTGGTCTTTTTGGGCTTGCCGTCATACCAGTTGGACGCGTTGCTCGCGATCAGGCTGATGTCCTCCCCCGGAAGACCGGCCGCTTCGACGTTCATTACCGCGCTCCTGGCGGTGTCGTAGTCGTCGTAAAGACGCGTGATTGTCACTTTCATCGGAGTTGTCCTTTGGAGAGCCAGAGTTCTTGCGGAACGATCAATTGGCGACGACGTTGCCTTGATAATCGAGGCTGACGCTGACCGGCGGGCCGTTCTTGTCCGCTTGGCCGTTCTTGATGGCTGTACCGTTCCAAATGCCTCTATCGTCCTTCTTCAGAGCGGAGACATTGGTGTAACCCTTGGCCTCGATGTGGGATCTGGCTTGGGCTTCCGTGAAGCTATTTGCGCCGGCGGCGGGAGCCCCCGGATTGTTGCCCTTCGTCGTCTTGATGGCCGGATTGTCGGGCGGCAGAGTGAGGTCGATCCGCGGGAGTGCCGTTTGACCCTGATCCGCAGTTGTGGGCTGGTTCGCGGACTGAGCGAATGCGGACCCCATGGTCAGGGTCGCGACGGCTGCAAAGATTATTGCTGAGCGCATTGGTTTCTCCTTGAGGTACGGGGCGCAATACGATGATTTGTGCCCTCCGTGAGAATGTCTGCGCTGTCGATAAAGGCCGGTGGCGCAGAAAAATAGGTTCGGAATCTACTCATCTGCTTTGGTCGTTCTGCTGAGGGGCGAAGCTGCGGCCCAAGCTAACGCCCGAAGAGAATTCACTGCTTTTCAACCAGCATATCCGCCATCGCTTTAAGGCGCTTGCTCAACTCCGCGATGTTACCCTCGTGCTGCTGAAGGTAGGCGGTGAATTCATCGCGTTCTGTTATTGCAAGCGAAACGCCCTCAATCTGGATATCCGTTATGGTGGGAGCGCCAGTTTCAGCGGTCCGCACGCGGAACGCCACCTTGACCGACGGCTCATTCGGCCGGTTCGCCGTCAGGAGTTCGGCCCGCACCAGCGAATCGTCGGCGACACGATCCGTCGAACCGGTGACTTTAAGCGTTTGGTTCTCAGAACGGTTCAATTCCTTTTCGGAGACGGCAGCGATGTAATTTGCGAAGGCATCGCTGAATGCGTCCAATTCGGCGGGCCCAGCGCCAGCCGCGTACGAGCCGAGCGTGAATACCGCGATGCGCCGGCTGGCGGTAAGCTCCATGAGCAGTCCCCGAAGCTCCATACGCTGCTCCTTGTGAGACAACGAGGTATCATTCAGGATCATGTAGCCCTTGTCGAAATTCTGTTGAATGAATGCTTCCGTTTCGGGTGTTGCCTGTGTTGGTACTGTGAACATCGTGCACACCGAGGCGACGGCGCATAGCGCCGATGATCTCTTAAACATTTGATTTTTCCCTAAGTCGTGGCCGAACATCGGCAAGGAAACGCTTCCTTCGATCATTCCGTCGCTTTCGATGAATCTCTCGCGCGTTACATCCGCGCAACGGTGACATGGCGCTGACGGCTGCAACCTCCGTCTACTCTTGCCGCTTTCACGACCGCATGCGGCATCAGCGCATGTAGTCCGCCAACGCGGCTTGGAGCGGCTCCAACTGGCCTGAATAGGTGATATCGATTTGCGCCTCGTGCAGCGAGAAACCCACGACAGCCACGTCAGACACTGTCTTGACAGCGCCCAATCGGGCACGAAGCGTTGCCCAATCCTTCATCGTATCGAACTGGACATTTGCGGTGAGGCGAGCGGGGAAGTCGTCGACGAAGACGGGCTCGTTCTCCTTCTCGATTCTCGGAAGGTCGATGGATGGTCCCCGATCGCCGGTTTCACCGGCAATGGCGGGAATCACGAGCACCGGTTCCGATCGGACGTCGGCAGTGGCAACACTGGACGCGCGCATCAGTTGGCGCACCGCATTTGGATTGAAATGGAATGTGACATCGGCGACGTAGCGCGTCGTGTTATGTCGTTCGTTACTGACTTCGACGCTGAGTATGATGCCTAAGAGGCGATTGTCGGTGATCGGCGGCTGAGTCCCTGCCAATCCCTGGACAGTTAAGCGTTGTAATAATTTGCTCCAAGCCAGCGGCCTCCCCTGCGTCATCGCGAGGTCACGTGCCGCCCTGGGAGATTGGGCGGTCGCATCGACCCTAATGCCACTGACGGTGAATAGGTCGAAGGCTGGAGTGGGGGGCGCGGAGGTTCCGTGCGCCGTGGAGGCAAAACTCAAGCTCGCCAACAAGGCCGGTATAAGGAGACGGCGCATCCGATTGCTTCCCACTGATTCCAGAACACAACAAACAAGCGGGTCGCGCATTTGCGTGCTTCGGCATCCTGCCCCTCTCTCTCTGACAAGGCTGTGCGGCTGATTTGAACGAGTAGCAGGCTCACATGAGCCGGAAGTCTCTTGGCTTTTGTGTTTATGGGCATCGCATCAACGGCGATAGGGTCGGAATATACCCACCGAGTCTTTCGGAAGCGGCAAACCTGGGTGATAGACGTCCGTCCCGGTGTTACCCTGCCGGCGCATTCCTTTGAAGTGCGATCAGGTGAAACAGGCAAAGCAGAGATGCTGATCGTCATCAAAGCCAAAAGGCACAAAACGGGAAGGGCGGCGGCTTTCCGCCGCTGGGCCGGAGCAACGGCTCTCGTGCGATTGCATGTCCGCAAACCGAACCTGCGCCCAGCCATTCATGGCCTCAGTACCGGAGCGCACATTGCATACGATATCACTTATTATAGAATGCACAACTGTATGCATATCTGCCACTTTTTGCGGCACAGTTGGAGATATTAGGCATACGATAGGCGCCTGAGCTCAGGCGTGCTTTGGATTTAGGCCGTATGCACATTCGTTGCTACGTCAATTGGCGCATATGAACGACCTTACCTGATAGTTAGGTTATCGTGTCTTCCGCGGGGCAGGAAGAAACGACTGGCGAGGATTTCCGACGCTGCGACGTTTCTTCTCGAAAGACGGCGGCAGCAGCAGCGAGCGAAAGGGGCGTACAGGGCACCTCCGTGGCACGGATTTGCGCGCACACCAGCCTTTCGACATCGTAAACCATCGGGAGCAACGCCAGGTTTGGCGGTCATTTCACTGAGGAGGATTTTGGAGCGGGGGCCTTTCATCGGTCTCCGTGAGAGGGGGATTGTTTACGATGCGCTTCCCGACGACACGTGCCGCCGGTATCAGCAAATACGCCATCTTATTGAGTTCAGCATCGCTCATCAGTTTGCTTGGCGCGCTCGAAGCCCATGGGCAGAGCGCCTCAACTGGGCAAATTGGACAAGCCGCCCCGGTTACCGATGCCACATCCAGCACCGGACAACCGGTGCTCGTGAAAACTGCACAAGCCGCATCGACTGCACCAGTTCTGCCGCAATCGAACCAATCCGCGCCAGTACAAACCGCCCAAGCGACGGCAGCACAGGTGGCACAGGCCGTTCCGGCCGCCGTGCCCGAACAGGTGCTCGTGACAGGGTCGCTCATTCACGGCGCCGCGGCCGTCGGTGTGCCGGTCACGACATTTCGCGACGGAGACTTCAAGGAGACCGGCGCTCTTACGATTGCCGACCTGTTTAAGAACGTCCCGGCTGTCTATCAAATTCCCCAAAATGACGTGATTGCGGGCGGCGGATACATCGCACGCGCCCAAAATGTCAATCTACGCAACCTCAGCACGCATGGCTCGCGCCAGTTGCTGCTTGTCGACGGTCTCAGATTTCCCAATCAAGGCCGAGGAGGGTGTCAGACAGATCCTTCGATCATCCCGCAGCTTGCGCTCGAGCGGCTCGACATCCTTGCAGATGGCGCCTCGGCCACATACGGGTCGGACGCCATCGTAGGGGTGATCAACGTCATCCTCAAGCGCGGCTATGACGGCGCCATCAGTCAGGCTCAATATAGCGCTTCCACCGATATCGGCCATCCTCTCTACACGCTCACTCAGCTCTACGGACGTACGTGGGACGGAGGCGATATCACCGTCAGTTATGAATGGTACAAGCAGGAGCATACAAACGGCACCGTTCGGCCCTTCTTCACGCAGGATTTCTTTGCAGCGCAGGGCCTCGACGACAGGCGCAATCTGATCAATTCCCGGCCTGGCGTGGTCACCACAGGTGCGCCGACAGCGTTGGCAGGAGCCCCCGCCGGTTTCGCCGCAAATCTTGGGCAGACCTGCGCCAACTGCTTTTCCGTTCCAACCGGACAGAACGGAGTCGGCCTGACCTGGGCCACGCTCCTGACCCATCCCGGGGCCAACAATCCCGTCAATCTGTTCGGCGATGGCTGGGCCGAGCCCGATCAGCAGCGCAATGCCGCGACGATGACGTTCGACCAGCGGATCACGAGCGAAGTTTCATTCTTTGCCGATGGCTGGATTTCCAATCGCCAGTCCTTGATGCATTCACAGTCCTCTAACAATTCCTTCATCGTCACGATACCGACGGTGAACCCCTATTTCCCCAAAGGCGCTCCCTCGGGTATTCGCGTCAACTACGACATGAATCTCGAATTGCCCTCGCCCCAACGGGTCTCCGCCAACGAAATCGACAGCCGCTACGACTTCGGCTTCAACTTCATGCTTCCCGGAGACTGGACGGGAAAGGCCTACGCGGCCGTAAGCAAAGTCCACAACATGGACAGCACGACCGGCTCGGTCAATGTGAACATGGTCAGCGCAGCGCTGGGATGGACGATCGCCGCTATCCCCGCAAATTCGGCGACGCCTTTCATCATCTCGAGCTTCACAAAGCCCGCGAACGTTCCTTATCTCAATCTCTTCTGCGATCCGACCGCATTTACCTGCAACGACCCGGCGACGCTTGGTTACGTCAGCGGCTATTCGATCAACAATGAAGACATCATCATCAACGAATATGGCACGACCGCCGACGGGCCGGTTTACGATTTACCGGGCGGCACAGTAAGGGCCGCCGTGGGCGCTATTCTGACTCACTATTCGTTTCTGAGCGATGCGCTGTCTTCGAACGCCAACAACGCCACGGTTGTCAACCACACCAGTGCAGCCGGACGCAAAAGCATCTATTCCGCGTTTGCTCAGCTCAACATTCCAGTCCTGGGCGGGGATTTCAAACTGCCCCTCGTCGATCGGCTGGAGGTCGAGACATCCGTCCGCTACGATCGATATAGCGACGTCGGGCCAACCACCAATCCGAAAGTCGCGATCGATTGGGACGTCGGCTATGGGCTGACGCTGAAGGGAAGCTGGGGCACGGCGTTCCGCGCAGCATCCTTCCAGGAAGCCAATACGAGCGGACCAAGTGCCGTCAATCAGCCTGCCGGTGCAACCAGCAATACGATCATGACTTGCCCAGTGGTTGGCGTTCCGGCGGTAGCCGGCTCCATCGCGGCTCTAATTGACCCGAACTGCACGGCGGACCTTCAGTTTCTAGGAGGCTTACAGTCGGGGTTCAATCCCGACATCCGGCCTGCGGGCTACAAGCTGGCACCTGAGACAGCACAGAATTTGAGCGCAGGCATCGATTTCGCACCGTCAACGGGCCCGTTCAAAGGCGTCAACCTCCAGGCGACCTATTGGTTCATCAAGATGCGTAACGTTATCAACGGCTATTTCGGCTTGCCGGGTCTGCAGACCACCCAATTGGATAATCCTTCGTATACACAAGGCTTTCTCACCGCAGCAAACGATCCGAACTTCGCGGCCGATGTCGCCACTCTGTTGTCGGGCCTCAAATCCACGCTGCAGCAGTCGATCGCGCCCAGCATCAAGTTCATCGCCGACACCGGAAACCGCAATATCGGCTGGCAGTCCGTCAACGGCATCGATTTTGTCGGCAGCTATGACTGGGACATGGGAGATTGGGGCGCATGGAATACCGGAATCACCGGCACCTATGTCATCGACAATAAGACGCTCGCCACGCCCGGCATTCCAGTAAACAGCCTTTACAATACGCCTCAGGGACCGGGTTCTTCCGCATTGGATGTCGGAGGGCGCCTGAAATACCGGGCGCGGCTGGGCTGGTCGGACGATGCGGGCTGGAGCGTCACCGGATTCATGAACTTCCTGCCGCACTTCAATTCCAACGTGGCGGCGCTTCCGCCCGCCTGCTTCCTGATCGGCAATACCCCCTGCAACGCCAGCGGTCTGCCCCAGTTCGCCAAATACACAACGCAATATTCGACACTGACCAACTACGTTCCCGGTCTTTATACGTTTGACCTTTCCATCGGTTACAAGACTGGCATAGCGCCCTCAAACGAGTATCTGCAGAATGTTGGATTTCAGCTGAATGTAACCAACTTCCTGAACAAGCAGGCGCCGTTTGCGTATCAAATCAACCCGCCGGGTGGCGGTGCGCAGGCCCATGCCTATTTCTCAACAACCGCAGGCTCATCCCTCGGCATCGATGGGCGCGTTGTGACCTTTATCGTAACCAAGGTATGGTAGGAGGATGTCATGCGCCACCTTTGCGTGCTTCGCTTCGGGATGGCGGCTTTCGGTGCGACGCTTATCACCGCCGCGATACCCGCCGCCGCATCTGCGGCCGACATCAAAGCGCTGGCAGCCGTCCCGGATCTTTCAGGCACATGGCAGATGGCGCATGGACGCAGGTTCCGCCCGCCGGCGAGCGGGCCAGGTCCAATCCAGGATCATCCGGACCATCCGTTCCACGATCGCGGAATCGATGCCCAGGGCAGAGAGGTCAATCCGACCCCGCTTGTCGGCGATTGGCGCAATCCCATTCTGAAGCCTTGGGCGGCGGACGCCATCCGGAAGACCGGCGAGGAGGATCTGGGCGGCCATGTTCCCGAGACGGCCGAATCGAGTTGCTGGCCCGCCGGGGTTCCCGACATTCTGAATTTTGGAGGACCGGTCTATTTCCTGCAACAGCCGGACGTCATCACGGTCCTTTATCAGAACGGACCGAATGTGCGCAAAATCTACATGGATCACGGGCACTCCGCGAACCTCACGCCCTCATGGTACGGCGAATCCATCGGTCATTACGAGGATGGCACGTTGGTGGTGGACACCATCGGCTTCAACGGAAAGACCAAGATCGACCGTTACGGGACGCCGCACACCGAAGCGCTGCACGTCGTGGAGCATTATCGACCAATCGATGATAGAACCATGCAGGTCGACTTTACGATCGAGGACCCGGGTGCGTTCACAACCGTCTGGTCCGCATCCATGACGTATCGCCGTGGTGCACCCAGCTACCTGCAGGAATCGATCTGTGCCGAGAGCACCGTCAATCCTGTGACCGGCCAGCTGTTCCCAATCCCGGTTTCCGAAAAGCCTGATTTCTAGCCCGGCCGATGCAATTCGGCGCTCGGACGGCTGAAGGTTCTTTTCCCCGCCTTGAAGCCCAACCGCACGGGAGCGATCTCTGAAACGGCTTGTGCGCGGGTTTCGCAATCCATCACAACGAAATCCGCCGGATTTCCGACGGCGATTCCGTAATCGGGGAGATTCAGAAGCTCGGCAGACCGAACCGTGATCATATCGAAGCAAGCGGCCATATCTGCCGCGTCTCCAACCTGGGCGACGTTCGCGTAAAAATTGGCGATCCGTACCAGGGAGCAATCTCCAAACGGCGTGAAGGGGTTCAGCACATTATTGGTCGATAGTGAGCATGTGACGCCATGGGCCAGCAAACGATGCACTGGCGCAAGGCCTCGCGGTACGTTGTGGTCAAACTGCCGTCCCATGAGGAACAGGTCGGTCGCCGGAAGCGCCGTAATTGCGATCCCGCAATCGGCGAGTTGGGCGGCCAATATCTTCAAAGTCGCACGCGTTGCGGTGGAGAGAGTCGTGACGTGTCCGATGGCGACGCGGCGGCCCCACCCGGTCTGAGCGGTAAGCCTGCAGACTTCTTCCAAATCCAGCCCTGGCTCTTCGAGCGAAAATTCGAGATGAAGATCGATGTCCCTGTCATAACGCTGCGCCAAGGCGAAAATTCGAGCAATGTGCTTGCGCGAATCCTTGTCCATATAGGGCGCGCCTCCCACGACATCCGCACCTTGCTCGAGAGCCGCAATTAAGACATCTTCGCAGCCAGGATCATCGAGCAAACCTTCCTGAGGGAAGACGCAGAGCTGAAGGTCCACGCCCCAAGCGTAATCAATTTGTAGCTGGCGCAGAGCGCGAAAGCTGATCAGACCTACGCGCGGGTCCACTTCCACATGGGCGCGCATCCGCATGGTGCCATGCATTATTGCCTTTTCAACAGTCAGACGCGCGCGTTCGTAAACATCCTCTTCGGTGAAATCTCGCTTCGCTCGGGCAACTGCCGCGATTGCCTCATCCAGTGAGTCCGATTGGCAGGCGCAGCGACCGAGTAGGTGCGACTTGTCCAAATGAATGTGCGTTTCGACAAAGCCTGGGGCCAGGAGTCGCCCCGCTGCGTCGATCTCACACAGGGACGACGGAAGCGATTGCTGTATTGCGACGAAGCGACCGCCAAGGATTCCGATGTCGATAGGCTCGGTTTCGCATCCAGCGATACGAGCATTCCTTATGACGAGATCCAATCCCACCGCCGGGTGATCCTACGCGTGTGTTTTGCCAAGATAGGAAGATTCCAGTTCCGGATCCATGGCCAACTGCTCGGCTGTACCCGATTGCACAAACCGCCCTCTTTCGAGCACATAACCTCGATCGGCCAGAGTGAGCGCGAGGACGGCCATCTGATCGGCGAGTAGAATCGTCGTTCCATTGTCGCGCAATTGAGAAAGAACGTCGAACACCTCATCGATGATCTGGGGGGCGAGGCCCAGCGATGGCTCATCGAGAAGAAGGATGCAGGGATGCGCCATCAATCCCCGCGCAATCGCAAGCATCTGCTGCTCACCGCCAGACAACAGACCGGCGCGAGTCGATATATGCTCGGCAAGCCGTGGAAAGCGCTGCTTCATGCGTTCGATGTCGGCCACAATATCGCCCCCGCGCCGCCTGCTCGCTCCGAGTTCGAGATTGTCCTGAACTGACAGGCCCGGAAGCACCTGCCGTCCTTCCGGAGCAAGCGCGAGTCCCAGGGCGGCGATCTCGTGGGGCTTGAGATTGTCGATCCGCCGCGCGCCAAGCGTAATGACCGCACGCGACGCGGGCAGGAGACCTGCGAGAACACGCATAATGGTCGTTTTACCAGCGCCGTTGGCGCCGAGAATCGCCACCATTTCACCTTCGCGAATGTCGAAGGAGAAATCATCGAAAACGTTGGCGGCGCCTGCTGTAAGGTTCAGCACATTCAGCGCTCTTTCGCGCTGGCGGGGCTGCATCGCTATCCGCCGCCGAGTATGCAGTTCGGTGCCGAGATAAGCCCTGCGCACATCGGGATTTGCGGAAAGCGCGAACGCTGCTGTCTTCATGACAACGGGATCGACTCCCAGCGAACGGGCTGCAACCTCGGAATCGCGCACCGCAAGCATGCCTTTGCCCCAGGTGCTGTTTGCAATTCGGCTAAACAACCACAGTGAGAACCCGGCGAGCGCGATGGCGAACATCGCCAGTTCGCGTTCGCCGGCAACTCGTGCTCCGAATGCTGGCGCTGGAATTCCGCTTAACCCGTTTGCCCCGCCGGTCATTGCGCGCCATTCGATGGCGCCATGCTGAACCACAAAGGCGAACGCAATCGCGACCATTGCGAGGTATGGCCTGGCCACGCGCAATGCCGGCAGCGCAAGCAGCAAGCCGATTGCACCAGCAGCCGGAAGCGATAACCGCAGGCCGATGCCCTTCAGCGACAGGATACCAACCGTGTAAGCCCCGATGGCATAGAACCTTATATGCCCCAGCGAAATCTGGCCGCTAAGACCATAAAGAATGTTCAGCCCGGCCCCGACAATGACGCCAAGCGCGACAAGGGCGAGCACGAACGAGGTGCAATCTTCGCTCAGCGTCGCAAGCGGCAAGGATGCAGATGTCAGGACCGCGATGAGCGTTGGTACCCGGAAACGGTCCGCCGGCGAAGTCGCCATACTCAGACCTTGAACACGGAGGTGCGGCCAAGAAATCCGCTCGACACGATGGCAAGGGCGATGATTACCACCGAAAATCCGCCGATCTGCCCAGGGACTTGATCGCCGGATATTTCTTCTTCAGCGCGGCCAGGACAGCAGCGCCCTTCGGCGACAATTTGCCCGAGAAACTGTAGGTCTCTATGAATGCACCTTCGGAGCGCTCGGTCCGGCGAGTTCGGAGAAGCGGCCGCCGGCGGGGCCCCAATGCGAAACGATCGGCACACTCCACGCCATCCGATCCAGCGACTTTACGACTTGTGAGGAGGGCGCGACGGTCGCCACGAGAAAAAGCACGTCGGCGCCCGCATTTTTCAACCGCGTCAGCTGCGGAACGACGTCGACATCTTCGGCCTCGAATTTCTCGATGGCGGCATATTGCATCTTCTTGGCGGCCAGCGCGGACTTCAGACCGGCCTCGTTGGATTCGCCCCAGGCGTTGTCGATCAGGATCATACCGGGCTTTTTCGCACCATACGTCTTGACCGCATAATCGACGAGCGAGACGTCGACCAGATCGTCGACGGCGGAAACGCGAAACACGTAATTTTCGGCCGCACCATTCTTGGTGATTGCCGTTCCGGCCGCCCACACGCCTATGAACGGAACTTTCGCCTGATTGGCGAATGGAACAATGGCGAGCGACACGGGCGTATCGACGCCGCCAAAAAATGCGACGACATGCTGCCGCTGGACGAGTTCGCGTGCCGCCAGAACGCCCTTGGCAGGGTTGCTTTCGTCATCGCGCGAGATCAACTCGACCTTTTTTCCGAGAACTCCCCCATTCGCATTGATTTCGTCGATCGCAAGCGAGAGCCCTCGCGTAATGGCTTCGCCCGACTTCGCCGATTGGCCCGACAAGGCGGCGACCAGACCGAATTTAATCGTCGCTTGCGCCGCAGCAGGTGCGGTGAACAGAAGCAAGGCCGCGAAGACGCCCGTGACGGTCCGTGCCGGCGAGAGGAGGGAAATGAGGTCGCGCATCAGATTCTCCTTACGGGCGTAAATGCAAATCTCGCAAGCTTCATGCCAAGAGAACAGCCAGATGGCACTACGGCAAATGGCCCATTTACATTGTGCGGCGTGCCAAAAAAATGCATGACTGCCGAAAACAAAAGCAGCCCCAAAATTGTATGGGATCACTTGCATGATTGCATGCAAAAAAATTACCACAGATGGCCATAGGAAGGTCCATGTCTGATACTCCTCCTCCTCTTTCCGCTTCAGATGCCGAAATCGTGGAAAAGTACCTGGAAGCCTCGATGGTGCCAGACCCGGTGACGGCGGCACGCTATGTCGCAGACGGTCTGGCCATCACGTTCACCGGCGGGCGAAGATATTCTCACCCCCGCGAAACAGCGGCCTTCAACGCGAAGCGTTACAAATGGGTGAAGAAGCGCATGGACCGGACCGACGTCGTGCCCGGGGCCGGCGAAACCATCGTATACAATCTTGGGACATTGTACGGTGAATGGCCGGATGGCACGCCCTTTGACGGGAACCGCTACATTGACCGCTTCGTCGTTCGCGGAGGCAAGATCGTGCAAATGGACGTGTGGAACGACAGCGCCGAACGCCTCCTTGTGCGCAGCAACATTCAGGCCTAGCGCTTACTCGCCGCGGCGCCTTTCTTGCGGCCGTTTTCGGAATAGGGGAGAGGATGTCGCGGACA
>Ga0265334_10000643_pt1 | contig 17536 bp, 14 predicted proteins | sample 42023metaG_FD_192442 | JGI IMG/M metagenome (GOLD analysis project Ga0265334, IMG submission 192442) | Rhizosphere microbial communities from Carex aquatilis grown in University of Washington, Seatle, WA, United States - 4-20-23 metaG | ecosystem: Host-associated > Plants > Roots > Rhizosphere... | reverse complement strand
GCCGCGGCATTCCTGCTTCAATTCTCCTGTGCATGGTGTTCCGGGTTCAGTCACGTAATGAAGCTGCAACAGTTCCGCTACCTCGCCGCGATCGTCCAGAACGGTCTCAATATCACGGCTGCCGCCAACAAGCTGCGCACGTCCCAGCCGGCCGTCAGCCGGCAGGTCCGCCTGCTCGAGGAGGAGCTCGGCTTCGACATTTTCCTGCGCAGCGGCCGCACCCTCACCGAGATCACCCCGCCAGGCCAGCAGGTCATCGAGCACGCGCTGCGGATCCTGCGGGAGGCACGCAGCATCAAGAACATCGGCCGTGAAGGCGAAGGGCCCGAGCGCGGCAACCTCTCGATCGGCACCACCCACACGCAGGCACGATACGTCCTGCCACCGGTCATCGAGCGATTTCGCCTTCAGTACCCGCAGATGCAGCTGCACCTGCACCAGGGCACTTCCGAGCAGATCGCCGAGATGGCGCGGATGCAGCGGCTGGATTTTGCCATCGCCACGGGCTCCCGGGACCTGTTTGCGCAATTGGTGCTGCTGCCGTGCTACCGCTGGCATCGGCGCATCATTGTGCCGCGCAACCATCCGCTGGCGCATGTGGCCCGCCCTACGCTCGCCGAACTGGCCGCGTACCCGATCGTGACCTATGTCTTCAGTTTCACCGGCCCGTCGTCGCTGAACGAGCAGTTCGAGCGGGCCGGCCTCGAGGTCAACGTCGCACTGACGGCACGGGACGCCGATGTGATCAAGACCTACGTGCGGCTGAATTTCGGCGTGGGAATCGTGGCCGCCATGGCGGTCAATCCCAGGGACGACCCCGATCTGGTCTCCATCGACGCCGCGCACCTTTTCCCGGTCCATACGACCTGGATCGGATTCCAGCGCGGCGCGCTCCTGCGGCGGCATATGTACGAGTTCATGCAGCTGCTGGCCCCTCACCTGACGCGCCGTCTGGTTGAGCGGGCCGCCTCGGCCCCCGACCAGGCCGCGGTCGATGCGTTGTACCAGGACGTCGATCTGCCCTTCGACCCGCCGGGCACGGACACCGGCTGAACCTGGCAAGGATGGCACAGTCGGAGGCCGCGCTTGTCGGCTGAGGGACGAAGCCTTAGCCTGAAGGATCGAGCACAGCCGGGAGAGCTGCATGGGGCGGGGTTGGATCAGGATGGCGGTGGTCGCGGCGATCGCCGTGCTGGGCATGGACGCGCTCGCGGCACATGCCGACGAAACTCAAGGGTGGCTGAAGGCTCGCCGGGGTCGATTTGCAACCTTTTCTGCCGCGCATCGCAGCCCCGACGCCGAGATCGCCGACATCAGGGCCAAAACCGCGACGCTGGTCAGTGCCCTGGCGCCGCTGACCGACGCCAGCCTCGAATCCGCGCCATCCATCTGGCGCGTATCCGATGCCCCTGTCGAATTATGGGACGGGCCCGAGTACCCCGAATTGATCGTGGTGCCAGCGGGCGAATACACGATGGGCTCGCCGGCTTCCGAACCCCACCGGCTGCCGAATGAGGGGCCGCGCCACCGCGTCCGCATCGGCTACAGCTTCGCCGTCGGCAAGTACAGCGTTACGGTCGGGGAATACGCGCGCTTCGTCGCCGATACCCATCACGACATCGGTGAAGCCTGCTTTACGATCGAAAATGGCGAGTACCGCCTGCGCGGCAACCGCGATTATCAGCGGGTCGGATTCCGGCAGACCCGCAATGGACCGGTAGGCTGCGTGAACTGGTTCGATGCCCAGGCCTACGTGGCGTGGCTATCGAAAAAGACGGGGCACACCTATCGATTGCTTTCCGAGGCGGAGTACGAGTACCTGAACCGTGCCGGAACGGTCAGCGCCTACTGGTGGGGCGAGGACATCGGCGTGAACCGCGCGGTCTGCGACGGTTGCGGCAGCGTCTGGGACAAGCGGCAGCTTGCGATCATCGGCAGCTTCGCACCCAATCCCTTCGGACTGTATGACACCACCGGCAACAACTGGTCCTGGCTCGCCGACTGCTGGAACGCCAGCTACGCGGGCGCGCCTGCCGATGGCTCGGTATTCAGCACCGGCGACTGTGACCTGCACGTCATGCGCGGCGGCGGCGAACGCAGTCCGTACCCGGAACTGCGCTCCGCCTATCGCAGCCGGCACTGGTTCAGCCTGCGCAATATCGTGGTTGGATTTCGCGTGGCCCGGACCCTTTGATACGCGCGCCCGATAGCGCGCGACAGCTCACGGGCGACCGGCAATCACATCCTCGATCGTGAGGCTCCCGGCAGCCACCCGCGCCCTGACCAGCCGCAGCGCGAGGTCCTGCAGGAACGCATTTACTGGCGTCGGGATGCCGAGCAGGCGTCCCAGCAACACCACCTCACCGTTCAGGTAGTCGGATTCCAGGCGACCGCCGCGCGCCAGGCTCTGGAATGAGGAATGCCCCGCGTGCGGCTGCCCTTCTATCGCAGCCGGTGCACCGCGGCTCGAGACCCGCGGGTCGGGATCGCGCGACACGCTTTGTCCGGCTGCAGCGAACACGTCGAGCGCCTCCTGGCGCGCGCGCCGCGAGAGATCCGTGTCGGGGGCACTCGCGCCCACCGCTGCTTCCAGCACATTCGTGACGTTCAGGTGCAGCTTCGCGTACTTGAACGCCATGATGTCTTCGCGCGCGTCGCTCAGGATATCTGCCGCCCGCAGATCCGCGGCGATCGCATGGTCAACTCGGGTCGAGCCCCGCGGGAAACTGCCGACATCGCAGATGCCGTTGTGGCCAGCCTGGTGCACCTGCACCACGCCCGGCTCGAGGTGGACCCCCGGCATCCGCAGGCACATTCCGTGTACGTTCGCAAATCGCCGCAGCGCCGCGCGCTCGTTCTCTACGCCGTTCTGCGCGCACGCAATATGGACCGTCGGCGGCGCCACTGCCGCCAGTGCTTCAAGCGCCGGAACGGTGTCCTGGCTCTTCATCGACAGCACCACCACGTCGTCAGCCTGGAACTGCACCGCGCCAGGCTCCGCGACGACCGGGATGCGCAGCACTCGCCAGCCGCCGCCGGGTGACCCGAACCTGAGCCCCTGATCCGCGATGGTCCGGCCGTGCGCGCCGCGGGCGATCAGCACCACGTCCCGACCCGCCTCAAACAGGCAGGCACCGATCGTTCCGCCGATTGCACCGGCGCCATAGATGATGTAACGCATGATCTCCCCCGCCGTTGCGGCTTCGGTCCGAGGCCCCACGGTAGCGCAGGTGCGGACTCCAAACGCCCGGCTCTCGCTACGGTCAGGTCAATGCCGGGAATTGGAACACCGGCGCCGGAGCGCAGGCCACAGGTCTCCGGCTTCGTGCAGCGCTGCGGCCGACACGCGTATTATTGCGCTATGGGACCAGCCTTCGCGATCGTTCGATATGCGCTGACCGTGACCATCCTATGGGCAATGGTCTCGTTGCCTTGCCTGGCCCAGACGTCCGGGAACGCGCCGGTTGCCCGGCCCACACCGCAGCGACCAGTCGCCGCGGGCAGCGCCGCGTCCCGCGGAGCGACGTGGGTACCCAGCTCCGGCGATGAGGTGCAGGTCGGCTTCGCCTCGGGTCAGCCTCGCGCGCCAATCGTTACGGGCCCAGTCTGGCATGGCGCGAATGCGCCGCCCGTGCAGGCAGGCAACTCCTCGTCATCTTCCACGCCCGCGTCGCCGACGCCATCCCAGAGGCGATTGACACCAGCGCCGCCGGCTCGGTGACTGGTCTGATTGCGTCCGAGCACGCACAGCCCGATCAGGCCGCTCAACAGCAGCCCAGCGGGCGCTGGCAATGGAACCGGCGACAGGTAGTTGAAGCCGCTGGCGGACTGAACCCCGCAGCCCGGGCAGTCCAGGATGGTCGCGTATGCGTCCCAGGAGGTGAGGTCCATCACCAGTGAATTGGACGCTCCGCAGTTCTGGCTTCCGCCCGGGCAGTTCTGTTCCTGCACGCTCATGTTCATCCAGCCCGAGAGCGAGTAGCTGGTTCCGACGTTGTAGGTCGCGGTCCACGAATGCGACTGCAGGATGTTCCCGCTGTACGAGCCGATGAAGGCGCCGTACGAATTCTCCACTTGATTGAAGCCATCAGAAAACCGCGTCTGATACCCCCCCTGACCGAAGCCCATCAGGTTCACCGCGGTCGCGAGTGTGAACTGGATCGAAACCGGTGTGCCGCTCGGCGCGCCGGTCACCTGGAAAGTGTCATAGAACTCCGTGTAGTTACCGCCCGAGATGCAGATCTGCTGGAAGTTGCCACCGAGGCATCCGGACGCCGCGGCGTTGCCGCCGAGCAGGCCAACGTTCGCGAACCCCTGGCCCGAGGCGGCGCCGTTCCCATTGCCGCCACTGGCAGAGGCATTCGAGGACAGCAGTCCGTTCGGCGCCGGTCCTCCGGGTGTCTGTTCAGAGGGCCCGGAGGTACTTGTGATCGTGTCGGCACTCGCCGAGGCCCAGGTGCCGAACAGGTTGGGACCGATGTAAGCCGCATGGGCCAAGGGCGTCATCGCAAGGGCCGCGACGAGCAGACCCGCCCGACCCGACAGTCCGACCCACCCGCCGTCCTTCGCAGCGACGTTCAATGAGATCGAATTCAAGGATGGTCTCCCAACAGCTACGCCGCGTTTACCCCTGTAGATAGAACGCGCAGTCGGGCGGAAGAAAGGCTCACGTTTCGGATCAAAGTGCTACCTCTGATCAGAATTCGACGCCGGTCCTTAGCTCAATGATGGACGCCTGTTGATACCTTGCCGGGGCGACTTGTTGGCCTTCTACCAGCCATGAGACCTGCTTGGGCGAGGCCGAATCCGAAAAGACCGAGCGCCCCTGGCAAGGGAACGGGTGTCGGCGTGTTCGCGATGCCGTCGCTCAGCACCAGGGTGTATGCGCTGGCGTTGGCGAAGCTGGGATCAATATACAGGTACGGGTCCACAAGGGCGCTTGCCGTATTGAATCCGGCAAAACCGGGTTGATCCAGCCCACCCGCCGCCGCGCGCAAGGTTTCCTCGTAGACGGTGTTGGCCAACACCTTTCCTTGCAACGTTCCGACGAAATCGGGTGTGTCGCAGGCACCCGGGGCATTTTGGCAGGCCGCCTGCTGGAAGAACAACAAGAACAAGCTATTGTTCGCCTGCACCTGTATCGAGGCGTCGGCGGAGGCGCCCTGAACGTTAGGGTCCGTGAATCCAAGTGACGCGTGCAGCGCCACATCGATGTCCAACGGAAGTTGACCAGAAGGACCGAGCACTTCGAAGTAGAAGATGACCTCGCCGAGTGCACTAGTCGCTGCGAGCGACGAACCGTTGCCATTGGCAGAGGCGCTCAACGGCGATCCCGAGGCGCCGGCCGAATTCCCGCCGGCTCCGACGAGCGTGCCGCTCGTGGTGCTGATGATCGACGGACAGTTTCCACCACACGCGGCGTTGTTCGAATACAACTCTTCAAGGATCGAGGAATCAGGCACCAAGCCTGCGTTCGCGCCGCTTGAGCCGAAGAAGAGCGCTATCGCGGCTACGAGCTGCGCGCTTGACTTGAATTGCAAGGCGTTGCCCTCCCTTCTTCTAATTATTGCTTCTCTGCCGAATCTACCCCCGGCGCCAGGAACGTTCAAGCAGTACGACCTGATCGAGAGCGCTCGGTTGACATAATCGAACGCTCCCGTATTTCATCGTCGGTACTCGCAATGTATCCAGGTGCCCGTAGCCTGATGTCGGTCGCGGGGAATAGTGCAGCGGCGATCATGCGCGGCACCAGCAGAGCGGAGAGTCCGCCGGTTGCCCAGGCGATGTCCACTGAACCGCGCGCGCCAGTCATCGGGGGAGCGCACGTCACCTGACTCGATCGACTCGCATTGCTCGAGGACCGGCAGCATCTGCTCGGTCACACGTCCCGCATTACTCCCGCACCGGCGATGTGACGGAGGAAAACGCCAGGTCCGCACCGCTGCGCTACGTTCGGCGAATTGAGCGCTTGGGCGTGAGCCAAAGGTGCTTGATGATCTGGCGCGCCCGGAGAGATTCGAACTCCCGACCCCCTGGTTCGTAGTCGCAACGGCTAACTTGTAGGTTCTTTTCTTTCAACCACTTAGCAGGCCCGCCCTCACATGAAACAGGCACCGTAGCGCACGAATGCGCACTAAACGCTACGGCGTCGCTACGGTCTATCTATGACGCCGTCGGGACTGCAGCCGTTTCGTTTCAGCGCCGGTCAGGATCCCATTCAGAACGATATTGACGTAATAGTTCGTGCGCCCGATTTTGCGCTTCTGCAGAAATCCGTGCTCGGCGAGCGCATCGAGGTATTTGGTAGCGGTCAGACGCGAAACCTCCAGATCGCGCTCGACGAAAGCGATCTTGGTGTACGGATGCGTGAAGAGGTTATTGATCAGGTCCTGGCTGTAGAACTTGAATTGATCGCGGATCCGGTGCTTGTAGTCCATCAGTGCGGCGCGGATGGCAGCGATGGTCTCGAGGGTATCCCCAGCGGTACGTTCGACGGCAGTCAGGAGGTACAGAACCCAGTCTTCCCAGGCGTCGTGCACCCGGACCTCCTGCAGCAGGCGGTAATAATCGGCTTTGGTGCGGACTATGTGGCGGCTGAGGTAGAGCACCGGGATGTCGAGCAGGCCTTCCTTGACCAGGTACAGCACGTTGACGATGCGGCCCGTGCGACCATTGCCGTCGTAGAAGGGATGGATGGTCTCGAACTGGTAATGGATCAGGGCCATCTTGATCAGGGGGTCCGCATCGAAGACAGCATCGTCATTGATGAAGCGTTCGAGGTCGGCCATCGACGCGACGATGACCTTCGGATCCTGCGGCGGCGTATACACGACGTGGCCGGCCGCGTCCTTCAGCACCGTACCGGGAAGCTTGCGCAATCCGGCGTTATTGCGCTCGAGCTCCGCCTGGATCTGCAGCACGTGGTTCGTGGTCAGTAAGCGGCTGCGTTGTACGAGCTCGAATCCCACGCGCAGCGCCTGGCGATAGCGCAGCACCTCCTTGGCTGCGGCGTTGCTGAAGTCCTCGGGCAGTGCGTCGTCCTTGAAAAGCTGATCGTGCGTGGTGACGATGTTTTCGATCGCCGAGCTGTCCTTGGCTTCCTGCAGGCCCAGCGTGCTGATCAGAATGCCCTGGTTAGGGATAGTCGCCGCAACGCCCTTGAGCTCCGCCAGTTTCCGGCTGGCGAGCGCCAAAGCCTTTAAAATGGCGGGGGTCTCGAAGCGCCGTGGGGAAAGGCGATCCAGGGGCGGCATGGGATGTTCGGCTGCGGGCATTGCCGCATTATATGTATAGAAAATTAGCTTTTCTATACACGTCGCGTGGGATGTGTATAGAAAACCGCGCTCCTGACTGCCCTATCAGGCAAGTGTCAGCCCGAGTTTTCGCTGCGGCGCCGCAGCCGGCGTCGGCGACCACCCCAGCGGGTCGCTGATAGCGCAGCGCGGAAATCGTACTCTGCCAGGAATCCTCAACGGCCCAAGGTCTGCGGTCTGTGTGCGGAGCTCAAGGTAGTGGCGATCAAGTGCTCGTCGAGAGACTCCAGGCCGATGTTCCGGCGGAGGAGCGGCCGAACTACTCCAGCGTTTTCATTATCCCCGGCACGAGGACGCTCGAAGTCTACGGCCACGCTCTGGACGCCCGGATGGCAGCGCCGGGCGGAGGCGCCTTCTCGCCAATCGGCCCAAGCGGTCCACTAACTACCAAGTTGCTCACCCAAAAGCGGTCGCCCCGGCTAACTGCTGGCTCGACTGGAAGTACTTTCGCCGCGTAGCTGGCAGAGGCCCTGGTACTCTTCCGAGCGGTTAGCACGGCCCAATAGACGAGAAACGCAATCAAAAGAATCAGAAGGATAATCCGCGTGGCCGACCACGTCTTTCTCCGAGGTTCCGACTCCGCCGTTTCTCTAGCTGATATCTCTGTTGGCGGATGATCGGCTCCAACCGGATCGCCGCCCATGGCTATCTCCACGGGGTGTCTCGCAAGGTAATTATTTGCCCACAAAACCCACCTGTCGGAATAGTTGACGCGCCTCCTAAGTCTGCGGCCGAAGCCTAGTAATTCCAGGGGCCAGAGGAAGACGCTCAGGGCCTTATAAATCCGAAGCATTTGGTGCCCAGTGCTCTTTGCAGCGACCAACCGCTTGGCAAACGAATAGATCTGTGCGGAATCCCTAGCGCGGACGTGATAACCGAGGCAGATTAGAAGCATCTCGAAGTCGGTTGGATTCGCCCGTAGCACCTTCTCCGCTAATCGGTACGCTCCCGCCACGTTCTCTTCCCTCCACAAGTCATGGGCGAGCGACGAAGCTCCCAGGCCAGTCGGATTGCGTTCTGCTTCTTGCGCTAACTGACGGCGTCGTAGAGAGGCATCGCGACCAAAACAAATCCAAACTACGCGAAGGGATTCGCCCAATGAACGTCGCGAGCGATCCGATGACGCCCGCGAATTACTACTCCCAGGTGGTTGCTCTTCGAAATCCATGGCAACGCTCGAATTCCATTGTCGCTCCTGGAAGCGGACGTTGCCACTAACGGCTCCGAGTCGATTGCGGGCACTAGGACTAGCCGCGGACGTGCCCGGCCGCCCAACTAGTCAGGTTCGCCTTGAGCAGAGCCTTTGTGCTGTCTCGCAGTGCCTCGCAAATTTTGAGCATTGTCGGGAACTCGCCCCGTAGCGAACCGGGCACTTCTCCGCCGCCGCACACCGCCCTGGCGATCTGATTGATGTTTCGGCCGATGGCACCCAGCTCAGCGACACTGCGCTTGAGCGCAAGCAGCTCATCTTTCGGCAATGGCGTGAGCTGGCGCAAATGCGCACGCAGCAGAACAGAGGCGTACGTCGCCGGCCGCATTCCCCGTGCCTCGGCCCGCGCGTCCAGCAGCAGCCGGTCCTCGGCCGCGAGGCGCAGCAACATGGGCTTACCGGCACCAGGCGCTCCAGGAGCCTTCCTGGTTGGCCGGTCAGCCTCCAACCGCAAGAGTTCGCTCTCGGCGCTGGATGCGTCGTTGCTGGGGCGAATCTCGCGCAGCACCAAGCGCTTTAGCCACGCTGCTTCCGACAGCAATTCGCGTTCCGCCGCCGCCTTCGCCTGGAGCTTCATGTCGGGCGACACGCGCGTCTTGAGAGTTTGATTGCAAGGCATGGGGTCATTTTGGCCCCACTGCTAAGCCGCAGGCTATCCTGCAATTCACTCAAAATGCCGCGAAACATACCCGTGAATCGCGCCACGGCCCCATCGAGCCACATCGGATCGAGCATCGCGTGGCGCGGGCAGGTTTCGCTGTTTTTTGTGTGAATCCCAAGCTCGCGACGACTCCATTTTGTGCTGATATTCAACGCTGGGAAGGCGCTGACAAGATCCCACTGAAGCACACCAGTGACATGCCGACGCTCACGAACCATTCGCCCGTGCGACAGGATTCTGCGCAGCAGCCTTCGGAACAGCTGCCACTCGACTTCTCAAAGCCGCCACCGCGAAGAGCGACAAGGGGCGCTGCCGTCGGAGAAAGGCCGCCGGCCGCCGGGGCGTCTCGCTACCTCACCCGCCGCGAGGCGGCCGTCTATGTGCGCTGCAGCGTCCGCTTTCTCGATGGGCTGGAGCTCCCCTTCATCCGCAAAGGCCGCTGCAAGGTGTACGACCGCATTGATCTCGATGCACGCATGCAGCAGGATAAGTGCCGAGGGCGGGCCTGGAAGGAGATTCTATGGCCCGTGAACGTGGACTCTACCGCCGCAAGGACTCGCGGTACTGGTGGATCAACCTCGTTCTCCCGGATGGACGCCGCGTATGCCAAAGCACTGGGTGTGTCGAACGCACCGACGCTGAAGCGTACCTCGTCCGCCTGAAGAGCGAGGCGCTTGTGGCCCGGCAGCTGGGTCTCCCCGGGATCTTTGTATGGCAGCAGGCTGTCATGCGATATCTCGAGGAGGCCGCCGATAAGAGGAGCCTGTCGGATGATCGCGATCATCTGCGAAAGCTCGATGCCTATCTGCGGTCCCAGCGGCTGGACGCGATCGATATGACGGCGCTGCAGCCGTTCATCCGCGATCGCAAGGTGACGGACGGTGTCTCCAATGCCACCGTCAATCGCGCGCTGGAGATTGTTCGGCGGATATTGAATGTCGCGCATCAGGAGTGGCGCTGGTTGCGTGGGGTTCCGAAGATTCGGATGCTGAAGGAGCCCCGCCGTCGGGTGCGGTTCTTGAGGCGCGAGGAGGCTGACCGATTGATCGCGACCTTGCCGGGGCACATGAAGCCGATTGTGCAGTTTGCTCTGGCGACCGGCTGTCGCGCTGGTGAGATCCATGGGCTCGAGTGGAGCCGCGTGGACCTCACTCGCAAGGTGGCCTGGCTCGATCATGGCACGACAAAGTCCGGGGAGGGCCGGGGCATTCCGCTCAACACGGATGCCCTGGCAGCACTCCAAGCGACGCACGGTCAGCATCCCCGGTGGTGCTTCACCTTCGGCGGCAAGCGTATCCGCCAGAGCTCGACGGCGTGGGACAAGGCGAAGCAGCGCGCCGGCATCGAGGACTTCCGCTTCCACGACCTGCGGCACACCTGGGCCAGCTGGCACGTGCAGAGCGGCACTTCGCTGCCGGAGCTGATGGAGCTGGTAGGCTGGAAGTCGTACGAGATGGTGCTGCGCTATGCGCACCTCGCACCGGAGAAGCTGAGCTCCGCGACGAGCCGTATCGAGCGGCAGCCGTCGAGGCTTCCGGAGGTGCCGCGCGGCGTGAACGTAGCGTCGGATGCTACGTTTTCGCTACGTTCGGCGAATTGAGCGCTTGGGCGTGAGCCAAAGGTGCTTGATGATCTGGCGCGCCCGGAGAGATTCGAACTCCCGACCCCCTGGTTCGTAGCCAGGTACTCTATCCAACTGAGCTACGGGCGCGTGGCAAGGCGGAGGCGGCTGGGGCCTCGCACGGAGCCGCGTATCTTAAGGGCAGCCTCGCAGGTCGTCCACCGGCGCGACGCAGCAGCGCCAAGCGGAGAACCAGTACCTGTTGCTCCGGTGCGAACTGCGGCTAGAATCGGTTAAATAACAAAGATTGGGAGTCGAATCTGCATGCATCGCGTCAACGGCCGGCTCGCGGCGACCCTGGGCCTGGCCGCGTTGCTGCTCGGTGCGGCATGCGCATCACAGGCCAGCGTCAAGCAGGCGGGAGTCAAGGACCCTCGTGACCCTTATCCCCGCGCCGCCGTCGCGTACGCGGCGGTGCTGGATGGCGAGCTGATCTGGGGTCGCAATCTCGACGCCCCGCGCGCCCCGGCCTCGCTGACCAAGCTCCTGACCGCGCTGGTGCTTCTGGACTCCGGCTGGGATCCGAACGCCTCGCTGGGCGTGAGTCACGAGGCCGCGCATACGACGCACCCCCGGGTCGGGCTGCGGACCGGCGAGAGCGTGGCTGCCGGCGATGCCCTCGCCGCCATGCTGATGCATTCGGCCAACGACGCGTGCCAGGTGCTGGCGGAGAATGCGGCGGGCAGCCTCGAGGCCTTTGCGCAGCGCATGAACGCGCGCGCGCTGCAGCTCGGAATGCGCGATTCGCATTTCGTGCATCCGTGCGGCTTCGATGCCGAGGGCCAGTATTCCACGGCCAGGGACCTGCTTCGGCTCGCGCTCGCCGCGCACGCCGACCCCCGCATCGCGCGGATCGTCGCACAGCAGGAATCCAGCCTGACTACCAGCTCCGGGCGGCAGCTCACTTTCCGCAACACGAACCAGCTGCTGGGTCGCCTCGACGGCGTCGAGGGCCTGAAGACCGGCTACACATCGCAGGCGGGTCATTGCCTGATCGCGGTGGCCGAACGCGCCGGACATCGGGTCTGGCTAGTGCTGCTCGACGCACAGCAGCGCTGGACGTTCGCGCATCGGATCATCACGGACGCGTTCGCCGCCGCCGCACGACCAGCACGTCCGCTCTACGCGGGCGGCTGAGCCGGTCCCCAAGGGCGGTGGCGCGGCCCGATCGATCAGCGGCGTTTGAGGGCGAGCGAGATACCTTTCTGCGTTGCCTTCCAGCGCACCGCAAGTTCCGTGCGGCGAAGCTGGCGCGCAATGCGAGCCAGTGGAGCACGCCCAGCCAGCGCCTTCAGTTCCTTCATTTCAGCGGGCGTCCAGTCCCGGCGAGCTGCCTTCTTCTTTGCACGTGCCATCAGGTTCTCTCCAATCGGTAGTTGATTGAGTAGTTTAGCGCGTATGGGGCCGCACTGCCCAGCCACCGTGCAAAGGCCTCAACCATGCTGCAGGCCCGCAGCCAGCACGCCGGCTATGCAGATCGCCTCGTCCTCGTCACCGGTACCGCCGCTGGCTCCTACCGCACCCAAAGTATTGCCCGCAACGTCCCGGATCAGCACCGCCCCGGTTTGCGGCAGGAACCTGCCATGCGCTGTGGCCGCCAGCGACACGAAGAAATTGGGATTGCCCTTGGCGCGTTCTGAGAGCGCGCGGCTGGATGCTCCCATCGCCACGGCAGCCCATGCCTTGCCAGTCGCGATATCGACGCGGAACATGCTGGCGCCGTCCTCGCGCTGGAGCGCACGGACGTTGCCGGCCTCGTCGAGCACGACGACAGCCATCGGCCGGTAGCCCTGTCGGTGGGACTCGGCCAGCGCCGCGGCGAGGATCTGATTCGCCTGGCCCAGTGTCAATGCCTGCATGATGAACTACCTCTGTTCGCGGGCCGCTGATTTTCGTTCGCGCCTGCGCGCGTGCAGGATCGCTTCCGTGTAGCCGTTGGGCTGACGGACTCCCTGGAAAATCAGGTCGCTGGCGGCCTTGAACGCGATGCTGTCCCCAAAAGATCCGCACATCCTCCGGTAGGTCGGATCCGCCGCATTCTGGCGGTCGACCACCTGCGCCATGCGCTGCAGCGCCTGCACGACCTGTTCGTGCGTACATACTCCGTGCCGCAGCCAGTTCGCAACATGCTGGCTCGAGATGCGCAGCGTCGCCCGATCCTCCATCAGCGCCACATTGTAGAAATCGGGCACCTTCGAGCAGCCCACTCCCGCGTCGATCCAGCGCACGACGTAACCGAGGATGCTCTGCGCGTTGTTGTTGAGCTCCTCCTCGATCTGGGCCGCAGTCCACTCGGGCTTTGCCTCCAGCGGCGGGCTCAGGATGTCACCGAGCAGGGCGCGCGGACGCCGTTCGAGTTCGGACTGCACGCGAGCCACATCTACCTGGTGATAGTGCATCGCATGCAGCGTCGCGGCCGTCGGCGACGGCACCCACGCCGTGCTGGCGCCGGCCTGCGGATGTGCGATCTTGGCCTTGAGCATGTCGGCCATCAGATCGGGCATTGCCCACATGCCCTTGCCGATCTGTGCGTGTCCACGCAATCCACAGGCCAGCCCGAGGTCGACATTCTGCCGCTCGTAGGCATCGAGCCACCGCGCCTTCTTCAGATCGCTCTTGCGCAGCACGGCACCGGCCTCCATCGAGGTATGTATCTCGTCCCCGGTGCGGTCGAGGAAGCCGGTATTGATGAACACCACCCGCTCGCGGGCAGCGCGGATGCACTCGCGCAGGTTGACGGTCGTGCGACGCTCTTCGTCCATGATGCCGATCTTCATCGTGCCCGGATCCAGACCCAGGACCCCTTCCACGCGTGCGAACAGCTCCGTGGCAAAGGCTACTTCCTCGGGGCCGTGCATCTTCGGCTTGACCACGTAGATGGAACCGGCGCGTGAGTTGCGCCGCGCGCCGCTGCCGCGCAGGTCATGCAGCGCCGCGAGCGCCGTAACCGCCGCGTCGATGAAGGTCTCGGGCACCGCCCTGCCATCGAGCGTGATCATGTCACTCATCATGTGATGGCCGACATTGCGTACCAGCATCAGGCTGCGGCCGGGCAGCACGAGCTCGCCGCCGGTCGGCTGCTGGTACCGGCGATCCTCGTTCAGCCGCCGCATCAACGTGCGACCGCCCTTCTCGAAGCTCGCCTGCAGGGTGCCCTGCATCAGACCGAGCCAGTTGCGGTAGATGCGTACCTTGTCTGCGGCATCGACGGCGGCAACCGAGTCCTCGCAGTCCTGGATCGTCGTCAGCGCGGACTCCAGTACCACGTCGCTGATGCCAGCCGGGTCAGCGGCGCCGATTGCATGCTGCCGGTCGACCCGCAGCTCGACATGCAGGCCATGGTGCACGAGCAGCACCACGGAGGGCGCGAGACGCTCGCCCTGGTAGCCGGCCAGCGCGGCCGGATCGCGCAGCGCGGTCACTGCACCACCCTCCAGCCGCACCACGAGTCCGCGTTCGTCGAGAGCGTAATGTCGGGCGTCGCGATGCGAACCGCTCACAAGGGGGAAATGGGTGTCGAGGAACGCGCGGACATACGCGATCACCTGCGCACCGCGCGCCGCATCGTAGCCGCCGGGCTTGGGGCCACCACCCGCGTAGGCAATCGCATCCGTGCCATAGAGTGCATCGTAAAGACTGCCCCAGCGCGCGTTCGCGGCGTTGAGTGCGTAGCGGGCGTTGTCCACGGGCACGACCAGCTGCGGACCGGCAAGCAGTGCGATCTCCGCATCGACGCCGCGTGTCGCGACGGCGAAGTCCGCTCCTTCGGCGACCAGGTAGCCCAGCTCTTGCAGGTATTGCCGGTAGGCGACCGGATCGAAGCCGGCGCCCGGATGCGCGCGATGCCAGGCATCGATGCTGCCCTGAAGCGCGTCGCGCCGCTGCAGCAATGCCGCATTGCGCGGTCCGAGCTCGCGCAGCAGGGCCGCCAGCCCATTCCAGAACTGGCCGGCCGCTACGCCGCTGCCGGGCAGGGCCTCCTGGTTTACGAAATCGTAGAGCTCCGGCTCGACCTCGATTCCATGCGTCTCGATGCGCTGTGTCACAGTATGGTTCCTGCCCCGGCGTTCCGCTGGCGGCAATTCTGCCCTAACCGTGCGGTCCGTGGGTCCTTGAATCCCCGTTCCGCGGCCCAACGATCTGATTCGGATTCCCCCATTCCCGCCGAGGTCATCATGTCGCTACTCTTTTCCAGCACCACGCTGGGACCCCTGAACCTGCAGAACCGACTGGTCATGTCGCCGTTGACGCGCAGTCGCGCGATCGGCAATGTGCCGAACGAGCTGATGGCGCAGTACTACGGACAGCGCTCGTCGGTCGGGCTGATCATCACCGAGGGCACATCACCGTCACCGAATGGTGTGGGCTACGCGCGCATTCCCGGCGTGTACTCGGCGGCCCAGGTCGCAGGCTGGAGCCGGGTCGCCACGGCGATCCATGCCGGTGGCGCAAAGACGTTCATGCAGCTCATGCACTGCGGGCGAATCGCCCATCCGCTGAACCTGCCGGAGGGTGCACGGATCGTGGCGCCGTCCGCGATTGCAGCGGCGGGTGAGATGTTCACCGATTCGGCCGGGATGCAACCATACGGGACGCCCGTGGCCATGACGAGCGCCGACATCCACTCGACGATCGGAGAGTACGCGCAGGCGGCGCGCAACGCGCTGCAGGCCGGATTCGACGGCGTCGAGTTGCACGGCGCGAATGGGTACCTGCTCGAGCAGTTCTTCCGTCCAACCTCAAACCGGCGCACCGACGCATATGGCGGTTCGCTCGAGGGGCGCGCCCGCTTCGTTCTCGAAGTCGCCGAAGCGGTCACGGGCGCGATCGGTCCGGAGCGGGTGGGCATCCGCCTCTCGCCCTTCGGTGTGTTCAACGACATGCCCCTGTATCCGGAGCTCGAAGCCGACTACACGTATCTGGCACAGCAGCTCAATGCCCGTGGCCTCGTGTACGTGCACCTGGTCGACCATTCCTCAATGGGCGCTCCGGTGGTCCCGGATTCGATGAAGGCAGCGATCCGGCACGTGTTCACGCGCACCCTGATCCTGTCCGGCGGCTACGACTACGCGCGTGCGGAGAGTGACCTCGCGGCAGGCCGCTGCGACCTGATCGCCGTCGGCAAGCAGATGCTGGCGAATCCCGACCTGCCGCGTCGCTGGCGCACCGGTGCGGCACTGAACGCGCCCGATTTCAGTACTTTCTACACTCCAGGACCGAAGGGCTATACGGACTATCCAGCGCTCGCCTGACCCACCGCGTGCAGCAAGACGGAGCCAGCGGTACAGAGCAGCAGTACCGCCCAGCCGGGTGTCCGCCAGCGCAGCAGCAGCAGGCCGATCGCGGCGAGTGCGAGATCCATCGGCCTGAAGATCGCGCTGGTGAATACCGGGGTGCATAGCGCGGCAAACAGGACGCCTACCACGGCCGCATTGATCCCCCGCAGCGCACGGCGTGCGCCCTCGCGACCGGCGAGCGATTCCCAGAACGGTGTCACGCCGAACACCAGCAGGAACGAGGGCAGGAAGATCGCGAGCAGGCACAGCGCGGCGCCGGGCCAGCCGTGCGGCCGCGGTGTCATCGTTGCGCCCAGATAGGCGGCGAAGCTGAACAGCGGGCCAGGCACCGCCTGCGCGGCAGCGTAGCCTGCCAGAAAGCGCTGGTTGGAGATCCAGCCGGGTGGCACGACCTGCGCCTGCAGCATGGGCAGCACGACGTGGCCGCCACCGAATACCAGCGAGCCGGTGCGGTAGAAGCGATCCACCAGGGCCAGCGCGTGATTCCCGCTCAAGGCCGCCGCCAGCGGCAAGGACCCCAGCAGCAACAGGAATGCCGCCAGCGAGACGGCGCCGAAACGGCGAGTGAGCGCGCTGGTGCCCGCAGGGGCAGCGGACAACAGATCATCGCCGGTGTGCGGCAGGATCCATCCGGCGGCAGCGGCGGCGATGAGCACGACGATCTGCGTCAGTCCAGCGGTGCCCCACAGGCAGGCCAGCGCGGCGGCGCCAGCGAGGACCCATTGCATCGCGGTTCGACAGAACTGTCGGCTCATGGCGATCACCGCCTGAGCCACGACCGCGACAGCCGCGACCAGCAGACCGTGGATCCAGGACGGATGAAGCAGCAGTTCGGAATCGACGACGTTCAGTCCAAACACCACCAGCAGCAGCGCCGAGGGCAGCGTGAATCCGGTCCAGGCCGCGAGCGCGCCCATCACTCCCGCTCGGCGCAGCCCGATTGCGATTCCCATCTGGCTGCTCGCCGGGCCGGGCAGGAACTGGCACATCGCCAGCAGGCCGGCGAATTCCTGCTCCGCGATCCAGACGCGGCGCTCGACAAATTCCCGGCGGAAATAGCCGATGTGTGCGATCGGGCCACCGAAGGAACTCAGGCCAAGCCGCAGGAACACGAGCAGCACCTGCAGCAATGGACGGTCCGATTCCACTTTGGACACGGTTCACCCTCTCCTGGACCGCTGCGCCCTGATGCGAATAGCGGTACAGATCCTCGATGCAGATGCGTCGCCAAGCAAGCCATGGCCGGTCGGCGGCCAAGCGGGTATACGAGCGCACCTGTGACGCGCCTCACAGGGCTCCGGGACGTGAAGCTTCGGGCTCGCTGGATTTGCTAAGCTTTCCCGGTTCAGGAGCGAACACAGCAGGCGCGCATGGATCGCAAGGCGACCGGAGGATCCCGGTCGGGGCGCCGGGAGTCCAGCACCTTCGTTAGCG
>Ga0265334_10000640_pt1 | contig 17630 bp, 14 predicted proteins | sample 42023metaG_FD_192442 | JGI IMG/M metagenome (GOLD analysis project Ga0265334, IMG submission 192442) | Rhizosphere microbial communities from Carex aquatilis grown in University of Washington, Seatle, WA, United States - 4-20-23 metaG | ecosystem: Host-associated > Plants > Roots > Rhizosphere... | reverse complement strand
ATCCACTGCGCATCCCGTGGTCCGCTCGCGGATACACGGTGGCGGCATAGGCTGGAGGATGTGGGGACCGTCGTGACCACCGTGGTGCCCTCCCTGGGGGTGCTGGCCCTGTTCCTGCTCGCGCTCCGCGCCCTGGTCGGCGCCGATCGGGCCGAGCGTCGGGCACACGAGTCCCTCGCGGGGGTCAACCCGGCTGTGCCTGCCGCCGGGGGGACGGAGCTCTCCGGCGACGGCGAGAAGGGCCCGGCGGGTGCGGACGCACCCGACGCGACGCACGACTGAGCCCCACCCCGATGTCCGGCCGGGCACGACCCGGTGAGGCGCGGGGCATTCCGGAGGCAATGTGGCTCCCGGGCGGGAGCCGAACCTGTGGTCATCGGCATACCGGCGGTGATCTTTACGTGATCTGCGCAACTTTCCCGTCGCTATCCGGTCCGAAGGACTAAGGTGCGGCGCACGGCAAACCCTGTCCGGAGCTATGAGCACGTGCGGGCATGCCGCTATGCCCGTGCGGGCAATGGGGGCTGCTATACCGGTCGAGCCGTCGTCGGTGTGGCGGGGCGGCCGGATCGCGGGCGGGTAACGGATCATCCCGGTGCCGCTCGGCTATGCGGAGGATCCTATGGGTGCCCGACCCCGTTTTCGAGGACGCACGATCGGTACCAATTGTGCCCGGTGGGTCACGCCGACGACACGACTTTCCTGTGGATCGCCTCTCTCTTTGACATTCCCGCCGGGTCGTCCGATCATTGGGGGGAGTAATCCTCCCCGAGTCAGGAGAAAGTGATGGCCCAGAAGGTCCAGGTTCTTCTCGTCGACGACCTCGACGGCGGTGTCGCCGAGGAGACGGTGACGTTCGCCCTTGACGGTGTGAGCTACGAGATCGACCTTTCCACCTCCAACGCGGCCCGCCTCCGCGAGGGTGTGAGCGAATGGGTCGGACATGCGCGTCGGATCGGTGGCCGTACCGCCACCCGGACCCGTACGGCCGCACCCCGCGGAGGTCGTCAGAACGGCCGTCCGGATCTCGCCGAGGTGCGGGCCTGGGCGCGGGACAACGGCTTCCAGGTGAGCGACCGCGGCCGCGTCTCCTCGCAGGTGCTGCAGGCTTTCGAGCAGGCCCACTGACTCGCGGGGGAAGCCGCGTCCCGTGCCTGGGGCGCGGCTTCCCCTGTCCGGTGGGCACTTCCTCCGTCCCGGTGCGTCCCGGGGTCCCTGCGTTCGGGATCCCGTCCCACTCCGGGGTACGTCCCGCCGATTCCCGAGGGCGCTCCGGCAGTTCCCGGGAGCCTTCTGGCGGGACGTGGTCGCGCGTTCCCTGATCCGTCCCCCGGCACAGGACGGGGCCGGAGGTCGTCCGGGGACAGGGGCGGTGGCCGTCGTACCCGGCCGACCGTCCCTCTCCGTGGTCGCGCTCGCCCCCGTGGTCGCCCCTAGGGCCCCGTGGTCGCCTTCGACACAGCGGTCGCCTTCGACACAGCGGTTGCCCAGGACACGGGGCGTTCGGCCGGCGTCTCGGCGGTCTCTGAGTCGTCGGAATCCGCCCCGTCGGGTCGGCCCGGCCACGGCGCGCGACCCGGATGTCCGCCAGCAGCGAACATGCGCGGTCCGAGGGTCCGTTGCGGAACACGAAAGTCATGGGCACCGTTGGCCGAAGCAGCGGGTATCGGCTCGGTCTCACCTCGTGGCCAAGAGGGTGAGACTGACGGATCCCGGAGATAGCATCGACAGGTCAGCCGGAGAGCATCAAGCGCTCCGCCCGACCGCACGCGAGGAGCGCAGATGTTCGAGAGGTTCACCGACCGCGCCCGCCGTGTCGTCGTCCTGGCTCAGGAGGAGGCCAGGATGCTCAACCACAACTACATCGGTACCGAGCACATCCTGCTCGGACTGATCCATGAGGGCGAGGGCGTCGCGGCCAAGGCGCTGGAGTCTCTCGGGATCTCCCTGGACGCGGTTCGTGAGCAGGTTCAGGAGATCATCGGTCAGGGCCAGCAGGCTCCCTCCGGCCACATCCCGTTCACGCCCCGGGCCAAGAAGGTCCTGGAGCTTTCGCTGCGCGAGGCGCTGCAACTCGGCCACAACTACATCGGCACCGAGCACATCCTGCTCGGGCTGATCCGGGAGGGCGAGGGCGTCGCGGCGCAGGTCCTTGTGAAGTTGGGTGCCGACCTCAACCGCGTGCGCCAGCAGGTCATCCAGCTGCTGTCGGGGTACCAGGGCAAGGAGCCCGCCACGTCCGGCGGGCCCACCGAGGGCACCCCCGCCGGGTCGCTGGTGCTGGACCAGTTCGGTCGTAACCTCACCCAGGCCGCGCGGGAGGGCAAGCTCGACCCCGTGATCGGCCGGGAGAAGGAGATCGAGCGGGTCATGCAGGTGCTGTCCCGCCGCACCAAGAACAACCCGGTGCTGATCGGAGAGCCCGGCGTCGGCAAGACCGCCGTCGTGGAAGGACTCGCCCAGGGCATCATCAAGGGCGAGGTCCCAGAGACGCTCAAGGACAAGCAGCTCTACACGCTCGACCTGGGCGCGCTCGTGGCGGGTTCGCGCTACCGCGGTGACTTCGAGGAGCGCCTGAAGAAGGTGCTCAAGGAGATCCGGACCCGCGGGGACATCATCCTGTTCATCGACGAGCTGCACACGTTGGTGGGTGCGGGTGCCGCCGAGGGCGCGATCGACGCCGCGAGCATCCTCAAGCCGATGCTGGCCCGCGGCGAGCTGCAGACCATCGGTGCCACGACTCTCGACGAGTACCGCAAGCACGTCGAGAAGGACCCGGCCCTGGAGCGGCGGTTCCAGCCGATCCAGGTGCAGGAGCCCTCGCTCTCGCACACCATCGAGATCCTCAAGGGCCTGCGGGACCGCTACGAGGCCCACCACCGGGTCTCGATCACGGACGGCGCCCTGGTGGCGGCGGCGACGCTCGCGGACCGGTACGTCAACGACCGGTACCTGCCGGACAAGGCGATCGACCTGATCGACGAGGCGGGCGCCCGGCTGCGGATTCGGCGCATGACGGCTCCACCGGATCTGCGCGAGTTCGACGAGAAGATCGCGCAGACGCGGCGGGAGAAGGAGTCCGCGATCGACGCACAGGACTTCGAGAAGGCAGCGTCGCTCCGCGACCAGGAGAAGAAGCTGCTCGCCGCGAAGGCCGAGCGGGAGAAGCAGTGGAAGGCCGGCGACATGGACGTGGTCGCCGAGGTGGACGAGGAACTCGTGGCCGAGGTGCTCGCCACCGCCACGGGAATCCCGGTGTTCAAGCTCACCGAGGAGGAGTCCTCGCGCCTGTTGCGCATGGAGGACGAACTGCACAAGCGCGTGATCGGCCAGAACGAGGCGATCAAGGCGATGTCGCAGGCAATCCGGCGCACGCGTGCGGGTCTGAAGGACCCGAAGCGTCCCGGTGGCTCGTTCATCTTCGCCGGGCCGACCGGCGTCGGGAAGACCGAGTTGGCCAAGGCGTTGGCGGAGTTCCTCTTCGGCGACGAGGACTCGTTGATCCAGCTCGACATGAGCGAGTTCTCCGAGAAGCACACCGTCTCGCGACTGTTCGGCTCCCCGCCCGGCTACGTGGGCTACGAGGAGGGCGGCCAGCTCACCGAGAAGGTCCGCCGTCGCCCGTTCTCGGTGGTCCTGTTCGACGAGGTCGAGAAGGCACACCCGGACATCTTCAACTCGTTGTTGCAGATCCTGGAGGACGGTCGGCTCACGGACAGCCAGGGTCGGTCCATCGACTTCAAGAACACCGTGATCATCATGACCACGAACCTCGGCACCCGTGACATCTCCCGCGGCGTGCAGATGGGTTTCCAGGCCGGCAACGACGTCCGTACCGGCTACGAGCGCATGAAGGCCAAGGTCAACGACGAGCTCAAGCAGCACTTCCGGCCGGAGTTCCTCAACCGCGTGGACGACACCATCGTCTTCCCGCAGCTGTTGCAGGAGGAGATCGTCCAGATCGTCGACCTGATGATCGCGAAGGTGGACGAGCGGCTGCGTGACCGGGACATGGGCATCGAGCTCACCGCCCCGGCCAAGCGGGTCCTGGCCGTCAAGGGTTACGACCCGGTCCTGGGCGCCCGCCCGCTGCGGCGCACCATCCAGCGGGAGATCGAGGACCAGCTCTCCGAGCGCATCCTCTACGGGCAGTTGCGTGCCGGCCAGATCGTCGTGGTCGGTGCCGAGGGCGAGGGCGAGACCGCGGTCTTCACCTTCGAGGGAACCTCGAAGAGCGACCTGCCCGAAGCCGCGGACATCGAGGCGGCTCCGGTACAGACGACCGAGGAGTGAGCGCGGGGCTCACCCCGCAGTAGCTGTCCAGGGTGGCCACGGATCATGGATCCGTGGCCACCCTGTTCTGTGTGCCCTGCCTGGGGTTCTGTGTGCCCTGCGTGGGTTCTGTGTGCCCTGCCTGGGCCGGCAGCGACCCGAGGAGCGCATGAAAGGATTGCGGCATGAGTCCTGTTGCCGAGGGGTTCCAGATTCGCCGCGCGCGCACCCCCGATGTGCGGTCGATCGTGGCCCTGGTGGAGGGATTCGCCCAGGAACGGATCCTGCTCGGCAAGGAGCTGGTCACGCTCTACGAGGACCTGCAGGAGTTCCGGGTGGCCGAGGCCGACGGCGAGGTGGTCGCCTGCGGTGCCCTGCACGTCATGTGGGAGGACCTCGCCGAGATCCGCACCCTCGCGGTGTCCCGCGCCTGGCAGGGCCGCGGTGTGGGGCACGCGGTGCTCGACGCGCTGATCCGCGAGGCGAAGGAACTCGGGGTCTCGCGGCTGTTCTGCCTGACCTTCCAGGTGGACTTCTTCGCCCGGCACGGGTTCCGCCCCATTCAGGGCACCCCGGTGCCCCCGGACGTCTACACCGAGCTCCTGCGGTCGATGGACGAGGGCGTCGCCGAGTTCCTCGACCTGGCGCGGGTGAAGCCGAACACCCTCGGCAACACGCGCATGCTCAGGGAAGGGTGACCCGCGCGGGGCGCACGATCGTCCCGGGCAGGGCGTAGCGGCCCTCGGACAGCGGCTCGACGAGCCCGTCCGCGAGGAGGCCGGCGAGACACCGGTCCCGCTGGCCCGGGTCGCGCAGGACGGCGTCCGGAGCCGCGGCGACGAGATCCGGCATGGTGAGGGCGCCGTGGGTCTTCCGCAGGGCTCCCAGAAGGCGGCCCCGAACCTGGCGATCGGTCCCCTCGTAGCCCTGGACCCGGCGAGCGGCCCCGGTGGCGGGGGGCGCACCGAGCTCCTGCCACCGGCACAGACCCAGCACGGGACAGGTGGAGCAATCCGGCGTCCGGGCAGTGCACTGCAGGGCCCCGAGCTCCATGGATGCCGTGGCCCACCGCACGGCCCGCTCGGGATCGGCGGGCACCAGGGACACGGCCAGGCTCCGTTCCGCGGCAGTCGGCGCGGGCTCGGGCTGGGCGACGCCGCGCACCGCACGTGCCAGCACCCGCCGAACGTTGACGTCCAGGACCGGGTGTGCCTGCCCGAACGCGAACGTGGCCACGGCGGCCGCGGTGTAGTCGCCGATTCCCGGGAGGGCACGCAGCTGCGCGTGTTCCGCGGGCACCCGGCCCTCGTGTTGCGCCACGATCGCCCCGGCCGCCTCGTGCAGGCGTAGGGCGCGCCGGGGGTAGCCGAGGCGGCCCCAGAGTCGAATGGCCTCCGCCGCGGGCTCGGCGGCCTGCGCACGCGGCGTGGGCCAGCGGGTGAGCCAGGCCTGCCAGACCGGGAGGACGCGGACGACGGGCGTCTGCTGCAGCATGATCTCGCTGACCAGCACGCCCCACGGGGTGCAGTCCGGCCGACGCCAGGGCAGGTCACGTCCGGCCGTGCGGTACCAGTCCAGGACCGGCTCGTGCAGCGGGTGGTCGGCCACGGACCCATCCTCGGGCCCACACGCCCGAGCGGCCACCGGCGGGTGCGGCTGGACGGCCTCAGACGTAGCGTTCGAGGATCGAGGACTCCGCCAGCCGGGACAGGCCCTCACGGACCGCACGGGCGCGCTGTTCGCCCACGCCCTCCACGGTCATCAGATCGTCCAGGTTGGCCGCGAGCAGCTTCTGCAGGTCGCCGAAGTGGTCCACGAGTCGCTCGATGATGGTCGCGGGCAATCGGGGGACCTTCGTGAGCAGCCGGTAGCCCTTGGGGCTGACCGCGGCGTCCAGGGACTCCCCGCTCGCCGAGAAGCCGAGCACGCGGGCGACCTGCCCGAGGTCGACGAGGTCGCTGGCCAGGATCTCGGCCAGGTCGTTGAGGACGTCGACCATCGTCCGTTCGCGTCGCGCGGCGTCCAGGTAGTCCCGGATCACGAGTTCACGATCGATGCCTACACCGCCGATGAGTTCGTCCAGCTGAAGGGCGAGCAGTCGGCCGTCCGTGCCCAGCTCGATGACGTAGTGGGCGATCTCGTCCGAGATCCGGCGGACCATTTCCAGACGCTGGACGACGATCGACACGTCGCGGACCGTGACAAGATCCTCGATCTCCAGGGCGGACAGCGTGCCGGTGACCTCGTCGAGCCGCGACTTGTACCGCTCGAGCGTGGCCAGGGCCTGGTTCGCCTTGGCCAGGATCGCGTCGGAGGCCTCGAGGACGTAGCGCAGGCCGCCCACGTAGAGGGCGACGATGCGCATGGACTGGCTCACCGAGATGACCGGGAACCCGGTCTGCTTGGCCACACGTTCCGCGGTGCGGTGCCGCGTGCCGGACTCGCTCGTCTCGATCGAGGAGTCGGGCACCAGTTGGACCGCCGCCCGCACGATCCGCGAGACATCGGTCGCGATCACGATGGCGCCGTCCATCTTGGCCAGCTCGCGCAGCCGGGTCGCGGAGAACTCGACGTCCAGGACGAAACCACCCGTGCAGACGTCGGCCACCTCGCGGTCGTAGCCGAGCACGATCAACGCGCCGGTCCGGCCGCGCAGGATCCGCTCCAGCCCGTCGCGCAGCGCCGTACCCGGGGCCACTGCGGCCAGGGTGGCGCGCAACAGCTCCTCGGCGGAGCGCTCAACCGCCACGGGCATCTCCTGTCGCCTGGTGTGCGTGCAGTCTACTGACCTGCGCTACTAGGACCTGAAGGGTATGGTCACAGTGTTGCGAAGCTGTGACTCTAAGTAGTCAGACTGTGGGAAATCGGTGAAATGCTCAGGTGGCGTCCTGTGCCGCGGGGGACCCCGGGACGGGGGTGATCACCTCCAGGGCGGTCACGATGTCCCGCACCGGGATCACCGACATCCCCGGTGGGACGGCGTCGTCCGTTCCCCAGGGCACGATGGCCGTGTTGAACCCTAGTCGTGCCGCCTCGGTCAGTCTCCGTCCCGCACCGGTGATCCGGCGCACCTCGCCCGCGAGACCGACCTCACCGAGCACCACCATCGCCGGGGCGACCGGCAGGTCGAGGGCCGCGCTGGCCACGGCGAGGGCCACGGCCAGATCGGTCGTGGGTTCCACCAGGCGCACGCCACCCACGGTGGCCGCGAAGACGTCCCGGTTGGCCAGGCGCACCCCGGCCCGTCGCTCCAGCACCGCGAGCGCCAGGGCGACGCGGCTGGAGTCCAGTCCCGAGGTGGTTCGTCGAGGGTTCGCCAGGACGCTGGGCGCGACCAGGGCCTGGACCTCCGCGACCAGGGGACGGCGTCCCTCGAGGGTCACGGTGACGCTCGTGCCCGCCACGGGTCCCGCGTGCCGGGACAGGAACAGCCCGCTCGGGTCGGCCAGACCGGTGATACCTGTCTCGGAGAGGTCGAAGCACCCCACCTCGTCGGTCGGGCCGTAGCGATTCTTGACGGTGCGCAGCAGCCGCAGCCGGGTGTGGCGATCACCCTCGAACTGGCAGACCACGTCCACGAGGTGCTCGAGCACCCGCGGTCCGGCGATGCTGCCGTCCTTGGTCACGTGTCCGACGATCACGGTGGCCATGCCGCGGGACTTCGCGACCCGGATCAGTGCCGCGGCGACCTCCCGTACCTGCCCCGCGTTCCCGGCCGCGCTGTCCACCGCCTCGCTCGCGATCGTCTGCACGGAGTCGACCACGAGCAGGTCGGGTGCCGACTGTTCCACGTGGCCGAGGACGGTGGCCAGATCGGTCTCGGCCGCCACGAGCAGGCGGGGCGACAGGGCGCCGATGCGCTCGGCGCGCAGCCGTACCGCGGCGGCGGACTCCTCACCGGTGATGTACAGGACCGTGCGGCCGCCGCCGCTCTCGGCCGCGCGGGCCGCGGCGTCCAGGAGCAGGGTGGACTTGCCGGTGCCGGGCTCTCCCGCGAGGAGCACGACCGCACCGCAGACCAGCCCGCCGCCCAGCACCCGGTCGAGTTCGGGGACGCCGGTCGGGATCATGCTGGCGGCGGTGGCGTCGATCTCGGAGATCGGCTGCGCGGCCGCGGTGACGGCGCGGGCCGGGGTCAGCCCGGCGGGCGGACCGGAGTCCTCCTCGATCGACCCCCAGGCCTGACACTGGGCGCACCGGCCGGACCAGCGCGGGCCACGCCAACCGCACTCGGTGCACCGGTAGGCGGAGCGCTGCCGTCCCGCGGCTCCGCGGCCCGAGGATCCCCTCGTGGTCGTCCCGGCACCTGCGGTCATGCGGACACCCCTGCGGTCCCTGCGGATCCGCACCGGCGGTTCCACCTGTGTCCTTGGCCGTGCTGGTGCGCCTGGCCGTTCTGGTGTCTCTGGCCGTGCTGGTGTCCAGGGCCGGGCACGTGTCCGGAGTCCTGCTCGGGTGCGGGGCTCTGACCGTGTCCGAAGTGCGGTGCCTGTGCGGTGCTCACCCTCGCAGGCTAGGACCTGACACCGACAGCCGACGACCGGTCGTCCACACCACCACACCGTCCACACCGGTGGGGACGACCCGCCGGCCCGGACTCACCAGGTGTGCCAGAACAGGTTGACGGCGTAGTCCACCCCGCGGCCGGAGTGCGCGGCCAGGATGCGCTCGGCGTGCTCGCCGGGGAACTCGATCCGCACCACGGCCTCGAAGTCCTCACGGGAGTCCATGTCCCAGCGAATGTCCAGGGCCCGCTGGTGCCAGCCCTGCCGGGCCCAGAACCGTTCGACCTCGGCGCCGTCGTGGTTCGGGTAGGCCTGGCGGAACCACTCCCCGAACGTGGACCTGCTCGGATCGTTGTCGATCACGAAGGCGGCGCCGCCCCGGCGGATCACCCGGGACACCTCGGCGAGGCCCGCCTCGCACCCTGGACCGAAGAAGTAGGCCCAGCGCGCGTGCACCAGGTCCACGGAGGCGTCCGGTACGGGCAGGGCCTGGGCGGTGCCGGCCCGCACCTGGACCGCGGGCAGGTCCTGCACCCGGCGCCGGGCCCGGGCGAGGAGCGGCGGGTGCGGCTCGACGCCGATCACCCACTGCGCGCGCTCGGCGAACCGGGGCAGGTGGAAGCCCGTGCCGCAGCCGATGTCGAGCACGGTCGCGCCGTCCCAGGGACGGATCACGTCCATGGCCGCGTCGAGCACGCCGTCCCGGTCGACGGCCAGATTCTCGATCTCGTAGACATCAGGGTGGTCCCAGATGTTGGGGCTGCGCAGTACCCGACTAACCATGGTCGATCATCCCGGTGCTCGCGATCCGTGGGGGAACGGGGCGTGGGGACCGGGGCCGGTGGCCGGAACGGGGCAGGGTGCCGACGCCGGTGTTCCCACTAAGCAGTGTCGGTCTCCGAGGGCCCCGGGCTGAGCATTGCCGCAAGGGTTGCCGGATGCCTGTTCGTCCCGGCGGCGAGCACCTCGGTGCAGAGGCGGGCGAGTTCGGCGGCGGCCGGAGCGCCCATGAGCTCGGCGAGCTCGGTGGCCAGGGCCAGGTACACCGGACGCTCCCCGTGATGCGCCAGGGGCGAGCCGGTGCAGTACCAGTCCAGATCGTGGCCACCCGGTCCCCAGCCGCGGCGGTCGTACTCGCTCACGGAGACCTCGAGGTACCGGGTGTCGTCGGGGCGCTCGACGGTGCGGTAGCTGCGCAACAGGGGCAGTTGCCAGCACACGTCCGGTTTCAGCAGGAGCGCGGGCACGCCGTCCCGGACCGCCTGTTGATGCAGCGCGCAGCCCGCACCCGCCGGGAAGCCCGGCCTGTTCGCGAAGATGCAGGCGCCGTCCACGATGCGGGTGCGGCGGGTCCCGTCCGGCTCGCACTCGGCCCAGCCCTCCGCCCGGCCGGTCGCACGGAACTGCCAGGTCCGGTCGTCGAGGCGTTCGGCGGCCGCCGCGACCCGTCGTTCGTCGTCCTCGTCGGTCAGATGCGCGCCGACCGTGCAGCAGCCGTCGTCCGGGCGGTCGGCGTAGATGCCCGGACATCCCCGGCCCCAGATGCAGGTCCACCGCGAGGTGAGCCAGGTCAGATCACATCGGAAGACCCGTCCGGGAGGATCCGACGGGTCCGCGGGATCGGGGAACTCCACCCACAACCGGGGCCCGTCGAGGGCGGTCTCGGGCTGCCTGGGGGACATGGCCTCACCCTAGGGGCTGGCGCCGCCGATGCCCGGAGCGGCCGGGTGGTCCGGCAACGGCCGTTCCTGGGGATGTGAACCGTTGGCGGTGAACTGATCGTCGGTCGACCGCACACGGGTCGCGGGCGCGCCGGGGGCACCGGCGGCGGGCTAGCCTGGGCTCATGTCCGGTGACGCGCGCGGCCATGACGTCGGGGGCAGGGCGTCGGCCCGTGGAGAGCGACCCCGCGGGGTGCGCGGGGCACGAACCGCGGTGGCACTCTCGACGGCCTCGACCTATCCGCAGACCTGTGCGGACGCCTTCTCCACCGCCGCCCGTCTGGGCTACGACGGCGTCGAGGTCATGATCTGGACCGACCCCGTCAGCCAGGACCCGGCCGCCGTGGCCCGGCTCTCCGAGCACTACCGGATCCCGGTGCTGGCCGTGCACGCGCCATGTCTCCTGGTGACCCAGCGGGTGTGGGGCCGGGATCCGGGCGTCAAGCTGGAGCGGACCGCCACCGTGGCCCGGGACCTCGGGGCGTCCGTCGTCGTGGTGCACCCGCCGTTCCGCTGGCAACGGGAGTACGCGGCCGGCTTCACCGAGACCGTGGCCCGGGTGGAGGAGCAGACCGGGGTGGCCGTGGCGGTGGAGAACATGTACCCGTGGCGGGCCCGGCACGGGTCGGTGACCGCGTACGCGCCCGGCTGGGACCCGGTGCCCCAGCCCTACCGTCACGTGACCGTGGATCTGTCCCACGCCGCGACGGCGGGGGTGGACTCCCTGGCCATGGTGACGGCGCTGGGCGGTCGGCTCGCCCACCTGCACCTGGGGGACGGCACCGGTTCGCCCCGGGACGAGCACCTCGTGCCGGGCCGCGGCGGACAGCCCTGTGCCGACATCCTCGGGGCGCTGGCCGCGCGCGGTTTCGACGGCACGGTCGTGGTTGAGGTGAACACCCGGCGCTGCACGACCCAGGCCGAGCGTGAGGGTGACCTCGCCGAGGCGCTGGCCTTCGCGCGGCGGTACCTCGACCCCGCCCGTTCGGATCGTTCGGGCCGGTCCGACGGTGGCGCCGGGTCGGACGGTGGTGCCCGGTCCGACGGTGGTGCCCGGTACGACGGTGGCACGCCGCCGAGCGTGCTGGGTGTTCCGGGTGTTCCGGGGGACGTCCCGCCATCGGCGTCGCCGGACCGGCGCGAGGAACCCGGTGGATCGCGGGATCGGACCTGGTGGGGAGGTCGGCGGAGCCTGGGAGTGCGGGCGGACGCCCGGACCTCTCCGGGCCGGCACGGGCCCGAGACCGCCATGGAGCTCACCGCGCCCCGGTCCCGGACCAGCCGTCATGCCCTGCCGCCGGTGACCGGACCGTTGGGGACTCTGCCCCTGGAGACCGGGCCCCTGGAGACCGGGCCCCTTGAGACCGGGCCGTTGGGGACCTTGCCCCCGGAGGCCGGTCTCCCGAGGACCGGTGACCCGGCCTCAGGACCGGGCTCGGGTTCCGTCCCGGGCGGCGGGCCGGAGCCCGGTGCCACGGATCTCCCGGGAACACCAGCTCGCGTCATGCCTGCCCATCTGGAGGATCCGCAGCGGGTGGGGTACCGGTGACCGAGGGGGGACCGGTCGCCCGTGCCGCCTCCCCCCGGACTCCGCGGCGCCGACGGGGCCCACGGCCGGCCGGGGCGGACACACGCGCGGAGATCCTGGCCGCGGCACGCTCGGAGTTCGCGGCCAAGGGCTATGACGCGACGACGCTGCGGGGCATCGCCCGGCTGGCGGGGGTGGACCCGAGGCTCGTGCACCACTACTTCGAGGGCAAGGACGAGGTCTTCGTCGCCGCGGTGGAGTTCCCGGCCGTACCCAGGACCCTGGTCGCCCGGGTCGTGGACCCGGGCCTGGACGGGATCGGCGAGCGCATGGCCCGCTCCTTCTTCGACGTCTGGGACAACCCCGTCGGCCGGGAGCGGCTCATGGCCTTGATCGTCTCGGTGCTCTCCGGGCCCGGGGCGGCGCGGATGGTGCGGGAGTTCCTCACCCGCGAGGTCTTCGTGCGGGTCGCGGCGGCCACCGGGGCGCAGGACGCGCAGCTGAGAGCCAACCTCGCCGCCTCGCACATGGTGGGCCTGGCCATCGCCCGCTACGTGCTGCAGGTCGAACCGCTGGCCAGCACGGACACCGAGACCCTGGTGGAACTCGTCGCCCCGGCGCTGCAGCGCTACCTGGTGGGGCCACTTCCCTGAGCGGCCCCACCGGTCCCCGGGCGACAGGTCCGGGCGGACAAGGGTGTCCGCTCAGAACCGGAAGCGGGAGACGGTCCGTTTGAGGTCGTGACTCATGCCGGCGAGGGCTTCAGCCGCCGCCTGGGCCGCAGCGACGCTGGCGGTGCTGGTGTCCGCCGCCTGTGCCACGGTCTGGATGTCCGACGCGATGTCTCCTGATCCACGGGCCGCGAGCGAGACACTGTCGGTGATGCTGGTCGTGGTCGCGGTCTGCTCCTCCACGGCGGAGGCGATGGTGGCCTGGTAGTCGCTCAACTGCCGGATGATCTCGCCGATCTGTCCGATGGCGGAAACGGCCTCCGTGGTGTCGCGCTGGATCGCCTCGATGCGGTTCGAGATGTCCCCGGTCGCCTGCGCCGTCTCCTGTGCCAGTTGCTTGACCTCATCGGCGACCACGGCGAAGCCCTTACCGGCGTCGCCGGCCCTGGCCGCCTCGATCGTCGCGTTGAGGGCCAGCAGGTTGGTCTGCTCCGCGATCGAAGTGATCATCTTGAGGACATTGCCGATCTCGGCACTGGACTCGCCGAGCTTGCTGACGGTCTCGTTGGTCGTCGCGATCACTTCTTCGGCCTGCGCTCCCGCCCGGGCGGCGCCCTGGGCGGTCGTGGCGATCTCCCGGATGGAGGCATCCATCTCGGCGGCTGCCGATGCCACCGCCTGCACGTTGCCGGAGACCTCTCCGGCGGCCGCACTCACCGATTCCGAGCGACGCGAGGTCTGCTCGACCGCCGCAGCGATCTCCCCGGATCGGTGTGTGAGGTTCTGCGAGGCGTCGGACAGCTGTTCCGCGGTGCCCGCGATCGTCACCATCGCCCGGCGAACGGACTCGGTGGCACCGTCCAGGGCCGCCGACATGACTCCCAGGTCGTCGTTCCCCTCCAGGCCCGTCCGCTGGGTGAGGTCGCCGTGCGCGACGGCGTCGAGCACCGCGGACATCCGCCGCAGGGAACCGGTCAGGGAGCGGATCAGCAGGAAACCCAGCGCGGCACCCAGTCCGATAGTGATCAGGATCAGTACCACCGACCAGGTGATCCGGTCCCCTCGGACCTGGCTCGCCGTACTGTGGGCCGACTTGCCGGCGTCGGTCTCGATGACCTGCAGGGCGTCCAGGGCATCCGCGGCGTCCGAGATGGCGGGCTTGGAGACCGCGAAGTACTCCTTCCAGAATCCCGTGGTGTCCCCCGCATCGAGCAGGGGCAACAGTTTGGTGTCGCGGTCGTTCGTGAAGGTGTCCCAGGCCTTGACGTAGGCGGCGAACACTGGTGCCCGTTTCCCGGTCGCGAAGGCCCCGTAGCCGGCGCGGCCGTCCCTCTCCTCCCCGTCCGCCTCCTTGATCCCGTCCTGCCATTTCGAGATGACCTCGGTGTCAGGGGTCTTCGAACCCTTGGCGGTGGCGTAGGCGAACAGCTCCATGCGGACCTTCAGTTCCGCGTTGTGCAGGTTCGCCAGCTGTCCCATCGGGAGCACTCCCTGGGCGTAGAGCCGATCGCTCTCCGTGCCCAGGCTGTTCAGTCCCGTCGTTCCCACCAGGCCGACCAGCGCCGTCAGCGCGACGAGCAGGCCGACGCTGAGTGCCATCTTCGTCCGGAGCGCCACGCGGCGACGACGCCCGTGTTCCCGCGGAAGGCTCGTGCTCATCGGCTCGGTCATGGCCTCTCCCGTTGCGCTCGTGGGCCACACGCTCCCTGGGGTATCGCCAGCGCCATGCCGACTCTTGAGTCAGGGCCGCGAAGCCGGGGCTCGGTGGGATCTGGATGCCGCACGTCGTACTACTCGAATACCTGGCCCAGCCTCACCTTGCGGATGCCCCCCTTCACCGCGTCCTCATCCACCCGGAATCACGCCCAGCACGACGGTGGATCCCGGATCAGTGGTCGTCGTAGTGCCCGCGGTGGACGGCGTGGCGGTGGCCGTCGTGCACGTAGTCGAGGTGGTCACCGTGCGGGATCGTCTCGTGGCCGCAGCCTGGCCCGTGCTCGTGGAGGTGATCCCGTCCGCGACGGTCGTCGCCGTGCCGGCGGCGGGTGTGCACCGTGTCGCGGAGCCCCACCCCGAGCGCGACCGTGGCGAACAGCGAGATCGTGAGCAGCACGATGGTCGCCCCGGAGGGAGTGTCGGCGTAGAACGAGACCACTGTCCCGCCGGTGCTCGTGGTCACGCCGATGCCGATCGCCAGCAGCATCGCGATGCGGAAGCTCGGTGCGACCAGTTGGGCCACGGCGTTCGGCACGATCATGAGCGCGCTGATGAGCAGCAGGCCCACGACTCGCATCGAGATCACGACGGTCGCCGCGGTGAGCGCGCTGAGCAACATGTTCAGTCCCAGCACCGGCAGCCCCGCGGCCCGGGCGAACTCCTCGTCGCTGCTCACCGCGAACAGGCGGGGGGCCAGGGCCGTCGTGGCCACCAGGACCACGGCGGCCAGGGCCGCGAAGGTGACCAGGTCGGTGGTGGTCGTGGTGATGAGGGAACCGAAGAGGTAGCTGCTCAGATTGCCGGAGGTGCCCTGGGACGAACGGCTGATCAGCACCACGCCGCCCGCGATCCCGCCGTAGAACATGATCGCGAGTGCGACGTCCGCATTGGCCCGGCCCCGGTCGCGGATGAGCTCGATGGCCAGGGCCGCGAGCACGGTGCAGACCAGGGCGGTGCTCACCGGCGCGGTACCGGTGAGGACGCCGACGGCCACGCCGGTCAGGGCCACGTGGCCCAGCCCGTCGCCGATCAGCGAGAGCCGGCGTTGGACCAGGTAGATGCCCATCACCGGAGCGGTCACGCCGACCAGCAGCGCGGCGAGCAGTGCGTTGCGCATGAAGTCGTAGTGGAGCAGCGTCATCGTCCCGCTTCCTCCCCGCGGAGGTGGCCCGCCTCGAGCCGCACCACGCGCGGGTGCAGCCGGTCCAGGGCCTCCAGCTCGTGGGTGACCACGACGAGCGTCAGCCCGGCGGACACCAGGGCGTCCAGGGACTCGACGAGAAGATGGCGGTGCGCCGGGTCCACCCCCGCCGTGGGTTCGTCCATGAGCAGCACCTCGGGCCCTCCGGCCAGCGCCCGGGACACGAGCATCCGCCGCTGCTGGCCCCCCGAGAGGAGATGCGCCGGAGTGCGTGCCTGATCGGTGAGTCCGGTGGCCGCGATGGCCTCGTCGACGGCCAGGCGCTCGGCACGTCGGGCGGACGGGCTCAGCGGCCACGGTGTCCGCCTGCGGTTGAGCCGGCCGGAGGCGACCACCTCCCGCACGGTGACCGGCACACCGCCGGCCAGGTTGTACCGCTGCGGGACGTAGCCGACCCGGTACCGGTCCGTGAACGCCCGGGCTGGGGTGCCGAACCAGAACTGCTCGCCCTCCAGCAGCCGGGCCAGCCCGAGGACCCCCCGCAGCAGGGTGCTCTTGCCCGCCCCGTTCGGTCCCACGAGCGCGACGACCTCACCGGGCAGTACCCGCAGCGAGATCCGCTGCACGATCCGTCGGTCCCCGTAGCCGAAACTGGCGCCGGCCAGACGCAGCACCGGCGTGGGCAGAGCGCCGTCCGGCCGTCCGGGGACGCTGTCCAGCTGCTCGGGGGTGCTGTTCACCCGTCCGGGGAGGCTGTCCGCTCTGCCTGCGGCACCGTCCTCCTCATCGGGTGGATCGGCCTCCTCGCGGGGTGGATCGGCCAGCTCTCCGGGTGGGAAGACCGCCGCCGCCGTCGGCTCGTCGGGGCCGGCCACCGGGGTCGGCTGTCCCCTCCGGTCGGAGCGCGCGGGCCTGGTGTGGCTCACGGACATGACTGTCCCTTCCGCAGGATCGTGAGGTCGGCGCGCATCGCCGTGAAGTAGTCGGCGGTGCCGCCGGACCCGCCGGTGGGCGCGGTCTCCACCGGGTCGAGGACGGCGAGGTGTGCCCCGGTCTCGTGCGCCAGGGTGCGTGCCAGGGCAGGACTGCCGAGCCGCTCGGCGTACACGGTGCTCACGCGCTCCGTGCGCACGACCCGGGTCACCGCGGCCAGGACCCCGGGCTCGGGTTCGGCGTCGGGGGAGAGGCCGAGCACTCCGACCTGCCGCAGGCCGTACCTGCGGGCGAGGTAGCCGAACGCCGTGTGCGCCGTGACCAGCACCCGCTGCTCGCAGCCGGACAGGCCGGCGCGCAGGACGCCGTCCAGCTCGCCCAACCGCGTGGTCAGGCGGGCGGCGCGCTCGCGGTACCCCGGAGCGCCGACCGGGTCGAGCCGGGAGAGCCGGCTCGCGATCGCGGTGGCCACGGAGGCCAGGCGGATGGGGTCGAGCCAGAAGTGGGGGTCGAACGCACCGGACTCGCCGGCGCCGGTGGCCACCTCCCCGGAGTGTCCGTCCGCGGGATCCCCGGCTCCCGTCACCTCCTCGGTCTGGGCCTCGGCCGGCAGGAGGTGGGCGGCCGGGGCGATGTCCAGGGACCGGTCCTGGGCCTCGGCAGTGACCGCGGCGTCCACCGCGGGTTGGAACCCGCGCAGCTGGACGACCAGGTCGGCGTCGGCGACCAGGGCGACCTGCCGCGGGGTGAGCTCCAGATCGTGCGGCTCCACGCCGGGACGGGCGAGCGACCGGACGTCCGCGCGATCCCCCGCGACCTGCCGGACGACGAACTCCACCGGGTAGGCGCTGGTGACCACCAGAATCCGCCCGTCCGTGGGGTGGGCCGACACCGCGCAGCCGAGGAGCGGGGAGACGAGCAGCGCCACGAGCAGCGCCCGGGCCGCCCGGCTATCGAACATGGGAACCATTCTCGTTAAGCATTGACGGGTGTCAAGCGGTGCCCGAGGGGCGGTTCCGGCCGCCGGGGCGGCTCACCTGCGTGATCGGCTCCTGCCCGGTCCGAGGGCAGGCCCCTGCGCTGGCGCGCGGGCGGCCGGCCCCCGTCGCGGGGGCCGGGTCTTGCCGGGTGGGGGGTGGTGGC
>Ga0265334_10000639_pt1 | contig 17719 bp, 16 predicted proteins | sample 42023metaG_FD_192442 | JGI IMG/M metagenome (GOLD analysis project Ga0265334, IMG submission 192442) | Rhizosphere microbial communities from Carex aquatilis grown in University of Washington, Seatle, WA, United States - 4-20-23 metaG | ecosystem: Host-associated > Plants > Roots > Rhizosphere... | reverse complement strand
GATGCCAGGCAAGGCCGAGACAGGCCTTACCGCCAGGTCGAGTGGCAGGGTTGTTGAGATAATTGCGGATCACTGCTTCCTTGAATGGTCTTCCTGGGATCAGTGTTCCCTCATTGTTGATCTTCACCATATCGGGAAACGTTCGATCGAATGCGCTTGCCGTGAAGACGGCCACTGTCAGCAATTCAGGCTTCCACGTTAGAGGGTCAAGACCAGCCCCGAGCACATACACCCGAAGATCGCCGGATTTCTTCGCATCCATCAGCCTGCGGTAGGGCACCTCGTGTTCGTAGTCAATCGTGCGGCCGCCAACCCCCTGAGCGTCATCGACACCCAAGAATTCCTCGGCGTACTCGCGAACGATATTCCTCCAGATACTGAAGTCGCTCTCGATTGCTTCGATGCTGATGTCCGACGGTGTGAATTCTCCCGCAGGAACCACGTGAAATAGTTCAGGAGCCAGCACAACACGTACCGAATCCCGCTTGTGAAGAACAAAACTTGATCCTTCCGAGGAAACCCGCACCGTCAGGGTCAGTACCCCGAGACTCGCAACCCTGTTCACTAGATCGAATGGATCCTTCAGTCGCGACCTCAAGCTTCGATCTCGCCGCAGGTAACGCTTCCGCAAACTCCGTCCAGCCGCTTCATAGGCCAAGACCTCACTCGTATCCAGGTATTCGAAATAGCAGGCCTGAGAGAACCTCATAGTCCTGGAGTTCTCCGAGAATTCTATCTCTACAGGTCGGTATATCGTCCCGTTGAACAAGTGGCCCATCTCGGCGAAATCGGTGAGCGCCTCACTGTAGGTGACCTTGCGTGTAAGTCCCGCCCCCGGGATAATTCGTCCGCGCTCTACCAACTTGCTCGTGTCATCCCTGCTGTAGTCGGACTTCCATTCGATGGTCAACGAGTCGAGCGGCCATGGTTGCGAGGGAATCCAAGATTCCTTCGACAACATGGGGATTCCGTGCCTCTGACTCCGCCACTTCTTGGGAGCGTCCTTGAGTACCGCGTCAGTCAATCTTAGCTGATTCCGCTTCAATTCTAGGAATACCCTCATGAATTGATCGATCCGAGCGGATCTTCTGCTTGACTTCCAAGCATTTAGTGTCGAAGGGGTGCCCACAATGGCAATCACCAACCCTGCAACTCCCAGCAAATCAGCAAGCGACACTCGAACTCCCTAATTGATGAACCTTCGGTCGGCTTTCCCTACCGGCAGATCAAGACACAAGGAGAACTTCCCTCCCCAAAGGAGAAACCCCGGGCAGGCGGCCGTGACTCGAAGCAGTGGCACGTGGATCCTGCATTATTGCGCTGGCATCCCACGTCGTATCCGTGGTTGCCACAGTCGATGAGAACCCTCAAGGATTCACATTGAAGGCATGCCCTCTAGCGGTTCAACGGGAAGTCCCTGTGCGAGACGGATGAGTTCGATCAACAATGACTCATGTCGCTCAAGGTCAGATGGAACTAGCTGGATTCGGTACTTCCCCCACCGCTTCTCATACGTCAAGACGTTCAGGCCCGCGCCCTCAAGTCGTGCGTCAAGCTCATCGGTTCTCTCCACGCGCAACTCCCAAAATACATACTTCTTCCGTGGCCTAAATGTCACAAAGTTGTCAGTAACTCCGTCCCGCTGCACTCCAATATAGTGTTTATTATACTTGAGCGAGAATCGGGGCCCATTCATATTTGCGATGCCTAGTATCCGGTCGGTCAAGGCGACGAGCTCGGGGGTGCTCTTCTGCTGCCAATACCCGCGATCCGTCTCTTGCCCCGGTTCATCCTCCTCCTCTGGTGCAGGGAGTGCGAGATCCAGAACTCGCGTGGCGGTGAGGGTGAGAACTCCGTCAACGTCCAGCGCACTGATCTGAATGGCGATTAGGGGGATCGCCTGATTGAACAGGTTGATAACATTCAGGAATCTTCCAGTGACCTCCTCTGCCACAATCACGGCAACATGTTCATATTGAGGAAAACGCCTACGCTCCGTATCCCAATACTCAAGCGTTCGGATGATATGACTCTCATCCGTTGCGCCGAGCTGAATTTCCACTTCATATCGAGTATTCGACTCCGAGTCAGACAGCAGGAGATCCAGCCGCCCGGCGCGAGGCTGTCTCCGCTCGACGTCCTTGACGGCGAGGTCGCCAAGACCCAGTAGTTCCACATCACTGACTATCTGATGCTGCAACCACTTCTCATTGAAGCTCGGGTGTGCCTTGAGGCTGACTCTGGTCGAGCGTTTGTACTCCACATGACTGATCCTCTCACCCCCGTGGGTGCGAGATCACGAACTTCCAGGTTCTCGCTGCAAGCGCCTCTGGCCGCCACCCAAGGAGACGACGCCCAGGAAGAGGACGGGCACGTCGTCGCTCGCTGCGGACCAGTCTCGCCGATCAGTACAGGGCCCCACCCCAGAGAGCACTTGCCTGCGCTCTGACGGCCGGTGTCCGAGCCCAGAGATCAGGCCCACGCACCATGACCGCCCTGGTCGACCTCCCATCAGGTGACCTCGCCGCCACGTCACGTGGAGCCATCCGTGGAGCGAAACCCCGGCTACAGGTGTGGTTCCAGGGCATGGAGCTACCTTCTCTGTTGCCGAAGTCGCAGGTAGAGGGCAGGTTCTACCGGACGACATCCCCTCATAATCCGTCGGTCCTGGGTTCGAACCCCAGCCGCCCCACCACCAGAAGTAGCCCCTGGCCTGCGACGACACCGTCCAATACCAATCGTCCGTGTCCGGTTGGGTCAGGCCACGACCGGCTCGTTACGGCCGTCCGCCCCAAATCCGCCCCAAAGTCGAGTTCCTCGCAGGTCAGCGGGTCCCCGCGGCGACCAGGTCGCCGCCGGCCGCGCCCGCGATCAATGCGTCGGCTCCCGCCGGGACAACTCGGGCGGTATGTGTGCTCGTCCTACAGCGCCCGCTGCTCGAAGGTCGCCACGGAGGTTCGGTAGGTGCTGTTCGGGTCCTGCTCAGGATTGATCAACAGTGTGAACGCAGGCAGGGCGGAGGGCAGCGGTTGCCCCTGCTCGTCCCGCTGACCGGGCTCCTTGTCCGACTGGATCAGGGCAACCCTCACGCACCAGCGACCCATGGGAAGCGGGACCTGCAGTCCGATGTCCGCCAAGGTGTGGACGTATTCGATGCCGCTGACCACGGCAACTCCCGCGGAGAGGAACACGTAGGGGTCGGAGGTCATGAGCAGGTAGCCGCGTTCGCGGTCGGTGAGCTCAGCAGGATCCGCGCTCGACCCGACCCTCACAGCAATCTTGAAGTCGCCGTCGAATCCGATGTTGACGGGCACGAAGGCGCCGGCGGCGAGGTGCCGGGCGATGTCCTCGTCGTCCGCCAGCTCCGCTTCCCAGGAGTCGTAGTCGCTCACATGACCGAAGGCAGCGGGCGACCACAGCCCGAACATCCCCGAATCGGTCCTCATCACGCCTGCGATCTCCACCATTGCCGCCTCCTGGCTCTGCCGCGCCGGCATTGCCTGCCGGGCCTTTCGTGTCCGCCTCTGGCCGGCCCCAACAGCCCCGGCGCCTCCCAGTGGATCACACGCGCCCGCTGCCGGTCCCGAGCTCCCTCGGCACGGTCGTCGTACCCTGCTCACCCGCCAGAAACACCGACACCAGCAATGGCTCAGCGTGATCGGCAGACCAGTGCTGGCACGACCGGGGTGCCGCTGCTACTGCTCGCCAGGAAGCCGAACGACGTCGAGGCGCCCGGGACGACGCTCCCGTTGTAGCCCGCATTCGTGGCCACCGCGGTGGCCCCTGTCGTGATCACTGTAGCATTCCACACCTGAGTGACCATGTTCCCGGACGGCAGTGTCCAACTGACGGTCCACCCGGACAGAGCCGATGAACCCGCAGAAACCGTCACGCTCGCCTGGAAACCACCCGACCAGGTCGAGACCACGCGGTAGGACGCCGAGCAGCCGGCGGTCGTCGTCGCGCTCGTCGTCACCGTGGTGGGTTGGGTGGTCACGCTCGTCGTCACCGTGGTGGGTTGGGTGGTCACGCTCGTCGTCACCGTGGTGGGCTTGGTCGTCGTGGTGGCCGGCGGACAGACGTAGACCGGGCGCGCGCTGAACCCGCCCTCGCTGAGGAGGAGGTTGTCCACCTCGAATGCGGACGGGAGCGCGAACCCCGGACAGGCAGCCGAGGCGACAACCCCCAACTGCAGGGACGGAGCAGCCGACGTCCAGGTGAAGTCGGTCTCCAGCCAGCCGTAGCCGTGACCGTCACCGAACCAGGTGTCTGTCCATGGCCGATCCGGCACGGTACTGAACTCGTGCAGCTGGAACTGCCCGGTCGTGTCGGCCGGTGTCAGCCAGCCAGACCCACGGCCGGTGTAGGACTTGCCGACCGTGAGCAAGGCCGGGTTCACGTCCACGACAGCGCCCTGACCCGGCGCAGTCACCCCGGAGACGAGCAGACGGTGTGAACCCGTGGTCGGGTCCGTGACCACGCTCAGGCGGGTGCCGCCAAGGGGTTTCCATCCCTGCGTGGTGCCGTCCTCGAAGTCGTAGAACGTCAAGTAGCCGTTCGGGGTGCTGGCCGTGGTCTTGCTGCTGGTCGTGGTGCTGGTGCTGGTCGAGACGGCGCTCGCCGATGCAGCGGTCACGACCAGGGCAGTAACGACAGCACAGGCGGCAGCAGCAGCGCGGCCAGGTGAGGTAGTCGTCACGGCATCCCCTTGGATTTGGAAGGGACGAACTGGACGCACGGAGGGTACGACCACGACCGCTTCGGGGACACCCTCGTGTTTCGGGGACGCCCTTGCGTCAAGCACCGGAGTCGGGCCCGTCGCGGCGTCGGCCGCCGAGCCCCCGCAGACCCCGCACCACCCGAGCCTGCGCCCGACCCCACCCCGTGGACCGGCCCCCACATCCCGGACGCGGGACCTGCCCTTTGCTCAGCTGCCCAGCCATGCCTTGACCGACGACTCCGAGGTACGGAGCACGCCCACGCGTTCATCTGGCCGCGGGAGAAGTGCACCAGGGCCGCTGTCCTCCGTGACGCGACGCACCGGGACGAGCACAGCACATTCGACGTCGCAACAGGCCCCGCTCTTGCACTCCCGTGATCCCGCAGCAACTGGGTCCAGCGAGGCCGCCCCAGGCCATGACAACCACTTGCTGTGACAACGGCTTGCCGGCGGTGTTGCCCGACGAGCGCAACGGCGTCCACAAGATCGATCGTTGCCTGTCCGTGATCGACGACAGGCAGCGCCTCCCGCGTGTCGGGAGCACGGATGCGTGAATTCCTGGACACATTGATCACCGGCTGACGCCCTGGTTGTCGAGCTCGCCCGGGCCAAGCAGACCGCATCTACGTCATCGACGCCGTCTGCCCGTATCACCGACCGGGAGCGGTGAGGCAGGCGCGCTACACGACCTTGCGGCACCCAGATCTTCGGGCCTGCAGAACGACCTGATGGACATCGGGGCCACGTCCCTGGCGACCACCGAGGCAGACGTCCGGGCCAAGGTGAAGGTCGCCCGCACGGCATCAAGGCCGATCTGAGCCGCACCTGACAGCTACTGGACCGTCCCCGTACTCAGCAGGCCACCACGCACGAGACGGATCGGAGCACGATCCCGCCGTGGTGGGACTCGGGGACGTACGCTGACGTGGTCGCTCGAGTCCCCGGTGATGGTGGTCCGCGAACACGTGGGCACGTTTCCCGAGGAGAGGTCCGCGATGAGCGAACGAGCTCGGCCCCACCTGCCGTGCGGTGACTCCGCCCACCGGGAGACCGTTCCCCGGCGGCCGGAGTGAGTTCCGTGACCAGCCCAGCCGCCGACCAGGCGGCGGACCGCCTGAACCCGAGGATCTGTGCCGGTGAGATCTTCAGCTTGCTGGGCCCGAACGGGGCGGGGAAGACAACCACGACAGGGATGCTCACCACCCGCGTGGTACCCACCTCCGGGCAGGCGTTCATCGGGGATGCCGATGTCGTGGCGCATCCGGCCCTTTCGAAACAGTTGACGGGCATCGCCTCTCAACGGAACGCGCTCGACCGGCTGCTGGCGGAGTACGAGCAGATCGCGGTGGTGACCGACCAGTCCTTCGTCGCCCGCGCCGGGGTGGTGACCGGCTTCCCGGACACCGACGGTGCTGGCGAGCTGGTCATCCGCGGAGGATCTTCGAGCCGGACCGCCCGATCTCGGGCACGTTGCGGAGCGTTAGGCATCGCCGCACCGCACGCTGCTCGGACCACTGCCCCCGGACCTGAGTCTCGTGCGAAGACTCCACAGGAGGTCGACCCCATGCCCGAGGTCATCTGGAAGGCGGCGCCCGAGGAACACGACTATCCGGCCGCAGCGAACTACCTCACCCTGCTGGCCACACCCGCGGAGGTCGAGAACCTGGTTGCCCTGCTGCGAGCCGCCCCGACCCAGCACTGGAAAGCCAAGGATCTCCTGCGCGCATCCGGACTGGCGTTGTTACCGGTCGACAACCCTCACGTCGCCCTCGATCTTCAGAAGATCGCGGCCAGGAAAGCACTCGCACCGGTTCTGCTGGTCTGCGGGCACCTGTCGGACCTGCGCCCCTTGCAAGTAGCCGACGGCTACCACCGGATCTGCGCCAGTTACCACGCGGACGAGAACACCGACATCCCCTGCCGACTCGCCCGTCCCGACATCAGCGGCACGGGTAGGACCGCGGGGAGTTGACGTGAGTTTCGCCCTGCTCGCACTGATCTGTGTGGCTGGTCTCCTCGGGCCCCTACTGGCGGTCTCGCACCGCTGGGGGGCACCCGTCGTCGTCGGGGAACTCCTGGTGGGGATCGCCCTCGGTCCGATGGGACTGGACCAGTTGCAGAGCACCGAGCCCACCTTCGCGTTACTGGCCAACGTCGGGTTCGCCCTGGTCATGTTCGTCGCCGGCTCACACGTTCCGATCGGCGACCACCGGCTGCGTCGTGGCCTGCCGGTCGGCCTGATGCGAGCCGTCGCCGTGGCAGCGGCAGCCGTACCGCTGGCACTGGTCATCGCCCGCACCTTCGGAACCGGCCACTCCATGCTCTATGCGGTACTGCTGTCCTCCTCGTCGGCTGCGCTGATCCTGCCGATCATCGACGCCCTGCATCTGGAGGGCACGCCGATCCTGCAACTGCTCCCCCAGGTCGCCACCTCGGATGTCGCCTGCATCGTCGTCCTTCCGCTGGCGATGGATCCCGCCCATGCCTTGAGCGCCGTCTGGGGAGCCCTGGCCATCGTGGCGTGCACCGTCGTCCTGTTCGTCACCCTGCGATTCGTCGAACGACGCGGATGGCGAAGAGGGCTGCACCGCCTGTCCGAGCGGCGCAAGTTCGCGCTCGAGTTGCGGATCAACATGGCCGTTCTCTTCGGACTGGCCGCGATCGCCCAGCTCACGCGCGTCTCGATCATGCTGGCAGGGTTCGCCTTCGGCCTGGCCGTCGCTGCTGCCGGGGAACCGCGGCGTCTGGCTCGCCAGCTCTTCGCCATCACCGAAGGTTTCTTCGGCCCGCTGTTCTTCATCTGGCTGGGCACCTCCTTGGACCTGCACGCTCTCGCCCACCGCACACAACTGATCGGTTTGGGCGCGGCCCTCGGAGTCGGTGCCGCCGCCACCCACCTCGTACCACGGCTGATGGGGCAACCGGTCTCACTCGGTGCCTTGGCCAGTGCGCAGCTCGGGGTCCCGGTGGCCGCTGCCGCCCTGGGTACCCGGTCACATCTGCTGGCAGCCGGCGAGCCGGCTGCCCTTGTCCTGGGCGCCCTGATCACCATCGCGATCGCCTCCGTCGCCGCCACCCGTGCCGCGCGAGCGTTCCCCGCCGCACGCGAAACGAGTGCTGCCGCTCCACCGCACCCCCCGTGAGCGACGGGGGAGCGCCGACGGCACGTCCGGTGTGACGGCCCCCTCCACCTGGGCTGAACCGATCGGCGCAGATCACGTGCCGCTCCCGGACCGACTCGGCACACCGAGACCAAAGTCCCTAGTAGGTTGAACATTCAATCCTAACGTGATCGGCATCACCCTGCGACCTTGGTTCCACCCCCAGCGGACTCACCCTCGGCGCCCCCGCCGAGCACCCCCCATCCGTGGTCTCGCACCTCGGTCGTCGCCCGGCAGCTCCCGCCGCAGAGAGGAAACGGTGCTATGAACCGCCTCGGCCTCCCAGTCAGTTCCGGACTGATCAACCTCGATGGGCAACCCCACTACCTGCACTGGGGCTTCGTGCAGATCTCGTGGGCCAATCTGATCGTCATCCTCTCGATGATCGTGATCTTCATCCTCGCCCTGGTCATCCCCTTCCACGGCCGGGGAAAGCGATGAGCGTCGAGGCCGAACCCGTGGCGGGCAACTGGACCGCACGACTGCGCACACGCCTTCTGGGAACGCTCACCGCAGAAGACGCCTTGCCCGACCGGCAGCCCGCGTACGTGGCGTCCTGGATCTACGTGTTCGGGGTGCTCACCATCGCGGCCCTGATCGTCATCATCGCCACCGGCACCCTGCTCACCCTGCGCGGACCGACCTGGTGGCATGTGAGCTCCACCGGGCACTTCGTGAACAGCCTGCACCTGTGGAGCGTCGAGCTGTTCTTCTTCTTCATGGTGATCCATCTGTGGGGCAAGTTCTTCATGGCCGCCTGGCGTGGTCGCCGGGCCCTGACCTGGATCACCGGCGTCCTGTCGTTCCTCGTCTCGATCGCCACCGCGTTCACGGGGTACCTGATCCAGACGAACTTCGACTCGCAGTGGATCGGCTCGGAGGCCAAGGACGGCATCAACTCCACCGGGGCCGGCGCGTTCTGGAACGTCCTCGACCTCGGTCAGATGCTGATGTGGCACATCATGTTGCTTCCACTGGCCGTGGGACTCATCGTGATCCTGCACATCGTGCTGGTCCGGGTGCGGGGCGTCGTCCCGCCGCTCGGGGTCGAGGACGACGGCACCATCTCGCCGGAGTGGGCGGGGCGTCTGTCCGGGGGCAACCGATGACCGCCACCGACCCGCACGCTCGCCCCACCACCGCCTCTGCGAAGTCCCGACCTGGTGCCTGGCGAGGTCCCACCCGCAGCTACGACCTGGCCAAGGAGTTCGTGGTCGCCCTGCTGGTGGTCACGCTGGCCACCGTGGGACTCGCCGTGCTCTTCGGATCGCCCGACGAGAAGGGCGCCACGCTCAAGGACTGGGCGAGGGCCGCCCCGAACGACTTCGTGGTCACGACGGTCACCGAACTCGACGGCACCAGTGCCAGCGCCTCCTACGGGCCGCCGTACAACAACGCGAGCACCGGACAGTCCATCGCCGGCCCGATCCGACCGCAGAAATGGGCCGGGGTGCACATCCCGGTCGACCCCGCCCAGGATCTGGTCATCCATCCGCTGTCCACCGTGGTCGGTGATCCGATGGCCAGGGCGGCGGTGGCCCAGTGGCAGGCAGCCACCCCGGACCAGCGCACCGCGTGGGCACAGAAGTACGACGACGCTCTCACCAAGGTGGAGGGCGATCCGACCAAGGTCGTACCCGGGGACTACGGCCCGGTGCCGGAGTTGGCCGGTGCCCTGCTGACGATGGCCCGTAGCGGCGCCCTGGACAGCAGTCTGGTCGATTCGCGGGCGGGGTTCTTCCAGACGGACTACACCAAACCGATGCTCTTCCTGGCCGACGGCACGTACTTCGACGACCGCGCAGGCGCCCAACATCTGCACGGTGACCAGTGGGGCATGATGAACGAGACCGGTAGCTATCCCGGTCAGGCATGGCTGTGGCTGTACACCTTCTGGTACCAGGTCCCGCCGTTCAGCGACGGGTCCGCCTGGGCCGACAACGCCGACGCCATGATCTGGGCGCTGATGATGCTGCTCTCCTTGGCGCTCGCCCTGGTCCCGTTCATCCCCGGTCTGCGCTCGATCCCCAGGTGGGTTCCCCTTTACCGCCTGATCTGGCGGGACTACTACCGCAAGCACGCCGTCCCGACGTCGACCACGCCCTGATCCGCACATTCCCAGGTGGCCGTTCCGCGCGCCGCGGAACGGCCACCTGTCACGGCGGCGAGCCGCTCGGCGGTGATGAGGACCGTCAGAGCGCGGCCGTCACCAGGTGGACGGTGACTCTCACCTGTCCACCGGGCTCTCGACCACTATCGGCAATGGCAACGGTAGCGCCGCCGCCTCCGCTGATTCCCACCCGCAGCGGCCGGGCGGCACCCCTCACCCGACCGGACGAGGCACCCCGCCGTACCGCCGAAGGACCGGGGACGCCGTCCGGCCGGTCATCGTGGAAGGCACCGAGCGACATGCGATGATCTCTGAGCATCCGACGATCGGAGGCACTCGGATCCGGGAGGCCACGCGTGAGACAGCCGTCCGTTCACCACCGAGCGGACGCAGCGCTCCTCTCGCTGGCGGTCCTGGTCGTCCTGGGCGGTTGCGGTACGGGCGATTCCACGCGTTCGATCGGCCTCGCCACACACACCTCGAAGGCGGTCACTCCCGGCATCACGTGCACAGCGGGCACAGGGTCACCCGACTCGAATCGGGCAGCAGCCACCGCGACCGCCGAGGCCTTGATCTCGATCGGCCACGGTGCCGGTGACGTCCTCTACGATCCCGCCCGGGACGCCACCGCGGACATCACCTCGGCCTTGCGCCTGGCCGCACAGCACCACCGGCGGGTACTGATCGACTTCGGGGCGGACTGGTGCCCCGACTGCCGGGTGCTCGGCCAGCTCTACCACGCGCCGGCCGTGGCCCCTGTTCTCGCGCACGACTACGTCCTGGTCACCGTGGACGTCGGCCAGGGCGACCACAACCTGTCGCTGGCGCAGCGGTACGGCGACGCGATCCGCGTGGGCATCCCCGCCCTTGTCGTCCTGGACCCGTCCGGCCGGGTGATCACCACCACCGCGGACGGTGCCTTCGCGGACGCCCGTTCGATGACGGCCGACGACGTGCTCGCCTTCCTCACTCGATGGAGCGCGGGCGACCAGTGAGCGAAAGGCTTCTGCTCCGACCCGTCCGGCCCACGACGAGTTCGCTCACCGCGGTCGTCCTCGCAGTCGTCCTCGCGATCGGACTGCTCACGACAGGCTGTGCCGGGCGTTCGAACGGTCCTCGGGGCGCTTTCACCGAGGGAGGCGTGAGCGTCTGGGCCGAGTTGACCGACCGCGAGGCCTCGACGTCCCTCAGAGTTCGGCTGAGCCCACAGCCCGGATTCCACGTGTATGCCCTCGACCTGCCCCCGGACGGCATCGACGGCCTCGGCAGGCCCACCCGCGTGCAGGTCGCCTCCGGCGGCGCCGTCACCGGCCCGGCAAGAGCGGATCGGTCGACCGTGCTCCTCCGCCCGAGTGGCCTGACGGTCGACCTCCCGGTGTTCCCCGCGGGGCCGGTCGTGATCAACGTCCCGATTCGGCGGACGGGGACAACGCCTCCGACCATCGTGGTGAGCTATGCCGCCTGCAGCCCGACCAGGTGTCTGATGCCCGTGACCCACACTCTGCGCCTCGCCTGATCGACCGTTCGCCCACCAGGTCCGCGCCGTGGTAGATCCCGATCTGCCCACACTGCCCGCGGCATCCCTGGGCATCGCGGGCAGCCTGTCCCGGAGACGGTCGAGTACGACAGGGCTCCGCCGCTGCCCTTCACCCTGCTCCCCCGTGGTCCCAGGGACCGGATCGGAACCGCTCACTCCTCCGGGAGTTGCTCGATGATCGCGGACGCGGCGAGCCCCGCTGCCCGCTCCGGTTCCCTCGCAGCCTCGCCCGACGCCCCAGCGACGTCCCCTGTCACACGGAGACGTCGTGCCGTGGGTCGGGTACCGAACGCCGTGAGGGTCGATTCCAGCAGCGGCAACGCAGCCAGGACGTGCCGGCTGCGGATGAGCAGGTCCCAGGCGGGTTCCAGCTTCTTCCAGGCCCCCGTGTAGGTCAGGTGTCGCAGCCGGTCGCCCCTGCGCGGCTTGGTCGCCGCCGCGCGCCAGATCGAGCCCCAGCGGTAGAAGTCGCGGTACGCGTGCCGGTACCCCTCCTCCAACTGGGCCACGGTCATGCCCTGCGGCGTGTGGACGACGTGCCGGGTGTCGTACCGGTCCCATTCGCGGTGCAGGATCCGGCCCTCCGCGGCCATCCGCTCGTGCAGGCGGGTACCGGGGTAGGGGGTGAGGATGTGGAAGGTGGCCGTCTCGATGCCACCCGCCAGCGCCCAGTCGACGGTGCGGGTGAAGACGTCCGGGCTCTCGCCGTCGAGACCGAAGACGAAGCTGGCGTTGACCATCGCACCGACCTCGTGGATGCGCCGCACGGCCTGGTCGTAGTCGGCGTCGAGATTGTGCGCCTTCCGCTGGGCGGCGAGTCGGACCTGGTCCACGGTCTCGAACCCCACGAAGAGGCTGCGCAGTCCGGACCGCGCGGCCCGCTCGAGAAGGTCCCCGTCCAGCACGCTGCGCACGGTCGCCGCCGCCTGCCAGACCCGGCCCAGGCCGCGCATGCCGTCCATGAGAGCGACGGCGAACCGGCGATCGGCGAAGAGATGGTCGTCCAGGAAGAACAGGTGCCGCCCCGGGAGCCGCTCGATCTCGGCCAGGGCCGCGTCCACCCGCTGGGTGTAGTACGAGCGGCCGCCGGCGTAGAAGGCGTCCTTGTAGCAGAAGTCGCAGTGGTACGGGCACCCGCGGGAGACCACGATCGAGTTCGGGGCCAGGTACAGGTTCCGCCGGATCAGGTCACGGCGAACGGGCGGGACACCGTGCAGGCTGCGCGCCACCGAGGCGTACCGGGACAGGGGCCGGCCACGGCGGAAGTCCTGCAGGAACACCGGCCAGGTGTCCTCGCCCGGCCCGAGGAACACGGTGTCGGCGTGCGGTGCCGCCTCGTCCGGCAGAGCGGTCACATGAAGACCCCCCAGCGCCACGTGCACCCCACGGGCCCGGTAGGAATCGGCGATCCGGTAGGCCCGTCGGGCCGAGGTGACGTACACCTGGATCACCACCAGGTCCGGCCGGTCGTTCTCCAGGTCCAGGCGCTGGACGTGCTCGTCCAGGATCTGGACGTCGTCCTCGGCCGCGAGGTAGCCGGCGAGCGTCGCCAATCCCAGCGGCGGGAACAGCGAGTACTTGATCGAGCGCGCGATACCGTCCGTCGCCTCCGTCAGGGCAGGAAGGATCATGGTCACGCGCATCGGGCAACCCTAGACGGGGTGAGGCCCTTCGACGGCAGACCGCGCACGATGCCACCTGGACGGCCGTCACCGGGTCCGGAAGCCGGGCCGCCGTCCCGACCGACCCGACCGTCCTGGGTCACCCCGGGTCGCCCCGGAGCACCCCGCGCAGGCGAGACGGGCCGCCGTCCCGGCACGGACCTCGGGGCCGACCCGTCCGGAGACGGACCGGCCCCGAGGAAGCCGAGGACCGAGGAAGCCGAGGATCAGAGCGCGTCGATGCCACGCTCCCCGGTCCGCACCCGGACCAGATCCTCGATCGGGGTGACCCAGACCTTGCCGTCACCGATCTTGCCGGTCTGGGCCGCACCGACGATCGCCGAGACCACCGAGTCGACGTCCGTGTCGTCCACGACGATCTCGAAGCGCACCTTGGGCACGAAGTCCACCTGGTACTCCGCCCCGCGGTAGATCTCGGTGTGCCCGCGCTGCCGCCCGTGCCCCTGGACCTCCGAGACGGTCAGACCCTGGATACCGATTGCGTGCAGGGCGTCCTTGACATCGTTGAGCTTGAAGGGCTTGACGATCGCAGTGATCAGCTTCATCCGCTGAACCTTCCCGTGCTGGTGGTGGCACCGAGCTCGTAGGCGGACTCGGCGTGCTGGCTGGAATCCAGTCCCTCGATCTCGTCCTCGTCGCTCACACGCAGGCCGATCACCGCATTCAACACCCTGGCCAGCAGATACGTCGCGCCGAAGGCGAACGCCGATGCGGCCAGCACCCCGACGGCCTGGTAGCCGAGTTGGGTGAGCCCTCCGCCCAGGAAGAGCCCCTTGTGACGGACGTCGGGGTTCACGACCGCCGAGGCGAACAGGCCCACGAAGAGGGTGCCGATCACACCGCCGACGTAGTGCACGCCCACCACGTCCAGGGAGTCGTCGTACCCGAGGCGGAACTTCACCCGGACGGCGAGAAGGCAGACCATGCCGGCGACGAAACCGAGCAGCAGCCCGGGGACGGCGCCGATGTAGCCGGCCGCCGGGGTGATGGCCACCAGGCCCGCGACCGCGCCGGAGACCCCGCCGAGGGTCGTCGCCCGACCGGTGATCCGCTTCTCCAGGAGCAACCACCCGAGCATGCCGCCGGAGCCGGCCAGGTGCGTGGACACCGCCGCGCGGGCCGCGAGGTCACCCGCGGTCAACGCCGACCCCGCGTTGAAGCCCAGCCAGCCGAACCAGAGCAGCCCCGCGCCCAGGATGGCCAGCGGCAGGTTGTGGGGCGGCATCGCGTCGCGCGGCCACCCTCTGCGCTTGCCGAGCACCATGGCCAGCGCCAGCGCCGAGGCACCCGAGCAGATCTCGACGACGGTGCCACCCGCGAAGTCGAGCAGGCCCAGTTTGTGCAGCCACCCGTCCGGGGAGAACGACCAGTGGGCCAGCGGGGCGTAGACGATGACGGACCAGAGCGCCGCGAAGGTGACGAAGGCGCCGAACTTCATCCGGTCGGCGACCGCGCCGCTGAGCAGCGCCGCCGTGATGATCGCGAACATCAGCTGGAACAGCATGAAGGCCATCGGGGGAATGCTCAGGGATTCCAGGCCGGGCAGAGACTCCCCCGCATGGTCCAGGCCGACCAGGTGCAGGTCACCGATGATCCCGCCGCCGGCGTCCTTGCCGAACGCGAGGGCGTAGCCGATGATCACCCAGGTCACCGAGACCACGGCGATCGCCACGTAGTTCTGCATGAGCATCGCCAGGACACCCTTGGCGCGCACCATGCCTGCGTAGAAGAAGGCGAGCCCAGGGGTCATGAGCAGCACCAGCGCTGCACAGACGAGCACCCAGGCCGTGTCACCACTGTCCACGGCATGCGTGGCAGCGAGCGCGAACATGTCTTCCCCTGTCTGTAGGCGGCGGCTAGCAACTTGGTGGCTCGAGGTTTCACCTCAGTTCCACTCCTGTTTCCGGTGTGTTTCTCAGGTTTCCTCGGGGTGACCGGATCGGGGCCGGAGGACCTTCGACCTGTGAGAGAACCGGAATCGCGAGGGCAGACCGGGGCAGACGGGGCCCGCTCCGCGGGGAGAGGGGCCGGCGCGTCCCCCGGATGGACGGACCCGCACGGATGCCCGCCGGAGACCGGGTCCGGGCGACGGGCCGACAACCCGCCGACGGAGGCCCGACGCAACAACGGGCCCACCTGGGGTGGGCCCGTCGACAGCTCCCGCGGAAGGACTCGAACCTTCAACCTGCCGGTTAACAGCCGGACGCTCTGCCGATTGAGCTACGCGGGATCGGCGGCTCGAACTGTATCAAAGCTCGGGGGTGCCGCGCTCCGCCGATACCCCGAACGGCGTGGCGCGCTCACCCGCCCAGCTCGGCGCGGAGCCCGGCCGAGGCCTGACGGACGCGGATCGCGACCTCGGGATCGGCGAGATCCACCCCGGGATCGGGCAGGACCTGCACGAACACCTCGCCCTGCGGATCCCGGCGCAAGGCGAGCCGCACGGCCCGCCCTCCACGCACCTCCAGCCGCGTGCCGAGGACCACGGACGCCTGGACCCGGTCACGGACGACCTCGGGCACGAAGGACCGCTGGTCGAGCTCCAGCGGCGTGATCGATCCGTTGACCCACTGCACGGCCAGGGTCCGCGAGTCGGGGTCCCAGGCAGCATGATCGACCTCGTGCCACGGCCGGTCGATCCGCCGGCCGAACGGGGTGAGCACGTACAGGCCGGACGGGGTGGCCGCGGCGAACCCGCCGCCCGCCAGCGCCGACCAGGCGAGCACCCGCTCCCCCGCGCCGATCCCCAGCTCGTCCCGCACGGCCGGCGGGATCCTTCGACGGCGCCGTATCCAGGTCACCGGCCGGGCCCGGTGGGAGTGTCCTGACCGGAGTCCGCGGGTTGGAGCCGCCCGGCAGCGATGATCCGGGAGAGGAACTGCCGGGTGCGCTCACGCACGGGGTCGCCGAGCACCTGCCCTGGCGGCCCTGCCTCCAGCACCCGCCCGCCGTCGAGGAAGCACACCCGGTCGGCGACCTGCCGGGCGAACCCCATCTCGTGGGTGGCGACGATCATCGTCATGCCGTCCGACTTCAGGTCCCGCAACAGGGCCAGCACCTCGCCGACCAACTCCGGGTCGAGGGCCGAGGTCACCTCGTCGAAGAGCATGAGCTTCGGGTCGTTCACGAGCGACCGTGCGATCGCCACCCGCTGCTGCTGCCCACCGGACAACTCGTCCGGGTGCGCCGACGCCTTCGCTCGCAGGCCCACCCGGTCCAGCAACTCCAGCGCCCGAAGCTCGGCCTCCGCCCGCGCCACCCGGTGCACCCTGCGGGGCGCCAGGGTCACGTTGTCCAGCACGCTCAGGTGCGGGAACAGGTTGAACGCCTGGAACACGATCCCCATGCGGGACCGGACGGCGTCAGCGTCCACCCGGGGATCGGTGATGTCGCGCCCCTCGAACTCGACCACGCCGTCGTCCACCGTCTCGAGCAGGTCGATGCACCGCAGCAGCGTCGACTTGCCCGAGCCCGAGGTCCCGATCAGCACGACCACCTGATGCGCGTCGACGTCGAGGTCCAGCCCGTCGAGGACGACGTTGCGCCCGAACGCCTTGCGCAGGCCCCGCACCCGCAGCAGGGCCGCGCCGGCCGGGTCCGCAACGGCCGGGTCAGCGCTCACAGGCGCCCTCCGCTGGGGACGAAGCCGTAACGGCGGGACACCGCGTCCGTGAGCCGGGTCATCGGAATTGTCAGCAGCAGGAACAGGAGGCCCGCCAGGACGTACGGGGTGAAGTTCGCCTTCCCCATCTGGCTGATCTGGGCGTACCGGATGACGTCGAGCGGGATGCCCAGCACCGAGATCAGGCCCGAGTCCTTGGTCAGGCTCACCAGGTCGTTCAGCAGCGGCGGGATCACGTTGCGGATCGCCTGCGGGAGCACCACCAGCCGGAGGGTCTGTCCCGACGACAACCCCAGGGACCGGGCCGCGGCGCGCTGGCTGGGATGTACCGACTCGATCCCGGCCCGGAACACCTCCGCGACGTACGCGGAGTACGACAGCGTCAACGCGATGATGCCCAGCACCACGGGGTCGTCGGGGATCCCCTGCAGCCGCAACCCCGGTAGCCCGAACCCGACCAGGTACAGCACGAGCAACAGCGGGATCCCCCGGAACACGTCGATGTAGGTGACCGCCAGCGCCCGCAACGGCCACAGCACCGGGCCCCGCAATGTCCGGAGCACCGCCAGCAGCAATCCGAGGGCCAGGATGAGCACCGCCGAGATCGTGAACACCTTGATGTTCAGCCAGAATCCCGTGAGCAGATCCGGCAGGCTGGACCGCGCGACGTCGTAGGACAGGAACGACTGCTGCACCCGCGGCCAGCCCGGCGCGGAGGTCACGACGACCGTGAGGCCCCCCACGACCACCACCGTGCTGGCGACGGCGGCCAGCACCGACCGGCGGGCCCGGCCGCGCCGGTAGTCGTCCCGTGCCCGCTGAACCGCCGACGGCACCCACTCCGGCCGGGAAGGCTCGTCCCGGCCGGACTCGTCCGGCCGGGACGC